>OJPS01000045.1_pt1 | contig 102230 bp, 68 predicted proteins | sample 1598551 | NCBI WGS metagenome assembly OJPS01 (sample SAMN03922488, study PRJEB24848) | human gut metagenome | isolation source: stool sample | host: Homo sapiens | place: Germany | collected 2011-05 | reverse complement strand
AGCCGTCCATCACGTGCCAGGGCATCGTGAGCGAGTCTCCGTTGAAATCTTTCCACTGGTCGAGGCTTTTGCCGTCGAAGAGCAGCTGCCAGCCGTCGGCGATTTCGGCCTGGGTGAGGGTGTTGTGTTTGGGGCAGCAGGAGCAGAGGCTAGCTGCGATGAGTCCCGTCGCGAAGAGCGTGCGGAACAGAGTGCGGCTTGGGTTCGATTTCATTAAGATAGAAATTTAAGTAGTAATTCTTTATCTCGTCTCGCGAAGTAAAAATAGATGAAAAGTTTTCCGCTGTACGATAAAATAGTACATATCGAGGCCAATAATCTGAATGGAAAGGAAAAATCGAACTGTCGCGTCATGAAACGTCGTCTCGCAACACCGAGATGTACGAAATTGGCCTTTTTCTGTATCATATTATCTTTGTAGAAAGTCCTGCATTTATTACATTTGTCAATAATCCAAATTTCCATGAAACGAATTTTCCGCTGTATTGCTGCATTTTTGTTTCTATTCTATATCTTGTTTCTGTCGGAGCGTGCCGAATCGGCGAACGCCTCTGTTTATCATAATCTGCGTAACTATACTGTGGATGACGGCCTGTCATCCAATCACGTCTATGGCATCGTTCAGGACTCGGTGGGATTCATCTGGTTCGGAACCGACAACGGATTGTGCCGTTTCGACGGCTGTGAGTTCCGCTGTTACACCCATACCGATGGCGACCGGTCGAGCATTTCGAGCAACAATATCCGCCGGCTGATGCTCGACAGCCACGGGCAGATCTGGCTCGCACTTGATAACGGCGTGGACATTTACACACCCGCGACCGACCGTTTCCGACATTTCGATGCCAGAACTTCCGACGGAGCATGCGTTACGGGACAGACGACCGAAGTCATTGAGGACAGGGAAGGCGAAATTTGGATTGCGACTGTCAATTCGGGGCTTTTTCGCTGGAATCCTGTAACGGAATGCCTTACGGTTTACCGCCATGTTCCCGGTGATGACACCTCCATCGCGCAGGATTATATCTCTACCATTTACGAAAGCAAGGATGGAACCATATGGATTGGAACTTACAGCGAAGGGTTGTGCGCTTTTTCCAAGCAGACAGGATGCTTCACTCATTACCGGAAGGAAACAGACGGACGGAATTGCATTTCGGATAATTCGATCGATGCCATCACAGAAGATTCATACGGCACGTTGTGGCTCGGGACGGTAAGTTCCGGTCTTGATCGCTTCGACCGGAGCACAGGCCGTTTCACCAATTATGACGATAGGAATGGGGAGGGCCGATTGCAACGTATCCACTGCCTGGCAGAGCGGGCGCCGGGCGAATTGCTTGTCTGTGCGAACAGTGGTGCGACACTCTACCGTATTTCTGAATCGGAACTTCGTCCCATAGAGGACACTGAAGTTCCCTTCATGCGTACCAAGTGTTGCAACATCTTCTCTTTTCTATACGACCGCGAAGGAAATTTCTGGTTCGGATCTTGTTATGAGGGTGTAGAATTTCACCCGGCCCGTAACAGCTTCACTTGCTATGCCACACGAAAGAACGATAGTTCCGACCGGGGTAAGGTCGTCAGCGCGGTCTGTGAACTGAAAGACGGGCAGTATCTATTGGGAAACGAAAATGACGGCATCCTGCTCTTCGACAGACATGCCGGCACGGTCGTTCCGTACCGCACGGCTCAAAACGTTGGGACTGCCATTTACAACGTCTTTTCAATGCTTGTCGATGACCAAACGCTCTGGATCGCCGCTTTCCAACGGGGTATCGAAGCCGTGGACTTGAAAAGCCGAACCGTGAAATCCTATCTTGCAGATCCGTCGGATCCCAGTTCTCGTGTCTTCGTCCTATTCCGGAGCAGCAGCGGCCGCATTTGGGCCGGAACTTCCGTGGGGCTTTTTTATTACGACCGGTTTGAAGATCGTTTTGTGACACGCGACCCCAAGGTGCGTATTTCAGACATTACGGAGGATCATGCTGGCCGTCTTTGGATCGCGACGAACGAAGACGGCCTCTACTCCTACGATGCCCGTACCGACCTCCTGCAGCACTACCGGTACGATCCCGACGACCCTGCGACGATCAGCCGCAATGCGGTCAACACGCTTGCCGTCGACCGCACGAACCGGTTGTGGATCGGAACCAACGGTTACGGACTTTGCAGTTATAACGAAAAAGACGGTTTCGTTCGCCATGAAACCTTGCCTCTGCCCAGTAAGATCATTCAGCGGATCATCCCTGAAAACGACAGACTCTGGATCACGACGGACAGGGGGCTGATCGTCTTTTATCCCGCAACTGGACAATTGAAACGTTATTCGCGCGCCGACGGGCTTCACACCGAACAATTTATGTCCAATTCGGGTATCCTCACTTCCGACGGGCGCATCGTGCTGGGTACGACCGATGGTATATGTACGTTCACCCCCCCCCATGACATCATGGGCAACTTGAACCTCTATCCGGTCATAATCACCCGATTTTCGCTTAACGGACTGCCTGTATCCCATGCGGAAGACGGAAGCTCGCCGCTTTCGATTCCTGTCGAATACACCCGGAAGATCACGCTGTCGCACCGCCAGACCTCGGTGGGATTCCGTTTCGTTTCGCCAACCTACCTCTTTCCGGGAGATTGCCGCTACCGTTACCGACTCGACGGACTCGACGATCATTGGTCCATGACCGATAGCCGGAACGCTTCGGTCAACTACAATAACCTGCGTCCCGGAGAATATTGTTTTCGGGTGCAGGTTGGCAACGGCGACATGCAATGGAATTCTGATGAGACGAAACTCTGGATTCGTATCCAGCCGTCGTTTTTCCGGTCGAAAGGTGCTTTGGCAGGTTACGTGGTACTGACGCTTATCGTAATCGCTGTCGGTCTGTATTACTGGATGCGGCGTACCGAGCAACAGCAGCGAGAGAAGATCGAATCGGTCAAACGCGAGAACGAACGGAATCTCTACGAGCAACGCATCAGTTTCTTTACCAATATCACCCATGAGATCCGAACTCCTTTGAGCCTGATTATTGGGCCGCTGGAACAAGTAATGAAATCACATCGGATTTCCGAGGAGGACGGAGAGTATCTGGCTGTTATCAAGCAAAATTACCACCGGCTTCATTCGCTGGTCAACCAACTGCTCGATTTCCGGAAGATCGATTCGAACAAATACAGACTCCGCTACGATATCTGCGATGTCGGCCAGCTCGTCCGGGAGCAATTGGCTATGTTTGGTCCCACGGCGCAACAGCGGCGCATCCGTTTGATCGAAGAGATCCCTGATCGCCTGATGCAAATCACCGACCGGGAGGCGCTGACCAAAATCATAAGCAACCTGTTGTCTAACGCTCTGCGTTTCGCCGCAGAAGAAATCCACATTTGCATCGATCGCAGAGACGACGGTCTTGTGATGGAAGTGTGGGACGACGGTCCCGGTATCCCGGCTGAAGAGCGGGAAAAGGTTTTCGAAGCTTTTTACCAAACTCGGAACAACGGATTCGCGTCCGGCGTCGGAATCGGCTTGCACCTGTGCCGAATTTTCATCCGCCTGATGGGCGGAACAATTACAGCGACAGAACGTCCGGACGGCAAATCAGGAGCGCTGCTGACGGCATTCATCCCTGAACCTGCGAGCGAAAAGATGGATATTCGCGTAAAAACACATCTCAATACGGAAACCGTCGGGCAATCGCAGCCGCAGAAAGAACCCGGAACGAACCTGGCGATACAACGGCCCTCCGATATGACGGTCCGCCATACAGTCATGGTTGTAGATGATGACAGCAATATCCTCGATTTTTTGGTCAAGGTGCTCGGAAACGATTATTTTGTTATCTCAACGGATAGCGGGAGCCAGGCGCTCAACCTGCTTCGAAACAACGATCCCGATTTGGTCGTAAGCGACATCATGATGGCCGATATCGATGGAATAGAGCTCTGTCGGCGTATCAAAAACGACATTTCCACAAGCCATATCCCTGTGATCTTACTCACGGCTCGGACTGGCATAAGCTCTAAAATCGAGGGTTTCGAATGCGGCGCTGACGCCTATATCGAGAAACCGTTCTCGCCTGACCAGCTCAAAGCGCAGATTTCCAGCCTGCTTCGTACGCGTGATGAAATCCGGCGCTTCTATGCAGGCAAATTCATGACCGAATTCGATACGGGTTCTCAACAGAACCGGTTGGACGAAGAGTTCATCCTTAAATGCCGCGACGTGATCATCGCCCATATGCGGAATCCGGATTTGTCCGTGGGACTTCTTGCTCGTGAGTTGGCGATGGGCCGCACGCTGATTTTCCGAAAACTGAAAGCCGTTACGGGCTTGACGCCAAACGATTTTATGAAACTCATTCGTTTGAACGAGGCGAAACGGATGATCATTGAAGGCCGATACCGCATTACCGAAATCGGATTTCTTACCGGTTTCAGTTCGTCGTCCTATTTCGCCAAATGTTTTGCCAAGCAGTTCGGGGTTCTTCCGACGGAATTCCTCGAAAAGCAGGACCCCGGAACGCAGTAGCCAGGGGCAGAATGAGCCATTTCTCAACTCCCGGGGCCTCCGAGCCGATTTTATCGTAAAAGTGAACGATATTTTTCAACACGGAATCCCGGATTCAGTAATTTTACATTGAATTCGGCAGGTCGCAGTATCAGCCGGCCAGGATTGACAATGCGGAATCAACCAACCCAAAATTACCCATATGAAACATTACTTACTTTTCTTGCTGGCTTCCTTGGCCTTGTTGACCGGATGCGAGAAGGATGACGATCCTACATCTGTTTCACTCCGAAGTATTACGCGTGAAAAATTCGACTACAAGGGCGGTCTTGCCAGTGCTATTGTAGATGCCGGTGGCCGGGATGTAACGGCGGAGTCGAGCGAATCGTGGTGTCGTACTGCAGTCATCGGCTCGACCGTCAATTTCAACGTTCTTGCGTATACGGGCTCAGAGGAGCGTTCAGCCACGGTCACCGTGAAGGCGGAAGGACTCAAGCCGTTGCTGATCAACGTTGTTCAGGATAAATTCAGGGGGCTTGTCGTTGTACCCTCGACGCTCATCTTCTCCGATACGGACCGCACGCTCTCCGTTGCGGTAACCTGCTCCGGAGTCTACGATGTAAAACTCACGGAGAACCCGAATAACGCATTCTCGTTCTCGAAGAGCGAAGACGGCGCGAGCGTCAGTTTCACATCGAACAAGGCGTCGAGCCGTGTCGAGGTGAAAGGGCGCGCGGAGTTTACACCTGAAGAAGGCGATCCGGTGATCGTTACGCTTATACAACCTAAAAAGAGCACCTATGATTTCCTGCTCGGCACGTGGAACGTAACCAAAACCGATATTTTTGCCGGGAGCATCCAGAATCTCTCGTCGGTCACATTCTCCGCCAAGGAAAATCAATATTCGTACAAGGTCACCATCAACGATCCCGCACTCAAGGATTATCCCTTTACGGCGGAGTTCGCCGATGGCAAAGTGGTCATTCAGACCGGTCAGGAACTGGGTTTTTCGGGAACAAAGTTCTACACCCTCCATTTCAATGGCCCGAATAACGGGCAAGGCAACTATATCTGGTCACAGGCGGGCGTGGTCGCCTGGGCGGCGGAACCTGTCTTCGATGAAAATGCAGGCACGATCCAGCTCGTGTTCAGCGATAACGGCCAGGGCAATGGCCGGGAGGCCAAGACGCTCTGTTTCTGGGAGAACAACGACCGGTATTGGTCGTTTACCGGGCAGCTCTGTTTAACCAATGCACTGGAACTTTCCAAAAACTACTAACCGACTCCGAATGCAGCGGGCGGGCCGCGACTTTTGCCGACCGCGGCCCTGCCTGCGCCCCGGAACCAAGAATTTCAATGACTGACCAATGAAAAAACTGACCATACTCATTCTGCTCGCCATGGCAGTGGTGTGCCGGGCTTCGGCACAGAACCGCGTGGTAACAGGCACGGTATCCGAAGAGGACGGTACGCCGCTGACGGGCGCCGTCGTCCAGGTCGTCGGCACGAACAATGCCGCCACGGCAGCGATCGACGGGCTTTATACACTCAAAAATGTCCCCTCCGGAGCCGTACTGCGTGTCTCCTTTCTGGGATACGATCCGGTCGAGAAGAAGGTCGATGCCGACCGCATGGATTTCATACTCAAAGCGAGCGCACAAGAAATCGCATCGGTCGTAGTGACCGGTATGCAAAAGATGGACAAGCGAATCTTCACCGGAGCCACGGACCAACTATTAGCCTCGGATGTCAAACTGGACGGCATCAGTGAAATCAGCCGCGGTCTTGAAGGCCGTTCTGCCGGCGTGTCCGTGCAAAACGTTTCCGGAACTTTCGGCGCCGCCCCGAAAATCCGCATTCGCGGCGCCACGTCGATCTTCGGCGACTCCAAGCCGTTGTGGGTGGTGGACGGTGTGATCATGGAGGATGTGATCAACGTCGATGCCAATTCCTTGTCGTCGGGCGACGCCACGACGCTCATCAGTTCGGCCATCGCCGGACTTAACGCCGATGACATCGAGAGTTTCCAGATTCTCAAGGATGGTTCGGCAACCTCGATCTACGGCGCCCGCGCCATGGCCGGAGTCATCGTCATCACCACGAAGAAAGGCACGCCCGGTATTACGAAAGTCAGTTACACCGGCGAATTCACGATGCGTATGGTTCCCAGCTACTCGAACTTCAACATCATGAATTCGCAAGAGCAGATGGCCGTCTACCAGGAGATGTACGACAAGGGATGGCTCAACTATGCCAATACCGTTTACCGCTCGGAAAGCGGCGTCTACGGCAAGTTGTCGCAACTGATCAACACCTACGACCCTGCCACGGGGCAGTTCGCCGTGCTGAACACCCCCGAAGGGCGCAACGCCTACCTGCGACAGGCGGAGTTTCGCAATACCGACTGGTTCAAGGAACTCTTCCGCAACAGCATTCAGCACAGCCACTCGGCCAGCATCTCCTCGGGCAGTGAAAAAGGCTCGTATTACGCTTCCGTCGGTGCGATGGTCGATCCGGGATGGAGCATCCAAAGCAAGGTGAACCGCTACACGCTTCTGGTCAATACCACGCAGCACATTCTCAAGGACAAGCTGACGCTGAACCTCATCGGCAACGCTTCGTACCGCGAACAGCGTGCACCGGGATCGCTCTCGTCGGAGGTAGACCCTGTGTTCGGAACCGTCAAACGCGATTTCGACATCAACCCCTACTCCTATGCATTGCGTTCGTCGCGCACGCTCGACCCTGATGAATTCTACACACGCAATTACACTCCGTTCAACATCAAGGACGAGTTGTCCAAGAACTATATGGACTTGAACGTGAGCGACGTGAAATTCCAGGCTGAACTCAAATGGAAGATCACTCCGAAAGTCGAAGTTTCGGCCCTTGGGGCAATCAAATATCAGGCTTCGAGCACCGAGCATCACATCGAGGACAGTTCGAACCAGGCGCAGGCCTACCGTTCGATGGCCACCTCGATCATTCAGAGCAACAATCCCTACCTCTACGACAATCCCGATGAGCCGAACCGTGACAAATACTCGATCCTTCCCCAGGGTGGTATCTACAAACGGAGCGACTTCCGCGCCAAGAGCCGCGATTTCCGGGCTTCGATCAGCTACAACGACACGTTCAACGACAAGCACATTCTGAATCTGTTCGGCATTGTGGAAGTCAATGCCATCGACCGCCGCGCCACCTCGTTCCAAGGCTGGGGCCTGCAATACGACATGGGCGAAACGCCGTTCTACATCCTGGACCTGTTCAAAAAACAACTGGAGGAAAACACCCAGTATTACAGCCTGTCCAATACACGGGAACGCAACGCCGCCTTCGCCGGCACATTCTCCTATTCCTACGACTACCGCTATACGATCAACGGTACGCTCCGTTACGAGGGTTCCAACCGGTTGGGCCGATCGCGTAAGGCGCGCTGGTTGCCGACCTGGAATATCGCCGGCAAGTGGAGCATCGACCAGGAGTCGTTCTTCGAACCATTGCGTCCGGCCTTCTCCAGCCTTGCGCTGCGACTCTCTTACAGCCTCACTGCCGACCGGGGCCCCACATGGGTCAATAACTCCACGGCTACGATCTATCCGCTGAACCCGTGGCGTGGTGCGACTGAAATCCGGGAACCTGCATTGAGTATTTCAGCTCCTGAGAATTCGGAACTGACCTATGAAAAAAAGCATGAGTTGAATGTCGGCCTCGACATGGGATTCCTCGACGACCGCATCACTCTTTCGATGGACGCCTACCGGCGCAATAATTTCGACCTGATCGGCAACGTTGTAACAATGGGTTTGGGCGGTGCCGTGGATAAGCAGGGTAACGTCGCGGAGATGAAATCGCAGGGTGTGGAACTTTCGCTTTTCACCCGCAATATCGAACGTAAAAACTTCAAATGGCAGACCAATTTCATCTTTGCCTGGATGGACAACGAGGTAACCAAACTCAAAACCATGACGCGCATGATCGATTATATCACCGGCACAGGTTACTCGATGGAAGGTACGCCGCGCGGTTCGCTCTTTTCCCTGAAATTCAAGGGACTTAACGAGATGGGCATCCCGACGTTCCTCGCCGCTGACGGCAGCATTACCTCGACGAACATCCAGTTCCAGGAGACTGTGAATATGAGCAACCTCGTCTATGAAGGTCCTGTCGATCCTACCATCACGGGCAGCCTGGGTAATATCTTTAAGTGGAAGGGATTCACGCTCAACGTCTTCATGACCTACTCCTTTGGAAACGTCGTCCGTCTCGATCCGATTTTCTCGAACGGTTATTCCGATCTGACGGCCATGCCCCGGGAATTCGCCAATCGCTACCTCAATCCCGGCGATGAACGACGGACCAATGTCCCGGTTATCGCCAGCACGCGACAGAATAACGATATTTCCAATCTCTATGTCGCGTACAGCGCCTACAATTACTCTGATGTACGGGTCGCCAAGGGCGATTTCATCCGCATGAAAGAGATCTCGCTCTCGTACGATTTTCCGCAATCGGTCACTTCGAAATTGCGCATGAGCGGATTGTCGCTCAAATTCCAGGCAACCAACCCGTTTTTGATCTATTCGGACAAAAAGCTGCAAGGCCAGGATCCCGAGTTTTTCAATACGGGAGGTGTTGCAGTACCGATGCCCAAACAATTCACGCTGACGCTTCGTGTCAGCTTCTAAACCCGCTCCGCCATGAAAATCAAACAACTGATATCACGCATAATGCTTCTCGGCGCCGGTTCGCTCACACTCGCTGCCTGCAACGATTTCCTCGACGAACTGCCCGACAACCGTACTGAGCTCGATACGCCGGACAAAATCAACCGGCTGCTCGTGTCGGCCTATCCTTCACGCAGTTTCACCCGCATGTGCGAAATCGCATCGGACAACTGCGACGACATGGGAGCGAACAATCCTAACACCAGCCTGCTGCTGGAGCACAACAGCTACTGGATGGACATGAACGAGGCCGAGAACGATAGCAACAAAAATACCTGGCAGGCCTACTACTCCGCGATTGCCGCAGCCAACACCGCTCTGGAAGCGATCGAAAAACAGGGTACGCCCAAAGAATTGCTTCCGGCCAAAGCCGAAGCCCTGCTTTGCCGGGCCTATTCGCATTTTTGCCTCACGATGCTCTATTGTCTCCCTTATCATCCTGAAAAAAGTGGCGAATACCTGGGAGTCCCTTACATGGAAGCTCCCGAAACGACGCTCAATCCGGTTTATCACCGGGACAATCTCAAGGAGGTATATGAGAAAATCGACCGGGATATCGAGGAGGCGCTTCCTCTGGTCAGCGACGCAAACTATGCGGTTCCGAAGTACCACTTCAACCGCAGCGCCGCCTATGCCTTTGCCACGCGCTTCAACCTCTATTATCTGAAGTGGGAAAAGGTGGTCGAATACGCCTCCGAGGTCCTCGGCAGTGCCCCTTCGACCGTCATGCGCGACTGGGCGGCAGTCAAGCAGCTGGCCTGGGACGGCTCGGTCCGTACCCTCGACTACATCAGCGTCGGACACTCGTTCAACCTGCTGATGATTCCCATGGTGACCGGTAACGGATCGCTTTTTAACGCCTGGAGCAACTCCGGCGCGCGCTTCACTCACAACTACCGCGTCGCCAAGAGGGAGACCTACCGCGCGAAGCGGCCGATGGGCGGTCCGTGGGACCGATGGAAGGACAACTGCATCGAAAAGGTCTACCAGCATCCTCCTTTCATTTGGCAGGACAACGATGTCAACAAGATTTACATGCCCAAATGGCCCAACCAGTGGGAGGTAACCGACCCGGTAACCGGCGTAGGAATCGGTCGTTCGACGATGGTGGCGTTCACAACCAATGAAACGGTGTTGAGCCGTGCAGAGGCCTATGTCCATCTCAAGGAGTACGACAAGGCAGTTGCCGACCTCAATGCCTGGATCGGCTCTTTCTATCTGGTCGGACAGAACGGCATCGAATCTCTGACCCGCGAACGCATCGCCGAGGTCTACGGTGATCCGTCATCGGATCGATACATCGCCGAATACACCGCTTTGGAGCCGACATCGCGCAAGCCGCTCCATCCCCACGGCTTTATAGTCGAGGCTGGTGAACAGGAGCACCTTATTCAGACCACGCTCTTTTGCCGCCGCATTGAGACCATCGCCGACGGACTGCGTTGGGGGGACATCAAACGCTACGGCATCGTGATTGATCGTTTCGACGACTCGGCCTACAACGATGACAATACAACCGGATTCACTGTTGCGGCCACGCTCGGCGAGAAAGATCTTCGACGTGCGCTCCAACTGCCTCAAGAGGTTATCACAGCCGGATTGGAGGCGAATCCCCGCAATGAGAATCGTCCTGACCATCCGTTCTGCCAATAACCAATTCACTAAATATTTATATTGAATTATGAAACCGACAATCATATCCCTGTTCTTGCTTCTGCTTGTCTCAGGCGCTACGACCTCATGCGACAAGGACGAACCGGACGGCAAAAGCATCTTTGTCGATCCCGCCGAGGAAAAGACCGAGTTCGATTTCTGGCTCGACCGGCACTATACGGAACCTTACAACATTCGTTTCGAATACCGCATGCCTGACCGCGAAACCCACTTCAACTACTGGGTCTCGCCGCCGCCCGTGGACAAATCGATCGAGGTGGCCAAACTGATCAAATACTCGACGCTTGACGCCATGGCGGAACTGATGTCCGATCAGAAAGATCCATTGCTCTTCGCAAAGAGTTATTTCCCGCGGGTACTCTATTTGGTGGGCAGTTTTGAGATCAGCAGCACCGGGAACACCGTGCTGGCATCGGCTGAAAATGGCCTTCAAATCAATGTTCTCGGCGTAAAATTTTTCGACCGGGAAAAGGACAGCGAACGAATCGCCGGAACGATGCTTCACGAGTTCATGCATATCCTCGATGGTACATATCCCGTACCGAGCGACTACGATACCATTACGCAAAGCGATTACGTGGGTGACAAGTATGCCCAAAGCGGTAATGACTACATGGAGCTGGGCTTCGTTTCGAAGTATGCACGTTCGAGTCCCGCAGAGGACATCGCCGAAACGGGCGGACGCCTGATCAGCATGAGCGAGGAGGAGTGGGAGGCGATGCTCTCCTCGATCGAAAGCGCGGACGGCCGCGCCAAAATCGAGAAGAAGCGCTCGATTCTCATCGCATGGCTCCGCGACGATTTTGGCGTGGACGTTGCGAAGTGGAGCGACATCTACCTGCGCCGTCTTTCCGAACTCGGAGACATCGACTGGACAAATCTTGAAGATTAAACTGAATGTATGAAAAAGAGAATCAATATATTACTGCTGGCTGGGCTGTTATTCTCAGCCGTTGCATGCGACGATTCGGAAAATAACTTCAGCGAGTCGACCTCGACCCGGATCGAGCAGACGCTTGAACGCTACAAATTCGCATTGCAGGCCGGGAAGACATGGGTGATGGAGTATTTCCCTGACGAGAATCTCGGTTATGGCGGTTGGATTTATATCGTCGAATTCCAGGATGACCGTATGGTTAAGGCCTGGTTCGAGGGGAGCACTTTCGTCGAAGCCGACCCGCTGCGGACGGAATCGGAATATCGGGTCGAATTCTCGACCGGTCCCATGCTGAAATTTGCGACCCATAACGATTACCTGCATTTCTTCTCGTTTCCCGGAGACAACGGCGCCGGCTACCAAGGATGGAAAGGAGATTACGAATTCACGTTCATGTCGCTCTCTCCGGCTTTCGATGAAATCATTCTGCGGGGCATTAAAACCGGCAACCGGATTCGCATGACGCCGCTTTCGGGACAATACACGCCGGAGAGTTACCTCGAAACCATCCGCAGCAGCCAATTGGCGATCACCGAGACCGAATTCAAGGTAATGGCCAATGGCGAACAAATCGGGACACTCACGCGGCCCAACGCGACGCTGACGACCAATTTCCGGCAATATGCCGCCAGCAAAGTTTGGTCGTTCCGCTACAGTTATCGCCAACAGGCCTTCGACGATTATGGACGGCCGAAGGTGGACGAACATGGGAAACCGGTCTACGAAACGGTCGAAGCCAATGATCCCGTCAGCGTCATCTATCTGCCGGACGGCATCATGCAGTTTTACGCCCCCTACACGTTCCGGGGTGAATTGTTCGGACTCCCGAACCAGACGGTGCAAACCTTCAAATGGCAATTGGGACCTACCTCGGCATCGGATTGTTACGTTTGCACCGACTCGTTTCTCGACATCAAATTGGTTCCGTGATCCTTAAGAAATGTTTATTCGGTCCGGATGCCGTCTGCCGGCTCCGGACCTTTTTCCTTTAAAACCGATGAAACACTTCTCTTTCTTTCTGACGCTCCTCCTGCTGACGGCCTGTACCAGAGACCCGGAATCCGGCCCGGCTCCCGGCGTCGGACAAACCCCGATGCAGGAGTTTTACATACCCGGCGTATTCCGTATTAAGCTGCGCGAAACAGCAGCCGAACTCGACACCCGTGCCTTTACCCGCAGCGGTTCCGGCTCGGGAATCGCTGCATTCGATGCCGCCGCCACCCGTGCCGGGGCAACTGCCGTACAGCGTGTCTTTTCCGATGGCGACCGTTTCCGCGAACGCCGCCGCAGGGCCGGACTTCATCTGTGGTACGACGTTCATTTCTCCGGGGCGATTTCTGTCGCCGAGGCCATGGAACGCTTCGGCCGGGTGGACGAAGTCGAGTGCATCGAACCTGTTCCGCGTATGGTTCCCGCCGGGGCGACGGTCTCGCAAGCTGATTTCAGCCGCACCTCAGGTTCGGACAATGTCGCAATCCCCGGATTCGATGATCCGCTGCTGGTCAATCAGTGGATTTACCACCGGGTGGGCGCTGCGGTCGGATCGACGGCCGTGGCCGACCTCAACATTTTTCCGGCATGGAGCGTCAGCACCGGACATAAAGACGTCGTCGTCGCCGTGGTGGACGGCGGCATCGACTATACGCATCCCGATCTGGCAGCGAATATCTGGCGCGACGGACAGGGCGCCTGCGGCTACAACTTCTGCCGCCATAATACGGAGATCACTCCCAGCAGCCACGGCACGCATGTCGCAGGTACGATCGGCGCCGTCAACAACAACGGCATCGGCGTCTGCGGCATCGCGGGGGGCGACGGAACGCCCGGAAGCGGTGTGCGGCTGATGAGTTGCCAGATTTTCGACGAACCGGGACGCGATGCCGCGACGATCGAGGAGATCATGGTCTGGACGGCCGACCATGGGGCCGTCATCAGCCAGAACAGCTGGACTTATGTCCCCGGTCTTCCGGACTTGTCGCAGTCGGGCAAAGCAGCCATTGACTATTTTATCAAGTATGCCGGGTGCGATGAGAACGGCAATCAGACAGGTCCCATGAAAGGCGGCATCGTCATTTTTGCCGCGGGCAACGACGGCATTTCCGACCCGGTGTTCCCGGGAGCCTACGAGAAAGTGGTGGCCGTAGCGTCGCTGGGCATCGACGGCCGTAAGGTCGCCGGGTCCAACTACGGTCCGTGGATCGACCTCGCGGCTTTGGGCGGCCATGTTACCGGTGACGAACGATTTCGCGTTTTCAGCACCACGACGAACGGCGGTTACGGTTACTCCGCAGGAACCTCGATGGCCGCGCCACAGGTTTCGGGCATTGCGGCCTTGGCTGTCGCCGCATTCGGTGTGCAAAGACCGGGGTTCACCAGCGAGAAATTGCGGGAAATACTCGTGGGTTCGGGCCGAAAGCAGTTTACGGAAACGATCAATCCCGAGTATGCCGGAATGCTCGGTAACGGACTGGTCGATGCCGAATACGTTCTTTTCTATGATACCCGGCCGGATCCGGTCGACGAACGTACGATTGCGGTTTCGGGATACCGCACCCATGCGGAACTGTCGTGGCGTGTTCCGCGATGCTATCTGGAGCGTCCGGTCTCATCATTCGACGTTTACATCGACACCCGGACATTTTCGGCCGCTACGGTCGACGACATTCCTGCTACGACCGTCAGACACACTTTTGCTTCCGATGCGAGTCTCGGTGAAACTTTTGCCTGCCGAATCGAGGGGCTGGAACCGCGGCAAATTTATTGCTTGGCAATCGTCGGCCGAAGTCCGTCGGGCGTTCCGTCCCGCCCGGCCGTCATCTCCGTTCGGACCGGAGAAAATACCCCGCCCGAGGCAACCGCTTCCATTCCGAACCTCTTTCTGCAAAGTGACGACAAAGCGGGCAGGAGCATCGATCTTCAACTTTATTTTGCCGATGCCGATGCTCCGGGCGATCGGCTCTCCTACTTTGTTTCGCCTTCCGCGGAAAAGGTCGTGGAGTGCCGCGTACAGGATTCGGAACTGCTCGTACGGCCCTGCGCTGCGGGTCGCACGACGCTGACCGTAACGGCAAGAGACCTCGACGGCGTCGCGGCGACTTCGGAATTCCAGGTGATCGTCGACGGTACGGGCGTTGCGATGGAGCTTTTCCCCAACCCATGCCGCGATGTACTCAACGTACGCATTCCGGACGCCGAGGGCGATTTTCCCATCCGGCTCCACAATGCGGCGGGGCAGCAGGTGCTCGCTACGCAGGTTTCGGTCCGTGCCGGCGACAACGGTAACACGGGGCGCATCGACGTATCCGGGCTTTCTCCCGGGACTTACAGCTGCACGGTCGAGTGCCGCGGCCGCAAACTCAACAGCCATATCATCAAACGATAACCGCAAAACCATGTATATCTACCAATCGATCAAACACTTTACCGCGGCATTTCTTTTCGCGACAGGCGGTTATGCGGCGCAAGCCCAGACCACTGATGCCGGGATCATGCCGTTCCTCGGCCTGGAAACCAATGCCCGTACAGCCGGTATGGCAGGGGCCGCGACAGCAGTTACGGACAATCCGTTGGCCGTTTACGCCAATGCCGCGTTAAGTCTCATCGGCGAACGACATGCCGGAGGCACTCTGTTCTCCGGACCTTGGAATACGGCTTTCGACAGCGCCAATGTGCTTTACGGCGTGGGGGGATTTTATACTCCCGACTCGCGGAACGCCCTGTTGGCCGGAGTGCGTTATTTCCGCGGACCTTCGGTCGGGTTGACCGACGAACAGGGATTTCCCGCCGGAACAGCCCGTCCGCAAGACCTTTCGGCGGAGGTCGGCTACGGCCGTCGGATCGGCCGGAATCTAGCGTTTTCGCTGACGGTCCGTTACGTCCGTTCCGATCAGGGATTCGGGGAGAAACCGATGCAGGGCGTCTCGTTCGACATCGGTGCGGCCTACCGCGGAACGCTCCGTGCCGTGAAGGGCGCCCGTTGGATCGTCGGACTGCGGCTGGCCGACATCGGCCCCAATGTGAAAGCCTCCGACGGAGAGCGCTACGGCCTGCCGACACGCGGCTCGCTCGGAGGCTCGCTTCACCTGCCTTTCCGCCCGAACCATGTGCTCGGCATCGCCCTCGATCTGGGCCACCAGTTCCGGGGAGGAATCTCCGGTTTGGCCGCAGGAGCCGAATACACCTTTTTCCGGCACGGTGTCGTGCGCGGCGGATACCACCTCGGTCAGAAGAACAAAGGCGCCGGCAACTACGCCTCGCTGGGTTGCGGATTCATTGCAGGCCCCGTGCGGTGCGACGCCGCATGGCGTTTCGGCGGTAACAAATTCAACCCGCTCAACGACACGTTTCTCTTTTCGGTCGGATTTCTGTTGTAAACGGCGGTCGGCATCCATACGAAAGCAGCGGCATCTTCCGATGCCGCTGCTTTTTCCGTTGCAGGTCTGCTACTCGTCAATCCGGATGCAGCGAACCGACGCCCCTCGGTCGGAATAGGTATTCTGAGACTGACAGGTGACACTGTCTCCTTCTTTGTAGTTCGGAGCAGCCTTGAAAGCTCCGACCCGCCCCCAGGGGGAATAATCAGGGCCATCCATGTAATAAGCCGTACAAACTTCCACACCGCAACTTCCGGTATAGCCATTGGATCCCCCATCCGAGTTGCGCACATGCTGCGCACCTCCGGTCAGCGGAAAATACCACTTATTGTCCAGCAGGATTCCGCGCATCGTCGTAGCCACTACGGCATCGGGTGTTTCATTGTCTGTCAGCGCTATCCAGGCCTGGCTGCTCATCACCTTCCAGCCCCGGGGACACGGGTCGTAAATCGTCTTTACACCGTGCGCATCCTTCGACGGATTACCCCAGGCAGCCAATCCGGCCTTATCGGTCAGGTAATTTTCATTCTTGTAAAGCCAGAGGTGGGGGTTGGCCCGGCCCAGGTCGAATGCATCCTGCGACACATAACCCGTTCCGAGCGCCGTGTTGATGTCGATGGCGACCGTCGCCTTCGTATTACCGATAATCTGATGATGTGCCTCTCGGCCCCATGCTTCGAAAGTCCCTCTGTCCAACGCGGGAATTGGCGTATAGGCCGGAGCGAACCACAATCCGGTCATATAACTGACTTGTACACTCGTATAGTCCGGCAAGCCAGGGAACGGGTCTTTGCGTCCCCATTGGTAACAATTGCCCGTGGTCGAGGCCAAAGCGACATTGTTCAGCTGACCGCCGATATACGCTTGTTCGGGATCAATCAAAGCTCCCAGATCTCGATTCATCCATGTATAGCCGCCTTTCACGATCCAGTTCTCCGCAGCGTCGGGGTCATACCCCTCCGAGAAAACGATATTCCAGCTCCAGAGCACCTCGGCGTTCGTAATGCGCTTGTCCGCATCGGCTTCGATCTGATCATAGCCGAGCTCCTTGTCGATCGCCACGATCACCACATTGCCGTTGACGAAAGTTTCGGGCGTATCGAAATAAATATAGCCATCTTTCTTGAATTTCACGCTGCTGAGCACCACGGGCGACGCCTGTATCCATGGCAAATAGCTCGTCTGCAAACAACTGTACCACAGTACGAGGGCTGCTTTCGGCTCGATCCGGAGGTCCTCCTCCGTGTAGGAGAGGCCGCCGCAGGTCAGCGCCTTGCCGTTGCCCTTCACGTCGGCACGGAAGCGGTAGAATGTATTGGCCGCATCGGCATAATAGGTATTGGCCGTGCCCTCGGCACTCAGATCAATGACGGGAAGCGCATCCTCGGGGTCGAGCGTAGCCTCTCCTTCGACGACCACCGTTTTGCCCGTCGGAATACCGCCGTCGGCCGGAGCCTTCACGGTGGCGAAGACGTACTCTTTCCCATTGACGAGAGCGACTGCTTCGAACGTCTCACCGGCGTGTCCGGACGTTACGACCAGGTGCAGCACCAGCGCCTCGGTATCGGAGGTATTGCCCGCACAGTCGAGCCGCACGGCATTGGAAACCACAGCCTCGGAAACGTTCATCTCGCCCGTGCGCAGATCGACCGTGGCATTCTCCATCGACACGGCGGCATTTTCGTTCGAAACGCAGCGGAAAATCACCCCCTCGAGTTTCGCACGCAGGTCGGTCGTCAGCCGAATTTCGAGCGCTGAGAAAAGGTGTTTGAATTGCAGGTTGACAGCGTCGTCCGCTTTTTTGATCCCTCGCGCAGCGGCGTAGAGGAAATCGTGAGCCGCCAGGGTCGCCAGCGGATCGCTCTCCGAACGGGTCTGCACGGCGGGAACCGACACCGGAACGGCCGTTACATCGGCTGCGGCCATTTCCGTATAGGGATAATAGGCATAGAAATCGTGGTCGGACGTTTCATCAGCCCAGCGAATCACATTGAGCCGGGAAGCAGCTGTAAAATCGCTCGTCGCTCCCGACACAGCCGCCTTGTAGGCGAAATTGGCTCCCAGGTTCTTGCCGCCGGACTCGGCGAAAAGGCCGATCAGATCGTTTTTGACCCAGTTCACCCGGAGCGCTGTTTCCGTATCCTCATAGGAGGTCCGGACTTTGGGACCGACAGTTGATCCCGAGAAAAGGATCTCGCCCTCCTGCGGTGTCGGCGACATGGTGTCGCCGTTTCCGGCGCATGCGACCGTCAGCAAGGCGGCCAACAGAATTATATAGTTTCGTTTCATCGTGTTCTAAATATTTTAAGGTTACTCCCAGCCTTCCCATTTGTCGAGGTCATCAATCTGTCCGTCGCCGTCAGTTGCATTTGGATCGAAGAGTGCTTTGTCGACGGCTTTCTTAAGGATTTTCTCCATTACGGCATAACCTGCCGCACTGGGATGCACACGGTCGTCCGGTGTCCAGGAGTATTCGAGTTTCAGTCCGTTCTGATCGTCTTTGAGCGCAGAATGGTAGTCGGCATAAACGAAGCCCCTCTCTTCGGCATACTGTTTCAGCAGCCTGTTTAACTCGACAACACGCTGTCCAAGATCGGCATGAGCGGCATTCCACTCCTCGCTCTGCCACCAGATCCGGTTGGCCGGGGGCGTCGAGCCAATGACTACCTTGAAACCTCTTGCAGCGCCTGTTTCGGCCATCAGCCGGATGTCTGCGAAAACTCGTTCTATCGAGCAGGGCTGGCCGTCGTTTTCAGCCAGGTCGTTGACCCCGCAGGCGATAACCACGCACGCCGGATCGTTGACAATTACGTCGTTGTAAAAACGCGCGCTGATCTGGAGCGAGGTCTGACCGCTGATGCCCTTGGGCAGGTAGTCGTTGTCGGAAAAGAAGGTCTTGTTGTCGGTACGTCCCTGCCATACTTCCGTAATGGAGTTGCCGATCAGTACGGCTCGCGGACCCTCCAGACGCCCTTTGGGCATTGCCGTCGTCTGCTCGCGAACGCAGCGCAGCTGGTAGCCGGCTCCCGTATACGAGTTGTAGGACGAATATCCGCCCAGACTACCCTGGACCGGGTAATAGTTGCCGCTGGCACTGGAACTGGTCAGCACGAGCATCTTGTTCGTGAGCGAACGGATATGGCTGCCGTTGAAGGCCGACTGCCGCTGTCCGGTATAGGGGAAATAGAGATCGTATGCACGAGAGTAACGCCCGAACGGTTTTTCATCGAGTTCCGCAACGCTGCCGAGGGCGAAATCGAGGGCTTCGGGCGGCGCCACTTTCCAGCCCGCGGGACACGGGTCGTAAATGCTCTTCAGATTGTCGCCAACGTATTCGCTTCCCCACAACCAGAACCATCCGGTCTGATTCTCGGCCGAACCTGTATTATTGAACCACGAATAAGAAGGGGTGTACCAGTTGTCGGCCTGAACACCGCTGACCTCTTTGGCCATCCAACGGTAGGGATATTTCACCGACAGGGCAACGGCGTCATCGACGGTCTTGTCACCCACGGCATAGGCGTTATTCGCACCGATCTTGCCGAACATCATGTTCCGGGCGCCCCAACTCTCGGAGGAATAATCCTGTTGCAATTCTTCGATAGGCGTATAAGTTGGAAGTCCCCAGTACATCTCGCTGCCGAATCCCGTGTCGTCGTACTCCGCAGCTGCCGGGAACGGGTCCTTGCGCCCCCACTGATAATAGTTGCCTAAAGCCCAAGCCGCAACGCGTTTATCCGAGGAGTTCATCGCCTCGCGTCCCGCCATGGCGCCCAGATTACGGTCCATCATCATATAACGGCCGACCTGTCGCGCTTCGGCGTCGCAATCGTAATTCTCGACAGCCCAGATATTCCAGCTCCAAAGGACTTCGCCGCCGGCATCATAAGCTGCAATCAGGGCATTGCCGGGAACGAACTCGGCCGGGGTAGTGAAGTAGACGTTACCTTCCCAGTCGTCATACTCTACGGATTCGATAGTCACGGGGCTTTCGCGTACCCAGCCGTCGGCCGTTTTCGGCGAATTGTACCACACGAGTTTTGCCGCCATAGGCTTGATAGCCAGATCAGTCTCGGAGTAGGATTTGGTTACCGGATGGCCGTCTACCGAGTACGAGTAGGTGCGCGGCGCCCCGTTGCCCTTGGTCGTTGCACGGAACTTATAGGTCGTACCGGGTTTGGTTATCAGATAAGTGTTCGCCGTACCGTTAGCGCTCAAGTCCTCCGCGATGCGCTGTGGAAATTCGTAACCCAATGAGAATATGGTCAACCGTCCGGCAGGAATTCCGGTTTCGGGAACGGTCACCGATCCCAGCGACAGATGCTTTTCTCCGTAATCGACCAGCACTTCCAGCGTTTTTCCAGCTTCTACGGGATTCACAGCCAGGAAAAAGCTCGTCGGCGTGCGTGAAATCGTCGCTTGTCCTTCGATTTCATAGTTTATCTCGGCTGCCGTCTGCTCTCCGGGTGTTACCGCCCCGTTCCGCAGATTCAGCGACCCCGTTTCGAAAGCCAATATCCCGCCGTCGATACTGCGCAACGTTATGTTCTTGACATCCGATAATGTCCGGTCGGCGGCAAGTCGGAGTTCGATGACCGCAGCAACGCTTTCGAATGGCAAGGATACGGTTTCGACAGGATCTTTCACTCCCTTGCTCACGGCATATAAATTGACCAGTTTTTTCAGATGCTTCGTAGCGCCCGCCGCTCCTTTCTGTTTCGCAGCAATCGCCACCGGAACAGCCGTCAAATCATCGTATGTCGTACGATAAGGATAATAGGCGTAGAAATCGCGTGAGGCAGCACCGGCGCTCCACACGATTCGCCGGTCCTGCGAAGGACAGACGAACTGCGTATTTGCCGCCGATGAAAAGGCCGCATAATAAATATTGGCATGCTCGACGGTCTCGCCGTCTGCTGCAAACAGCCCGATCCGGTCTACATCGGCATTCCAGATCAGATCAAGCCCTTTTTCAGCCGGGTCCACAGTCTTGAATGAAGCCGATCCCTGGAATGAGACCACATCCGGATCAGACGATCCATTCTGCGTGGGATCTTTTTGACAGGCCGCGATAACCACCGTCAAAAATAAAAGTGTTAAGAGTCGCAGTTTCTCCATAATTTGAGGTTGAAATTTAAGGTTGGTGTCATTGGAACCCTCTCGACGTTCAAAAATACCAGATACGGCAAGTTCCAAATGATATTTCAAATATACGCAGACCTCATTCCTCACAGGGCGAAAATCGTACATAATAAGGCCAATTTTAGTTACCGGACTATAGGAGACACCTCGTCCGTATCCCGAATTGCTCTGTTTCATAGTCCTTAATACGGAAAAACTCCGTAAAATAATCCACTCTGAATATTTTGTCTCTGTGTAAAAGATCGAAATCTTAATTAATCAGAGCTGTATTTTTAGGGACCTGATTGGACCCTTTTTTGTTAATAGCAATATGAACAGAACGGAAGACTTTCCCAAATTATGGATCGGCTCTTTCATCAAGATATGTCTGGTTAATTTCCTCATTTTCGTTAACTTTCATGCACTGTTGTCCACGTTCCCCTTTTTTATCTCCTCTCTGGGCGGAGATATCGTGGCCATAGGTCTGGCAACAGCATTGTTCAGCATCGCGCCCATCCTGTCGAGACCCTTCGTGGGATGTCTCGTCGACACCCAAGGCCGTCGCCTCGTCCTTATATGCGGACTGGCAGGAATCGCGTTCGTCCCGATGGGGTATTTCATCTAGGCAGGCATCGCCACAGTCGACACGCCGTTAAAGCTCGGCGAATTGTTCGAACCGATGTCCGTACCGGCCGCTGTTACACAGCTCTCCTTCATGATGGTATACGGAGTAGTCGAGGTATATGTCGCGATCTATGCCATACTCCACTGTCTGCCCAGCGAAGGTATTTATTTCATCGGCATTGCCGTAGCCACGGTCGCCACTCGGATACTATTGGGGCGTGTGGTGGTAAGTCCGGTGAGGCGCGACTGGTGTACACAGGAAATGCAGCCATTATCACCGGGATACTTCTGCTGGTATTCGCGCACAACATACCGTGCTACCTGCTGTTGGCAGCACTGCTGGGATACAGTTTCGGAGCTGTGCAGCCTGCCCTGCAGACCATGGTCATGCCTGCCGAAAGACGAGGTGCCGCAAGCTCTACGTTTTTCGTGGCTTTCGATTTCGGGATTGCATTGGGAGGATTTTTCGCAGGATTACTCGTGAAATACCGGGAATATGACGACATGTTCCTCGGCATGCTCTTGGTATTGCTTCTTTCTATAGTATTACATTACTTGTTCGGGCGTCGACACCCTTCGTCTTCCCCCCCCCAAAAAAAAAGAATACGGCATGAACCGGATAACGCGTAAGTCAGACATCTTCGGTCGAATATGTTTCAAACCGACATACTTGTTTTAATTTCAAGGATTTATACGATAAACAATATGTTATTGATGCGGTTTTCGTTTTTTCGCCTCTGTATTATCCTTTGCTGTTCCTCATACGCCTTCGTATCAGCCAAATCCAATAGGGTGTCGGCAGCTTCGGTCAGGGGATTGGTCGTATGACTTTGCGGGTCGAGTTTTCGTTCCGAATATCGCTGTTCTGCAACCTGACATCCCTCTTTCGGTGCCGGATACAAGTCGTTGAAGACATTGGCTGAAAACTCCTTTCCCAGTACCGATCCGTTGGCGACGATACCTGCATTGTGGTCGATAAACGTCACGCCGTAGATTCTGCCAATCGGATTGATGCGGAAGATTGCGTCGATGTTTTCCGTTTTGAGCAGCCGCCGGAACTCTTCCCGCGTGTTATGCGGGCTCATGGCATCTTTGACTGTTTGTCGCCGTTGGTCGAGCGCTCCCGGTTCTTTCAGTTTGTCTTTCGACATCCCGTAATACTTTGAAGGCCTTATAGCCGATATCCTTTCCGATACGACTCGACTTGAACGGCGTTCCGACACCATAGCCGTCATCGGTCAGGGCTCCATAGAGAATACCCGCCATGTGCGAAACTTTCCATAGGATGAGCATTTGTAGCTCCGCAGGCACGACCTGACGACAGGCGAAATTTGTAGTTTAACGTTCTCCGCCTTATAGTTCACCTTTCGATGTCCGGGGGTATCCGTCAGCTTCTGTCCCTTGACGCTCGGATGCAGGCCGTATTTCCACTCTAAGTCAGGCAAAATCTCCATCGAGCACCGGGCCTCGAAATCATGCGGGAGTTTGCAGTTCTGCTCATCGACCCGTAGCGACATGATATAGAGATGCTTTCTGGAAATGTTCTTGTGCTTAAAAACGATATAGGCTGTTCGCCGCAACCCATGTGCTCCATGTACTCGCAGGCGATTTCCCGGAGCTGTCCGTCTGATAGCAGGACGGGGTGAAATCCCGTCGAACGGGCAGGCTGATCGTGGCTGAACATCAGAACTGGATCGTCAGGAGCCGCAGAAGGCCGCCCATTCCGACGGTAGCGACCAGCAAAACGCCGGAGCTGAAAATACGCAAGGCTCACTCTTTAGTAGATTCGCATGGCCTTGCGTATTTTCAGCTCCGGCGTTTAATTCCCTGCCGGCGGGAAAACTTACATCGAAAATTACCCTGCTATTGACGAAGCAAGATCGGAAATTGAATTAGCTGTAAGATAGCAGGTCATTATTGTGCGACCTTGAAGATACCGTTCAACTTCTCGCTCAACGCCGCCATATCCTGCCCGATCTTGTCATTGGTGATTTTAGCATAGATTTGGGTCGTGGTGATCCGTTTATGTCCCAGCATCTTGCTGACGGTTTCCAGAGGTACGCCCTGCGCAAGCGTGACCGTCGTGGCGAAGGTATGCCGCGCGCAATGCATCGTGGGGTTGAACGACAGACCGGCATGTCTGGCAACATGACGTAACGACATGTTCAGTGTTTTATAAGTGCCTTTAAGCGGAAAAACCTTCTCGCTTGTGCGATATGTATCCTTATAACGCTTGTAGAGCATTTCAGCGGCGGGAAGGAGTTTGACTCGGAATTGCGTACCCGTCTTCTGGCGTCTGTCGATAATCCACCGCTCTCCGTTGTCGTCCGTATGGATGTCCGCGTGGGTGAGTTTCACTACGTCCGCGTGGCTCAGGCCCGTAAAGGCGCAGAAGACGAAGGCATCCCGGTTAATGCTTGTTCGGTAATTGGGGAGCTTGACATTCATCACGGCCTGCAATTCCGATGCCGAGAGGTAGCGACGTTCCGAGTATTCCGCTTTGACATAGAACCCCGCGAAAGGATTGACGGCAATCCAGCCGTTTTTATACGCCGTGTAGGTCATCAGCTTCAGTTTCTTGACCGGAGTGGCAATGCTGCCCGGAAGCATATTTCGAACACAGGAAAGATAGGCAACGAAAATCCCGATTCAGTTTCTTGAAGAACATATTCTCTACCTTATATTCGTATTTCATATTTCAGGAAAGAGGCGAGGTAACGGCGGGTATTGTTGCAGTTCTCGAAGGTCGAAACACTACGATCCTTGCCCACACGTTTGAGAAAGCCTGCGAGGTATTCGTCGAAGGTCTGCAACAGCAGGCGACAATCATCACCCATACCCAGGAAGGCATTGCGGACCTTTTCGGCCGTGACATACGAATCCCGGTCGCAGAGCCGTTGGTACTGCTTGCCGATATTGGGTTTGATATTTTCCAGCTTCTCGTTGATGCGCAGCGATTCGAGGCTTTTGCCGGAGGCTTTGTTAGCTTTGGCATCCCAAAGAGATGAACGAACGGTGAGTTTGCAGCTGAACTGCGACATCGTGCCGTTGATTGTAATACGGCCCATGACGGGAACCTGACCATGTTTTTCCGACTGCCTTTTTACGTAGAAAAGGACTTTGAACGTGCTGCGTTGCATAATAACTTGAACTTGTTGGATGGGTTAAACGTTAAGTCAAGTTATTTGTTATGCGGAAATTCGATGCAACGGGCTGAAAACAAATATCTTAATGCAAATTAGAGCATTTCGGGCAGGTAACGGATAAGTAATGAAACTCTCCGTCAAACCTGCTCGATTTTGCTTTTTTATTGCTCGGAACATATGCAGAAGATAGAATTAAATACTTGAAAGCAAGATATTTACTCTTTTTCATACTTCACTTTACCTACAAATACCGAACCCGCAAGGATTCGGTATTTCCCGATAGCGCTATTGTCGTAGCTTATCAGGCGTTTCTGTTTGCCCCTCTCCGGGCGGCGGATCGGAGGCGGGACGTCCGGTCGTGGAGTTCCGGCTGCCGCTACCTGTTCGCTTCGCGGATCAGTTCGCCCAGCACTTCGATGCTGTCGGCCGTGATATGGGGCTGCGGGTCGGCCTTGTCGGCCACGTCGAGCGTCGTTTCGCCCGAGAGCACCAGCACGCCCATCGCCCCGGCGTTGTGGGCCATCTGGACGTCGGTGTAGATGCGGTCGCCGACCATGGCGATCTCGTAGGGCTGCAACCCGTGGCGCGAGAGGATGCCCGAAAGCATGTTCGGATCGGGTTTGCCCAGCGTGATGTCGGGGCGGCGTCCCGTGGCGTGTTCGAGGCAGGCGCAGATCGAGCCGCAGTCGACCAATACGGTCGGCTGATCGGTGGGGCACACCCGGTCGGGGTTGGTGGCGATATAAGGCACTCCCTGTTTGATCCACCAGGCCGCGCGGCAGAGCCGTTCGTAGCGGAGCGTCATGTCGAACGCCGCCACGATCACGTCGGGCACGTCGTCGGCCGAGTCGGCGCACGACTCGAAGCCCGCAGCCTCGAATTCCGAGATCATCGACGGCGTGCCGAGCAGGAACAGCCGCTTGGCCGCAGGGTGATGGGTCTTGATGTAGTCGATGGTGGCCAGCGCCGTGGTGTACATCTCGTCGCGCGAAGCCCTGATGCCCAGCGTGTCGAGTTTATGGAGGTAGTCCGCGATGCTTTTCGACGGGTTGTTCGTCAGGAACGAGTAGCCGATCCCCTGTTCCTTGAGTCCGTGCAGGAAGGCCTGCGTGTAGGGGAACAGCGACATCCCCATGTAGATCGTGCCGTCCATGTCGAGCGCCACGTGACGGATGCGGCACAGGCGTTCCATCAGTTCGGCGTCTTCCCAGACGGATCGGTACTTGTGAAAGGGTTTATTTTCCATCGTATCAGTCTTTTAAAGGTAAATCGTAGCGGAAAATGGTTTGCAGGCGGTCGTCGCCCGAGGTGTTTGCGTTGCGGGCCGTGAAACCCAGGTAGAGCTTGCCGTCGTGCCACTTGACGCCTTCGGCTTCCAGCGATCCCACCTGCGAGATCGAGTTCGATTGCAGGGCTTTGCGGTCGTCGAGCAGTCCGACACGGGTCCGGGCGCAGCGGATGCCGCCCTGAAAATCGAACACCGTGAGGTAAGCGTTCGACGGCAGGAATGTGTTCCCGAGGTTGTTCTCCCCTTCGTAGTAGAAGACCCTGCCGTTTTTAACGTCGAAGCCCTGGAAGGCGTATTTGCCGATCTGGTCGGGGTTGCTGCCTTCCGTCAGGCTGAAGCCTCCGAGCCGCGTGAGCCTGCCGAGGTTGCGCACCTGGACCGCGGGGCTTTCCGTGACCGGCGTTTTGTTCGGGTCGGTTGCGCCGCCGCCCCAGGTGCGCTGTTCGAGTTGTTCGGTCGTCGGAGCGAGGGCTTTGGCGTCGCTCAGGCGGTAAAAGGCGAAATGCCGGGTTCCGCCGCCCGAATAGGTGACGCCGAGCACGTCGTTTGCCGGGTCGAGAGCCGGGTGGATATGGCGTACGCCCGGCAGGAAGTAATGTTCCGTGCATTGTTCGGGCTTACAGTCCGTTCCCGGGACGAATTTCACGCGTGCGATGGTTTGCGAAAAGGAATAGCCGTCCGATCCCGATTCCTTCGAGCCGTAGCTTCCGGCCCAGATCCAGCGGTCGTCGCCCTCTTCCTCGACGGCCATGTTGGTTCCGTGTCCGAAGTAGGTGAGCGTCATCAGTGGTGCGGCGAGCTGCGTTTTCTCCGCGCCGGGGGCGGGAGCGCCGCGCAGCACGTTGAGCGAATGGGCGTCGGTTCCGGCGATCTGGATGTAGAAAATGTCGCCGCCGGAGTCGATGTCGAAACTCTGGAGTACGCTGTTGCGTGCCAGCCGGACGTTGCGGCTGTAGATAATCGCGGCGGAGAGCGGCCGGGCGAGCTGTTCGGTCAGCAGGTTTTCTTCGGGGCTGACGCCTCCGTCGACGACGATCGTCGCGGAAACCGGCGCGGTGTAATACGGCGTGGCGACGGTCACGGTGGCCGAGCCGCGTTTCAGGGCTGTCAGCATGCCGCCCTGCGTGATGCTGGCGACCGAGGGATCGTCGATGCCCCACGTCATGTCGTAGGGGTTGAGCTGGTTGTTGTAAACGCTCTCCGCCCCGCCTTCGGGTTTGATGAGCAGGTTAAGGCGTTTTACCGCGCCGCTGCCGACTTCGTAGGAGGTCTGCTCGAAGGTCAGGCTTTCGATTTTCGGCAACGGAGCTTCGGGTTTGTCGTCGCTGCCGCATCCGGGCAGTAGGAGCATGAGGGCTGCGGCGCAGCCGGCGCGGAACAGATGGGAAAGGAACATATTTAATTCGTGATTATTTTTTGTCGATGCGGTGTTGTTTGATCACGGCGCCCGCGGTGTTGACCACCTTCAGGTCGATGCCCTTCGCGTCGGCCGACACGCGGAGGCAGTCGTTGTTCGAGTTGACGAGGATCGGGAAGTCGACCCCGCGGCTGCCGTCGTCGATCCAGTGGTAGCGGTGGTAGTGGCCGCAGAGCATCAGGTCGATGCCTTTGCCGGCGAGTTCGGGTACGAACAGCCTGCGGATCTGCTGCTCGCCGTACCAGCTGTCCTCCTTGCCCGGGATCATGTGCATCAGCACGATGCGCACGGGGGCCGCCCGGAATTCGTCGCTGTTGACGACGCCTTTCAGCCATTCCGCCTGCTGCCGGCGGTATTCGTTCCAGTCGCCCATGCCGTAATAGCGGGGATCGTTGTCGGGCTTGTCTTCACAGCCGTCGAGCACGATGAAGAAGGCCGGGCCGCGGCGGAACGTGTAGTAGGTTTCGCCGGTCGGTGTGGGGAAATAGTCGAGCCAGTGCTGTGCATAGGCGCCGCGGTTCTCGTGGTTGCCGCGCGTCACGGCGAGGGGGATGCCCGCGGGCGTGAGTATCTTCGATGCCGACCCGAGGCAGGCGTCCCAGAGCGTCTGCTCGGTCTCGGTCTGGCTGGCCAGGTCGCCGTTCAGGCAGACGAAGTCCGGCTGGGCTTCGGGGGCCTCCTTGATCAGCAGCTGGAAAACGGAGTCGCGGGCGTGGATGTCGTTGACCATCCAGAAATCGACCTTTTCCTGTGCAGGGTCGAGGGTTCTGATGGTGTAGGGCTTGCGCCGGTACACTTCGCTGCCGTCCCCGTCGTCGAGGATGACGCGCCGGTTGCCCTCGTTCAGGACGATTCCCCGCTGCATGATGCGGTAGCGGTAGGTCGTGCCGGGTTGGAGCCCTTCGATCCGCACCCGGTGCATGCGTCCGACGCGACAAAGTCCGAGATGCGAGTCGTAATACCTGGGCCGTTCGGCCGAGTAGAAGTGCGATCCGTCCATCGGGGCGAGTTCGACCCAGCCGATGGCGTCGGCCTTCGCGTCCCAGACGACCGTGAAGCCGTCTTCGGTGACATTCAGTACATAGGGTCCGTGTGCGATGCGTACCGTAGGCGGCACGGCGGTTTGGGCGAGGGCGGCGGCCGTCAGCAGGAGCGCGCCCAGCAGTAGGGTAAGTCGTTTCATGGTGAAAGTTGTATCGGTTCGAAATCCAAAGGTATGTTTTTATTTTCTTTTATCCAATTTTTCGTTTTATTAATCCGAAAAGAAATAAAATGCATCGTGAAAGGAAAATTTTTTCGTCGCTTTTGGCTGTCGAAAGGAAAATAATATCTATATTTGCCTTTGTTTTGGGAAACCCGGGAGCTTTCCTGCGGGTTTCGTTTGTGAAAAATTGGAAACGGTAAAATCAAGCAGATATTCTATGAATAAGGTAGAGAGCGCCCTTCAGCGCACGACCGACACCAAAGCGCTGGTGATCGGCGTCGGAACCCTTCCGCGGACGGCGGAGATGTTCAACGAGTTGTTTCCCGGCTGCCGCGCCGTCGTGGTCGCCGACACCAATACGTGGCGCGTCGCCGGCGGCGAGGTGCACCGCATCCTCGCCGATGCGGGGATCGGGCAGGACGAACCGCACGTGTTCGCCGATCCGAAACTCTACGCCGAATGGTCGTTCGTCGAGGAGCTGGACGGTGTGCTGGCTGCGACCGATGCCGTTCCCGTGGCCGTCGGTTCGGGCGTGATCAACGACCTGACCAAACTCTGCTCCCACCACAACGACCGCCGTTACATGGTGGTCGGCACGGCGGCTTCGATGGACGGTTACACGGCCTACGGAGCCTCGATCACCAAGGACGGCAACAAGCAGACCTTCGACTGTCCGGCGCCGCTGGGCATGGTTCTCGATCCGTCGATTTCGGCCGCTGCGCCCGCCAGAATGTCGGCTTCGGGCTACGCCGACCTGATCGCCAAGATCCCTGCCGGGGCCGACTGGATGCTTTCCGACGCCGTGGGGTCGGAGCCGATGGACGATTTCGCCTTCGGATTGGTGCAGGACGGGCTGAAAGAGGCTCTGTCCGATCCCGCAGGCGTGCATGCGGGCAATGTGGAGAAGGTCGAACAGCTGGCCGAAGGGCTGCTGTTGAGCGGTTTCGCCATGCAGGCCACGCAGTCGAGCCGCCCGGCTTCGGGCGCCGAACACCAGTTCAGCCATCTGTGGGACATGGAGCACCTGAAATACAACGGCGCTTCGGTGTCGCACGGCTTCAAGGTCGGTATCGGCACGCTGGCCTCGACGGCCTTTCTCGAAATGCTGCTCGACGCCCCCGTGGAGCAGCTGGACATCGAGAGGTGCGTCGCTGCGTGGAAATCGTGGGACGAGACCGAGCGGGACATCCGGGCCATTTTTAACGACGATCCCGAATTCGTGGCCCGCGGCCTGAAGGAGACCCGCGACAAATATGTCGACAGGGAGGGGCTGCGCGACCAGCTCACGCGGCTCAAAAAGGCGTGGCCCGAACTGCGCGAACGCATCCGCCGGCAGATCATTTCTTTCGACGAGGTGCGCCGCCGCCTGGAACTCGTCGGGGCGCCTTATGAACCCGAACAGATCGGCGTTTCGCGCACCCGTTTCCGCGAGGCGTTCGGGAAGATTCCCTACATGCGCAGCCGCTATACGGTCATCGACACCGCCTTCCGCTGCGGCTGGATGGAGGAGTGGCTCGACCGGCTGTTCGGCAAGGGCGGCGTCTGGGAGGTCGGAAGCCCTGCGCCGGGTTCTGGCGAACCGGCTCGCTCCGCCGCGGCTCCGGTCCCGGGCGCATAGAGCCGTGTGCGGCTTCCGGGCGATAAAACGGAAAAATCACGAAAATAATTTAGAATATCGCTCCGAAAGTTGTATATTTGGCTTCTGAAACTACTAACTTTCATTTCGAAATGACATCTGAACAAACCAAGCGCTTCAAGTATTGGCAGATGCGTACGATCATCGCGACGATGGTCGGTTACGCGCTCTTCTACTTCGTGCGCAAGAATTTTTCGCTGGCCATGCCCGGCCTGGAAGCCGATCTCGGCATTTCGAAGACGAGCCTCGGCATCTTCCTCACCCTGAACGGCCTGATCTACGGCTTTTCGCGTTTCGCCAACGGCATTCTGGCCGACCGCATGAACGCCCGCTGGTACATGGCCGTCGGTCTGGCGCTGTGCGCGCTGGCCAACTTCGCGTTCGGATTCGGCGAGGACGTCTCCTACTGGATCACGGGCGAGCATTCGGGCGACCAGTTCGGCAACACGATGATCCTCTTCATGGGCGTCATGTGGGTCGTCAACGGGCTGTTGCAGGGTACGGGATTCCCGCCCTGCGCGCGTCTGCTGACCCACTGGATTCCGCCTACGGAGCTGGCGACGAAAATGTCGGTGTGGAATACCTCGCACTCGATCGGCGCGGGCCTCGTGGTGATCCTCTGCGGTTACATCATGGGTACGCTGGGCACGAACATGGCGGGCGATCCCGACGCCGTGGCTTCCATCGCCGCCAACCTGGGCGTTTCGCCCGACGATGCCGCGGGCATGGAGCGCGTGATGACCTCCGCGGCGCATGTCGGGGCGTGGAAATGGTGTTTCTGGATTCCGTCGGCGATCGCTTTCGCCGGAGCCATCGGGCTGGTGGTTTTCCTGCGCGACACCCCGACCTCGGTGGGGCTTCCCGAACTGGAAGGAACCGAGACCAGGCAGGTGAAAACCGAAAAGAAGGGTGCCGAGCACAAGGCGTTCCTGATGAAATACGTCTTCAAGAATCCGCTGATCTGGATTCTGGGCTTCGCCAACTTCTTCGTCTACATCGTCCGCTTCTCGGTGCTCGACTGGGGGCCTTCGCTGTTGAGCCAGTCGAAGGGCGTCTCGATGTCGCACGCCGGATGGCTCGTGGCGATGTTCGAGATTGCCGGCATCCTCGGCATGCTCTTCGCCGGCTGGGCGACGGACAAGTGGCTCAAGGGCCGTGCGCACCGCACCTGCGTCTTCTGCATGGCGGGCGCCGCGCTGTTCGTCTTCCTGTTCTGGCAGCTGCCTGCCGACGCTCCGATCTGGCTGCTGTTCACGACGCTCTGCGCCGCAGGGTTCTGCATCTACGGCCCGCAGGCGCTGATCGGCATTGCCGCCGCGAACCAGGCCACGAAGAAGGCCGCCGCCACGGCCAACGGCCTCACGGGGCTGTTCGGCTACGCTTCGACGCTCGTTTCGGGTGTGGGACTGGGCTTCGTGGCCCAGCATTACGGCTGGAATTGGGCCTATGTCGGCATCCTGGGCATGGCCGTCGTGGGCATGCTGGTCTTCCTCCTGATGTGGGGCGCCAAGGCCGACGGCTACGAACCCGAGGCGGAATAAGGGAATCGAAGGTTCTGTTTTAGATGATGATACGGACTTCGGTCCGGAAGGGTCCGGCCCGTCACGGGTTGCGGACCTTTTTTTGCGAAATACGGAATCTTTTTTTATCTTTGGTGGCGTAACGATACTTTTATCAGTCGGAAGGTTTTGCCGAACCGTTAGGTAATCCGGGTGTGCGCCCGTCCGACTTTTTTTGTATATTTGCTTTTGTAACACTTTAAATATCCGACCGATATGCTGAGCATTGCCGAACGGCACAAATACATTCTCGACAGTCTGAACAAGCACGGTTTCGTCCGGATTACCGACGTTGCCAACGAACTGGGCGTTACGAAGGTGACCATCCGCAAGGACATCAAGATTCTCGAAAGCAAAGGCCTGTTATATAAGGTGCACGGCAGCGCGCGTCCGGCCAATCCCCACGTTGCGGACCTCGACGTGCATGTGAAGGACAACATCAACCGCGACGCCAAGCGGCGCATCGCCCAGCGGGCGGCGGAGATGCTCGGCGAGACCGACTCGATCATCGTGGCCTCCGGCTCGACCGTCTACGCCTTCGCCGAGGAGATCAAGATGCGCATGTGGCATCACCTGAACATCGTCACGCCGTTCCTGCGGCTGGGCGTGCTGCTGAACGAGTCGGAGAACGTCAACATCGTGCAGCTGGGCGGCTCGGTGCACAAGAAGTCGCTGTCGGTGCTGGGCGAAGAGGCCGCGCGCGAACTGGACGACTGCATCTGCTCGAAGGTCTTCTTCGGGGTGGACGGCATCGACCCCGAGCACGGCATCACGACTTCGACGATCGACGAGGCGAAACTCACGCGGCGGATGATGCACGCCGCCTCGCAGGTCATCGTGCTGGCCGACTCGTCGAAATTCGGACAGCGCGGTTTCGGCCGCATCTGCGCGCTGGAGGACATTGACGTGATCGTCACCGACGAGCGGATTCCCGAACAGATGATCTCGATCATCGAGGAGGCGGGCGTCGATCTGATCATCGTCCGATAGCCCGCTCTCCGGGGCGGGCGGTTCCGGGAGCCGGGGCCTGCCGCGCCGGAAATCCGCGGACATGCGCCTTCCGCCCCGCCGCATGCGGAGTGCGTGCGGTGGGGCGTATACGGCATGTTGAAAAATTTTTCCGGAAAAAGTGTTGCAGAGGCGGCGAAAATGCCCTATCTTTGTACACAATTATAGCGACACCTGAATCCTATGAATTGTAAACCCAACATAGCATCGGCGCAAGCGTTCTGGCAGCAGGATTACTGGTCGGGTTTCCAGTCTCCGACGGATTCGGGCATTATTGTTTTATTAGGGTAACTGTTTTGGTTGCCCTATTTTTTTGTGTCCAGCGACGAATGAAGACATTTTACACCAACGCGAAGATTTTCCGCAACGGTCGTTTCGAACCGGGGCTGATCGCCGTCGAAGGGGGCCGCATCGCGGCCGCCGGGGAACCGCGCCCGGGCGACCGGGTGGTGGACCTCGGGGGGCGGCACCTCGTGCCGGGGCTGGTCGACGTGCATGTGCACCTGCGCGAGCCGGGCTTCCCGCAGAAGGAGACCATTGCGACGGGTACGGCCGCCGCGGCCCGCGGGGGGTATACCACGGTCTGCTCGATGCCCAACCTGAACCCTGCGCCCGATACGCCGGCGACGCTCGGCGAGCAGCTGGAGATCATCCGCCGCGACGCCGTGGTGCGCGTGAAACCCTACGGTACGATCACGATGGGCCAGCGCGGATGCGGCGAACTGGTCGATTTCGCGGCCTTGGCCCCGCAGGTCGTCGGCTTCTCGGACGACGGCCGCGGCGTGCAGTCGGCGGAGCTGATGGAGGAGGCGATGCGCCGGGCCGCGGCTGTCGGTAAACCGATCGTGGCTCATTGCGAAGTCGATGAACTGCTGCGCGAGGGCTATATCCACGACGGGGTTTACTGCCGCGAGCACGGACACAAGGGCATCTGCTCCGAGAGCGAGTGGCGGCAGGTCGGGCGCGACATCGCGCTGGCGGAGAAGACCGGCTGCCGGTATCACGTCTGCCACGTCTCCACGAAGGAGAGCGTCGAACTGGTGCGCCGCGCCCGGGCGAAGGGGCTGCGCGTGAGCTGCGAGACGGCGCCGCACTACCTGCTGCTGTGCGACGAGGATTTGCAGGAGGAGGGTCGCTTCAAGATGAACCCGCCGCTGCGGAGCCGCGCCGACCGCGAAGCGCTCGTCGCGGGCATTCAGGACGGCACGATCGAGGTCATCGCCACGGACCATGCCCCCCACACCGCCGCCGAGAAGGCGCGCGGACTGGCCGGGAGCGCCATGGGCATCGTGGGGCTGGAGACCGCTTTTCCGCTGCTTTATAAATACCTGGTGCTGGAGGGGGTGATCACGCTCGAAAAGCTCGTCGCCCTGATGTCGGTGAATCCCCGCCGGATTTTCGCGCTCGAAGGAGGCGTGGAGGAGGGCAATGCCGCCGATTTTACGGTGCTGGACCTCGGGGCGGAGTATGCCGTGGACCCCGGGACGTTCCTTTCGAAGGGGCGGGCCACGCCCTTCGCCGGATGGAAGGTGCAGGGCCGCGCCGTGCTGACGGTGGTGGGTGGCAAAGAGGTTTATGACGATAACTACGAATCAAACAGATAAGGATGAAAGCTTTTACGAAAAAAATTGTCTTGGAGAACGGCCGCGAGTTCTACGGATACGGTTTCGGCGCCGACCGCGAGGCCATCAACGAGATCGTCTTCAATACCTCGATGGTGGGGTATCAGGAGATCATGTCCGATCCGTCGTATACGGATCAGATGGTCGTGATGACCTACCCGCTGATCGGCAACTACGGTATGGCCGACGAGGATTACGAGACCAAAACGCCGACCATCGGCGGCATGATCGTGCGTGAGTACAACGACTCGCCGTCGAACTTCCGCTATACGAAGACGCTGAACGAGGTCTTCGAGGAGCACGACATTCCGGCCATCTGGGGCGTGGACACCCGCGCCCTGACGCGCATCATCCGCGACGAGGGGACCCAGAAGGTGCTCATCACCGACGTGGCGACGCCGCGCGACGAGGCCCTGCGTAAACTCGGCGAATACGTCATGCCGCGCGACATGGTTTCGCGTGTGAGCTGCAAGAAGCGCTGGATGTCGCGAGTCCCCAACCACAAGTACGACGTCGTGGCCGTCGACTGCGGCATCAAGTACAACATCATCCGTCTGCTGAACCGCGTGGGGTGCAACGTGACCGTCATGCCCTACAACTCCACCGTGGAGGAGATCATGGCCTTCCATCCCGACGGGCTTGTGCTTTCGAACGGCCCCGGCAATCCCGAGGACGTGACGCCGGTGATCGAACTGGTGAAGCAGCTCCGCGGCAGGCTGCCCATCTTCGGAATCTGCATGGGCCACCAGCTGATTTCGCTGGCCTACGGCGCCCGGACCTTCAAGATGAAGTTCGGCCACCGCGGCGCCAACCACCCGGTGAAGAATCTCGTGACGGGGAAACTCGAAATCACGAGCCAGAATCACAGCTACGCCGTGGATGTCGATTCGCTCGCCGGCACGGGGCTTACGCTGACGCACGTCAACCTGCTCGACGGCACGGCCGAGGGCGTGGAGTGCGCCGCCGACCGGGTTTTCTCGATGCAGTACCACCCCGAGAGCGCTTCGGGTCCGCAGGACAGCGCCTATTTGTTCAAGAAGTTCACAAAAATAATGGAGGAGCACAAAAATGCCTAGGAGAAAAGATATCAAGAAGGTTCTGGTCATCGGTTCGGGTCCCATCGTCATCGGACAGGCCGCCGAGTTCGACTATGCGGGTACGCAGGCGTGCCTCGCGCTCAAGGAGGAGGGTTACGAGGTGATCCTCGCCAACTCGAACCCCGCTACCATCATGACCGACACGCACATTGCGGACAAAGTCTACATGGAGCCGCTGACGCTGGAATACGTCGCCAAGATCATCCGCTTCGAGCGTCCCGACGCCATCGTCCCGGGGCTGGGCGGACAGACGGGTCTGAATCTCGCCGTGCAGCTGGCCAAGAAGGGCATTCTGAAAGAGTGCCAGGTCGAAATTCTGGGCACGTCGTTCGAGTCGATCGAGCGCGCCGAGGACCGCGAGCTGTTCAAGGAGCTGTGCGAGTCGCTGGGCGAGCCGGTGCTTCCTTCGCACATCGCCATGTCGATCGAGGAGGCCGTGGCGGTGGCCGAGGAGATCGGCTATCCGGTGGTGCTGCGCCCTGCCTTCACGCTGGGCGGCACGGGCGGCGGTTTCGCCGACGACGAGACCGAACTGCGCGAGATGATGCGCAACGCCCTTTCGCTCTCGCCCGTGCACCAGGTGCTCGTCGAGAAAAGCATCAAGGGCTATAAGGAGATCGAGTACGAGGTGATGCGCGACCGCAACGACACGGCCATCTGCATCTGCTGCATGGAGAACATCGACCCGGTGGGCATCCACACCGGCGACTCGATCGTCGTTGCCCCGAGCCAGACGCTCACCAACAAGGAGTTCCAGATGCTGCGCGACTCGGCGCTGAAGATCATCCGCGAACTGAAGATCGAGGGCGGCTGCAACGTGCAGTTCGCACTCGACCCGCTCTCGTTCAAATACTACCTGATCGAGGTCAATCCCCGCGTGTCGCGCTCCTCGGCCCTGGCGTCGAAGGCCTCGGGCTATCCCATCGCCCGCGTCAGCGCGAAGATCGCCGTGGGACTCACGCTCGACGAGATCCGGATCGCCAATACGCCGGCTTCGTTCGAACCGACGCTGGACTACATCGTGACGAAGGTCGCCCGCTTTCCCTTCGACAAGTTCTCCGACGCGTCGAACAAGCTCGGCACGCAGATGAAGGCCACGGGCGAGGTGATGTCCATCGGCCGCACGATGGAGGAGTCGCTGCTCAAGGCCGTGCGTTCGCTTGAAACGGGCGTCTGCCACATCTACCACAAGAAATTCGACAAGTGGTCGAACGACGACCTGCTCGCCTACATCAAGGGGGGAACCGACGACCGGCTCTATGCCATCGGCCAGCTGATCCGTAACGGCGTCGACCTGGCGCTGATCTACGACAAGACGAAGATCGACATGTTCTTCCTGGAGAAGTTCAAGAACATCGTCGAGTTCGAAAACGTCGTCCGCGCACACCCGATGGACGTCGAGACGCTCCGCGCTGCCAAGCGCATGGGTTTCAGCGACAAGTACATCGGTCAGCTGTGGGGCCTTTCGCAGAACGAAATGTACCGTCTGCGCGAGAAGAACAACGTCTTCCCGGTCTACAAGATGATCGACACCTGCGCCAGCGAATTCGCCTCCTACGTGCCCTATTTCTACTCGACCTACGAGGAGGAAAACGAGTCGATCGTCAGCGGGAAAGAGAAGATCATCGTGCTCGGTTCCGGCCCGATCCGCATCGGCCAGGGCGTCGAATTCGACTACTCGACCGTGCACGCCATCTGGTCGATCCGTGCGGCGGGCTACGAGGCCATCATCATCAACAACAACCCCGAGACCGTCTCGACCGATTACACCACCAGCGACAAGCTCTACTTCGAGCCGCTGACCGTGGAGGACGTGATGAACGTCATCCATCTCGAAAAACCGAAAGCCATCGTGGTGTCGCTCGGCGGACAGACGGCCATCAACCTCGCCGAACCGCTCGCCGAGCTGGGCGTGCCCATCATCGGCACGGACACGCAGGCGATCAAGAACGCCGAGGACCGCGGCTGCTTCGAGAGGATCATGGAGGAGCTGGGAATTCCGCAGCCCGAGGCCGAGGCCGTGACCGACATCGAGTCGGGCGTCCGGGCCGCGGCGCGCATCGGCTATCCGGTGCTGGTGCGTCCGAGCTACGTGCTGGGCGGCCGCGCCATGCAGATCGTCTCGAACGAGGAGCGCCTGCGCCACTACCTGCAAACCGCCGTGGAGATCGACGTGGACCAGCCGGTGCTGGTCGACCGCTATATCATGGGCAAGGAGCTGGAGGTGGACGCCATCTGCGACGGCAAGGAGGTCTTCATCCCCGGCATTATGGAACATGTCGAGCATACGGGTATCCACTCGGGCGACTCGATCAGCGTCTATCCGACCTTCAGCGTGAGCCAGAAGGCCAAGGACAAGATCATCGACTATACGGTCAAGCTGGGCCTTCGGATCGGTATCGTCGGCCTGTACAACATCCAGTTCATCGTCGCCGGCGAGGACGACGTCTACGTCATCGAGGTCAACCCGCGCTCGTCGCGCACCGTGCCCTTCCTCTCGAAGTCCACGGGCGTGCCGATGGCCCACATCGCCACGCAGGTGATTCTGGGCAAGTCGCTCCGCGAGCAGGGCATCACGGAGGTCTACGGTCGTGAGAAGGAGCGCTGGTACGTCAAGGCCCCGGCCTTCTCGTTCGCCAAGATTCGCGGCATGGATTCGTACCTCTCGCCCGAAATGAAATCGACGGGCGAGGCCATCGGCTACGACGACAAACTGACGCGCGCGCTTTACAAGGCGTTGCAGGCCACGGGCATGCACGTCTCGAACTACGGAACGATCTTCGTGACGATCGCCGACCACGACAAGGAGCAGGCGCTTCCGCTGGTGAAGCGGTTCTACGACCTGGGCTTCAACATCGAGGCGACGACCGGGACCGCCGAGTTCCTGCGGGCGCACGGCATCCGCACCCGTACGCGCCGCAAGCTCAACGAGGGCAGCAACGAGATCATCGAGGCGCTGCGTCAGGGGCATGTCAGCTACGTGATCAACACCATCGACATCAACCAGCACAACACGCGCCTCGACGGTTACGAAATACGCCGCACGGCCGTCGAGAACAACGTGACGGTCTTCACGGCGCTGGAGACGGTGAAGGTGCTGCTGGATGTGCTGGAGGAGATCACGCTGCGCGTTTCGACTATTGATTCGAAATAAAATTCCGACAAGACGCCGGAGCCGTCAACGGAATGCGGACTAAAAGCGCGAGAAACGGGGCCGGTTTGCTTACAAACCCGCGAATAGGCGCCCGTTTCCAGCGTTAGGTCGCATGAAGTAGGCGAAGGCGATCGTCGGCCGGTTTTGTGGCACTTTTGCCGGATCAAAAGTGCTGAAAAAATTATGTATAAGAAAGGCATCTATAAGATTCTCACGAACGAGCCGCTGACCGACGCGGTGTGGCGCATGACCCTCGCGGGCGATACGCAGTGGATCTCGGCGCCGGGGCAGTTCGTCAATATTGCGCTGGAGGGCAAGTACTTACGCCGCCCTATCTCGATCTGCGATTACGATGATCGCTCGATTGCGCTGATCTACAAGGTCGTGGGCGGGGGAACGGAGCAGATGAGCCGCATGCTGCCGGGCGAAACGCTCGACCTGCTGACGGGTCTGGGCAACGGATTCTCGACGAAGAACGACGCGCGGAGACCCCTGCTCGTCGGGGGCGGCGTGGGCGTGCCGCCGCTCTACAACCTGGCGAAAAGACTCCTCGCCGAAGGAAAGCCCGTGCAGGTGGTGCTGGGCTTCAACACCGCGTCGGAGGTCTTCTACGAGGAGGAGTTCCGCGCGCTGGGCTGCGAGGTCACCGTCTCGACGGTCGACGGTTCGCGGGGCGTCGGGGGCTTCGTCACGACGGCCATCGCCGAACGGGGGCTGGATTTCGATTACTTTTACGCCTGCGGGCCGCTGCCGATGCTCCATGCGCTCTACAACGCCGTGGAGCAGGACGGCCAGCTGTCGTTCGAAGAGCGCATGGGGTGCGGATTCGGCGCCTGCATGGGCTGTTCGTGCAAAACCAAATACGGCTACAAACGTATCTGCAAGGAGGGGCCGGTCCTTACCAAGGATGAAATCATCTGGTAAGAACAATTCACAATTCATAATTCAAAATTCTCAATTATGACAGATACTTCGGTTGAACTCTGCGGCCTCAAATTGGACAATCCGGTCGTGCCGGCCAGCGGAACCTTCGGCTACGGCAACGAGTTCCGCGAGTTCTACGACATCAACATCCTCGGGTCGTTCTCGTTCAAGGGTACGACGCGCGAGGCGCGTTTCGGCAATCCCACGCCGCGCATCGCCGAGTGCGGTGCGGGGATGATCAATGCCGTGGGGTTGCAGAACCCCGGCATCGACGCCGTGATCCGCGAGGAGCTGCCGCGGTTGAAAACCTTCTTCCGAAAACCCGTCATCGCCAATATTTCGGGTTTCTCGGTCGAAGAGTACGCCTATTGCTGCGAGCGCATCGACAGGCAGGAGCAGGTGGGGCTGATCGAGGTCAACGTCTCGTGCCCCAACGTGCGGCACGGCGGCATGTCGTTCGGGACCTGTCCGGACGCCGCCGCCGAGGTGACGCGCGCCGTGAAGGCCGTGACGACGAAGCCCGTCTTCATCAAACTTTCGCCCAACGTGACGGACATCGTCGCGATCGCCCGGGCGTGCGAGGAGGCGGGGGCCGACGGCATCTGCCTGATCAATACGCTGCTGGGCATGCGTATCGACATTGCGCGCCGCCGTCCGGTCATCGCCAACACGATGGGCGGATTCTCGGGCGCCGCGGTCTTCCCCGTTGCGCTGCGGATGGTCTACCAGGTGGCCCGGGCGTGCCGGATTCCCGTGATGGGGTGCGGCGGCGTCACGACGGCCCGCGACGTGATCGAGATGATGATGGCCGGAGCCTCGGCCGTGCAGGTCGGGGCTGCGAACCTCGTGAATCCCTATGCCTCGAAGGAGATCGTCGAGGCGCTGCCCGGCGAAATGGAGCGGCTGGGCATTGAAAAGTTGAGCGACATAATCGGCTGCATCGAGTGATCGCGCGGCACCTTCGGCGTTTCCCTCGTCGGCTCCGACAGCCACATGCGTCGAATATGTTCTGCGAAACTCCGAATTTGCCGCACGCTGACCCGATGTGAAAAATAAATGCTAAATTTGTATATTATGCAACACGATGTAATCATAGCCTGCGACTTCAAGTCGGCGGAAGACACCTTCCGGTTCCTCGACCTCTTTAAGGACGAGGAGCGCAAACCCTTTCTGAAAATCGGCATGGAGCTGTTCTACGCCGAGGGACCCGCCATCGTGCGGGAGATCAAGCGCCGGGGACACCGGATTTTCCTCGATCTGAAACTCCACGACATTCCCAACACCGTGAAAAAGGCGATGGCCGTGCTGTCGCGGTTGGACGTGGACATGTGCAACGTCCATGCGGCCGGGACGATCGAGATGATGCGAGCCGCGCGCGAAGGCCTTACGCGCGAAGACGGCACGCGGCCCCTGCTGATCGCCGTGACGCAGCTCACCTCGACCAGCGAGGAGCGCATGCGGGAGGAACTTCTGATCGACGCCTCGATCAACGACACGATCGTGAAATACGCGCAGAACACCCGGGCCGCAGGGCTGGACGGCGTGGTCTGCTCGCCGCTGGAAGCCGGCATGGTGCACGGGGCGTGCGGCGAGGAGTTTCTGACGGTCACGCCCGGCGTGCGTTTTGCAGATGGCGACGTGGCGGACCAGGTGCGCGTCACCACGCCCGCCCGCGCCCGGGAGATCGGTTCCGACCTGATCGTCGTGGGACGCCCGATCACCGCGGCGGAGGACCCTGTGGCGGCTTACCGCCGGTGCGTCGCCGAGTTCGTCGGATAGACCGTGTTCTGGTTGCCTTGTGGTCGCGATGCGACAAGCCCCTGCTTGAGGCGGGGGATCGGATTTGTAAACGCCGCCATAGGCGGCGAATACGGCATTCGGCTGCGTGAGATGGAACGATATTACAAAAATTGTTAATTCTATGAAACCGGTAAAACTTTTCTACCTGCGCTCGTGCCCCTTCTGCAAGAAGGCGCTGCGTTACATCGACGAGGCGCGTGCCGCCCATCCGGAGCTGGCCGCCGTCGGGATCGAGATGATCGAGGAGTCGGAGCAGCCCGAAGTGGCCGACGCGTTCGACTACTATTACGTGCCCACGTTTTACGTCGACGGCGTGAAGGTCCACGAGGGCGGCATTTATCCCGAGGAGGTGGAGAAGATTTTACGTTCGGCGCTGGAATAAATGAGTGTCTTGCTGCGTGTTCTGCCGCTTGTCGCGGCCGTTGCCGGGCTGTTGTTGCCTGCCGGGGCGCAAGTCCCGGTGAAAGGCGGCGAAGTCTCCGATTTCGACTTCGCCGTCGGCGTCGTGGAGCGCGCCTATGCGGGCTATCCGGACAAGACGGCGAACCGCGCGGCGGAATACGGGGCGCTGAAAGAGCGGCTGCGGAGCGGGATCGCTTCGGGGCGCGACACGTATGACGCCGTTGCCGAGTATCTCGGCTGGTTCGACGATTCGCACCTCGGAACGGAGGGCGTGAGGGCTTACCGGCCCAAATCAATCCGCCGACCTTCGGATTACGCGGCACGGATGGAGCGTTATGACCCGCAGTTCACCCATTGTCGGGTGGACGGCGAAACGTATCTGATCCGTTTCCCGTCGTGCGACCTGAATGAAGAACAGACCGCTTGGGTGCGGACTGCCGTGCGGGCTTATCTGGCTTCGGGGTGTGAAAACCTGATCCTCGACATCCGCGGCAACGGCGGCGGGAGCGACAGCGCCTATGAACCGCTGCTCCGGCTGCTCTACGACCACGAAGGGGCGGAGGATGCCATGGAGTACCGCGTTTCGGACCTGGCCGTCGCCCACGTGCGGGAGTTTGCCGGAGATACGGAGCGTGGACGCGGGAAGATCGCACGGATGGAACGCACTCCGGCCGGGGAGTTCCTGACGGACGGACCGAAAACCTACCGGATACACTACGATTCCGTCTCGCCGCGGCCTCGCCGGGCGGGGCTGCTGATTGATGGGAAAGTCGGCTCCTCGGGTGAACAGCTGGTGCTCGAAGTCAGGGCCAGCAGTCGCCGCACGACCGTTTACGGGCAGGATAACACGCTCGGGTGCCTCGATTTCTCGAACTGCGAAATACTTTATTTTCCGCAGGACCCGACCCGGTGGATGATGCTCCCCACGACCCGTTCCTGCCGGGTTCCGGAAGGCCGCGGGATCGACTCCGCGGGCATCGCGCCCGATGTGCGCATTCCGCTGCCGCTGCCTGAAGTCCTGACCGACAACGTCGATACATGGACGTTGTGGGTCGCCGAAGATATGAAAACTGAAAAACGAAAAGAATAAATGGGTTTCCGCCCCGAAGTCTCCCTTTGCCAAAGGGAGATTTAGTGGGAATGTCAATATGAAATCGGCATCGCAGATGCCGTTAACGCAGGTTCGGCGGATTTCATGGTTGACACTCTTCCCATGGGGAGGGGAAAGAATGAAGAATTTTGCCGAACCTGCGTTCAAGTAAGATGGAGAAGAAAATTGCTAAAGACCTGCTGTCGATCGGCGCGGTGTTCCTGCGCCCCGAACAGCCTTTCACCTGGGCGAGCGGCATCAAAAGCCCGATCTACTGCGACAACCGGCTGACCCTGACGGCTCCTGTCGTCCGCGGCCATGTCGAGGCGGGCCTCGCCGAAATCGTCCGCACGAAATTCCCCGAAGCCGAGGTGCTGATGGGAACCTCGACCGCCGGAATCGCCCATGCGGCCATCACGGCCACGATCCTCGACCTGCCGATGGGCTATGTGCGCAGCGGCTCGAAGGACCACGGCCGCGGCAACCGGATCGAGGGCCGGCTCGAAAAGGGCCAGAAGGTCGTCGTGATCGAGGACCTCATCTCGACGGGCGGTTCGTGCATCGAGGTGGTTGAGGCCCTGCGCGAAGCCGGCGCCGAGGTGCTGGGCGTGGCTTCGATCTTCACCTACGGGATGCAGAAGGGGCTTGACCGCATGCGAGAGGCGAACGTCACGAATTACAGCCTTTCGAACCTCGACGCGCTGGTCGAAGTGGCCGCCGAGGAGGGGTATATCAAGCCCGAGGACAAGGCGCGGCTGATCGCCTTCCGAAACAATCCGTCGGACGAGAGCTGGATGCAATAATTCCGATTTTAGCGGGCGATTTTCGTCCTTCCTCGCTCGTCCCGAATGGGCAGTGCCTCATGTACAGCCCATCCGTGCCGATCACCGGGCAGGCTAAAAATCGCTCCCCCTAAAATCAGAATCAGGGTTTGCCGCGATCGCCCGGCGCCTTCCGCCGATCCGTTGCGTGCCGCGAGCGGGAAATACCGACGGCGCAATGAAAGCGGAACAATGCGGATACCCGCGCAGCCAAAGTCTCCGCCGAGGCGGGGATTTAGGGGCGGGTCCGGTTTGCAAACACGGCGGAAGGCCGTGAATCGGGACCGACCGAAAAGAGGGACCGTTGAAGAATTTAAAATCCGAACTTCTATAAATAACTTATGCGACATTTGATTGATCCCACAGACCTCACGGTTGCCGAAACCGAGCAGATCGTAGCTCTGGCCGAGGACATTATCGCCAACCGCGCCAAGTACAGCGAGGCGTGCAGGGGCAAGAAACTGGCCACGCTCTTCTACGAGCCTTCGACCCGCACGCGGTTGAGTTTCACGGCGGCGATGCTCGAACTGGGCGGGCAGGTCATCGGCTTCTCCGACGCCAACTCCTCGTCGGTGTCGAAGGGCGAGACGGTGGCCGACACCGTGCGCGTGATCCGCTGCTTCGCCGACATCATCGCCATGCGTCACTTCAAGGAGGGTGCGCCGTTGGTGGCCTCGCAGTATGCGGGCATCCCGGTCATCAACGCCGGCGACGGCAGCCACGCCCATCCCACGCAGACGCTTACCGACCTCTTGACGATCAAGCGCGAGAAGGGCCGTTTCGACAACATGACGATCGGTTTCTGCGGCGACCTGAAATTCGGCCGCACGGTCCACTCGCTGATCAAGGCGCTGTCGCGCTATTCGAATATCAAGGTGATCCTGATCGCTCCGCAGGAGCTGCGCCTTCCGGACTACATGCTCGCCGAGATGGCCGAGAACTCGCGTCTGGAGTTTCGCGAGGTCGAGACCATGGAGGAGGTGATGCCCGAACTGGACATCCTCTACATGACCCGCGTGCAGAAGGAGCGTTTCCTCGACGAGGAGGAGTTCGACCGCGTGAAGAACAGCTTCGTGCTCAACCCCGAGAAACTGAAGACCGCCAAGGAGGATATGATCATTCTCCACCCGCTGCCGCGCGTCAACGAGATCACGCGCGCCGTGGACAACGATCCCCGCGCGGCTTACTTCCGCCAGGTCGAGAACGGAAAGTTCGTGCGCATGGCGCTGATCTATACGCTGCTGCGCTGGGCCGACGAGAACAGGCCCTTCGAACGCACCCCGGTCTTCAGCGAACGGTATGTCGTGAACGAATACGAGTGCCCGAACCGCCGCTGCATCTCCGCCACGGAGGATGTCGACCGGCTGTTCCACCGTCAGGCGGACGGGACCTGCCGCTGTGCCTACTGCGAGGCGAAAGCCCGGTAGCTTGTCTTTTTACTCAATCCGGTAATTTGGAATAAAAAAATGAAGAACCTCATACTGTTGTTTTTTTCGGCTTTGGCCTGGGGCTGTTGCGAAACCCCGAAACACGAAATTTCGCTGCGCCCTTCTGAATACGTCACGACGCTCGTGGGCACACAGTCCGACTACTCGCTTTCGACGGGCAATACCTATCCGGCCGTGGCCCTGCCGTGGGGCATGAACTTCTGGACGCCCCAGACGGGCAAGATGGGCGACGGCTGGGCCTACACCTACGGATCGCACACGATCCGGGGCCTGAAGCAGACGCACCAGCCCTCGCCGTGGATCAACGATTACGGACAGTTTTCCATCATGCCCGTGCGCGGCAAAGACAAGGTTGATGAAAATGCGCGCCAGAGCTGGTTCTCCCACCAGTCGGAGACGGCGAAGCCCTATTATTACTCGGTCTATCTGGCCGACCACGATGTCGTGGCCGAAATGGCTCCGACGGATCGCGCCGCTGTGCTGCGCTTCACCTTCCCCGAGTCGGACGAATCGGGCGTGGTGATCGACGCCTTCGACCGCGGGTCGCAGGTCAAAGTCATGCCCGACAGCCGCACCGTCGTAGGATACATCACGCGCAACAGCGGCGGCGTGCCCGACAATTTCCGCAACTGGTTCGTCATCCGCTTCGACAAGCCGTTCAGCGGCTTTCGGGTATTCAACGGAAAGAACGAACTGAAAGGTTTCGAGGCCGAAGGCGAACATGCCCTTGCGGCGGTCTATTTCACCACCCGCCGCGGCGAGCAGGTGACGGCGCGCGTGGCCTCGTCGTTCATCTCCGAAGAGCAGGCTTTGCGCAACCTCGAAACCGAGGTCGGCGATGCCGATTTCGAGACGGTGAAAGCCCGTGCGCAGGAGCGCTGGGACGAGGTGCTGGGGCGGATCGAGGTCTCGGGCGGCACCGAAGAGCAGTACCGGACCTTCTATTCGTGCCTCTATCGCTCGACCCTGTTCCCTCGCAAATTCTACGAGATCGACGCCAAAGGCAATCCGGTGCATTACAGCCCCTACAACGGCGAGGTGCTGCCGGGCTATATGTATACCGACACGGGTTTCTGGGATACGTTCCGGTGTCTGTTCCCGCTGCTGAACCTGGTCTACCCGTCGGTCAACGCCGAGATTCAGGCCGGGTTGGCCAACACCTACCGCGAGAGCGGCTTCCTGCCCGAATGGGCCTCGCCGGGCCACCGCGGCTGCATGGTGGGCAACAATTCGGCTTCCGTAGTCGCAGATGCGATCCTGAAAGGAGTGACGCCCGCAGAGGATGTCGCCACGCTCTACGAGGCGATGCTTGCGGGACGCGACAAGGTGCATCCCTCGGTAAGCTCCACCGGTCGCCTCGGACACGAATATTACAACACGCTGGGCTACGTGCCCTATAACGTGGGCATCAACGAAAATGCCGCCCGGACGCTCGAATACGCCTACGACGACTGGTGTATCGCACAGGTGGCGAAAAAACTGGGAAAAACGGACGACGTTGCGATGCTGGAAAAGGCTTCGCAGAACTATAAAAACCTGTTCGATCCCGAAACGCGCCTGATGCGGGGCCGCAACGAGGACGGCACGTTCCAGTCGCCGTTCAGCCCCTACAAGTGGGGCGACGCCTTCACCGAGGGCAACTCGTGGCACTACACCTGGTCGGTGTTCCACGATCCGGAGGGCCTTGCAACCCTAATGGGAGGCAAAACCGAATTCGGAAAAATGCTCGATTCGGTGTTCGTCGTGCCGCCGATCTACGACGACAGCTACTACGGGTTCCGCATCCACGAGATCACCGAGATGCAGGTGGCCAACATGGGCAACTACGCCCACGGCAACCAGCCGGCGCAGCACATGATCTACCTCTACAACTACGTCGGCCAGCCCTGGAAGGCGCAGTGGTGGACGCGCGAGGTGATGGACCGCCTCTATTCGTCGAAGCCCGACGGCTACTGCGGCGACGAGGACAACGGACAGACCTCGGCGTGGTATGTATTCTCGGCTCTGGGATTCTATCCCGTGTGCCCGGGATCGGACGAGTATGCGGTCGGCTCCCCGCTGTTCCGGAAAGCGGCGATCCATCTGGAGAACGGCCAGACCGTGGAGATCGACGCCCCGCAGAACTGCGCTGAAAACCGTTATGTGGGACGGATGACCGTCGACGGCAAGGTCACCGGGAAGACGTTCCTCGAATACGGCGAGTTGCTCGGCGGCGCAAAGATCGCCTTCGGGATGCAGCCGGAGCCAGACAAAGACCGGGGCGCGAAGCCCGGGGATGCGCCCTATTCGATGAGCCGGGAGGATTGTCGATAAATTGTCGATAGAATCTGTCCGGGAATTTTGAAAGTATGTCGAAAAGCGCTATTTTTGTAACGTTGTTTTTACAACTGTTAGGTTAATTCCCATGAATTCAGGCTGCAATATCGACCAACGCGAACGAAAGAAACAGCAGGGCCAGGCCGCTGCCTTCTATTCGCGGGCGTGTCAGCAGCAGATGCGACGTGCAGCGTCCCTGGGGCAGCAGATGCCTGCTCGTGGGGTGCTCGGATAGATACCAGACCGCCATGACATGCGATGTCGTGGCGGTCTGCTTTTTTCACCCGTCCGAAAGACGGGATTCAGGGGCGGAGGCAGGTCGGGGCGTTCCGGCGCCGGTTCTCCGTCCGCTCAAGAGACGGGTTTTAAGTGATATAAAAAACGAATTCATATGAAAGTAGGCGTGATTATGGGCTCTGTGAGCGATTACGAGGTGATGGCCGAAGCCGTCGCCATGCTCGAAGCGTTCGGTGTCGATTTCGAAAAACGGGTGGTCAGCGCTCACCGCACGCCCGATCTGCTGTGCGAATACGCCAAGACGGCCAGGGAGCGCGGTATCGGCGTGATCATCGCCGGGGCCGGCGGCGCGGCGCACCTGCCGGGCATGGTGGCCTCGATGACTCCGCTGCCCGTGGTGGGCGTTCCCGTGAAGTCGCGCGCCCTGAACGGGCTGGACTCGCTGCTGTCGATCGTGCAGATGCCCGCGGGCGTTCCCGTGGCCACGACGGCCATCAACGGGGCGAAGAACGCCGCGCTGATCGCCGTGTCGATCCTCGCTTTGCAGGATGCCGCTCTGGCGGCGAAACTCGACGCCTTCCGCGCCAAACAGACCGCGGATGTGCTGAAGGCTGAAATATAGTTGGGAAATTTCCAACCGCGTGCGACAAGCTCCTCCCGAGAGAGGGGGTTGGGATGGGGCAGACTGGTAAACGCGGCGGCACGCCGCGAATGACAACGGTCGAAAGTAAAACAACGAATGACGAATAAACAACATAAAGGCGGATTAATGAAGACCATCGGTATCATAGGTGGCGGCCAGCTGGGGCTGATGATCGCCGAGCAGGCGCGGGAACTGGGCGTGCGCACCGTGTGCCTCGACCCGGCGGCCGACGCTCCGGCGTTCAACGTTTGCGACGATCATATCGTCGCGGCCTACGACGATCCCGCGGCGCTCGAGGAACTGTGCCGCCGCAGCGACGCGGTGACCTATGAATTCGAAAACGTACCGGGGGATATTCTGATTCCGCTGTGCGGGAAATACAACATCCCGCAGGGCTACAAACCCCTTTACGATTCGCAGGACCGCCTGCGCGAGAAGTCGAACGCCCGCGACCACGGGCTGCGCACGCCCGGTTTCGAGGCCGTGGACGACGAAGCGTCGCTGCGCGAAGCCGTGCGGCGGCTGGGGCTTCCCGCCGTGCTGAAAACCCGCACGCTGGGCTACGACGGCCACGGGCAGCGGGTGCTGAAGACGGAGGCCGACATCGCCGGGGCGCTGCCCCTGCTCGCGGTTCCCTGCATCCTGGAGGAGTTCGTGCCGTTCGATTCCGAGGCCAGCATCGTGATGGTGGCGGACGGCGAGCGGGTCGTGAGTTTTCCCGTGGGGCGCAATGTCCACCGCGACGGGATTCTGGATTTGTGTATCGTACCTGCCGAAGTCGACTCCGGGGTGCTGGCGCGGATGAAGGCCCAGAGCGAGCGTTTCATGCGCGATTGCGGCTATCGGGGCATCCTGGCCATCGAGTATTTCATCAAGGGCGGTGAAATCTACTTCAACGAGATGGCCCCGCGCCCGCATAACTCGGGTCACTACACCATCGAAGGCGCGACCACGAACCAGTTCCGCGAACTGGTCCGCTATCTGGTCGGGGAGCCTTTGCAGGAGCCGCAGCCGGTGGCTCCCACGGTGATGAAAAACATTCTGGGACAGGATCTCGAAGCCGCGGAGCGAATCGCCGCGGAGAACCTCCCGGGCGTATATGTCCACCTCTACGGCAAGACGGAGAGCCGTCCCAAGCGCAAGATGGGCCACATCACGTTCGTGGGGATGGATGCCGCACGGTTCGAGGCCGAATGGGCCGGACGTTTTGTGAAATAACCGATCGAGCCGTCCCGCAGGCAGGTCCCCTCCGGGGGGCGCTTACGTACACGGCCGAAGGACGTGATAACGGCGTATTGAGCCGCTGAACGATGAATGAAATACAAACAGAGATAAATGAATAATACGACCAATTACCGCATTTTTGTCGAGAAATTACCCCGCTTCCGGGTCGAGGCCGAGAGCCTGCGCCGCGAGCTGAACACCAATCTGAACCTGTCGCTGGGCGAGGTGCGCCTGCTCTGCGTCTACGACCTTTTCGGCTTCAGCGAAGAGCTGCTGGAAAAGAGCCGCTATACGGTTTTCGGCGAGGTGGTGACCGACTCGGTGACCGACACGTTCGACCTCGCGGGGCGCAAGTATATCGCCGTGGAGTATCTGCCCGGGCAGTTCGACCAGCGCGCCGCTTCGGCCGTCGACTGCGTGCGGCTGATCGATCCCGAGGCCCGGGTCGACATCCGCTCGTCGAGGCTGCTCGTTTTCGATGACAAGGCGACCGACGGGGAGCTGGCGAAGATCCGGCATTACTACATCAACGCCGTCGAATCGCGTGAGAAGGACCTCTCGGTGCTCAGCGACATGGAGCAGGCCGAAGTGAAGCCCGTCGGGGTGCTCGAAGGGTTCCGGGAGATGGCGGATTCCGAACTGGAGCCTTACTGCAAGACGATGGGTCTGGCGATGAACGCCGACGACCTGCGCGAGGTGGTGAAATACTTCCGTTCGGAGGGGCGCGATCCCTACGAAACCGAGCTGCGCATCCTCGACACTTACTGGAGCGACCACTGCCGCCACACGACCTTCACGACTGAGTTGGAGGGCATCACCGTCGAGGAGTCGTTCGTCAAGGAGGAGATCGAAGATTCGCTGGCGCTGTACCTGCGTATCCGCCGCGAACTGGGCCGTGAGCACAAGAGCCTCTGCCTGATGGATATGGCGACCATCGGCGCGCGCTACCTCCGGCAGAAAGGCCTGTTGGACGATCTGGAGGTCTCGGAGGAGAACAACGCCTGCTCGGTCTATATCGACGTCGATGTAGACGGGCGGACCGAGAAGTGGCTGTTGCAGTTCAAGAACGAAACCCACAACCATCCGACCGAGATCGAACCTTTCGGCGGGGCTTCGACCTGTCTGGGCGGCGCCATCCGCGACCCGCTGTCGGGCCGCAGCTACGTCTATCAGGCGATGCGCGTGACGGGCGCGGGAAACATTTACCTGCCTGTGTCGGAGACCCTTTCCGGAAAACTGCCCCAGAGCGTCATTTCGAAGAAGGCCGCGGCGGGCTATTCGAGCTACGGCAATCAGATCGGACTGGCTACGACCCATGTCCGCGAGATTTATCACGACGACTATGTCGCCAAACGCCTCGAAGTGGGGGCTGTGGTGGGGGCCGTGAAGGCTGCGAACGTCCGCCGCGAGCGTCCCGCACCGGGCGATAAAATCATCATGTTCGGCGGCCGCACGGGCCGCGACGGCATCGGCGGTGCGACCGGCTCTTCGAAGGAGCACGACGCCAAGTCGCTCGAAACCTGCGGCAGCGAGGTGCAGAAGGGCAACGCCCCCGAGGAGCGCAAGCTCGAGAGGCTGTTCCGCCGTCCGGAGGTGACGCGCCTCGTCAAGAAATCGAACGATTTCGGAGCGGGCGGCGTCAGCGTCGCCATCGGCGAACTGGCCGACGGGCTGGACATCTACCTCGACCGCGTGAAGACCAAGTACAGCGGTCTGAACTCCACGGAACTCGCTATCAGCGAATCGCAGGAACGCATGTCGGTGGTGGTCGAGGCGAAGGACATGGAGGAGTTCATGGGATACTGCCGCGAGGAGAACATCGAGGCGGTGCACGTGGCCGACGTGACGGACACGGCGCGCATGCGGATGTTCAACGGGGACAGGAAGGTCGTGGACCTCAAGCGCGAATTCATCGACAGCGCCGGGGCGAAGCATTATGCCGAGGCGCGGATCGGCGCGGTGGAAAACCGCGATCCCTTTGCCCGTGAAGTGGCGGGGGAGACCCTCGCCGAGCGTTTTACGAACAACCTCAAGGATAACAATGTCGTCTCGCAGCGGGGCCTCGTGGAGATGTTCGACGCGACGATCGGCCGCTCGACGGTGCTGATGCCCTTCGGCGGCCGCATGCAGCGCAGCGAGACGCAGGTCTCGGTGCAGAAACTCCCCACGGACGGCTATACCGACACGGCCAGCATCATGGCCTTCGGCTACAACCCCTACGTGGCTTCGTGGAGTCCCTACCACGGCGCGGCCTATGCCGTCGTGGAAGCTGCGGCGAAGGTCGTGGCCGCGGGTGCGCGTTACGAGAGGATGCGCTACTCCTATCAGGAGTATTTCGAGCGTATGACCCGGAATCCCGAGTCGTGGGGCAAGCCGCTCGGCGCGCTGCTCGGTGCGCTGAAGATGCAGGTCGAACTGGGCCTGCCTTCGATCGGCGGCAAGGACTCGATGTCGGGCACGTTCCAGGACATCAACGTTCCGCCGATGCTGATGGCCTTCGGCATCACGACGGTCGACGCTTCGAAGGTCATTTCCACCGACCTCAAAGGCGCCGGACACCGCATTTACCTCGTCCGCCATACTCCGCTGGAGAACCGGATGCCCGACACGGCGCAGCTGAAGGAGAACTTTGCGTTCGTCAGCGGGCGGATCGAGTCCGGGAAAATCCTCTCGGCGTGGTCCGTGGGCTTCGGCGGCGTCGGAGAGGGCCTTGCCAAGATGGCTTTCGGCAACGGCGTCGGCGCGGAGATCACCCTCGACGAGCCGAAATTGTATGAATACGCCTACGGCTCGATCCTCGTCGAGTGCGAGGGCACGTTGGAATATCCGCATGCCGAACTGCTGGGCTTCACCGTCGCCGAGGAGGCGCTGACGGTCAACGGGGTGAAGATGCCGCTCGAAGAGCTTTACAAGGCCAATACGGAGAAATTTGCGGCCGTTTACCCCGACAAGGGCCGGAACTCGGCGGAGGTGATGACCTCCGCACCCGCCCCGAAAACGTTCGTTTATCCCGGCGAGGCGGTCGAGACCCCGGTGGTCTATATTCCGGTGTTCCCCGGCACGAACTGCGACTACGACACCGCCAAGGCGTTCCGCGCGGCGGGGGCCGAGGTCCGGACGAGCGTCTTGTGCAACATCGCCGGCGACGACGTTTTGCGCTCGATCGCCGAAATGAAGGAGCATATCCGCCGGGCGCACATCTTCGTGCTCGCAGGCGGTTTCTCGGCGGGCGACGAACCCGACGGAAGCGCCAAATTCATTGTCAATGTGTTGAACAATAAGGATATTCGCGACGAAATCCACGCTTTGACCGACCGCGGAGGCCTGATCCTGGGCATCTGCAACGGTTTCCAGGCGTTGGTCAAGTCGGGCCTTTTGCCTTACGGACGTCTGGGCATGGTCACCAAGGAGTCGCCGACGCTGTTCCGCAACGACGTCAACCGTCATATTTCGCAGATCGTCTCGACGCGCGTCGCGACGACCGCTTCCCCGTGGCTCCGCGGCTTCCGTCCGGGTGAACTGCATTCGATTGCCGTCAGCCACGGCGAGGGTAAGTTCGTGGTGAGCGAGGAGCTTGCCCGCGAGCTGTTCGCCAACGGGCAGGTGGCCTTCCAGTACGCCGATGCCGCAGGGAACCCCACGGCAGAGGCTCCCTGGAACCCCAACGGATCGTCGTACGCCATCGAGGGCATCATCTCGCAGAACGGGTTGATTCTTGGAAAGATGGGCCACACGGAGCGTTACGAAAACAACCTGTTCAAGAACATCGCCGGCAACAAGCAGCAGTCGTTGTTCGCCAATGCCGTGGCCTATTTCCGCAAAGTGCAATAACCTTAAAAAAACGATAACCGATGAAAACCTCCCTGTTCCGATTTTGCGGCGTGCTGCTTCTTGCGGCGATGCTCGCTCCGGTCTGCGTTCATGCCCGGAAAAACCCGAAGAACCCGAAAAACAACATGCGCCTGCTGTACTGGAACATTCAGAACGGAATGTGGTCCGGGCAGGGCGACAACTACGACAAGTTCGTGGAGTGGGTCAGGGCGTACGATCCGGACGTCTGCGTCTGGTGCGAGGCGCAGTCGATCTACAAGACCGGCACGGCCGACAAGATGGATGTCGCCGACCGTTATCTGGTCGGGAACTGGGGCGAACTGGCCGCCCGTTACGGCCACAAATACTGGTATGTGGGCGGACACCGCGACAATTACCCGCAGGTGATCACGTCGAAATACCCGATCGAGAACGTCGAACGTATCGTCGGCTCGAAACCCGACAGCGTGGTGACGCACGGAGCGGGCTGGGCGCGCATCGAGAAGAACGGCAAGACGGTCAACATCGTAACGCTTCACACCTGGCCGCAGGGGTATGCCTTCCAGGCTAAGGACCGCGATGCGAGCCGTGCCGAGAACGGCGGCGACAAATACCGCCGCATGGAGATGGAATACATCTGCAACCATACGATCCATTCGGTTCCGGGCGCCGAAAAGCAGTTCTGGATGATGATGGGCGACTTCAACGCGCGTTCGTCGCGCGACAACTGGTTCTACAAATATCCGGCGGGCGACACGCGTTTCCTGGTGCACGACTACATTCTCCGGCACACGCCTTATGTGGACGTGATCGCCGGGAAATATCCCGGGGAGTTCAAGACCACGACGGGCGGCAAGTCGCGCATCGACTTCGTTTACTGCACGCCGCCGCTCTACGAGCGCATCACGCATGCCGACGTGGTGACCGACGCCTACACCGAGCCGGTCCGCGATCCGGCCAAACTTTCGAATTTCTGGCACCCCTCGGACCACCGTCCGATCGTGGTGGACTTCAATATGAAATGAGACAACGAATCAAATAATCAAAAAACACCCAAACAACATGAAACAGCTCGAAATGCTCTACGAGGGCAAGGCAAAACAGGTTTTTCGCACGGACGATCCCGATAAGATCATCATCCACTACAAGGATGCCGCTACGGCTTTCAACAACATCAAGAAAGCTACGATCGAGAACAAGGGCGTGCTGAACAACGCCATTTCGACCCTGATCTTCAAGGAGCTGCATAAGGCCGGCGTGAAGACCCACTATATCGAGACGATCAACGACCGCGATCAGGTCTGCCGCCGGGTGACGATCATTCCGCTGGAGGTGATCGTGCGCAACGTCATCGCCGGTTCGATGGCCCAGCGTCTCGGCATCGAGGAGGGCACGCAGCCCTCGAACGTCATTTTCGACATTTGCTACAAGAAGGACGAGCTGGGCGACCCGCTGATCAACGACCATCACGCCGTTGCGCTGGGCGCCGCTACGTACGAGGAGCTGAACGAGATGTACGCCATGACGGCCAAGATCAACGAGGTGCTCAAGGAGCTGTTCCTGAAGATGAACATCAAGTTGGTGGACTTCAAGATCGAGTTCGGCAAGACGTCGGACGGCGAGATCGTGCTGGCCGACGAGGTGTCGCCCGACACCTGCCGTCTGTGGGATGCCACGACCAACGAGAAACTCGACAAGGACCGTTTCCGCCGCGACCTGGGCAAGGTCCGCGAGGCTTACGAGGAGATTCTGGCGCGCCTGCAAAAAATCGTCGGGTAGTATGATGGAAGTGATCCGCGACCGTGAATTGCACGAGGAGTGCGGGGTGTTCGGCATCTACGGAGTGCCGAACGCCGCGTCGCTGACCTATTACGGTCTCCACGCCTTGCAGCACCGCGGGCAGGAGGGGGCCGGCATCGTCTCGGTGGACGAGAGCGGCACGTTCCGCCGCATCAAGGGCGGAGGGCTGGTGACGGAGGTTTTCGACGAGGCGAAACTCGCCACGCTGAAAGGTTCCACGGCCATCGGCCATGTGCGTTACACCACGGCCGGAGGCGGCGGCATGGAGAATGTCCAGCCGTTCCTCTTCCGCCACAACACGGGCGACTTCGCGCTGGCGCATAACGGCAATATCGTCAATTCGGAGTTGCTGCGCCGCCACCTCGAAAACAAGGGCAGCCTGTTTCAGTCGACCTCCGACAGCGAGATCCTGGCCCACCTGATCAAGAAGGAGACGCGCTACCACGACCGGCCGCGCATCTTCTCGATCATCGACGCGCTGAACATGCTCGAAGGCGCTTTCGCCTTCCTGATTATGACGGCCAACCGCATCTACGCCTGCCGCGACAAGTACGGCCTGCGTCCGCTGTCGATCGGCAAGCTGGGCGACGGATGGGTGGTGTCGAGCGAAACGTGCGCGTTCGACGTGCTGGGCGCGGAGTTCGTGCGCGACGTCGAGCCGGGCGAGATCGTGACGATTGACAGGCAGGGCATCCGCAGCCGCGACTACTCGATGTACAAGCGTCACGAAATGTGTTCGATGGAGTACATCTACTTCGCACGCCCGGACAGCGACATCGACGGCTGCAACGTCCACGCCTACCGCAAGGAGTCGGGACGCCTGCTCTGGAAGGAGGCTCCCGCCGAGGCGGACATCGTGGTCGGCGTGCCCGATTCAAGCCTCAGCGCCGCGATGGGTTACGCCGAGGCGAGCGGACTGCCGTATGAAATGGGACTTATCAAGAACAAGTATATCGGCCGCACCTTCATCCAGCCCTCGCAGGAGCTGCGCGAGAAGGGCGTGAGGATGAAACTTTCGGCCGTGCGTTCGATTGTCAGGGGCAAGCGCGTGGTGCTGGTCGACGACTCGATCGTGCGCGGCACGACCTCGCGGCGCATCGTCACGATGCTCAAGGAGGCGGGAGCCACCGAAGTGCACGTGCGCATCGCCAGTCCCCCGATGACCGATCCCTGCTTCTACGGCGTGGACACCTCGACACGCGAGGAGCTGATCTCGGCCCGCAAGAACACGGCGGGGGTCTGCGAGGAGATCGGCGCCGATTCGCTGGTGTTCCTCTCGCCCGAGTCGCTGTTGAAGGCGGGCAGCCGCAAGGAACTTTGCATGGCCTGCTTCACGGGGCAGTATCCCACGGCGCTCTACCAGTCGCCCGAGGAGGCCAACAAGGACGTAAAATGTTAGCGGACGCGAAGCGGTCATTGCGAGGAGGACGCAGGTCCGACGCGGCAATCTGAACCGGTGTTGTGACGTTACGGCATTTTTCCCGGATTGCCACGGCATCTGGCGATGCCTCCCAATGACGGGCCCGGAGAATGGGGATAAAAACAGGGAATTTAAATTATTTAAACCATATATTGCTATGGCTCAAAGTTATGAAAAGGCCGGCGTGAATCTCGAAGCCGGATACGAAGTGGTGCGGCGCATCAAAAAGCATGTGGCCTCGACCTCGCGTCTGGGTGTGATGGGCAATATCGGCGCCTTCGGCGGTATGTTCGATCTTTCGGCCCTCAAGGTGAAGGAACCGGTGCTCGTGAGCGGGACCGACGGCGTGGGAACCAAACTCAAGCTGGCCTTCGAGATGGACAAGCACGACACGATCGGCATTGATGCCGTGGCCATGTGCGTCAACGATGTGCTGGCGCAGGGCGCCGAACCGCTGGTGTTCCTCGACTACGTGGCCGTGGGGCGCAACGAACCCCAGAAGATCGAGGCCATCGTCGCGGGTGTCGCCGACGGCTGCCGTCAGGCCGGCTGTGCGCTGGTGGGCGGCGAGACCGCCGAGATGCCGGGCATGTACGCCGAGGGCGAATACGACATCGCCGGATTCACGGTGGGCGTCGTGGAGAAGTCGCAGCTGATCGACGGTTCGAAGGTCAGGGCGGGCGACGTGCTGGTGGGCGTTGCGTCGAGCGGCGTGCACTCCAACGGCTTCAGCCTCGTGCGCAAGATCGTCGCGGACAACTGCCTGAACCTGCGCGAGTCCTATCCCGAACTGTCGAACAAACAGCTTGGCGAGGTGCTGCTCACGCCGACGAAAATCTATGTGAAGCAGGTGCTGGAGGTGGTTCGCAACTGCGACGTGCACGGCATCAGCCACATCACGGGCGGCGGTTTCGACGAAAATATTCCCCGCATCCTCCACGAGGGGCAGGGGCTTGAGATCGACGAAGGGTCGTGGGAGATTCTGCCCGTGTTCCGCTTCCTCGAAAAGTACGGCAAGGTGGCCCACCGCGAGATGTTCAACATCTTCAACATGGGCATCGGCATGGTCATCGCCCTCGATGCCGCCGAGGCGCAGAAGGCCATCGGCATCCTCACGGAGCAGGGCGAGCGTGCCACGGTCATCGGACGCGTAACCGACACCGAGGGTGTCGTCATCCGATAGAGGGATGCGGCGCCTTGCGGTTTTCGCCAGCGGCAGCGGCACGAACTTCGAAGCCATCGTCACGGCCTGCGAGCGGGGCGTGCTGGATGCCGAAGTGGTGCTGATGGTCTGCGACAAACCCGGTGCGAAGGTGGTCGAAAGGGCTGCCGCTCACGGGGTCGGGGCGTTCGTCTTCGCGCCGAAGCAATATGCCTCGAAGGCCGACTACGAGCGGGAGATCGTCGCGCGGCTGGATGCCGCGGGCGTGGAGCTGGTCTGCCTGGCGGGCTATATGCGCATTGTGGGCGACGTGCTGCTGGGGGCCTACGGCGGGCGGATCATCAACATCCACCCCTCGCTGCTGCCGGCCTTCCGCGGGGCGCATGCCATCGAGCAAGCGCTGGAATACGGCGTCAAGGTCTTCGGCGTGACGATCCATTACGTCGACGCCGAGCTGGACGGCGGACGCATCATCGCCCAGCGGGCCTTTCCCTACGAGGGCGATGACATCGGGGAACTGGAAGCGATGATTCATGCCGTGGAATATCCGTTATACATTGAAACTATTAAAAAACTGATCGAATAATGCGCGCATTAATTAGTGTAAGTGACAAGACCGGTGTCGTGGAGTTTGCCAAAGGGCTGCGGACTCTGGGCTGGGAGGTGATCGCCACGGGCGGTACGATGAAGCTCCTGGCCGACAGCGGCGTGGAGGTAATCAACATCAGCGACGTGACGGGATTCCCCGAGATCTGCGACGGCCGCGTGAAGACCCTGCATCCCAACGTGCACGGCGGACTGCTGGCCCGCCGCGACGATCCGGAGCACCTGAAAGCCCTGAAGGATAATCATATCGAGTTCATCGACATGGTCTGCGTGAACCTCTATCCGTTCCGGGAGACGATTTCGAAACCCGGCGTGAAGATGGAGGACGCCATCGAGAACATCGACATCGGCGGACCTTCGATGCTTCGCTCGGCGGCCAAGAACTGGGCCGACGTGACGGTGGTGTGCGACCCCGCGGACTATGACGCGATTCTGGACGAGATTCGCGCCGGCGGCAATACCGAAAAGGCCACGCGCCTGAAGCTCTCGGCCAAAGCCTATACGCATACCGCCGAGTACGACGCGATGATCGCCGCCTATATGCGCGCGCAGGCGGGTCTGAACGAGAAGCTTTTCCTCGAGTTCGACCTCGTGCAGTCGCTGCGCTACGGCGAAAACCCCCACCAGTCGGCCAAATTCTACCGCGAGGGGAAGGAGGTGCCCTATTCGCTGGCATTCGCCAGACAGCTCAACGGCAAGGAACTGTCCTACAATAACATTCAGGACGCCAACGCCGCGCTGTGCATCGTGCGCGAGTTCGACAAGCCGTTCTGCGTGGGCCTCAAGCACATGAATCCCTGCGGCGCCGCGACGGGCAAGGATGTCGTCGAGGCGTGGACGAAGGCCTACGAGGCCGACAAGGTGTCGATCTTTGGCGGCATCGTGGCGACGAACTGCACGGTGACGCGCGAAGCGGCCGAGCTGATGAAGCCGATCTTCCTCGAAATCATCATGGCTCCGAAATTCGACGAGGGGGCGCTCGAAGTGCTCTCGGCGAAGAAGAACCTGCGCCTGCTCGAGGTCAGCATGGACAAGGGCGACGTGGACCCGAAACAGTATGTGAGCGTCAACGGCGGCCTGCTGGTGCAGGACCTCGACGTGGCGACGAAGGCCGTTACGGCCGATATGTGCGTCACGAAGGCGAAGCCCGCTGCGGAGCAGATGGAGGACCTCAATTTCGGCTGGCATATCGTCAAACACGTGAAGTCGAACGCCATCGTGGCGGTGAAGGACGGCCGGACGCTGGGCGTCGGCGCCGGACAGATGAACCGCATCGGCTCGGCGGAGATCGCCCTGAAGCAGGCGCATGCCGCAGGCGTCACCGAGGGTCTCGTGCTGGCGTCGGACGGTTTCTTCCCCTTCGACGACTGTGTGACGCTGGCCGCCGAGTACGGCGTGACGGCGATCGTGCAGCCCGGCGGTTCGGTCCGCGACGAGGATTCGATCCGGAAGGCCGACGAGAAGGGCATCGCCATGGTATTCACCGGTGAGAGGCACTTCAAGCATTAGTATCACCGGCGTTACTATTTTTGGGTAGTACAGAAATCCGACCGGATACCGGAGCCGTTGGCAAGGGACGGGCTAAAAGCGCGAGCGGAGGGGACGGTTTGTTTACAAACCCGCGAATAGTCGCCCGGAGCCAGCGTTAGACCGTTTCGGGCAGGCGGAGGTATCGTCGGAGAGTTTTTGTGGCACTTTTTGCGGAAAAAAGTGCCGGAATCTGCGGAGTTTATTCTGCGATAAAAAGGAATTTTGTTTATGAAGGTACTGGTTATCGGCGGCGGAGGCCGCGAACACGCCATTGTCGACGCGCTGTCGCGTTCGCCGCAGGTTGAAAAAATTTACTGCGCACCCGGGAATGCGGGCATCGCCCGGCAGGCCGAGTGCGTGGCCATTCGTGAAACCGAGGTGGAACGCCTGCGTGACTTTGCCGCGGAGCGGGGCATCGGCCTCACGGTCGTGGGTCCCGAAGTGGCGCTGGCGGCGGGTGTCGTCGACTGCTTCAGGGCCGCGGGGCTGCGCATCTTTGGTCCGACGAAGGCTGCGGCGCGCATCGAGTCGTCGAAGGAGTTCGCCAAACGGCTGATGGCTAAATATGCCATCCCGACAGCCGGATTCCGCGCATTCACCGACTATGCCGGGGCGCTGGCCTATGTGCAGGGGCGTCCTCTGCCCGCAGTGCTGAAATACGACGGACTGGCCGCCGGAAAAGGTGTGGTGATCGCCCGGACGATGGCCGAGGCCGAAGCGGCGTTGCGGGATATGTTGCTCGACGACAAGTTCGGCGAGGGCAAGGTGGTCGTCGAGGATTACCTCGAAGGTCCCGAGTTTTCGTTCATGTGCTTCGTTTCGGGACACAAGGTGTGGCCGATGGCGCTGGCGCAGGACCACAAACGGGCCTACGACGGTGACGAGGGTCCCAATACGGGCGGTATGGGCGCCTATTCGCCCCTGCCGTTCGTGACGGCGGAGGACGAACGCTATGCGCTGGAGAAGATCATGCAGCCCGTGGCCGACGCGATGATCGCCGAGGGGTGTCCCTTCGAGGGCGTGCTCTACGGCGGACTGATGAAGACTGCGCGGGGTATCGAGGTCATCGAGTTCAACGCCCGTTTCGGCGATCCCGAGACCGAGGTGGTGCTGCCGCGCCTGAAGAGCGACATCGTCGACATCTTCTGTGCCGTGGCCGAGGGCCGCGATACGCAGCTGGAGTGGCACGATTTCGCTGCGCTGGGCATCGTGCTGGCCTCGAAGGGCTATCCGGGCGACTACGAAAAAGGACACGAGATCAAGGGCCTGGACCGCGTCGAAGGGGCTGTTTATCACATGGGAACCCGGGCCGACGGCGGGCGGATTCTCACCAACGGAGGCCGCGTGCTGTTCGTGGTGGGCAAGGGCAGGGACCTGGCCGAAGCGCGGAGGAATGCGTTGGCCGACGTGGCCCGCATCGACTGCGACAATCTGTTCCACCGCACCGACATCGGCCACCGGGCTTTCGACGATTTGGAAAGATAATACGAGCGATATATGGCAAAAATAATCAGCGGAAAAGAACTTTCAGCGAAACTGAAACTTGAAATGGCGGACGAGGTGAAGACCTTCCCCGCGAAATACGGCCGTGTGCCCCATCTGGTTGTCATCCTCGTGGGCGAGGACCCCGGCAGCGTGAGCTATGTGACGGGCAAGGCCAAGGCTTCGGCCGAGGTGGGCATCCGCAATACCACGATCCGAAAGCCCGAGTCCGTTTCCGAGGCCGAACTGCTGGACATCATCACGGCCCTGAACCTCGACGACGAGGTGGACGGCATTCTGGTCCAGCTGCCCCTTCCGAAACATATCGACGAGGACAAGGTGATCGCCGCCATCGACAAACAGAAGGATGTCGACGGCTTCCATCCCCTGAACGTTGCGGCGCTGTGGCAGAAACAGCCCTGCACGCTCCCCTGCACCCCGAAAGGCATTCTCAAGATGCTGCGGGCCGCAGGCGTGGAGATCGCCGGCAAACGCGCCGTGGTGATCGGCCGCAGCAATATCGTGGGACTTCCCGTGTCGAAACTGCTCCTGGACGCGAACGCTACGGTGACGATGGCCCACAGCCGTACGCGCAACCTCGCCGAAGTGACGCGCGGGGCGGAGATTCTGGTGGTGGCCATCGGTCGGCCGAGGTTCGTCACGGCGGAGATGGTGTCGCCGGGCGCCGTGGTGATCGACGTGGGGGTGAACCGCGACCCGGAGACGGGCAAACTGTGCGGCGACGTCGATTTCGCGGCCATCGAACCCAAGGCCTCGGTGATCACGCCCGTGCCGGGCGGCGTCGGGCCTATGACGATCTGCTGCCTGATGGAGAACACGATCGAGTGTTTCCTCCGGCGAGCGGGCCGGTAGCCGGCGGAACGGAGCGAAAACTTCGGTTTTTTTTGCGCCTCCGCTGAAAAAAATCAGCCGTTGACTCACGGGTCAACGGCTGATTTCGTTTTACAGGGTTCCTGTTATCAGAGTTTGATCGGTTCGGATATTTTGATATTGTCGAGGAACCAGCGGTTGGCTGTTCCGACTTCCCACTGCGTCTGCGTAATGGTGATCTTCGTATCCTTGTTGACCGTAATGCCCTTCAGGCTGACTTCGGCGCGAACCCATTCGAGCTTGTGACCATCCTCCCATCCCAGTTCGGGTATGTCGATCTGCACTTTGTCGCTGCCGTTCTCGAAGATGACGATCAGATTGACGGGGTCGATCTTGCCGGACCCCTGGCGCATTCCGCACCAGTCGAACGAGAGTGTCACATTGTCCTTTGCTTCGGGAACCCCGTCTATCGGAGGAAGAATGATACCTGCGTGATTGCCGGTCTTGCCGAATTTGAGGTAGTTCTGCTGGAGGTAGATGCGTTTGTTGTCGTTCTTGTCGTAGATAAACTTGTAACCGAGTTTTTCGACAGCGTCGAATGCAGTCACTCCATCGACAGTTATGGAGGTAAGCGCTGTCGCTTTTGCATCGAGGTTATCCGTCTCGACCGTTTGGCCGACACCGCTTGCTACGGACCACGGTTCGAGCCATTCGAAGTTCTCCAGGAAATAGACGATCTCGTTCAGGCCGTTGTCCTCGACATCGGTAGCCATGATGCGCTGTACAGGCTCGGCCAAACCGGCGTAGTAGCCGGTGACGGTTACGATATGGCCGGTCAGGGCGGAAAGGCCCAGACTCGACGGGGCGTCCACGACGCTGACCGAGTACTTGGCATCCTCCGAAACGGTGAGGGTGCTGCCGTTGAAAACGCCCTTGACGGTGACGTAGCCCCGTTTGGAGGAGGTGTAGTCGTCGATCTTTGCGCTGATGTCCTCCGGTTCGGGGTAGTTCACCGCTCCGCCGGACAGAACCGTCACCTCGTCGCAGTCGATTACCGTAGCGAGTTTCTGCGAGTCGGACGACTTGGTGCCCAAGAGCGAAATCTTGTCGCCGACGGCAACCGTCGTGGCGTCCGAGACGAAGATATTGTCCGTGTTTTTGTCGTCGCTGATGACGAAGCCTTTGGTCGTCACTGCCACGACGATCGCCGACGGTACGGAAATGACCGTTTCGTCCGCCAAGGCGGCGAGTTCACCTGCCGTGTACTCCTTCACATCGCGGTATTTGTCTCCGTTCTGCGTGATGAGCACCTGTGCGCGGCTTGCAAGAGTCCGTCCCTTGAAGACGAGGGTGGCCTTGCGGGGGTTGTCCTCCGCGCCGTCGCGCATGTTGTCGGTCACCGAAACCGTCACGTCCATGACGCCGGTTCCCGAGTCGGGCGTGACCGTCACCCAGTCGGGGACTTCCGTCACCCAGTCGGCGTCGGCATAGATGGTGATGATCTTTTCCGCCGCTCTTTCCGCTTCGAAATTCAAGGTGTTGGCGCTCGCCAGAACAGCTTCGGAAAGGTGGTCCTCATCCTTGTCGCAGCCCCAGAAGGAACACAGGGCCGCCATGAGGATCGGGGCTGTCATATATTTTACAAATCTCATAATCTTGTTTTTTAGGTTATTTCCGACTTAAAAATCGAGTCCGTCGCTCCATCCCGGATTCTGCGTGAGGTTCGGGTTGAGCGAACGCTCGCCGCTGGGAATCGGGTAGAGGTAATCGCGTTCCTCGTTGAACGAAGTGCGCAGAACGGTTTTGTGATAGAAGACATAGCCTTTGTCCCCCTCGGAGAGAATGATGTCCGAACCGAGTTCGTATACCGAAACTCCTTCGCCGGCTTGGGGTTTGGTCTCTCCTGCCTTATAGAGAATCAGATCGGCCGTTTCTTTGCCCGCAAGCTTGTATTCGCCGGGGCCCGGGAAATACATGCCGGAAATGGCCTGGTCGATGCAATAGCCGGCTTTCCAGCGATACAGATCCTGAAGGCGGAAACCCTCCTGGATCAGCTCGACGGCCCGTTCGCGGCGGATTTCCAGAATGACGCCCTTGTTGGCGCCGGTCACGTTGGGATAGCCGTACTCTTTGGACTCAAGATACCAGTCGATATTTTTGTTGGCTTCGTTCATGTCGAGGCCCCGCATTCCCACCCGGCTTCGGATTTCGTTGACGGTGATAACCAGATCATTCTGCGTGAGCGTTCCCAGTTCGGCCTTGGCTTCGGCATAGTTGAGCAGCACTTCGGCATAGCGGAAAACCGGCATGTCGCAGGTCGAACGGTCGTTGCGGTCGATCTGTCCTCCCGAGGCCGTCGTGTCCTGAACGAATTTGATGGGTTGGTAGCCGGTGATCGTGACGCCGAGATCGGGTCCCTGCACCCGCTTGGCGCCGATGCGCTTGTAACCCGGGGTGCGGATCGACTGCGCCAGGCGCGGGTCGCGGTCCTTCACCTCTTCGGTGAAAGGCAGCGTCTGCCACCCCTCCTGGTCGGTGAATGCGGTGCCGTCCTTCTTCAGGTACATGTTGATGAATTTGCGGGTGTAGCCCGGGCGGCCCTGTGTCGGCAGCAGCGTGTAGGCCGTCGCATTGTGGTAGACCTGGGCCTCGTAGCTGTTCCGGATGGCGAGGATATACTCTTCGGTGCTGGCATTCTCCTGTGCGAAGAGCATCATGTAGTCCTTGTCCGGAGTTTTGGTGGAGTAGAGCTTGTAGGGACCTTCGTCGATGATCGTTTTGGCGGCCTTGGCGGCTTCCTCCAGATAATAGGTGTAGTCATGTCCTTCGAGGTTGATGCCGTGGTATTTGCGGTAGGTTCCCTCGAAGAGGCAGAACCGCGCTTTCAGCGCCAGCGCCGCCCATTTGTTGACGCGGTAGGTCGATATATCCTCCGTAAGACCGCCGCTGTTGATGGCTTCGTCGATATCCTTGATCATATTGGTCATGATCAGTTCGCGTGAATCGCGCGGTTTGTAGAGCGCTTCGTCTGCCGAGCCGAGCTGCACCTCGTACCAGGGCACGTCGCCGAAGCGTTTCACCTTGTCGAAATAGAAGGCGGCGCGGAAGAATTTGGCCAGGGCCGTATATTCGGTCACGGCCTTCTTGTCCTCGCATTGATCGACATATTCCAGCAGGGTGTTTATGCGGCGCAGGTTGCCCCACGACCAGCCGCCGCCGGTGTTCGGAACGGTGCGCTTGTCGCCTCCGTAGAGAACATCGGAGAGGGTCATCTGAACGAGCAGGTCGTTCTGCTCATCGTAGGGCGTCTTGTCCAGCAGGTTGTCGTAAAAGGGATTGGAGAAGAGTTCCAGGTCGCTTCTTGTCTTGAAGTAGTCGAACTGCGTCACCCGATCCAACGGTTCTTTGTCCAGCAGGGAGTCGCAGGCCGATAATCCTGCAATCAGCGTTGCTGCCAGTATGATTAATCGCTTCATGGTATTCGGATTTTGAAATTATTAGAAGGTGATGTCGATGCCGAACATGAACGTCTTGGCCCACGGATAGTAGGCGTTGTTGTTCACGCCGGAACGGTTGATAGCCGCTTCGGGATCGACGTACTTGGAGTTCTTTTTGAGCGGCGACCAGTAGCAGAGGTTCTCGCCCGAGAAATAGATGCGGATCTGGTCGATGCCGGCCTTCTTGGTGAGGGTCGCGGGGATCGTGTAGCCGACGGTCAGGTTTTTCAGGCGCAGGTAGCGGATATTTTGCAGGTAACGGTCGTTGACCTTGCTCAGATAACCTCCCGATGAAGAATAGGCTCTTGCGCGCGGGAAATAGGAGTCGGGATTGTCCTCCGCCCATACCTTGCCGAGGAAATCCGTCGGGAGGTAGGAGAGGTAGGGATAGGAATAGCAGCCCCAGAAAGGCATCATTTCTCCGTGGGGATACCAGTAGTGGTTGCCGGTTCCCTGGAAGAAGACCGAAGCGTCGAAGCCCATCCAGCGGATCGAGGCGTTGATGCCGTAGGAGAGCGTCGGGAGCGAGTTGCCCAGGATCGTCCGGTCGCCCGGCTTGTCGACGGTGTCGTTGCCGACTCCCCAGACGCCGTTGCCGTCGAGGTCGACGAACTTCAGGTCGCCGGCCTGCCAGCCGCCGGTCAGACGGCCCGTGCTGTAACTCAGGTCGACCTCTTTGGCATAGGCCTGCGCCTCTTCGGTGGTCTTGAAGAACCCGTCGGTCTTGAAGCCCCAGATTTCGCCGATCTCCATGCCGACGTAATAATCTCCCTTTGTCAGGTTGGTCAATGACTTGTTCGGGTTGTTGTCGTATTTGGTGATGACGCTCTTGTAGTCGCTGATGTTGAAACCGACGCTGTATTCGAACGGTTTGCCGGCGAGTTTGAACTGGTCGCGCCAGCTGACGGAGAGCTCATAACCCTTCGTACGCAGTTCGGCGGAGTTCATGCTGGGCGAATCGGCCCCGTATACGCCGGGCAGCGCCATTCCGTCGGTCAGCATGTCCTTCGTGTCGCGGATGTAGACGTCGCCGGTGAAGTTGAGCCGGTTGTTCAGCATGGTGAGATCCAGACCCAGGTCCCACTGCTGGGCGGTTTCCCAGGTCAGGTCGGAGGCTACGGGGGCGCCCAGCGAGGAGTATTTGCCCTTTATGCTGCCGTCGAAGGTGTAGTTGCTGAAATCCTTGTTCGTGATCAGGCGCATGTAGGTGTAGTAGGACGACACGTTCTGGTTGCCCAGGCTGCCGAACGAAGCGCGCAGCTTGAGGTTGTCCACCAGGTCTTTGGCGTTGCCGAAGAACGGCTCCTCGGAGATGCGCCATCCGGCCGATGCCGAGGGGAACAGGCCCCAGCGGTTGCCCGGTGCGAAACGCGACGATCCGTCATAGCGTCCGCTCACCTCGAAGAGGTAGCGCCCTTTGTAGTCGTAGTTGATACGGGCGAAGAAGCCTGCCAGGGCGTATTCGTTCTGGCCGCCGCCGTAAGCGCCCTCCGTGGGAGAGCCCGTTGCCAGATTCAGGTCGTCGAGGTTTATGGAGGAGAGGTTGATGCCTGCCACCGAGACGTTCTTGCTGGACCACGTTTCGTAGTTGAATCCGGCGGTTGCCGACACGTGGTGCGCCTCGCCGAACGTTTCGTCGTAGTTGGCGTAGACGTTGGCCGAATAGTAGTTGCGCGTCTGAACCACTTCGTCGAGCTGGTTCATGCCGGCGCCCGTGTCGTAGGCGAGCAGCGGCCCGTCGGGGTATTCGCGGTAGTTCATTGCGGAACTGCGGCTCGTATTGCGGTTCTGGTAGAGGCGGTAGGTGAAGTCACCCGTGATGCTCAACGTCTTGAACGGCGTGATGACCAGGCGTGTCGTGTTCGAGAAGTCGTTCGAGCGGTCGACGTTGCGGTGCGTGCCCTCGTTGAGCAGGATGTGGCGTCCGTTGGCGATCTTGTAATCGAGATACGGCGTGCTGTAAAGCCACGATCCGTCGGGGTTCTTCATGGGGAAGTTGGCCAGTGCGTGGCGGGCGCTGTAAGCGATGGTGTTGTCTACGCTGCCGTCTCCCAGAGACTTGTAATTCGACGAGAAGAACGACGTGTTGTTCGAGAGCGTTGCCCACCGGTTGATCCGAAAATCGAGTTTCGCACGCAGGTTGTACTTGTTATACACGTCGGGATGTGCGCGCTGAATACCTTCCTGGCGGTCATAGGCGCCCGAGACGAGGTATTTGATGTCCTTCGTGCCGCCGCTGAGCGAGATGTTGTGCTGCTGCACGGGCCGACGCTGCTGGAAGAGCATGTCCCACCAGTCGTAGTTGCCGTAGTAGACCCACTGTTTGCGGCCGTTGCGGATCTCTTCGACGACCCACGGACGGTCGGGATGCTCGGTCCTGTCGTTCACGCGCGCCAGCAGCTGCTGCATGTCGTGATCGTTGTATTTGACATAGTTCGTTCCGGAGTCGGCCTGCCAGAACTTGTTGACCGTATAGACCGACCAGTAACCGCGGTTCTCGTAGTCGGTCGAGGTCGTGGCCTCCTCCCAGCCGAAACGGCCGCTGTAACGCACCGTCGCCTTGCCGTCCTGGGCCGAGCCGTTCTTGGTGGTGACCAGGATGACGCCGAAGGCTGCGCGGGCGCCGTAGACGGCTGCCGCCGAAGCGTCCTTGATGACCGAGATCGACTCCACGTCGTTGGGGTTGACGCGGTTCAGGTCGCCCACCACGCCGTCGATCAGCACGAGCGGGTCGGCCGAGTTGATCGAGTTGACGCCGCGGATGTTGATCGCCGGCGTGCTGCCGGGTTTACCCGAGGAGGTGGTGATGTTGAGACCCGCTACGGAACCCTGCAACATGCTGCCCAGCGAATGGGTGACGCGGTTTTCGAGCTCCTTGCTCCCTACGGTCGCAACGGCGCCGGTCAGGTTGACTTTTTTCTGCGTACCGTAGCCGATTACGACGGTTGCATCGAGCATGATGGCGTCCTCTTGCAGGTAGATCGTGATGCTGTTCCGGCTTGAGGGAACCGTCACTTTCTGGGGCAGGTAACCCAGGCAGGTGACCTGGAGAACGGCTTCTCCCGACGGAACCTGGATTTTGAAGGTGCCGTTTTCAGAGGTTGTGACGCCTTTGGTCGTACCATCGACCAGAACGGCTACACCCACGAGCGGCTGTTGATTGGCGTCGAGGACTTTTCCCGACACCTCCCTGTTCTGGGCCGAAAGGGCTGTTATTCCCCCTCCCAATACCAGAAGAAGAGATAGAACCAGTGGTCTTAATACTCTCATAAGATCTGTGTTTGTTGGTTAGTAAATGATGATTGTGGTTGGGTATGTAGCGAAAATCACTTGCGTCGGTAGGCATCCGTGGAGAATGCTTTCGGCCGCTGCATGTTTTCGGTCCACTCGTTTCCGAATTCGTCCTTGACGGTGATCACAAGGTCGGTGTCCGCATCGTCCGCCTTCACCTTGAAGAAGTGCGTGAACTTGTCGGTGATGAACGACGGGGTCGACTTGAGTCCCGCGTTGTTGAACCGCTTGACCGAGAGCGCCGCGATATGGAGCGGGTCGTAGGCCCAGACTTCGGTGTAGGGCAGCGTCTTGCGGTTTTCGTCGACGACGCTCAACGTCCAGTCCGAATTCCAGTTCCAGATGTTGATCAGCACCTCGTTGTCGTTGTTCTGCGGATAGGCGTTGACATATTGCATATAGGCGTTCTTGACCGAAGCGGAGATGTCGGAAGGCATCAGCGGAACGTCGGCCATCGAAAAATGCACGTTGTTCAGGTCGTAGCTGCGGAACTGGTACTCTTCGGGCCATCCGGTCGATTTGTAGAGACATTGGAAATCGGTTCCCGTGACATCCCAGATGCCGTAGCCGCCCGGAGTTCCGTCGGTTCCGATGTGGATTCCGGGCGTGAGGTTGCCGGACCACCACCACGAAGCGCATACCGAGCCGGAGTTATACTCCCGGAAGTTATGCCCGTCCACGATCGGAGCGTCGGGCGTCACGTTGAAAAGTTTGTGGGTATGCCCCGTCACGAAGCGGACGGTATATCCGTCGAGGATGTCGAAAAGCCGCAGGGTGTTGACCGGATCATGGTCGATCTTGAATCCCGATGTGGTCGGATAGAACACCTGCGCATGCATGGCAACGACGACGGGGGTCGTCTTGGCCACGTACGACAGGTCTTTCGCCAGCCAGTCCAGCTGCTCGGCGGAGAGGCTCTTGACATAGTTGCGGGAAGTGCTCCCGTCGTAGCTGCTGCAATCAATGTCGTCCATGACGACGTAATGGACCTTGCCGATGTTGAATGAATAGTAGGTCGGGCAGATCTGATCCACATATTTGACCGCCGCATCGTAGTCCGACCTGGTCTGGAAGTCGTTGTCATGGTTGCCCATGGTGTGGAAGATCTGCAGATTCTTGATCTGGCTGTTGACGGTGTTCAGGTACTGGGGGAAATAGTAGCTGTTCGAATACCAGTAGAGGTCCCAGGTCATGTCCCCGAGGGTGAGCGCATACATCTTCTCGCCCTTGTGGCGGGTCATGTAGTCCGTAAGGTCGGAGGTGAACTGGGCGAACTGTCCCAGGTCGCCCGTTCGGTTGGCGAGGTGCATGTCGCCCAGCATGAAGATCTTGTAGGAGTCCTGTCCGTCGACCTTTTCGAGCTTGAAGTCGGCCCGTTCGACGACGTCGGCGCTGTTTTTGAGCGCGCGGTGGAACTGCGGGAGCACCCCGACGGACGGAACTTCGTAGCCGCTCGGGACGGAGATGAAGACATATCCCCACTTTTTGGCCGATTTGAGCTGGTAGATGCCCTTCTCGTTCGTGACGGTCACCTCCGCGCCGTCGGAGACCACGACGTTCTCCACGCCGACGCCGGCCGACGACACGATCCCGTAGACCGTGGTGCCTGCATCCGGTTTGAAATCTATGTCTTCGACGATGTTGATGTAGATTCTTCCGAACGATTTTTTGCGCGCGTCTCTTTTGACGAAGACTTTGTAGTAACCCGTTTCACACCCGTCGGCCAGGCGTACGGTGAAACTGTCGGAAGAGGTGTTGACGATGGGGCAGACGTAGGAGATGCCTGCGTCCGACTCAAGAATGAATGTGTCTGTGGTCAGGGGCGATTTCCCCCCCCCACTTACGGCGAAAGTGCACTCGCCGCCTTCGGTGACGTCTACCGACCCCGGAACCGTGAATTGCACGTCGAAATTATCCGCGGGGGTCTTTTCGTCATCGCTGCCGCCGCAGGCGAAGAGTTGCGAGACGGCGATGAGTGCCAGTAACAGATACTTTAATACGTTTTTCATTTTAAGTTCTTCGATTATAATTTTTTTATTTGTCCGCGTTTTGTAAATCCGGTTGTTTGGACACCTCGAAGGCCCGGAAAGACCCGGTCGGGGACTCCGTCCCGAAGTCTCCGTTTGCGGCCCTGCCGGCCTTCGCATCTTCCATTATATATATGGTAACCATCTGTTTACCGTGTCGCTTCTGTCTGAAAAACTTTTCAAATATAACTTGTTTGTGTTTCGATTGTGTTTCGAATACATTTCAAAATTAAACTTATTTTATTAAAAAACAAAATCGGATGATTTTTTTTGCAAATAAAAAATTTTAATTTTTAGTCGTGTTTCGTTTGGTAGATTTGCCATTTCCCTTTCATCTCTTTTTCGTTGCCCTTGATTTGTGGAATGGTTGTGAAGCGAAACTGTCGGGCGTCTGTTTTTCGGCGACGGCAGTTCGGAAAACGGCGTGGCGGAGAAGAGTGGCGGGCGGAACCGGAGGTGTTGTCGGAACCGGTCCCGGCCGCTCGGGGCGGGCTGTCGCCTGCGCCGGGAGCGGCAGTGTGGCGGGCGGATTTCGGCGCAGGCCGAAAAGACGCTCGCGGAGGTGAGTTCCGGAGGCTATGAATGCCAGGAGGCGGTGAGCTGTTCGGGGAGCGGAACCGAGGAGTCGCGCCGCCAGACCATCGCCCGGTCGGCGGCCGCGTCGCCCGTGCCGAAGTCGAAGCGGTCTGCGGAAACGAACCTCGCCGGAACGTCGCCAGCGAACCCGAAGCGTCCGTAAAATTCCCGGAGCCACTCCTTGCCGGGCGTCGGGATGAGGAGCGCCGCATCGTCGCCGCGCTCCGCGATGAGCCGCATCGCTTCGCGCATCAGCTGCGAAGCCAGTCCGCGTCCCCGGAACGCCGGGTCCGTCGCTACGCCATAAATATAGGTTGTGCGGCCCAGCTCCGTCCGGAACGGCAGGAGGTGGAGCATCGCCGCCATGCGGCCTCCGGCCTCGGCCGTCAGCATCCGGCGGCGGGAGTAATAGCGCATGATGAACGAGTCGGCGAACTGCTCGTCGTCGCCGAAGGCCTTCATCCAAAGCTCTTTGCAGGCCACTTCGTCGGGGTGCATGCAGATCGCCGCGAATTTGTGCTGGAGGAACGCCGGGTGGTAGGAGAGTTTGGCCTGCCGCAGTCCGTCCAGCCCGAGGTCCTCCTCACGGTTGATCAGCGTGAAACGTTCGGGGAGGTGCTGCGCGAAGAGTTTGTTGATGATCGTGAAAGCGCCGTCGAACTCCGTGTCGGCCTTCTCTACGTGGGTGTCGAAGGTGTGGTCGTTGACCGCCGAGCCGTAGGTGAAGGCCGCGAGGCGGTCGCCGACGTAGATGCAACCGCCGATCAGCCCTAGTTCTTCGAAATGCTCGAAGGCCCGCTGCATGGCCCGCTGCTCGGCGCACAGCTCCGAGGTGTGGCCTTCGTGGGCCTTGCGCCATTCGCGCTCGAGGGCCATGCACTCCCCGAAGCGGTCGGGCGTCAGCTCTTCGTAGCAGTAGTCGGGATATTCGGCCGTGAAGCGGTTGATGTGGTTGCGCTTGGGCTGATAGCGGCGTCCGGCAAGGTTGCGAAGATCGTCGGCGTTGTAGACGTAATCCTCCAGCGCGCGGTCCGACTCGAACGCGAAATGGCAGGGAACGATCCGGCGGATCGTGTCGCGGCCTTCGTCCGTCAGGCCGATGATCCGCAGCCGCTGTCCGTGGGCGTGGGCGTCTTCGCGCAGGAGGGGGAGGATCGGGCCGAAGTCGCCTTCGCCTACGGGCTGCATGTAACCGATGCGCTCGCCGCCGTCGATCTGGAAGCGGATCACCAGGAATCCGCCGATCTCGGCCCACGCGCTGTGGAACACCGCCTGCCAGCAGTACATGTTGGCGAAGGCGAGGTCGCAGTTGCAGATGCCCGAGGGCATGGTATAACGCTCGATGACCGCCCGGTCTTCGAGGCGCACGGGTTTGAATTCAATCATTTGCCGTATAGCTCTTTTTCTCGATATGGGTGTAATACTGCTGGACCAGCGCCCGGAAATTCTGTGCCAGACTGTCGGCGGCCGGGGTGGCCGGGCATTCCTGCACATTCATGTCCGAATCGTCGAGCACGATTGCGCCTTCGCCGGTCAGCGCGCGGAACCGTCCGTCGTAGCTGACCGACCAGCGGGGCCGTTGCGGTTCGTTCAGCACGTCGCGCCCGAATGCGAAATAAGGCTCCCGGTTGCCAGTGAGTCCCAGCAGGGTGGGCATGATGTCCAGTTGCTGCGTGATCTCGCCGACCTCGCCCCGCAGGGCGCCGTCGGGGGTGTAGATGAAGCCGATGATGTGCATGTTGCCCGGGTAGGAGCGCGTCTCCTCCGCGAATTTCTCCGACGACACGTGGTCGGCCACGAAGACGAAGATCGTGCGGCGGAACCACTCCTCGCCGCCGAAACGCTGGAAGAAGAGGTGGAACGCCCGGTCGTCGTAGGCGACGCCCTTGTGAATCCGGGTGTAGCCCTCGGGCAGCGTCGCGGCGTACTTTTCGGGTACGACGAACGGGTGGTGCGACGAGAGGGTGAACAGCGCGGCGAAGAAGGGTTCGGGCATCGCCGTCAGCTCCTCGCCCGTGAATTGCAGGAACTCTTCGTCCCAGATGCCCCAGTAGCCGTCGAAATCCCTTGTTCCGTGCTTCGCCTCGTAGTCCTCGCGGCTTACGAGCCGCTCGACGCCTGCCGAACGGGCATAGGCCCCGAAGCCCATCGAGCCGCGTTCCGAGCCGCAGAAGAAGGCCGTCGCATAGCCTTTGTCCGCCAGCATGGCGGGCAGCTGGCGGCTCTCGCCCAACGATTGGGGCATCAGTACGAACGGCGTGCGGAACGAGGGGATGCTTCCCAGCACCGAGGGCATGGCCTGGATCGAACGCGAGCCGTTGGCGTACATCCGTTTGAATGTCAGGCCATTGCGCATCAGTGAATCGAGGAACGGCGTGAAGCCTTTTTCCGGGAGGTCGGCGTAGAGTTCCGGATGGAGGAACGCGGAGTGCTCGGCCGACATGCTCTCCATGATGAAAATCATCACGTTGCGGCCCGTGAGATCGACCGCCGTGCTGTCGGCGGGCCGGTGCACGGGCGTGAAGCGCTGCGGCAATTCCTCCGGGGTGAAATATTTCCTGTATTTGACGCTTCCCGCGTTGCCGATAGTGCGCAGGATGCAGAACGGGTTGCTTAAAATCAGATTGGCCTTGCCGCTGTCCGCCGTGTAGAGCATGGCGTTGGAAAGGGTGATCGGACGGGTCATGCGGGTCATGCCGCCGCGCATCCCGGCGACGCTCAGCCCCGCCGCGAGGGCGAAGACGACCGTGCCGCCGGCATAGTAGGCCCAGCCGCGTCTCAAAAGGCTCTCCTCGCGCACCCGGCGGCGGTAACCCCACGCCAAAAGGGCCACGAGTCCCGCCCACAGCAGCACGAGATACCAGTTTTCGGCCATGAACTTTCCGGCCAGCTGCAACGAGTTGTCGTTGTCGGCGAAGAAAATTTCGTCGGCCGTGAAACGTTTCTGCGTGTAACGGAAGTAGACCGTGTCGGCGAGATTCGCGGCTGCGATCAGCACGGCGTTGACGATCACGTAATACCAGAACAGCATGCCCCGGTACCAGCGCCGTTCGCGCAGGTGCAGGGGCAGGAGCGACAGCAGGATGAACACGCCGTCGGCATAGACGACCGATACGGTGTCGAATTTCAGCGACCCGGCCACGAGCTGCCCCAGTTCACTCCACACCGGCGGACCGAGCAGGGCGGCGTTGTAGACCCAGAACGCCGCGCGGCAGAGCATCAGCGCCGCGTAGAGCAGTGCGATGCGCCACACGAGCAGCGCCAGCGGCGTATGGAGCAGGCGTTTCATCCTCTATTCGCAGGCTTTCAGCGACATGTCGAGCGACTTGATCTGGTGCGTCAGCGCGCCCACCGAGATGAAGTCGACGCCGCACTCGGCATAGTCGCGCATCGTGTCGAGCGTGATGCCGCCGCTCGATTCGGTTTCGCAGCGTCCGGCGACCTTCTCGACCGCCCGGCGGGTCATTTCGGGGGTGAAGTTGTCGAACATGATGCGGTCGACGCCGCCCGCCGCGAACACCTCGTCGATGTCTTCCAGCGTGCGGACCTCGCACTCGATGGGGATCGTCTTGCCTTTGGCCGCGAGGTATCGGCGCACGCCTTCGATCGCGGGGCGGATGCCGCCAGCGAAGTCGATGTGGTTGTCCTTCAGCAGGATCATGTCGAAGAGGCCCATGCGGTGGTTCTCGCCGCCGCCGATCTTCACGGCCATCTTGTCCAGCACGCGCATGCCGGGCGTGGTCTTGCGCGTGTCGAGGACCTTGGTACGAAGTCCCTCCAGTTGCTTGACGTAAACGGCGGTCTGGGTCGCCACGCCGCTCATGCGCTGCATGATGTTCAGCAGGATGCGCTCGGCCTGAAGCAGCGAGCGCAGGCGTCCCGAGACGTAAAAGGCCACGTCGCCGGGCGCGACACGGTCTCCGTCGTGCAGGATCTGTTCGAATTTCATTTCCGGATCGAGGCGTTGCAGAACGAGTTGCGCGATTTCGATCCCGGCGATCGTGCCCTCCTGCTTGCACAGCAGGCGCATGCGTCCGTGTTCGTCGGCGGGGATGCACGAGAGCGACGTGTGGTCGCCGTCGCCGATGTCCTCCCTGATGCAGAGTTCGATCAATTCATCTACGAAAGGTTTGTATTCGGGTTTCATGGTGTGATTTATTGAATGATTGTGCCGTCGAAAGCGGCGGTATGGTTCAGGTGGTGATTTGCATTGACGCAGATGAACGCCAGGTGGAATGTCGAGGCGTTTTCGGTCAGCCGGCATTCGAAGTCCGAGATCCGGTAATCTTCGTAGGGCGCGCCGTCGATCTCCGGAACGATCGTGCCGGCGCTCTCGAAATGCGTCGTTCCGCCGTCGTTGCGGCAGGCGAGTTTCGGAAAGACGATGGTTTTCACCGGTTCGCGCGGGCTGTCGGTGAATTTCACGTTTTTCATCGTCAGCGAAACGCTTTTGTCCGACTGTTCTTCGAGGTTGCATACGACGTTCGAAGTCCGGTTCGTTTCGTTGCCCGTCGTATTGTCGGTCACCACCAGCAGGCAGTTGTACGACCCGGCGTCAGGCGTGAAGTTGTCGTCGTCGTTGTCGCAGGCTGCAAATGCGGCGGAGGCCAGCAGCAGGAAGAGGAATTTTTTCATGTGTTGGTATTGTTAGATGTTTATATTCAGGGTGATGCCGAAGGTGCGGGGGCGTCCGCGCTGGACGAACTCATTGCCGATCGACTTGAAATAGAAGACGTCGTAATGCGCTCCCCCGAGGTTGCGGCCCCAGATGTCGAGCGAATAGTGTTTGTGCTCGAACCGCACGGAGGCGTCTGCTAACGCATAAAAGGGCTGCGAAAGTGTGTTCTCCTCGTTCCACCAGATGCGCCCCGCGCAGCGGATTCCCGCTTGCAGGACCACGTCGCCGAGCCACTTGACGCCCGTGGGCAGGGTCCACGCCGCATGGACCGAGAGGGTGTGCTGCGGGGCGTAGGGGATGCGGTTGTCCTTGTAGCTGATGCGCACGGGGTTGCCGGCGTCGTCCTTCACGGTGGTCTCGTACTTTACGAACCGGGCGTCGGTGTATCCGTAGGCCGTGTTGATCTCCAGCGACCGCCACGGCGCGAATTGCAGGGCCGCTTCGGCTCCGACGCTGCGCGTGCGGCCCGCATTGGTCATCATCCGGCCCGTGGTCTTTCCCGGAGGGAAGACCGTGAGTTGCTGGTCGCGGACATCAATGTAGAATACCGCGAAATCGCCCCGCACGGCGCCGTCCATGCACGAGAAGTGGCCGCCCAGTTCGTAGTTCCAGCTGTATTCGGGTTTGTAGGTCACGCCCCGCCGGACGTCGTAGACCTCGCCGATGCCCATTTTGTTCATCAGCGCCTGTTGCAGCACGTCGGAGAATATCTGGGTGTTGAAGCCGCCCGACTTATATCCTTTGGCCACCGTGACGTAGAGGTTGCGGACCTCGTCGAAGGCGTACATGACGGAGAATTTGGGCAGGAACTCCGAGAAGTTCTGTTTCAGCGTGCGGCGGTTGTCGATCTCGACGGGGCGTTCGTAGACGGTCCCGTCCTTGATATGGGTTTTCGTGTAGCAGGAGCTCGTGTGGTTCCGGTAGTTGAGGCGGGCGTGCTCGAAGTCGAAGCGCAGCCCCGCGGTGAAGCGCCAGCGGCCGAGCGTGTAGTTCGATTCGTGGTAGACGGCCCCTCCGGCCGAGGGCATGCGGAAGTCGCTGCCCAGGAAAAGCGCGTCGCTTCCGGTTCCGTCGGCCCGGCCCCAGGCGTAGCGGTAGGTCAGGTCGTTTTCGTTGGCGTTTTTGAGGATCAGCTCCTCGATGCCCGTGCGTTTGAAGTGCACCGGGGCTTCCATCACGCCGTGGCGGTAGAATCCGAAGGCGCCCAGCAGCCAGCCGTAGCGCCGTCCGTCGTGCGAACGGAAAACGATGTCCTCGGTCAGGGCGTGCTCGCGCCGGGCCTGCCGGAGCGTGAACCAGGATTCGGGCGTGAAGTCCTGGTCGAGCGTCATCTCGTCGTCGGAGTACTGGTACGAGGTGATCGACGAAACGGAATATTTTGCGGCGTCGTAGCGCACCGTGAGTCCGTCGCTGACCGTTGTGCGGCGGTAGGACGACGGGTCGTTATAGCTGATCTGGCCGTTGCGGATGACGGTCTTGCCGTCGCGCACGATGTCCTCGCCGGCGTAGGCGTAGGGATAACCTCCCTGGTCGAGCGCCGAGAACGAGAAGGTGTTGTCGATGCGCACTCCCCGGTTGTTGCGCCACTGCGTTTTCCAGCGTCCTCCGCCCAGACGCTCCCAGTCGCATTTCTCGCCCGTGCTGTCGTTGTCGAAGAAGCCGCCCGTGTGGGTGAAATAGCCCGTCACGGCCATTCCGAGGTCGGGCGATAGCTTGTAGTAGGACGATGCCCGGAAGCGGTAGGAATCCCCGCTGCCGTATTCGGCCGTCAGCCGCACGCCCTCGTAGGTGAGCGGCGAGAGCGTGTAGACGTTCACCACGCCGCCCATCGTGTTGCGGCCGTAGAGCGTCGACTGGGGCCCGCGCAGGACCTCGATGCGTTCGGCGTCGGCCAGCTCCGTGTCGAAGTTGTCCTTGTTGAGCACCGGGACGTTGTCGATATTCAGCCCGATGACCGGCTGGTCGATGCGCGCGCCGAGGCCCCGCACGTAGATCGACGAGGTCATGCGCGAACCGTAGTCCGGAGCGTGGAAGTTGGGAACCGTTTGCGAGAGGTTTTTCACCGCCCCGATGCGTCCCCGTTCGATGGCGCGGCCGCCGACGATCGACGCCGCGACGGGCTGCGAACGCAGCACGAGGCCCTGTTTGATGGCCGTCACCTGCACCTTGTCCACCACGATCACCGTGTCGGCCGTCTCCGTGTCCGGCGCCGGGCCGTCGCCGCCCGCGGTGCGGGCCGCGGCCGCGGAGGCCAGCAGCAACAGGGGTATGACGAGCGATTTGCGGTGCATGTATCGGTTGCGGTTATCGGGAGTACAAAGTAACGGTTTTATTTCGGTCGGTGCAATCCTAATTTATGAGGAGGCGCGTCACATCCCGTCGGGATCGACGTAGCCCGCCGCCAGGGCGTAGACCACCAGCCCAGCGGCGGTGCGGATGCCGAGCTTCTCCATGATGTTGCGGCGGTGGGAGATCACGGTCGTCAGGCCGATTCCCAGCCGGTCGGCGACCTGCTTGTTGATCAGTCCGCCGGCGATGAGCGTCAGCACTTCGGCCTCGCGCTCCGTGAGCGGCTGCGCGGCCTGCGGCTGGACGGGCAGGGCGTGTTCCGGTCGGCGGACGCTGTGTTGCAGTCGCATGAGCGAGCGCACGAAACGCTCCTCGTCGGTCTGCACGTCGATGCAGTGCACCCCGGCGGGCGTCTGTCCGTTGGCGAGGACGATGGTTCTGTGGCTGCGGGCGCGGAAGAAGGCGTTGTGCGCCGCGAAGAGCTGCGCCGTGACGAAATAATGGATGAACCGCTCCGGATCGGCCTCCGCAAATTCCTGAAAGTTGCCGAACAGTTCCACGTCGGCGGCCGGGGCCGCTTTTTCGAGGATGGAGCGCAGCCCCACGCCTACGAGAACGTTGGCGGTCAGGATGGCTATGACGGGGCGCTGCTGCATCATTCGTGGTGGTAGGGTTCGTTGTTGAGGATGGTGAAGGCCCGGTAGATCTGTTCGGCGAAGATGGCCCGCACGATCTGGTGGGAGAAGGTCATGCGCGAGAGCGACAGCCTGCCGTCGGCGCGTGCGTAAACTTCGTCCGAGAAGCCGTAGGGACCGCCGATGACCAGTACCAGGCGTTTCACGCCGCTGTTCAGCCGCTTTTGCAGCCACAGCGCGAACTCCACCGAACGGTATTCTTCGCCGCGCTCGTCGAGCAGCGTCACGTAGTCGCCGTCGGCAAGCTGGCGCAGGATGGCTTCGCCTTCGGCCGTGCGCTGCTGTCGGACGGTCATGCTTTTGGTGTTGCGCACGTCGGGCAGCGCGGTGACGGCGAACCGGCAATAGTGATTCACGCGCCGGGCATACAGTTCCACCAGCGCGGCGATCTCTTTCGAGTCGGTCTTTCCTATGACGATCAGCTCTATGGTCATTGCGTTCCGCCTGTGCGTCGGTCGGGCACAGTACGGCGCAAAGATAGCCTTTTTATTCGGTTCGGGCAAATCGTTTTTCCCGTCCGGAAACGGCGATGCCGCGCTTCGGAGCGCGGCATCGGGGCTTCGGGGCCGGGGGCGCTATCCGAACAGTTCGTTCAGCACACGGGCAAGACGGTATCCGGCATTGCGGATCTGGCGCTCGATCAGCGGCAAGGCCTCGTTCAGGAAATCCTGTCCCAGCCGCTGGCCGGGCTTCGCCCATTCGAACTGCGCCTCGCACACGACGGCGTTGTCGTGGAGCCAGTCGCGCGGCGTTCCGGCTGCTACGGCCTGCCTTTCGGCCTTCGGAAGGCGGTCCAGCTCATCGGCCCACTCGCTGACCGACCAGATGCGCGTGGTGGTGATGATCTCGTTGTCCCAGACGCTGTGGATGGGGAATTTGTGCGGCTTGTGGTACTTGTCCTCGAACAGCACGTCGTATTTCGTGTCGTGCGTCGTGTACTTGATGTGCGCCGGGCAGTGCATGTCGCCCACCAGATGGATGATGTACTTGAGGTTGACCTCCACGGCCGAATCGGTGAGACTGCGGTAGTTCTTCAGGTTCTCGATGGCCTGCTCCAGTCCGTAGATGGCGTTGCCGTTCTTCGCGAGCATCGAATCCTCGTAACGCAGTTCGGCGTTCACGGGCACGGTGTGCCAGTTGTTGGTGAACTTGTACTCGGGGGTATGGCGGTATTCGTCCATCCACTTGGCGAAGTAGACGATCGAGTGGCCCCCGAGGTACTTCTCGATGCGCTTTTTGGCTTTTTTCGTCAGATTGCGTTCGGCGATCTTGGCGATCGTCTCGTGGCCTTCGCGTCCCCATCCGAAGACGCTCCCCGTGTTGAGCAGGCCGGCGAAGAGCAGTAGCAGCAGCAGTTTTTTCATTGGGTTATCGTATTTACAGGTCCGAATTCCACTCGCCGTCGGTGTCGGAGTAGATCACCGGACGGGACTTTTCGACCGATTTGAGCCACTGGTAGGCCTTGTACATATTGTAACCGTTGCCCGAAGGACCGCCCAGGGAGTAGGCGATGACGCAGGTGAAATTGCGCGAACGGTAGTACATCGCCTTCACGCGTTCGAGGTAGTCGCCGACAAGCCGAGGGTCGTTCGACGGCGTGCCCCCGACGGTGCGGTCGCCGCTCCGCTCCGGGGCGTTGATGTTGGCCCGGTCGATGACGTAAAGGCCCAGAGAGTCGCACAACTCGTAGAACCATGCGGGCTGCGGATAGTCCGGGCAGATGGTGTTCTTTCCCTTGGCCTTCAGGGCTTTCAGCTCCGCGAGCGTCGTCTTGCGGTCGGCGGCGGCGTTGTATCCGGCCTTGACGGGTTTTAGTTCCTTGCCCAGCCGCATGATGCGTCCGTCGACGAGTTCGGTCTTGCCGAAGCCGATCTTCAGGGGCATATACTCCTTGTAGACTCCGTTGCGGCGCGTGAAAAGCATCACCTTGTAGAGGGGCGGCGTTTTGCTTCCGGCCTCCCATTTGTTCTTGTAGGTGTGGTAGATGAACGGCGAGAAGCGCACCGTGTCGGTCGAGCGGCCCGGGATGGTGATTTCGGTCATGTTGAATTCGAGCAGCTTGCCCTGCGGCGAGTAGATGTCGTAGCCGACGGTGACGGGTTCCTCGTAGTTGTATGCGTTCTGCGTCACGATTTTAAGGTCGAGCATTCCGAAGTCGCGCCCCAGCGAGTCGGGCACCAGTCCGATTTCGAAATCGGCGATCGAGCGTTTGTTCTGGTAATAGAGGTAGCTGTTTTCGAAGGACTTGCGGACGACGGGGGCCGCGGCGTCGAGCTGCCGGGCGGGATTGTCGTTGCGCATCAGCAGTTTGAAGTCGTTGGCGCCTTCGCGGATGAAGGGGGTCAGGTCGAACTCCGCGGGCGTCAGCGGGTCGCTGACCTCGGCCACCTGGCGGTCGTTGAGCCAGAGCGAGTAGGCCGAACCGGGATTTTCCACGTGCAGGTAGACCATGCCGTCGGTCCAGGCGAACGGAATCTCGATCTCCTGTTCGAGAACGGCATGAAGAGGACCTTCGGTCGCAATCGTCACCTCGGGTTCGAAAGCCTTCCAGTAGCCTCCGGCTTCGCGGTTGCGGGCCTCGGCGTCGTGGCGCGCGTCGTAGGGGACGACCTCCGTACGGTAGACGCGGCCTCCTCCGGGCGTCATCGGGACCGGATTCCTCTCCTCCATGATCTGGGCCGTCGCAGAGAGCGCGCAGGCTGCCAGCGCAGCCGTCAATATCGTTCGTTTCATTGTTTACGGGGGTGTATAATCACGACAAAGGTACAAAAAAGTTGAATGGGTTCAAAACGGAATTGCATGCGGCCCGGTGAAACATTCCGACGCATGGAAGTGTCGTTACGGCACCAAAGGTACTTTTTTTTTGACAAATCGCAAATAATCGTTAACTTTGTCAATTCAGAAAAAACGACTGGAAACACAGACAAAATCGAGATATGAAAACGCAGAGAATCGTAGAAATCCTGAAATCGGACGCTGTCGATACCGACGTCGTCGTAAAAGGCTGGGTGCGCACCAAGCGCGGTAACAAGAACGTGGCGTTCATCGCCCTGAACGACGGGTCGTGCGTAGGTAATATACAGGTGGTGGTCGATCTGGCCAAAATCTCCGAGGAGCAGCTCAAGCCCGTGACCACGGGCGCCTGTCTCCGCGTCGACGGCCGTCTGGTGGCTTCGCCGGGCGCGGGGCAGGGCGTCGAGGTGCAGGCCGAAAAAATCGAGGTTTACGGTACGGCCGACCCCGAGAGCTATCCCCTGCAGAAGAAGGGGCATTCGCTGGAGTTTCTGCGCGAAATCGCCTACCTGCGTCCGCGCACCAACACGTTCGGCGCGGTGCTCCGCATCCGTCACGCCATGGCTTACGCCATCCACGAATATTTCAACAAACACGGATTCTACTATTTCCACACCCCGATCATCACGGCTTCGGACTGCGAAGGCGCCGGCGCGATGTTCCAGGTGACGACGCTCGATATGAACAACCTGCCCCGGACCGGGGAGGGGGCGGTCGACTACGCGCAGGACTTCTTCGGCAAGGCGTGCAACCTCACGGTGTCGGGCCAGCTCGAAGGCGAGCTGGGCGCACTCTCGCTGGGCCGCATCTACACCTTCGGCCCCACGTTCCGTGCCGAAAACTCGAACACCCCGCGCCATGCGTCGGAGTTCTGGATGATCGAGCCGGAAGCGGCCTTCTTCGAACTGGAGGACAACATGGAACTGGCCGAGGATTTCCTCAAATACCTCATCCGGTATGCGCTGGACAACTGCATGGAAGACCTCGAATTTATGAACAAGATGTGGGACAAGGGGCTGCTGGAGCGTCTGCACTTTGTGCTGGAGCACGATTTCAAGCGTCTCGACTACACCGAAGGCATCGAGATTCTGAAGGCTTCGGGCCGCAAGTTCGAATTCCCCTGCGACTGGGGCTGCGACCTGCAATCCGAGCACGAGCGCTACCTCGTGGAGGAGCACTTCAAGCGTCCGGTCATCCTGATCAACTACCCCAAGGACATCAAGGCCTTCTACATGAAGCAGAACGACGACGGCAAGACGGTGCGCGCCATGGACGTATTGTTCCCGGGAATCGGCGAAATCATCGGCGGTTCGGAGCGAGAGGCCGATTATGGCAAACTTCATGCGAGAGTCGCCGAATTGGGCATGAACGAGAAGGAACTCTGGTGGTATCTCGATACCCGCCGCTGGGGTTCGGCACCGCACTCGGGCTTCGGCCTGGGCTTCGACCGCCTGCTGCTTTTCGTGACGGGCATGACCAACATCCGTGACGTGCAGCCGTTCCCGCGGACGCCCCAGCACGCCGACTTTTGACGAAAGCCGTCCGAGTGCGGCGCCTTCCGGCCTTCCTTCGCCGTCCGCGACAGCCACATACTTGAGTGTGCTCCTGCCGCGCCCGACTTCCCGAAAACCGGAATCCGCCCGCCCTGAACGACTTTCGAAAACCCTGAAACCCGATAAATGAAGAGACCAAATTCGGAATGCTGAACAATTCTTAATTTGGACCCAATATGGCTATTAATCAGAAACAGGTACTTTCGCTTCAGCAGAAGCTCTCTCCGCAGCAGATACAGATGATCAAGCTGCTGGAACTGCCCGCCGTGCAGCTCGAACAGCGCATCAAACAGGAGATCGAAGACAATATCGTGCTGGAAGAGGAGGAGCGTTCGGCCGAGGACGAGGAGCAGCCTCCCCAGCAGATCTCCTTCGACGAATACCTCCGGGAGGACGACACGCCGTCGTACAAGAGCCGCATCAACAACTTTTCGAAGGACGACAAGCAGCGTCCGGTCTATCTGACCGAAGGACGGTCGTTGCAGGAATATCTCGTCGAGCAACTGGGCTACCGCAATCTTCCGGAGCGCGACTTGCGGCTGGCGGTCTACCTGATCGGCAGCATCGACGAGGACGGCTACCTGCGCCGCGATCTGGAGTCCGTGGCCGACGACATCGCCTTCACGATGGGGCTTGAAACGACGGCCGGGGAGCTGGAACGCCTGCTCGGAATCATTCACGAACTGGAGCCGGCGGGCATCGGCGCGCGCGACCTGCGCGAATGCCTGCTGTTGCAGATGGCGCAGATGCCGGTCAACACCCGTCCGCGGCGGCTGGCCAGGAAGATTCTGACCAGCTATTTCGACGAGTTCGTCAAGAAGCACTACGAGAAACTGATGGCGCGGCTGCAAATATCCGAGGACGATTTCCGCGACGCGATCGCCGAGATCCGCCACCTGTCGCCCAAGCCCGGCAACCTCTACGCCGAGGGCGGCACGGACACCACGCCCTATATCATTCCGGATTTCATCCTCGACTATCAGGACGGGCGGTTCAACCTCTCGCTGAACTCCTACAACGTTCCCGAGGTGCGCGTCAACCGCCGCTATATGGAGATGATCCGCGAAATGGTGGGTTCGGACGGACGGGTCAGGGAGAAGGACAAGGAGGCCATTCAGTTCGTGAAGAACAAGATCGACTCGGCGAAGTGGTTCATCTCGGCCATCAAGCAGCGGCACGACACGCTGATGCGCACGATGCAGACCATCCTGGACTACCAGCAGGAGTATTTCAAGGACGGCGACAAGTCGAAACTCCGGCCGATGATCCTCAAGGACATCGCCGACCGCACGGGGCTGGACGTATCGACCATCTCGCGCGTGGTGAACAGCAAGTACGTGCAGACGCAGTTCGGGATCATCCTCCTCAAATCGCTCTTCTCGGAGGCCATGCAGACCGATTCGGGCGAGGAGGTGTCGAGCTACGAGATCAAGAACATCTTGCAGCAGTGCATCGACGAGGAGGACAAGCGGCGTCCGCTGACCGACGAGACGCTGATGGACATCCTCAATTCGAAGGGCTACCGCATCGCCCGGCGCACCGTGGCCAAATACCGTGAGATGCTGGGAATACCGGTGGCAAGGCTTCGGAAACAGATATAGCCCGCTTAAGAAGCGGGATTTAAGGGCGGCAGGCTTTCGGATATCGGATTCGGGTCTGCGCTGCCTGCCTTGAAAAACGTTTTTTAAGCGGGCGGGTCATTGCGGGCGAATGCAATGAGCGTGGCAATCCGATGGATAGTCGGGAGGTTCCGACATGATCCGCAGATCGCCGCGTCGGACTGAAAGTCCTCCTCGCAATGACGCCCGTCTGAACGGCGGGCATTAAAGAATTGGAAATGAACTATAAAAAAATCGCTACCGGCATATCCTGGGTCCTGCATCCGTTCCTGCTGCCCGTCTACCTGATGGCGGTGCTGCTGACGATGACCGCCTTTTCGCACTATCCTCCCAATGTGAAGTTCTATTTGCTGTGGGTGGTGGCGCTCTACGCGATCGTCATTCCGCTGCTGTCGCTCGGCGTGCTGCGCTCGCTGGGCCGCATTTCGGACTACCGGATCGACGACCGCAGGGAACGCTTCCTGCCGCTGCTCGTCGGGGCCGTCTGCTACGTGCTGTGCGCCATCACCATCGCGAAGATTCCTTCGGCGATTTTCCTGCGTAAATTCATGGTCGCCGCGGCCTGCTGCGAGGTGCTGTGTCTCGTGGTGTCGTTCTACTGGAAGATCAGCCTTCACCTGACGGGCATGGGGGCCGTCGTGGCGTTGCTGGTGGTGATGAATGTCGTGGGCGTGGGCAACATGCTCGTTCCCCTCATGGTCGCCATCCTCTGCGCCGGGGCGCTCGCGTCGGCGCGCCTCTACCTCGGATGCCACAACGGCTGGCAGGTGCTGGCCGGATTCTGCGGCGGTTTCGCCGTGTCCGTCCTCGCGGTGCTTTTTCTGTAAATCGTCCCGAAAAAATGAAAACCGGCCGGAAACTGTTTCCGGCCGGTTTTTCGTAGTTGTACCGCCTGTTAGACGCAGCCCTGGGCGAGCATGGCGTTGGCGACCTTCATAAAGCCGCCGATGTTGGCGCCCACGACGTAGTTGATGTAACCGTCGGACTGGGTTCCGTAGCGCACGCAAACCGCGTGGATGTTCTGCATGATGGACTTCAGCTTCGCATCGACCTCCTCGGGCGACCAGGTGAGGCGTATCGAGTTCTGGGTCATTTCGAGTCCCGAGGTGGCGACGCCGCCGGCGTTGGCCGCCTTGCCCGGAGCGTAGAGCAGCTTGTGCTGCTGGAAAATCCGGATGGCGTCGGGCGTCGAGGGCATGTTGGCGCCTTCGGCGACGCACATGCAGCCGTTGTCGACCAACGCCTGCGCCTCGTCGCCGTTCAGCTCGTTCTGCGTGGCGCACGGCATGGCGATGTCGCACTTCACGCCCCACGGACGTTCGCCGGGGTAGTAGGTTGCCGACGGATATTTTTCCGCGTACTCCTTGATACGGCCGCGGAAGATGTTCTTCAGCTCCATGACGTATTCCAGTTTCTCGGGGCTGATGCCTTCGGGATCGTGGATGTAGCCCGACGAATCGGAGAGCGTCACCACCTTGGCGCCCAGTTCGGTGGCCTTCTGGCAGGCGTACTGGGCGACGTTGCCCGAGCCGGAGATGCAGACGGTCTTCCCTTTGAACGAGTCGTTGCGCGTGGCGAGCATCTCCTGCGCGAAGTAGCAGGTTCCGTAGCCCGTGGCCTCGGGGCGCAGCGGGCTGCCGCCCCAGTCGCGGCCCTTGCCGGTGAGCGTGCCGGTGAATTCGTCGCGCAGACGCTTGTACTGGCCGAACATGAAGCCGATTTCGCGGCCGCCGACGCCGATGTCGCCCGCCGGAACGTCGGTGTCCTGTCCGATGTGACGTTGCAGCTCGGTCATAAACGACTGGCAGAATTTCATCACCTCATTGTCCGACTTGCCTTTCGGGTTGAAGTCCGAGCCGCCCTTGCCGCCGCCCATCGGGAGCGTCGTGAGGCTGTTCTTGAAGGTCTGCTCGAAAGCCAGGAACTTGAGGATCGAGAGGTTCACCGAGGGGTGGAAGCGGATACCGCCCTTGTAGGGGCCGATGGCGCTGTTCATCTGGATGCGGTAGCCGCGGTTGATTTCGATTTCGCCTTTGTCGTTGAGCCACGGCACGCGGAAAATAATCACGCGCTCGGGTTCGGCAATGCGTTCCAGCACCTTCATCTTTTGCAGGATCGGGCTGGTCACGATGTGCGGGGCCAGCGATTCGGCCACCTCGCGGACGGCCTGATGGAATTCCGGCTCTCCGGGATTGCGTGCAATCAGCCGGGCCATGAAGTCTTCGACGTACTGTTGGGCTTGTTCGTTCATAAGCGATTCGATTTTGAGGGGGTTTGTATTTGTTTCTCGCCCCTAAAAATAGAACATTTATCGGAGTTTTGCAACTTATTTAAGAATTTCGTAAAATATTTTATTTATCCGCTCCCCGAATTTGCTTACTGTCTGCGAGAAGGTTGGACTTCGGGAATGAAAATCCGTAACGAAAAATGACGGATTTGCAGTAAATCCGTCATCGAAATTTTTTCAAATTTTTTTCGGCTTTTCCCGCCGGGAAGCCCGTATTATTTCGAAAAGGCGAAGCCGACGTAGACGTTCTTGTATTTCGACAGCAGCGTCGTGGCCGTCGAAAAATAGGAGACTTTGCTGCCGAGCGCCGTGACGACCTCGACGAGTCTGGTGACCGGGAAGACCAGCACCAGTTCCTGCTCGCTGATGTAGGCGTGGCCGGGAACCGAACCCAGGTTGAGCTTGCCCTTGGCGAAATGGAGCGTCACGACGTGTGTCGGGGCGTCGTATTCGTAGGTTCCCGAGAGGGTGTGGGAGCCGAGCGTGGCGGTGAAGGCGTCGTCGTCCTTGCTGAAGGTGAACGTTCCGGCGCCGGGGCGGATGCCCGCCTTGGCATAGGCCTTTTCGAGCTGTTTGACGACGGCGGTTTCGAGCGCCGCGCCCCCGACCTCCGAAGCGATGTCGCCTCCTTCGAACTTGACGCCCGGACCCGTGTAGTTCCACGTTCCGGCAAGAGCATATTGGGTCAGCTTGCCGTCGGTGGCTTTGTCGGCGGCCGCCGTGGCGGCTTTTTTCAGGGCCTCTTTCCAGTCCTGCGCCGAGGAGGTCGTGCCGCCGAGCAGGAGCAGGGATGCTGTGAATAACAGGAGTTTCTTCATTGGGTCTATGTTATAACATGTCGAGTTTGCGCAGCCATGCCGCTGCCGAGGCGTCGGAGGGCATGCGCCAGTCGCCGCGGGGCGAGAGCGTCACCGAGCCGACTTTCGGGCCGTCGGGCATGGCCGAACGTTTGAATTGCTGGGTGAAGAAACGGCGGACGAAGACCGTGAGCCACCGGAGAATCGCGGCGCGGTCGTAACTCCCGTCGAAGGCCTGTTCGGCCAGCAGCAGGATTTTCGCCGGACCGTAACCCGCGCGGAGGAAGTTGTAGAGGAAGAAGTCATGGAGTTCGTAAGGCCCCACGAGGTCCTCGGTCTTCTGGGCGATCCGGCCCTCGGCGTCGGCCGGGAGCAGTTCGGGGCTGACGGGCGTGTCGATGATGTCGAGCAGCGTGGCGCGCGTCGCGGCGTCCTGTTCCGTCGCGGCGGCCCACTTCACGAGGTGGCGCACCAGCGTCTTGGGAACCGAGGCGTTGACGCCGTACATCGACATCTGGTCGCCGTTGTAGGTCGCCCAGCCCAGCGCCAGTTCCGACAGGTCGCCCGTGCCGATGACCAGTCCGCCCTCCATGTTGGCCACGTCCATCAGGATTTGCGTGCGTTCGCGCGCCTGGGCGTTTTCGTAGGCCGCGCCCCGGCAGCCGGGGTCGAGGCCTATATCCTGAAAATGCTGCGTGCAGGCGTCGCGGATCGGGATTTCGCGGATCGTCACGCCCAGTCCGCGCATCAGCTCCAGCGCATTGTTGTAGGTGCGGTCGGTGGTCCCGAATCCGGGCATCGTGATGCCGATGATGCCCGCGCGGTCGAGGTGCAGGAAATCGAAGGTCCGGGCCGTCACGAGCAGTGCGAGCGTCGAGTCCAGGCCGCCCGAAATCCCGACGACGGCCTTTTCGGAGCGGGTGTGAACCATCCGCTGCGCAAGTCCGTGCGACTGTATCCGGAAAATCTCCTCGCAGCGTTCGCTGCGGTCGGCTTCGTCCTTGGGTACGAACGGCATCGGGTCGATGTCGCGGTCGAGCGCCACGCCGCGAAGCCCCTCGGGAATCTTCATTTCGATCACGGTGTTCTCCGTGGCCCCTTCGTTCGCGCGGAACGAGGTGTTGCGGCGGCGTTCGAACTCCAGCCGCTCGATGTCCACGTCGGCGACGATCAGCTGTTCGTCGGGCGAGAAGCGCGCGGCTTCGCGCAGAATGCAGCCGTTTTCGGCGATGACGGCGTTGCCGGCGAACACGAGGTCGGTGGTCGATTCGCCGAAGCCCGCCGAGCAGTAGACATAGGCCGCAATCGCGCGTCCCGACTGCTGGGCCACCAACTGCCGCAGGTAGGCGTGTTTGCCGACCGATTCGGGCGATGCCGAGAGGTTGAAGATCACCTTCGCGCCGTTGAGCGCCAGCTGCGACGAGGGCGGTGCGGCGGTCCAGAGGTCCTCGCAGATCTCGATGCCGAACTCCGCGCCGTTGACTTCGAACGTGAGGTAGGCGCCGAAGTCGGCCTGCTGCCCCGCGACGGCGATATGCTCGTCGGAAATCCCGGCGCCCGACGCGAACCAGCGGTTTTCGTAGAACTCCCCGTAGTCGGGGATATAGGTTTTGGGAACCACGCCCAGCACTTTGCCTTGCGTGAAGACCACGGCGCAGTTGTAGAGCGTCGACCCGTGGCGCAGGGGAGCGCCTGCGATCAGCGTGAGGGGGAGTTTGCGCGTGGCGCGCACCAGGCGTTCCAACGCCTCGTCGGCCGCGTCGAGCAGCGTCTGCTGCAACAGGAGGTCGCCGCAGGTGTAGGCCGTGACGCCCAGTTCGGGGAACGCCACGATCTCGACGCCCCGCCGGGCGGCCTCCTCGGCCATCGCCGCCATCCGTTCGGTGTTGTAGTCGCAGTCGGCGACCCGCACGTGCGGAACGGCCGCCGCCACCTTGAGAAAACCGAAATTGTCCATAGACTTCGTGATTTTTAATTGTTCTTCGGGCTATTCAGACCAAAGAACCGCCAGATTCAGGATCACCTGCTGGGCCTTGCGCATCGTCGTGAGCGAGCAGTATTCGAACTTGCCGTGGAAATTCATGCCTCCGGTGAAGAGGTTGGGGCACGGCAGACCCATGAACGAGAGGCGCGCGCCGTCCGTGCCGCCGCGAATGGGCCGCACGAGGGGTTTCACGCCGGCCATCTCCATCGCTTTCAGAGCCTTGTCGATCACCTGCGGGTGCGGCTCGACCATCTTGCGCATGTTGTAGTACTGATCCTTGAGCGTGAGGGTCACGACCTGGTCGCCGTATTTCTTTTTCAGCAGGTCGACTGCGGCCCACATGAAGACCTTTTTCTGCTCGAACTTCTCGGCGTCGTGGTCGCGGATGATGTAACTGACCGAAGCGTTCTCGACTGTGCCGTTCAGCCCTACGCAGTGGTAGAATCCCTCGTAACCCTCGGTGAACTGCGGACGCTGCGAGGCGGGCAGCAACCCCTGAAGTTCGCACGCCACGTCGATGGCATTGATCATTTTGTTCTTGGCGTAGCCCGGATGGACGTTGCGGCCCTGAATCTCGACCTTCGCGCTCGCGGCGTTGAAGTTTTCATACTCCAGTTCACCCTCCATGCCGCCGTCGACCGTGTAGGCGAAATCGGCGCCGAAGGCCTTCACGTCGAAGAAATCCACGCCGCGGCCCACCTCCTCGTCGGGGGTGAAGCCGATGCGGATCTTGCCGTGTTTCACCTCGGGGTGCGCCATGAGGTATTCCGCGGCGGTCATAATTTCCGCAACGCCGGCCTTGTCGTCGGCGCCCAGCAGCGTCGTGCCGTCGGTGTGGATCAGGGTGTGGCCCTTGAAGAAGGCCAGCTCGGGGAAGTCCGCAACCCGCATCGTCAGCTGCCCGTTCAGGGCGATGTCGCTGCCGTCGTACTCCTCGATCACGCGAGGCTTGATGTTTGCGCCACTCATGTCGGGCGAGGTGTCGACGTGGGCGATGAAGCCGATGACAGGGGCGTTCTCGCACCCTTTCGAGGCGGGGACGGTGCCCATCACGTAGCCGTACTGGTCCATCGTGACCTCGGTCATGCCCAGGGCCTCCATCTCGTCGCGCAGGGCCGCCAGGAGGACCTTCTGTTTTTCGGTCGAGGGGAATGTCGTGCTCTCCTCCGACGACTGGGTGTCGTAGGAGACGTATTTCAGAAAACGTTCTTTCAAGTCCATTGTCGTTGCAGATTAAATGTTATTCTTCCTTTTTGGCCCGCAGGGTGTGCCAGGCGAAGTAGCCGATCAAAACGAGGTACATCGCAAGGCCCGTCCATTCGGCGGCGTTCGACGAGGCCCAGCCGGAGAGGAACCAGTCCACGCCGACGAATTTCAGCACGGCGCTCACCACGCCCATCAGCGCGCCGCCGGCGATGAAGCCCGAGGCGATCAGCGTGCCGCGGTCGAAGCGGGCTTTGTTCAGACCCTCGTCTTTCGAGCGGCCGGAGACGAACCAGGCCACCAGTCCGCCCACCACCAGCGGGGCGTTCAGCTCCATGGGGATGAACATGCCCAGCGCGAAGGCGAGGGCCGGGACGCCGATCGACGTGAGCACAAGGGCCAGCGCCGCGCCGCAGAAATAGAGCATCCACGGGGTCTGGCCGCCGGTCATCAGGGGCTGGATCACCGCCGCCATGGCGTTGGCCTGCGGAGCCACCAGCGCCCCTTCGCCCACGAATCCGTAGGATTTGTTGAGGATGATCATCACCCCGGCCACGGTTGCCGCAGCAACGAACGTGCCGAGGAATTTCCAGGCCTCCTGCTTTCGGGGCGTCGTGCCGAGCCAGTAGCCGATCTTGAGGTCGGTGATGAAGCCGCCGGCCATCGAGAGCGCCGTGCAGACCACGCCGCCGATGATCAGCGCCGCCGTCATGCCCGTCGTGCCGCTCAGCCCGACGCTCACCAATACCAGTGACGAGAGGATCAGCGTCATCAGCGTCATGCCCGAGACGGGGTTCGTTCCCACGATGGCGATGGCGTTGGCCGCGACGGTCGTGAAGAGGAACGCGATGATGAAGACGATCAGAATGGCCGTGACGGACTGCACCCAGCCGTCGAGCAGCCCGAAGTGGAAGAAGACGAAGACCGAAATGAGCGTGGCGATCAGGATCGTGAGGATGCGCTTCATCGAGATGTCGCGCTGCGTGCGCTCGGGGGCCGCGGCGGCGCTTTTGCCGCCTCCGAACTCCGAGACCGCGAGGCCTACGGCCTGGCGGATGATCTTCGACTGGCGGATGATGCCGATGATGCCCGCCATGGCGATGCCGCCGATGCCGATCGGCTTGCCGATGAAGGCGAAGAGGTTTTCGGCGGTGAAGATCGACTGCGGGTCGGCGACGATGTCGGCGCGTGTGACGCCCAGCAGCGAGAGCATCGCGGCGGGATCGACCGCTTCGGCCAGCGAGCCGATCACCGGGACGATCACGAACCAGACGAGGCACGATCCGGCGGTGATGATCATGGCGTATTTCAGGCCGATGATATACCCCAGACCCAGCACGGCGGCCGAGGTGTTCAGCCCGAAGACCACCTTGAACTTGTCGGCGGCGACAGCGCCCCATTCGCAGATGCGCGTCGAGACCGACTCGGTCCACAGTCCGAACGTACCGACGACGAAGTCGTACAATCCGCCCACGAGTCCCGCGACGGCCAGCAGTTTGGCCTGCGAGCCGCCCTTCTCGCCCGAAACGAGGACCTCGGTGGTCGCCGTGGCCTCGGGGAAGGGATATTTGCCGTGCATCTCCTTGACGAAGTATTTGCGGAAGGGGATCAGCAGAACGATGCCCAGCAGGCCGCCGAACAGCGACGAGAGGAACACCTGCCAGAAAGCGGCGTCGAGGCCCAGGATGTAGAGCGCCGGGAGGGTGAAGATGGCTCCGGCGACGATCACGCCCGATGAGGCGCCGATCGACTGGATGATGACGTTCTGCCCCAGCATGTTCTTTTTGCCCAGCACCGAGCCCATGCCCACGGCGATGATGGCGATCGGGATGGCCGCTTCGAAGACCTGCCCGACCTTGAGGCCGAGAAAGGCCGCGGCGGCCGAGAAGACGACGGCCATGACGACGCCCATCGTGACCGAGTAGGGCGTCACCTCCTTCGGATTCGACGAGGCGGGCATCACGGGCGTGTACTCTTCGCCCGGCTTGAGTTCGCGGTAGGCGTTTTCGGGCAGCGAAGTTTGGATTTTTTCGGGTTCCATGTATGATTATGAATTTTGAATTCTGAATTCTGAATTGCAATCGTTCGGTTTTGCCGAACGATTAGCGGTTGTCGCCGCTGCCCGTCAGGTGGTTGCGCTGCATGCGCGAGCGGAGTTTGTCGACGTTCATCTGCGCCACGTCGTCCAGTTCGTAGCCCAGGTCGCGGGCGAGGGTGGCGCAGTACCACATGACGTCGCCGATCTCCTTGACGATTTCGAGTTTCTTCTCGGGGGTGAACTCCTCGTGGGCGTCGCGGATCACTTTTTTGACCTTGTCGGCCACTTCGCCCGCTTCGCCCGTAAGTCCGAGCGTGGGGTAGATGATGCGGCGGTCGTCGGGGTAGATCGCCGTTTCGAGGGCGTGCTGCTGGTATTCGTTGAGAGTCATCGTTTGGGGTTTATGAGTTAAATCGGACAAAAATAACGATTTTTTCGCAAGAATGCACGAAAAGTCCCGGCAACCTGTCTGAAAATCGGGTTGTCGGGACCTCTTTTTATGCCGTATTGCGGACCGTCCGGCGGATCAGAGCGTGTTCAGCGTCGCGCGGGCATTGCGCAGGGTCTGCTCCCAACCGTCGAAGGCGACCGGCGAACGGAACGGCTCCAGCAGGTCGTGGAGGGTTTGCAGTTTCGCGTCGTCGCCGCTGAATTCCGTTTTCAGCGACCGGATTTTCTCCCAGTCCTGGATGCCTTCGACGAGGCGTTCGAAACGGATCGACGAGCGGCCTTCGGGATAGACGAGGTAGGTGTCGCCGGCGGCCCATTTCCGGAACCGCGAGTCGCGGATCGGATCCTCGACCCACGAGTTGTAGGCCCAGCGCAGGAATCCGTCGTAATCCTCGGCGGCGGCGTACCAGCTCAAATAGGTCGCCTCGGCCGGCGCCGACGAGGTGTAGGTGTTCGGGAATCCCGACGAACAGCAGACGTAGAAGGTGGTCGTCAGCCCCTTGCTGCGGCGCTGGACGATGTCCGTCTGCTCGATCGGGCCGAAGATGCTGGCGCACATGTCCTTGATGTAGGGATACTGTTTGAAGATCTTGTGGTTGTCGGCCAATGCGATGCCTAGTTCGGGCGCGACCTCCTTCAGCAGGGCGGTCGCGGCGGCCATCACCTCGGGCGAACGCTCGTCCATCGCAATGTTAGTGATGCCGAGCCATCCTTTTTCGCGGAGGTGACCGACGAAGGCGGGCAGGAACGGGCCCCACATTTCGCGGAAGGCCGGCGTGCCCGGATCGGCCTTGACGTCGACGAATTCGCCCGTCACGGCATCCTTGTAGTGGAGCATGTTGTTCCACGGCAGCATCGAATAGCAGTTGACGTACTTGCCGACGCCCAGGTCGAGCATGAACCGCACCCAGCGGTCGAAGACCGTGAAGTCATACTCCCACGTGCCGTCGGCCAGGCGCGTCCAGACGATCATATCGGCGTAGGCGTCGTAGCACTGGTTGTTCCAGGGGTCCTTGTTGAGCGTTGCCGTGATGACTTTCTGCCCGGCGTCTGCGAGCTGCCGCATCGTCGGTCGCATCCGTTCGAAATGCTCGTCGCTCCAGACCTCTACCCCTTCGGCGCGGGCCACGGCCGCCGGATGCTGCCACAGGTCGAGGTGGTAGGTCCACTCCGAAGGCGCGGGCAGGGTGCGTTCCGTGACGTTCAGGTGCAGCGTCAGCGTTTCTGCGACGCCTTCGCCCTTTACCGCAACCGGAGCCGTGTAGCGGCCGGGGGCGGCGTCGCGCGGGATGTCTACCGTGATCCAGACGGGACGGGTCGACCGGGCGGGCACGTCGCATGAAGCCGCCTCGTCGAGCAGGTCCGCTTCGAGGTGCGCCGGGTTGTTCTCCGGCCGTGCGCCGCAGGGTTGGTCGGTCAGAAAGCGGTCGCTGACGACGTATTTGACGAAGCGTGCGCGGGCGATGCCGGGGAGCTTCGCGCCGTTGTCCGCAACGAAGTCGCCCACGGTGCAGGTCAGGCCGCCGACAGCCGCGGGAGCGGAGATGACAGCCTGGGCCGAGACCTTCTCGCCGCGCCAGCCCGTGAGGGTCGTCTGATCCGTCACGGCTGCTGCGCAGGGTGTCGCGCGGGGATAGCGGACATCCGTCGAGCCGAACGTGACGATCGGTTTTTCGACTCCGTTCCAGGTTTCGGGTTTCTCTCCCTGCGGGTCGGCGGGTTCCGTTCAGTCGAAATGCGAGAGAGCATGCTGCGGGGGAATGCCGGTGCAGGAGAGCAGTGCCAGCAGGGGGAGAGTTGCGAGTAGTTTTTTCATGGTCCGTTTATTTTGGGTCGGTTTGTTTCGGTTGTTTTCGGGTGCGGTTCCGGGTGCAGTCTCCGGGTGCAGTCTCCGGGGCGGTTTCCGGGGACGGTCAGAGCGCCTCCAGCGCCTGCTCCAGCCCCATGCCGTGCGAACCTTTGACCAGCACGAGGGAGTGCTCCACGGGGGAGACTTTCAGCAGCGAGATCAGGTCGTCGCGCGTGGGGCAGAGCGTGACGTTGGCCGGCTTTTCCGCGAGTCCGTCGTAGGCCTTGGCGAATTCCGGACCTACGAGCAGCAGTTCCGCTTCGGGGTCCTGTGCGGCCATCTCGATGATTGCGGCGTGTTCGCGTTCGGACCAGTCGCCCAGTTCGAGCATGTCGCCCAGAATCAGCACCCGGCGCTGACGCTCTTCGAGCGGCTCGGCGAGAAAATTCCCGACCGAAGCCCGCATGCTCGACGGGTTGGCGTTGTAGCAGTCGGCGACGAGCGTGTTGCGGGACGTTCCGATGCGCTGCGAGCGGTTGTTGTCGGGAACATAGCTGGCGATGGCGTGGCGGATGCGTTCGTCGGGAACGTCGAAATAGCGTCCCACGGCGACGGCGGCCGCGATGTTGAACCGGTTGTAGCTGCCTTCCAGATGGTTTTCGATGCCGTCGGCCAGCGATGCGGAGTAATATTCGGCGGCCAGCGAATCGCGTTCGGCGGCCATGCCCGTCAGGATTTCGTCGTCGGCCGGAACGAAGGCGTGGCCTCCGTTCGCCGCGAGGAAGTCGAACAGTTCGCCCTTGCCGCGGCGAACCCCCTCCGGTCCGCCGAAGCCTTCGAGGTGCGCCAGGCCGATGTTGGTCAGGATGCCGTAGTTCGGCTCGGCGACCGATGCCAGCAGAGCCAGTTCGCCGCAGGCGCTCGCGCCCATCTCCACCACGCCGAACTCCGTGTCGCGGGTCATGGCGAGCAGCGTCAGCGGCACGCCGATGTGGTTGTTGAGGTTGCCGCGGGTGGCATAGACCTCGAACCGCTCGGCCAGCACGCGGCTGACAAGCTCTTTCGTGGTGGTTTTGCCGTTGCTGCCCGAGATGGCGAGGATCGGGATTCCGAGCGCCCGGCGGTGGCAGCGGGCAAGGTCCTGCAAGGCTTTCAGCGTGTCGTCGACGAGCACGATGCGCTGCCGCTCGTCGGAAGCGGCGACCTGCGGATCGTCGGAGACGGCGTAGGCCGCGCCTTTTTCGAGCGCTTCGGCGACGAAACGGTTGCCGTCGAAGGTATCGCCCCGCAGGGCGAAGAAGATGGAGTCCGGCTCGATCCGGCGCGTGTCGGTCGAGATACGGGGATGCTGGCTGAAAAGTTCGTATAGTTCGGACATATTAGGGTGTGTAACGCAGATTTAACGTCTTTTCTGTTTTTACCGTCCGGTGTCGTTTTGCAGCGTGATATACGCGATATAAAACCCTGCTTTTCACCTTCGTGGTACTGTTTGGGATAACGATTGTGAGGTAAAATCGGTGCCGCCGGATGCAAATTGTCATCTGTGGATCAACCGGTGAGGCAAAGATAGGAATTAAATCGGATTTCGCAAGAAGCCGTTTTACGCCGCTTCCGCTTCGTCATTAATGACGCATTTCGGTCAAATTATGCTACAAACTTACATTTATTTTATGTAACTATCTTATAATCAGCGTGTATTTGCTTTGTGCGACAGGTGCCGGACTGTCGTATTTTTTGACGAGATACTTTCCCGAAAAGGATTGAGGCTCTGCTACATTTGCTATAACCTTAAAAACGGAATTCGAATGAAAATGAAATCAGCGATTTTTGCATGGATGACTTTGATGTTATTGAACGGATGCGGCTTGATAACTCCCGGACAGAAAAAGTCTGTTTCGGAATCACAGAAGGAACGTCCGGTGGTGCATGTGCCTTTGGCCGATCCTTTTATTCTGTTGCATGACGGTACGTATTACGCTTACGGAACAAAGGCCGAGCATGGAATCGCCGTTTTCGAATCCGATGATCTGCAAACCTGGCGCCAGGCTTCCGGGCGGGCTGCCGAAGGCCTGGCCCTGCATAAGGACGACGTATACGGAGACCGCTGGTTTTGGGCTCCGGAGGTTTACTGTATCAACGGAGCGTTTTATATGTTTTTCTCCGCGCAATCGCATGTCTGCGTCGCGGTGTCCGATTCGCCTTTGGGTCCGTTTGTGCAGAAGGAGAAGAAACCGATGATCGAAGGAGAGAAGTGTATCGACAACACTCTTTTCATTGATGATGACGGACGGAAATACATGTATTTCGATCGTTTTAACGACGGTCTCAATATCTGGATGTGTGAACTCGAAAATGATCTGCTCCGGATTAAACCCGGGACCATGCAAAAATGTATCCATGTTTCCCAGGAATGGGAGACCGTGTGGCCGCGGGTGAACGAAGGCTGTTTCGTGATAAAACATAATGGTATTTATTACATGACCTATTCGGCAAACAGCTACGAAAGCCCCAATTACGGCGTCGGATGCGCGACGGCCGACTCTCCTGTCGGCCCGTGGACCAAATACGGTCATAATCCGCTATTGCAGTTCCCCGGAGACCTGGTGGGCGTGGGACACAGCGCCATGTTCAAAGATAAAACGGGGCGGTTGCGTATCGTCTTCCATGCACACAACAGCAAAGAGAAAATACATCCGCGCAACATGTTCATCAGCAACGTCATGTTCCGATACAGGGATGGTGCCTATATGATGGAAATAGATAAAAAATACATGGTTCCGCAGATGGCGCAGTAGCCGGAAGAGATCCGCCATAATCATAACGACAAGACCATGAAACACGTTATCCTGATTTTTCTTTTGTACGTTCTTGTGCAGCCTGCTGCCGTATTTGCAGCAGGCGGGCCTCGGGCCACGGTAAGGGAGGTGCGCACGGTGTATAAAACATATCCTTTTTCAGATCCTAATCCGATAGCTGTACGGGGAAAGATATATCCGTATTTTCGGTATGACGGATTCACGGACCGGGCCGAAGACAAGGCATGGAATGTCGTGGTGCTGGAAAATGATTATGTGGCTGTCACCATCATGCCGGAGATCGGAGGCAAGGTGTGGGGCGCTACGGATAAAACGACAGGCCTCGCATATATTTATGACAACGACGTGGTCAAGTTCCGCGATATTTCCCTGCGCGGACCCTGGACGAGCGGAGGCATCGAGTTTAATTACGGAGTGGTGGGGCACAGCCCTACGACTTCATATCCGGTGGATTATCTGACCCGCGAAAACGCGGACGGCAGCGCAAGCTGTATCATCCGGATGCTCGATTTGCTGACGCGGACGACCTGGAGCGTCGATATACGGCTGCCGGCCGATGGAATCTGGTTTGAGACGAATTCCGTGTGGCATAATAGCTCGGGCGTTTCGCAGCCTTATTACAGTTGGGCCAATTCGGGCGTTTCGGCGACGGAAGATCTGGAATTCGTTTATCCCGGAACGATGGTCGTGCGGCACGACGGCACTATTCACGATTGGCCCTATGACAGGGAGTACGGCAAGGATCTTTCGAAATGGCGCGAGAATAATTTTCTGTGGTCTAAATCGTATCACATCGTTGGTACGCGCGACAAATATTTCGGAACATGGTGGGCCGACCGGAATTTCGGGATGATGCATTACAGCGAGCGGGACGACAAGCCGGGACGGAAGATGTTCAGTTGGGCATTGTCGGATCAGGGCGACATCTGGGAGGAATTGCTTACGGATAATGCGGGGCAGTACGTGGAGCTTCAAAGCGGTCGTCTGTTCAATCAAAATATGGTTACGAGCGTTCTGACTCCTTACAAACAGACCGGTTTCGCCCCTTATGGAACCGATATGTGGACGGAATACTGGTTCCCGTATCACGGGACGGAAGGGGCGGCCGACGTGACGTTGAAAGGCGTCGTCAATCTGAAGGGGACGGAATCGGGTACGGAGATCGTCGTCTCTCCGCTTCGCCGCGAATCCGTCGTATTGCAAGTATATGACAAATCGGGAAGAGAGATTGCGGAGCGGAGGACCGACTGGTCTCCCGGAAAACCCTTCCGGATGGAGGTGCCGGTCTCTCCGGACTCTCTGGGGCGGGTGATGGCTTCCGGGGTGGAGTTGTGGACGGGCCGGGACAAGACGCTCTCCCGTCCGATGGTCGCCCCCGGGGATTTCAATTGGGAAACGGCTTACGGACAATGGGTGCGGGGGCAGTATCTCGTATGGCTCCGCAACTATGCCGAAGCCGAACCTTTTGCCCGGAAAAGTATCGGGTATGACCCGTGCTATGTGCCGGGACTCAATCTGATGTCCGTCCTGCTGCTTAACCGGAACGACTGTCAGGGAGCTTTCGATTGTTCGATGCGGGCGCTTGCCGTCGATACGTACGATGCACAGGCCAATTACCTGATGGGATGTGCGGCGATGAGGCTCGGCCGGACCGACGATGCGATGGACGGATTCGAAATCGCGGCGCTTACGAATGAATATCGTAGTGCGGCCTGCACGCAGTTGGCCAAATTGTATGTCAGGGACGGGCAGTATGCAGAGGGCGTTCAGTATGCCCGGAAGAGTTTGATCGGGAATGCCTATAACATTGAAGGCCTGAAAATGTTGTATATGGCGTCCGATTGCCTCTCGGAAGACGCCGAAGCCGTGCTTTCGGCGATCGAAAACTGCGATCCGCTCAATGACTTCGTGCGCTTTGAACGCTATTGGGCCGACCCGGACGAGAAGAACCGGACCGCCTTTCAGTCGCTGATCCGAAATGAGATGGCTGTGCAGAATTATCTGGAACTGGCGATCTGGTATTATTCGATCGGGCAGGTCGGCCGGGCGGAAAAGGTATTGTCGATGTCGCCGGGCGATGCGGAAACTGCGTATTGGCGCGCATATCTGTCGCAGGATCGGGAGCTGTTGGAAAAAGCCGATGTTTCCGATGTGTCGTTCGTGTTTCCTTTTCGCGAGGAGAGCGTGCCGGTATTCGAATGGGCGATGAAGGAGAGCGGAAATTGGCGGAGCGCCTATTTGCTGGCGCTTGTCCACTATTCCCGGAATAACGATGCCGAAGCTTTGGAGTTGTTGCGAAAACAAGGCCGGGAACCCGATTTCGCGCCGTTTTACATAACGAGGGCGAGTCTCGAACCCGACAAGACGTTGCAGGAGGCGGATTACAGGCGAGCCGTGGCGCTCGACGGTGCGGAGTGGCGCTATGCACATGCGCTCACCCGGTTTTACATGCGGCATTCGGAAAATCGGAAAGCGTTGTCCGTGATCGAAGAGTTCAGCCGGCGGAAGCGGAACCATTTCCCGACGGAAACGCTTTTGGTGAGAGCCTTGATTTGCAATGAAGAGTATGGCGCAGCCGAACGGGTCCTTGCGAAAACCCGCATCCTTCCGTTCGAAGGGGCAAAGGACGGAATCAACCTGCAAAAACATATCAAGTTGATGCTGGCGGTGGATAAAATGCGGAAAAAGCAGCATAAAGCGGCCTTGGATAAAATTGAAGAGGCGAAATTGTGGCCGCGGAATCTCGGCGTCGGCAAACCGTATGACGAGGTGATCGACACGAGACTCGAAGACTGGCTGTCGTTCGTTGCTGCGGAACGCGGGGGGCTGAAAGGGCAACGGGAGCACTTCTTGCAGCGCCTTGTCGGTTCGAATGTAAACACCCCGGAATACCTGCTTCTGCAATCCGCCGCCTGGCATATAGCCGGAGACGAGACGAAAGCCCGCAAACTGGCTGACGGATGGTTTGCCGCACAAAAAGATGAAACGGCGCATCGGAACGGAAAGGAGTTTCTGGAAGTGGTCGGACGCGGAGAGTATGCTTCGGATACGGCCCTGGATTTTTACAAACCCTTGATTCAGACGCTTACGGCAAAGGCCGACAACCGGCTTTTTTGAATAACAGTGAACCACTAACCAATCTAAACCCGTTGGTTGAATTAAAAAGTTAGTAAAATGACAAATGAAAGGTTGTGCATAT
>OJPS01000044.1_pt1 | contig 102476 bp, 119 predicted proteins | sample 1598551 | NCBI WGS metagenome assembly OJPS01 (sample SAMN03922488, study PRJEB24848) | human gut metagenome | isolation source: stool sample | host: Homo sapiens | place: Germany | collected 2011-05 | reverse complement strand
GGCCACCATTACCTGTGGCAAGGCGTATGGCCGGCTGAATAGCTTTCCGTAACCCTGTACAATGCGAGGGGCTTCACGGTCATCCGCGTCGGCATGATGATGCTCGTCCGATATTCCGGCAATATCGGTAATGGCAGTTGGGATTCAGTGCAATGCGAATACGTGCTGCCCGCCGAATTGCGCCCGCCTGTCGAGGTCAATGGAATGGTGTGCGTGTCGAACGGGCAGACGGCGAGAACGCTCAGCGTCAAGCCGGACGGAACCATCCGATGCGCGAACATGGGAGCCGCTGGCAGCAATCAGAATTGCTTCGGCTCGCTCTGCTATCCGATCCCATGAGGATAGTTTTCCGTAACCCTTGAACGGCAGCCTTTCCCGTTTTTTGGCGATGTCCTGCGATTGCGAAAACGCAATGGGCTTGTGATTGCGACAGTCAGCGCAAGTCCAACATCCACATCGAAGAATCTTTACAATGTGACCGTTAATGAGACCATTGCGAATGGATTCAGGCCATCATCAGTTGACGCAATCATGACTTCAGTCAGTCATGGTGGTGACGTTGCGGCAGCGCTGATTCATCCCGATGGGCGAATCAGCGTGTTCGGGACGTTGATTGTCGGCCACCATTACCTGTGGCAAGGCGTATGGCCGGCTGAATAGCTTTCCGTAACCCAGACATGCCAACTGAAATTTCAGGACACCTCATCGTTCGTTCCGGCTGCTTATGGCGCTTCGAACACCATCACGGTCAAAGACGGACTGATTTTCGTGGACCTGTCTTCGTTTCGAAGCACCGTGAAAGTCGGCGATTTCACTGTCTGGCTGTTCAAAGCGGGCGTGAAGCCCTCCAAGAAGATCAGTCTTGGGTGCGTCGCGAACGTGAACGGTGCCGCGTATGGCAAACAGGCGGACTGGAACACCGACGGGTCGGTGACGATTGTCGGAGGCGTGGGCTCGTCCGATATCGTCCAATGCTTCCCGAGGATCATTCCGGTGCCTGATGGTGTGGAATTCGTCTAGGACGCCATCCAACAGCCGTGCGCCGTGGAGTAGGCGGATTTCGGGTCGCCAAGCATCTGCACCCTCCCGTCACGCTCGACAAGCAGGCTGAAACCGCAGGATGGGAACGCGATGATGCTCATATCGGCGAGTGGGCGGAACGCTTCAGGGATGGTCTCATTCGCCGTCGAGTAGTTCTGCTGTCCACTGCCGGTGAACTTGACGTTGCCGTTGACCGTGACGATACGTCCGACGCGACATAGAGCGAGGCGGTCGTTCGTATACGGCGGTTTCCATTGCTGGGTTACGGAAAGCTATGACTGCTGCTTGAATGCCACCCAGTAAACGCGCACGGGTTGCGGATCATTCACCCACTTGTGATTATCCGCACGGCGAATACGGAAACGCAATCTGCTGTCGTTCATGTCCCAAAAGAACGCTTCGAACATCTTTCCCGAGGCATCCGCCATACCGTTCGGGCACAGCTGGCACAATACGAAAACGCCATCGGTCGTTCGGAATGGATTATCGGCCGTCACCATGCCTTCGCGGTCGGTGGCGGTATTAATCAATCCGCAATGGGGTACGGAATCCCACAAAGCCCCCCTCGGCGTGAACAGGCGCACCGGCGTACCGACCGTGATGCCGTCAAGCGGGATACGCCACAACGGCATGTACGCGTCAACCGCGCCGGACAATATCTTCCCTGACGGAATGGTCGGGTCGGCGGCAGTCGTCGCGTTCGGCGTACCCTTCAATACGACCAAGTTCACCAGCTCATTACCGGTCCCGGAATCTCGATGGTAATGCGCGCAAATGATGTCATTGCGTTTCATGCCCTGCGACCCGTTGGAGATCGTCACCGATTCCGCCGCCGTGATATGCCAGTCCAAGCCTTGTATCGACGCGCAACCCGTACCGATGGTGGCCTTGTTCGCACTGCCCATCGTGCACTTGAACGCATCACCCCAGTCGAACACCACATCAGACTTAGAAAACTTGGCCTGATGAATAATCGCCTTGTCCTCGCTCGAGATGTGTGCAACTCCGGCCTTGCCGTCAACCAGTTCGATGGTCACTGTCCGACCTCCTTCAACCATGCTTCAAACGATTCGTCATCCTTCTGCATGAACGTCATGAAAGACGCATTGCATTTGGAACACAATTCGTAGATGTCAGGCGTCACATCCTCCGCGATGCGGGTCGCCTTGCCAGCCGAATAGCGGCGCACGGTGAACCATTCACGCGCCTCCGTATCACCGGCGGCGACATAAGCGGTCTTGCCGCACTTGTCGCACACGTACTTCGAGTAACCGTCAGATTTCACTATCCAATCCTTTCAAACGTAAAACAACCAAGCGAAGGCAACTGCCTCCACGTACCACCGAAATCAACGGAGGGGTCAACGCCCGTCGTGTTCATCACCACATAGCCGACCGGGAACACGGCCTTCCCGGAACCGCCGCCGCCGGCATGCGCGCTGATGACACCATCCACGCTCACGATCGAGGAACCATCCACCCTCACGCCACCCAACACGTCCGTGGACGCCTCCGGCAGCGTGTAGGCGTTCGCGCCCTGTTCGACCGAAGCGAGCTTTGACCGCTCGGAATCGGTCATCATGCCCGACTTGGCACTGTCGGCCACGGTCTTGGCCGCATCGGCGACGTTCTTCGCGTCCTCGGCGGTCTGATTCGCTTTGCCGATCTGCGCCGCGAAACCGGAAGCCGTCTTGTTCGCCGACTCGGCGACCTGCCTGACGGCATCCAAATCCTCGGAAGCGACCTCCGCGTTGATCGTGCCGCCTGAAATCGACAGGCCACGGCCAGCCGTCAAAGACACGCCACCGCCAGCCGAACCCGAAGATGAAGAGGAAGAACCGGAATAGTTCGCGTTCGCCGACTGCACCGGCAGTCCGACCTCGAACGTCGAAGTCAAAATCCCGGAATCGATTTTCACGATCCGCTTCGTCACCACGGCGGTGACGTTGACACCGGAAGCCTGATCCGTCGCAACAATCTTGTCATCCACGCGCAGACCGTCGCCGACCTCATCGGACAACGACACCTCGACCGAACCACCGGTCTGCAATTCCTGCAGATGCTTCTTCGTCTCGGATTGCAGCGTGCCCAAATCCGCGTTGGAATAGTCGTATGTGGCGCATACTTCGTCAGCGCCTACGAGCGTCTGTGTCTGACTCACCACGCCGGTCGCGTCGGCGAAATAATTGACCACCAGACGGTTCTTGAGCTCCTGCGAGCCAAGGCCGATGAGATGATTCACCGCGCGACGGTTGGTCTCGGCCTTGAAATCCACCAAGTCGGAGTCGATCGTGTTGTCGATGATGCCGACCGGCGTGATGCCAAGCAGGATGTGATTATCCTTGGCTTGGAAGTCGAGGCGTCTGCCGCAGGATGCGAGCAGATTGCGGAATCCTGTGTAGGCGTCCACGTAGCGTGGATTCTGGAACATCCAATTCGACAGAGTGGAAGCATCGGAGGAATCGACAGTGAAAACCGAATCCAAACCGATGCGCTTCAAAAGGTTTTTGAGGATGTCAGGCAGCTTGCCGGAGACGGTCAGGTAATCCTGATTCGCGTCCGGCTGCAATATCTTCGCCGCCAACATGCCAGTCCACGATTGGCCGATCCACGTGGCCGTGGACACGCCACCGGAAACAGCCACACGACGGTCGACGATCCGGCCGCCCACGTCACTGCCGTCAATCCAGAAATACCAGCCACGTTCAATTTCCGGCGCAGACGGATCTTCGATGGTCAGCTCGAAATCGTTTTCGTCCGTGCCGCAAGCCCAATCCAACGTCACCTGCGAGACGCTCGCATGTGGCGTCAGCTTGCCGTCGGCGAGGATAACGTCAACCAAGGCACACCTCCCGAGACGTCAAACATGGTCAAGTCGATGCCATAATTGCCGGAAACCGTCAACAGCGAATCTCCTGCCGGTATCGGCTCGAAAACATATGAGCCGCTTCCGCTGCCGTTGCCGCGAACTCCCTTGTCGAAAACATCCGAAACGTCGCCGTTTTCGGCCGTCAACGTTATCGTCTTCCGCAAGCCGGTGGCCGACAGTGACACATGACCGCCTTCCGGCACTGTCACGTCAACCGCGTAAGTGTTGCCGCCAATCTGGAAAGACGGGTTGACGCAAGGGCCGAAAATGACCGCAGTGAACTCAGCGGCCTTGCCGGTCGGATTATTCACCGTCAAGGCGATTTTCGACGGAGCCAAATCGGTCGGCAAGTCCAGTGGAAGGTCAATCTGCACACCGGTGCCTGCCGTCATTGGAAAGAAATGCTGCACCGGCAGCGCGCGACGCCAGACGCCATCGCAAAGGACAATCGTGTAATCGACTTGCGCGTATTCCGGCCATGGCACCAGACCGAGAGAAGAACCGACGACATACGCCCGCTGGAACCATTCGCCATCAACGGTCAACGTGCCTGGCGTAACGGCCTGCACGTCCGAATCGAAAGCCGTCTGAGCCACGTCCAATCTTGACGGATCCGTGGTGCGGACGGTCATTTTCGCCGTCGAAGCGTTTCTGCTCACCGATTTGATGCCGCGAGTGGCCAGCGTGTACGTCCATGCGTATCCGCGCATTTCCTGCAAATCGGCGACCCACAGACTATCGGTGTTGAGGTCGATGACCGTGCCATCATGCGACGCGTATTCAAGCTCGCGCATATTTGCGGATCAACCTCCCCAAGTCACGGTCGCTGACCGTCGAATCATCGGACGCGGCGCTGATAATCGCGCCAAGATCATTGTGCAGGCTGGTTATCGCCGCCACCACGGAAGCGGTATCAACCTGTACGCTGACCTGATTGCCTGTCATCTGATTGGCTGTGGCAAACACTTCGCGTGGGATGGCGCGCCGGTTCAGCGCGTCCATGAAGTCGACGCCGTAATAGCTGGTGGCGAGCGCGTTTTCGACGTATTCGCCGCGTGCGATGCGGCCGTTGTCGAGGTAGACGCTGTCGCTGGTCGCGGTGCCTGGCGCCCATTTCGGGTCGACGTAGCCGTTGAAGGCGTAGCCTCCGTTGGCGTATCGGAATCGGTCGCCGTCGTAGAGGCCGCCGGTGGCTCCTGTCGGAATGTTGCCTGTGGCGTTTTTCGGACGGTATCCGCTGGATGAGTATGTGCCCCCTGATTCGTCGACGTAGGTTCCGTGGATTTGGAAGTATTTGTCGGCGATCTGGTAGTTGCTCAGGTTGGTGAGCTCGCTCATGGCGGGTGAGCCGTCTGCGTTGACGATGAATCCTTTGTCGTTGAGTTTCCATCCTTGGGTTTGGAGGAATTTGTTCATCGCATCGGAATTGTCACCTTTGAGGTAGCCTGTCTTGTCGTCGATTTTGGCTCCGTTCGCGATGGCGAGGGCGATCATGTATTGGTCGCTGTCCAGGGTGAGGGTGCTGGTTTTGTCGTCGATTTTGGCGTTTGTGGCTTGGGCGATTTTCTTCATCAGGTCGGTGTTGTCTCCGCTGATGGTGACGTGTTTGCCGTCCGGTGTTTCTTCGGCGGCGAGTTTGACCTGTTCGAATTTGGCGACGGCGTCGCCGGTGACTGTGACTTCGATGGTTTTCGAGTCGGGGGTGTTCTGCAGGCCGTTGACGAGTTCGTTGACCGCGTCGCGTGTGAGTCCGTAGGCTTGTGCGGCGGCTTCTGCTTCCTCCGGTGTTTTGCCGAGGGATTGCATGAGTTGGGTGAACGCGTCGTGTGCCTTGTCGATGTTCGGGTAGATGTCGTTGAGGCTGTCTCCGTTCTGCGCTTGGGCTTTGGCGCATTTGAGCGCCGCGTCGGCGATGTCGTTCAGGGCGCTTTGGTTCTCGCGTCCGGCTTCCGTGTTCAGGTCGAGGGTTTTGACGTTCTGACTGATGGTGTCGTTCGCCGAGGAGATCTTGTTGGCGAGGTCGATTTGCGCGTCGGACGAGCTGATGGCGAACCCGTAGTAGGTCTGCATCGCGTCGATGACTTCGGACAGCGCGCTGGCGGTGTCGCTGACGGCGTCCGTAGTGGCGCCGAACGCTTCGGCGAGGATGTCGTCGGCGCTGGCCGCTTCCTGCGCGTTGTCGGCGGATTGGCTGGCCGCGTCTGCTCCCGACAGGAGCGCTCCTGTCTTGTCGATGCTTGCCTGGGTGGATTCTTTTTCGGCCTGCGCGAGGTTGGCCGCCGAGATTTGGCTTTCCTTGTAGCCTTTTTGGAGCTCAGTGAGGCTGTTGGCCACAACCTTGTACTCGTTGCCGGTAAACAGGCCGCCCTGGTTTGCGAGCTGGGTGCGGTAGGCGTCAAGCTCCTTGTAGACTTCGTTGACGGCGGTCTTCTCGCCTTGGATGGCTTTGATATACGTGCTGTGTTTGATGCCGACCTTGTCGATGGCCTGCCACACGTTGTCATAGCCGGTGATGAGACGACCGAGCCAGTTGTCGGTGACCCTCGCGCCGGACGAGTCGGACAGCGCCTTCTCGTAGTGTTGCGCGGCTGAGGCCCCCTCCTGCAGGGCGTTCGACAGTTGCGTGGACCGCTCCTGGGCTTTCTGCTGTTCGGAGATGAACGTTCCGAGGACCGTCGTTGCCACAGTGATCGCGACGCCCCACGGGCCGCCGAGCAGGTCGATGACGCTGCTGCCTGCAGTCTTGAACCCAGCGGTCTTCAACTCCGCCTTGGACGCGGACGTGCCGAACGCCTCTATCTGTTCGGAAGCGCTCATCGAGGACGCCTTGAACATCTGGAATGCGGTCTGCGCGGAAGCCAGCGCGGTTTTGACTCGTTGGATCGGGTCTATCGCAAGCCCGATGTTGTTGGCCATGATGCTGGTGCTGCCGTTGAGATTGCCTGCGGCCTTATGCACCGCACCAAGCACGCCGGCCAATGATGCCATGACCACGAGCGTCTGCTGCACTCCGGACGGCAAACCGGCGAACGCGTCAACCAGCGTATCCAAGCCCTGCACCATCTTGCGCAAAGGCCCCTGAGCGCCCTCGCCAACGGAAATCATCAAGGACTCCATCGAACCACTCAGATTCTCCAGATCACCCTTGAGATTGTTGTTCTTCGCAGCCGCCTGCTCGGCGGCATAACCGCTTTCGGAGACGGCCTTCGTCCACTTGTTGACACCGGACTCGCCCGCCTCGTACAGGTAGTTCGCGGCCTTGATGGCATAGCTGCCGAAAATGGTCGCGTTAGCCTGATTGCGCTGCTCGTCGGTCAAGCCCTTCTCGGCCTTCTGCAATTGGCCGGCGAAATTCGCCATGCCGACGAAATGGCCTTGAGCATCATAGGCGCTGATACCCAATTCCTTCATCGTGTTGGACGCTTGGGTGGACGGAGCGGCCAGTTTCATCAGCATACTGTTCAGCTGTGTGCCGGCCTCGGCACCAATGGTGCCGTTCTGCGCGAACAGGGCCAGTACGCCGGTGGTCTCCTGAATGTTCATGCCGAAACTGTTCGCCTGCGCGCCGCAATTGTTCAACGCCTCGCCGAAATCGGAGACATTGCCGACGGCCTTGCCGGCGCCAGCCGCCAAAGTATCGGCCACCTGGGAAGCCTGAGACCCCTTCAGATGGAACATGCTCAACGCGTTGGCCATGTATTCGGAGGCATCCCCCACGGCCATTCCATCGGACGCGGCCAGATTCAAAGCGCCAGACAAGCCGCCAGTGAGAATATCCGTGACGCTCATGCCGGCCTTGCCGAGATCATTGATCGCATCAGCGGAATCCGAAGCAGAATAAACCGTGGAAGCTCCGGCTTCGATGGCGGCGGCACGCAGCTGGTCCAATTGTGCGCCGGTCGCGCCGGTGTTCGCCTGCACGGTGCTCATCTGCTGGTCGAAGTCCGCGGCCATCTTCACCGCAGCCACGCCGAACGCGGCTACGGCCAGCCCTGCGGCGGTCATGCCACTGGCGATGAGCGCGGACTTGCGGCCGGTGTTCTCCATACCGGACGCGACCGTCTTCGCGGTGCTTCCGGCACGGGTCATCGCAGCCTCATATGAGGCTGTGTCCGCCATCAACCGGATGACAATGTTCTTGTTCCCCGCCAAAGCATCCTCCAAAAATCAGGTCAAATGCGCCACCAGGGCGTTCGCGGCCGGATTGCCATTGCCGTTGGCCTCTGTCCACCGTTTCATGGCCTGCTGCATGTGCGCGGTGGCCCAGCAGACGCTGGTTTCGGCATGCAGGGTGAGTTCGGCCTTCGGGTCTTGGCAGATCGAACGAGGCAAACCGCACATGGGGCACAATGACCGTTCGTATTCCGCCAACGAGCGCATCCAATTACGCTCCGTCTCATCCCATTCGACCTCATCGCCCCTGCTCGGACGCCAGCCCATGAAACGCTTATAAGAGATGCCGAGCTGGCGGCAGATGCGCAGATCCTCGACTAATTGTGGAGAACCTTCGAGGCGAGGTCGAATGCCGCTTTTGGGTCCGCTGCGGTGCCGTTCAGTTCGGCGATGGCCCGCCATAGCGGCGTGAACTGGCCATCGGTGAGTTCGTCGAACAGATTGCGCCACGCCTGTTCGGTCTTGTCCTCGTCGGCCACCGGCTTGCCGCCGATGGTCGCGGAGTCAAGCATGAGAGGCAATGCCGCGGCGGCGGTGCCGAACATGTCGTTCGTGCCGTTCTTATTGCGGTGCGCGGCCAGTGCCTGCGCCCACTTGCTGACCGGCAACGCCCGCAACGTGAGCTTCAATGTCTCCGCATCCGCCTGTTCGCGGAGCTGTTCTATGCGTTTGGCGGTGGCCTTAGCTTGCCGGTTAGTCCCAGCCTCCGTGACCTGTTCGCGCGTGGTCTCCTCGGCCAACGCATCACCCAATCTGGCGATGTCCTCGGCGGTCTGCTGGTTGAGGATAATATCAACCTCACGAGTGCGTCTGGTGACTTTAAGCATATGTGTTCCTTCGCTCTAATATTCATGTCCCTTTGCCGGAAAAGAGAAAAGAGGGTCCCGCACCGGCGAAAGGAACGAAAGTCCGATGCGGGAAGAATCAATCAGGCGACCTTCACGTTCTCCGCCCAGCCGGGAGCACGGACGGAGAACGTGACCTTGTTGCGTAGGACGCTGTTCGCGGCGATCGCCACCTTGGCGCTCATGCCGACGCGAACCGCATACACGTTCACGATGTCGCCGGCGACAAAAGTCGAATCCGTCGGCTTGCCGTAGCGGCGCACGAAGTAGCCTTCCGCACCCTCGGTCAAAGTCTCCATTGCCGCGTTCTGCGTGGAATGCGACGTGTTCGTATTGTCGATGACCTCGATGCTCGGACCGCTGATCTTCTTACGTCCGGGATTCTCGTAATCCTGCGCGCTGTTCTCGCGCTGGTCGGAGATGGAATCCTGCGACGGCGAGCACGACCAGCCGCCCAAAGTGACGTAGTTGCTCAGGTCGGTTCCGGCGTTGATCTCTGCAGCGGTCGGCTTCTGGATGTTTTTGATGGACGGCACCCAGATCGTGTTGACCAGACCGTCCGCCGGTGTAGAAGGAACTTCCGTTCCAAGAGTCAAAACCATGACTCCTCCTTAAATATTTGGGGTCACATGCGTGACCAGTTGAATTTGAAAGTCAATAGGCGCACCTGATAGAGCAGGCTCGTATCCTCCGCAGTCAATCCTGCGGCATATGCGCCGGAATCGGAGAACAACGTCAGGCAGCCGGTGTCGAAGCCCTGCGCGACGAACCGTTTTCCAGCCAAGGCTGGAATCATGAGATCATCGGCCAGCACGTTGACGGAATCGGTGGTGGTGCTCACAATGCGCACCAGCAAAGTGCCGATGCCGCAATGCACATGTTGCGTCTCGCCGACGATGTGGCCGTTCGTGGTGACCGTCTCGATCACCCACGGCGGCTTCTCCGTCGGTCTTGGCGTGGTCTGTTTGAAGACCTTCCACCCATCCGCAGGTTTTGGCACATGGTCGAGGATCGTGTTCGACAGGGTCATTATCGACTGCACTAGAATCCCTCCACTGCGGCACGCGCCACGTATTCCGCGAGCTTCGGCAGCTCTTCCTCGCCATGCTCGTAGAACCGGTGCGTTCCACCACCCCTCGCGGTGCCGAAGAACGCGATGTTCGCGAGCGAACCCGCTCCGCCCTTGGTGGGGCCTATCTCGGCGGTGATGCGTCCGGGCGTCTCGCTCACCGTGTAGGTGATCGGAATGCTGCGGAACGCCTTGTTGCCTGAGCCTTTCAGGTCGTCGCGAATCGAGTTCTTGACGTTCTGCGCGCCCTTCTTCACCGAAGCGGAGATCAAGGCGCGGCGAGCCACGCCCTTGGCGAGCAGCACGTCACCGAAGGCCGTCAATTGTGAAGCGTCGAACAGTCCGCTCATGCGTCCTCCTTCACGTTCCAACGGCAGGCTGTGGCGTGCGTCTTCTCGCTTTGAGGTGAGACGAGCCTGAGCCGCCTGCCGGCGAGCAGCGGATTGGCGGATTCTGTGACTTCCACCACGTCACCGGTGCGAAGGCCTGGAGTGCCATATGGAAAATGCACGTACAAAGACCAGACCAACGAGACGGCGCCCATGGCTTGGGCCGCGTTGCCTTCGGTCTGCTCGCTGGCGAGGCCGCCGCTGGTCTGCACCTTGCAGCTGCCTTCGTACACCTGTTCCTTGCCGGTGTTCGGCAGTCCCGTGTCCGGATCCGTTGTGGTGGCTCCGGGGCGGGTGACGACGCACTGGTCGGTCATGAGGCTTTCGGCCATCTGGCGTAGTTTCGGAAGGGCTCCGATGAGAGGTGCCATGCTTGGCATGTCAACCTCCTCAGTAGTCGTAGGGGTAGTGCGGCAGCGGGATGGCCACGGGTTCCGGAGCGATGACCGCCGTAGCGAGATCGCTGCTGACACGTTTCAGCAGCATGTCCCATTCCTCGTCGAGGATGGAGATCTCGCCGCGACTGCGCGAGCTGTCGATGCTGGTCTGCATGTTACCGTCGTCGATCTGCAGCATGGTGCTGCTCACGCCCTCAGGGTTGAGCGCCTTGCGTGCGACGGCGGCGGATTCCACCTCGATGACGGTCTCCTGATATCTCTCGTCCCTGCACCATTCGTCCAGCACTGGGATGCGGTTGCGGATCATCATTTCGGCGCGGCGGAGCCATTTCCCGATCTGCTTGCCTTCGGTGCTGTCGAAGGCGATGTCGCGGCCGAGTTCGACCGCGACATCGTCGATTTGCGCCCAGGTCATGGAATCACTTCGCGATGATACCGGCGTTGCGCAGGCTGGCCAGCAAGGCGTTGATGGTGGCCATCTCCTGACCTGTGGTGGCGTCCCTCACCGCAGCAGCCTGCTTGGCGGGCATGCCGGACAGCACCGTGTCGAGCGGCTTAGCTGCGCCGCTCGGCTGCGGCACATACACCGCGCTTGCCGGGATCATGTTCTCGTGGCGTCCGTTCTTGGTCTCCTTCATCATTCACCATCCTTCGCACTGGTCTTCTTCTTCGGCTTCGCGGCGTCGGCGACCGTGTTCGGTTCGTCGGCCTGCACCTCGGCCACTGTGTAGCCGTGGCGCTGGAAATAGTCGGACGGCTCCATATCGGTCTCGCCGACGCCGCCGACGAAGGTCACGCCGGCGGTGACGCCGTTGTACTCGTTATTCGGGGCTTCGATTCGCCACATCATGATCACCTGACCTTGATCTTACGGAGCACGCCAGCGGCCTTGGTGGCCTTCAATGCGACGCCGACCGGACCGAGCTCGACCTCGCCGCGATGCACTGCGCCCGGCTGGGTGAAGTCAGGCAGCCAGGTCTTCACGAGGGTGCCGTCGGTGGTGGTGATGCCGCAGAAGCCGTCCAGGCCGACGCGGTACGCGTACAGGCTGGTGGTGCCGTCTGAGGCGATGGGGATGATCGGATCGTTGCTGCCGGCCTTCTCGCCGGCGTCGGCGAAGAGGATGCCGCCATAGGATTCGCGGCTGATCGGACGGCCGTTCGCGTTGACGAGACCATCGATCGGCTCGCGCACGTACATGCTGGTGCGGCGCACCATGGCACGGACGCGTGCAAGGGCCTTCTTGTTGCCGACCACGATGGTCGGCGTGCCGTCGAGCAGGTCGAGGAACTCGTCGAGTGTGTCGATGGCCTTGTTGCCCTTCTCTCCTTCGAGGTCGGTCCAGTCGTAGGTGTCGGAGGTGGGCTTCAGCTCGGTGCTTGAGCCAGTGAGCGCCTTGTCCAGGCCGTCGAAGGCCTTATCGTTCACACCGGTATCGCCGTTGATGACGGTATCCTGGAACAGGGTTATCGCGGCCTTCACCTTGTCGTTGATGTTGCGTGTCACCTCGTCGGATCCCTTCGGACCGATGTTCGCGAGGATTCGGTCGATCTCGAAGGCGCCGCCGAGTACGGCGAGTGTGGTGCTGTACTTCTTGGTCGTGGTGGTGCTCGGCGAGTATTCCGTGTTGATGGCGCGGAATTCGGCGGTGGGTTGGGTCTCCTGTCGACGGTAGGAGTAGTCGAGCGTCGCACCGCCTCCGGCGGGGTTCACGGCATCATCGAAGATGAGGGAATCAAGGATGACGCTGGACTTTCGGAATTCGTCGATGACGAAAGGGTCGTAGTCTTCGAGGGCGTTGTTCTTCGCCTCTGCGAGAGTGACAGCCATAAGGTTGTCTCCTTCCTAAAAAATCGGTTACTTGTAATATGCGGAAATCGCTTCGGAGAGACTGTGCGGCTTCGGGTCGCCGCCCTTGCCCTGACTCGGGTCGGGCTTGACGTTCGTGTTGTTCTGCACGCTGACGAGCTTCAGCAGGCTGTCCGCGTCGGATTCCAGCTCTTCGCGAGTGGATCCCTGCAGTCGTTCCGCCAATGCCTTCGGCAATTGCTTGTCGACGGCGACCTCGTATCGCAGTGCCTTCGCGGCATTGCTGGTGTTGGACTTCTCCAGGCTGGCGATCCTCTCGCTGGCCTTTTCCGCGTCGGTCTTGTCGCGATCCTCGAACTCTTTGATTCTGGCGTTCGCGGCGGCGAGCTGTTCGCGCAGCGACTTGTTGGCCCGGCGTTCGTTCTCGAGCGCGGTCAGGCCGTGTTCGCCGAGCTTCTCGTCGCCTTCGCCGCCGGTATTCGCCTGCGGGTCGGATTGCGGCGGCTCCGATTGCGGCGGCTCTCCGCCGCCCGGTTCGGCACCGGTCTCGATGGTGCGGATGCGGATGAGATTCCACCATTTCCTATGCATTGTTTTCTCCTTGTGGTTTCCTTGGCCGGCACATCGCGTGCCGGCGCCGACACCATCGCGATGCCGGTGAAAAAATTCGATCTCGGCTAGAGGATCCAGCCGTACTTGTAGAGCATGTCCAAGGCCTTCGCATGATCGTCGCCGCAGCGTGCGTAGATGGTCTCGGGCATGAGACGCGGCCTGTCGACCTTTGTGTACCGGCCGCCGTTCTTAACGAATTCCCTGGCATACCCGGAGTTGATCATGCGTGATGCGGCGAGTCCGTGGCGCGTGGTGCCCTCGGTCGTGTACTTGATGTTCAGCCCGTCGATCTGGGCGGTGCGGATGCCGCGTTGGGCGTTAACCAGCTGGTTGAGGTCGGCTCCATCCGCGTAGGCTCGGGCGTTGGCCCTTCCGCCAAGGACTTTGGCGAGCTGGCCTTCGTTCAGTGAATCAAGGTATTCGCTCGGACTGGTGCATGCGTTTGCCGGCGCTTTCGGGCCGGTGTAGACGGCGATGCAGTCGCAGCGCGGATGCCTTTCGAAAGGCATCTTGCCGCATGGCTGTCCGGCGAGGATGACGCATCTTCCGCAGCTCGGCGGTGTCAGGCCGCGCACGTAGGTGGACTGGTAGCAGATACCGCGAGCAGTCATGCTTGTGGCCGACCGGTGAGTGTCCGCCAGCATGGTGCGCGTCCTGAGCACCAAGGTCAAGCCTATGCGGTCCATGGCCACGTCCACCGGAGCGCCGTTGGACACGGCCCGCTTGCCGATGGTGATCGCCGTCCACATCGTGTCCACGGTATCCATGCCGTTGCCGTTCACACCGACCCACTGCCATGGGTCCGGCTTGTATTCCGGGTGTGCTGCGTTCATGTCGAAGCGTTCCATGATTTTCGGCGTCGATGCGATCGCGTCGGCGGCGGTGTGGTATTGCGCCGTGTCCAATACTCGGAAAAGTTCAGGCATCATGTCCGCGAAGGCGGCGTCGAAGTCTGGTTGCGCGTGCTTATGCCACAGTCTGAGCACCGTCGCGGCCAGCCGGTTGCTTCGGCTGCGCAGCAGACGGTTCTGCGCCGTCGCCTCCTGCGGAAGCGTCTGCCCAGCCATCGTCGCCGCCATAGTCCACGTCCTTCATGAATTGGCCATAGGATTCGCTGATCTGCTTGGCGAAGTACTCGCGCTCCTTGTCCTTGCGGGCCTCGCTCCAGCCAAGCTCGTCCCATGCCCCCTCGCGGGAAAGGATGCCGGACGCCATGAGCTTCGTGATCGCATCAGCACGCTGAGCGTAGGTAGGCGTGTTCGGATCCTCCCAGTCGCAGCGCACCAGGTTCGCGTTAATGTCGTCGCTGGTGGCGAGCTTGTGCGCCACGGCCATGACCTGCGACCACGCATCGCCGTCGACGGCGTTCTTCAGCTCGACGTTCTTCACCAGTCTCAGCTCGTCGGCGCGGATGGCTCCCTCGGCTGCTGGATTGGCGGTGTTCATTCCGAAATAACGCATCGGAAGACCGGTGATGGCGCTCATCTGCTCGCTCAGCAGGTCGATGACCGTCTTGAAGTTCGACAGGTCGGATGCCGTGAACTGGCCGAATTTCGCGTTTGCGTTCTTGGAGGTGAGCATCGAGTTGAAATAGGTCTTTATCGCCGATGCCGGCTGTCCGGTCTTCGCGTCGATGAAGTCGTTGTGTGTGACGCCGATCGCCCATTTGCCTGGCACCGCGTGAGTTTCCATGGCGATCTGCAGGTCGAGGATGGCGCGTGCGGCCATGTCTGTCGGCCGCACCACGTCGGCCATCTCACTCTCGCCAAGGAAGTCGCCGGCGCGCGGACGGTTGAGGAACTGCACAACAGGGACGACGCCGAGGTGGTGGTCGTCGCGGCCGGTCATGACCCACTTGCCGTGCTGTTTCTCCAGCCAGAGCGTGTATTCGGGCGTGTACAGTGTCGCGTAGTCCGGCGTCCCGTTCTCCCAAGGGTCGAAATAGACGCGGAGTGCCGATTCGACGGTTCTCGTGCGCGGATCGATGCGCGCGATCATGTTCCTGGATGATTCGACGGTGATCAGTGGATGCCGTCTGTCCTTCGGATTCGCGCCGACGCATACGAAGCCGTGGCCCTGCACGCGTGTCTCTGTGTGCAAAAGCACCTGCTGCGATTCCATGTTGTTGTATTCCCAAAGGTCGCGCAGCTCGTTTGACACCTTGTCGTCATTCGGTACGGAGAAGGATTTGACCTGCTGGCGCTGTACGACGCTATCGACCACGATGCGCGGCCAATTCAGCGGAAAAACGAACGAGCGGAGTTCGGCTGGCACGGCGATGCCGATGCTCTGGATGACCTGCCGTCCGCGATAGTAATCATCCCACTGCCTATGGGGCTTGCGCAGTCGTGCAAGCCGGTAGGTGAGGCTCCTGATGAGCTTCGCGTCATCGTCGGAAAGCATCGATGCCTGTATCAGCTCCACAACAGCCTCCTTACCAGCCGTACACCATGACCGGCGAGCCTCCTGCGCTCCAGCCGAGCGCCCTCATATCGGACGCCGCCTCGTGCGCGAGGATGTCGGCCATGGTTATATCGATCTTCTGATTCTCGCTCGGCTTGCCGAGCACGTACTTGTCGCCTGGCTTGGCGATCCGTCGCGCCGCCATCATGTGCAGTTTCGCCACCGGGTCGTCGCTGTGGGTCGTGGTGCCGTCCGTCGTGTCCGTCATGAAACGGGTGAGCGCATCGTACATGCGGCCGGTACGGTTCGTTGGCCACTGCACCACCACATCCTCGCCGAAACGAACACTCCAATCATCGATAAGCGACTCCCACAAATGAGGGTCGCAGTAGAATCGCTTGACCTTGAAATGATTGAACAGGTCGGAAACGGCGGCATCGACCTCGCTGCGTGGGATACGTCCCTCCCATTCGACCGGATTCCAATACGTCGGCCGCCTGTCCACGCCGTAGACGGGTGTGAACCGGTAGCCGCCCACGGTCTCGGCGCGAATCGCCGACCAGTCGCCGGACTGGGAACCGTCGAAGCCGAGGCATATCTCGGTATCGTCGGCCGGATACGGGCGCTCGTCGATGCCGTCATCGTAGAGGGCTTCGGGCATGTAGGAGCCGAGGCCCTGCACGAGCTCGCAGCCGAAGAAACGGCGCGCCTGCGCCGGGTCACGCGGCAACAGCTCCTCGCATGTCGCCTCAATCGCGTCCAGGTTCACCCACGGCGAACCCCTGTACACGAATTCGAGAATCTTCCGCCGATCATCCTTGTCGGTGAAATCGAGTTTCGGATCATGCCGGGGGAAGAACTTCATGATGTCCGTCGCCGGCGACTCGTAGGTTGCCTGCCCGAAGCTCGCGTCCATGGGGTCCCACGGGTTCGTGAGCTCCAGCATGCGCCCGTCCATGCCGGTGACGCCACGGAGCACGGTGTCGGCGACCTCGAACATGCCGGAGCGCTTCGTGTACACGCCGGACTCGTCGCACAGGGCGAAGTTCACGGGATTGCCCAGCTTCGAACGGGCGGAGGCGGTCACGGGGTCGATGCGCCCGCCGTTGGGCAGGCGGATGAAGCCCTCGCGCACCTTCATCAGGTCGTCCAGATGGCCGTTGCGCACCATGGTCTGCAAAGGCCGGTACACGTTCGCGGTCTGCTCCTCGCTGTTGGCGAGCAGCTGCACCAACGCGGTGCGCCTGGGCATGCCCATCGGATCTCCCGGACGGTACTCGTAGGAGAAGCCGCACCCACATCCCCAGTCCTCGCAGCGGAACTCCTCGCCGCCTTCGGCCCAGCCGCAAAACACGCAGGGGCCCACGGCCTCGAAACAGGCCACGGCAGCGCCGAACGGCGACTTACCAAGCTTCTGGCCGCCGACGATCTGGCCGCGACGCCATTGGAACGCGCCGCCCTGCAACGGGCGCGACGCATTGAACCGCGTACCGGGCTTGACGGTGTAGAAGTCCACCGCGTTCGCCAGCTGCCAGCCCACGAGGCTGAACGGCTTGTTGAGGTCATAGCCGGAAGGCACCACGCAGTGGGCGCGAGTCCATGCGGCCATCAGGAAGCCCAGCGAGGCTGGAGGCTGCCTACGTTCCGCCATACGACACCTCGCTTATTCCTGCATCGACTGCCATTCGTCGCGCGGATCAGGGAAATCGACTATCTTCGCGCTCTTCCTATGCGGCTGGGGTTTCTCGTCGGCTACGATGCGCCAACCGTTCAGCCGCAGCCCCTGAGGGGTGAGCCCGATGGAATCCGCGTAGCGGCACAGGGTCGTCCGGTCGGCGGCCTTCGCGTCGGAAGACTCGCACAACACGTACTGGCGGACGTAGAGGGCCACCATGTGCTGCAGGTACTTGTACTGCGGGCGGCTCCACGCATACCCCTGCGGGTAGCGCCACAATTCGTTCCACACGTCACGCTCGCGCTCGTTCCACTGCGCCGAAGCCGCGTCGTCGGGCTCGCGATGGAAGCCGTCGTCGTCCTTGAACGTGAACCAGACGACGTACCGCGGCAGCGGAAACTTCGGGTGAGGCCGCCTGTAGCCGTTCGCGGGCAGAGCGAACAGGCCGGCGGCGCGCTGCTGGAACGCCTCGGACGAAGGGTCGGGCATCCTGCCCGCCTTCGCGCGGGCCCCACCGCTGGGCATGGCCAATCACCTCTTCCTTCGACGTGTAGGCAGCGGCGTCACGCCCATATTTCTCACTACGTCCCGCTCGTTCGGCTCCTGTTGGAGCGTAAACAGACGGTCGCGGGCCGCCCTCATCTGTCCTGTTCCGCGTAGTATCTACGATTCGCCGCCTCCCAAACCTCTTGGCTGCGGTTCGGGGAGGGTCGGTCCTTGTCTCGGGCCAATCTCTGTCTGAAATGTTTGAAACGCAAAAACTTGCGAGTCCCCTCACCGGCGGTCTTGGCGGGGTTCGGCGGGGTTCCATCCCCACCCCGTCGCCGTTAGTTTTCCGGCGGGGGTGTTGGTTCCTGTTTGTTCCAGTGTTCGCGCATGCGGTTGCTGTTGGCTGCTCCCGCTTTGCGGTTGCAGCTCGCGTGTTCGGGTCCGTTGTATCCGTCGCGCCGGTCGTTATGCCCAAGGTCCCATGCTTGGCCGCGGGTAACGGGCAGGTGGCAGCGGGGGCAGAGTGGCGCGGCCCCGTTGTCGATGGCCGCTTGCCATCGGGCGCGGAGCCGCTTGTGTGGGGCACCATACCCCCGTTGGGTGGCGGTGCCCCTCTCCCTCTCGTGGGCCCTGCCGTGTTCGGCGCAGTAGCGTTTGCCTGCGGGTATGAGCTGTGGGCAGTGGGTGTATGAGCATCTGCGTAGTGCCATTTGTTGTTTGCCTGGTCCTGCGTGTCGTGTGTCCCCGGCTTGCATATCTATAGTTATTGTGTTACTATAGATATGTCAGCAGAAAGGAGGTCCGATGAATCCAAAGGATTGGTTCGATGTCATCAACGGCATCATCGCCAACGTCCTCGCCGCGATAGCCATAATCATCGCAATCAGACGAAGACCGAAGCACAAGAAGTAAAACAGGTTCCGGCTAACCCTACTAGCCGGAACCTCCCCGCCAATCCTATCTCATCGGAAACACATCATGAGAACATCACTGATTTTCGGAATCGTGGCCCTGACGTTCGGAGCCATGGCCTTGGGCGGCGCGCTATCCGACAGCCCGATAGTATCTGGCGGCTTCGGTCTCGCGGCCGGAATCATGGGCCTTGCGGCCGGAATCATCAACGGCAAGGAAGGCAACAATGACGACTGAATACCTCGGCGTCAAACAGGTCGCCGAACGCCTCGGCATCACCAGCGGCGGCCTGCTCAACCTCAAACTCCCAGAACCCGACGCGACCATAGGCCGCACTCGGGGCTGGCTGCCTGAGACCATCGATGAATGGAACGCCCAACGTCCGGGACGTGGTGTCGGCGGAGGAAGGCCGCGCAAGAACAAAGCATAGATACGCGAAAACCCAGCCACTTGAGCTGGGTTTTTCGACACTTCTGCCACTGCATATTATGGCAACACTAAGCCATAACTGTCAAATCAGCGGGTCCGATGAGCAGCCGGTACACGTCGCAGTAGGCGTATCCGTCCGCGTGACGGAAGAGCTTGTCGCGTTGCCCCCACATGGTGATGGTCTTGCGACTGACCTTGATGCCAGCCTCGGCGAAAGCCTTGGCGATGTCGGCGGCGGAACCTCGCTTGGAGTCATCCCAGCACAATGTCTTGAGTCGGCGCAGTTTCACGGTCTGCGCTCGCTGTTCGCGCCCGCACACGGGACAGGTGACCCACTGGTTTGCCGCGCCTGCGGTGAGCATGGTCTCGCATAGTTCGCAGGTGCCGATTTCGCGGCGTTGTTCGGGCGGGTCCAAAACCGTATCGACCTTGCGGGCAAGGTCGTTGATGACGTGCATGTAGAGGCCGGCGTCCGCGACCGTGGTGAGTTTGGGATGTCCGGCGCATGCGATGAGCGTGGCCATCAGATCCTCGTTGCGTTTGTCTTTGCGCCAGTCCAAGGCATCGATTCCGTCAAGACGATGCCATAGTTCGCGGGCCGTGGCGTCGAGCATGTCGATGAGGTCGAGCACGTCGAGCCTGATTGGCGTCGGGGGAGTGGCCGTCTGGATCCTGACCGGCGAATGCCCTCCCGGATGCAGTGTCGCGTCCAATGAGTCGTGCAATGGCGTGATGTCTCGCGCGAGTCGCAGGAGCGTGCCGGCGAAACGCAGCTCGCATGCCTCGCACAGTGAGTATCCCTCTTCGGTTATCGTTTTGCAGTTCTGGCAGTTCACGTTAGCCCCTTCCGGCTGGTCGGCTAGAATAGTGTTTGCTTCTCGCCCTGGCCGACCTTGTTGGCTGGGGTTTTCTCATGCTTGAGCTGGCTGTACGGCATATCCCATATGCGTTTGAATTCGGCTATCTCCTGTTTCGACAGTTTCGGCCCGCCCCATGGCTTGCCTGGCGGGCGTTCCCGTTTCGGCGGTTTGAACGGTTTGACGCTTATCCGGGCGAGATGACACATGTGCATGGCCAGATACTGGCCGTCCGGTCTGATGCCTGCATCTCCGCAGGTGCTACGGAGCAGCGGGTGGCCGACGGAGGGAAGCCACGTGACGCGGGTCAACGGCCGGCCGAGGATTATCGCCACGGTCAGGTCGTCACCCGCCACACACCCGTAATCCCACGACTCCCACACGGTTTCCCGATCCTCGATGACGTACAGGCCGCACCCCTCGCAGACGGTGACAACGAGGGGACTCGTTTTCGGGATGAACGCGCGAAGCCATGCTGGTTTGCGTTCACGGGCGCGTGGCCTGCTCACCCCTCCATTGCCTTTCTTCTTGCCGCGTCGAACGCGATTCTGATGATGTTCTCCAACCACGCGCCGGGGAGCGTGATGAACTTTCTGGTTTCGTCCATGGCGGCGGCAATCTCCTCTTCGGTGATTTCACGTGACGCTCCGGCCTTGTATCCTTGTCCCCACGCCCACTGCAGGCCACTGTCGACGTACGACGGGTCACGCTGCTTCTGCGCCTCGATTTCACTGCTGATGATGCTCATTCGTTTCCTCCGTTTCGTTGTTGATTGCAGTTTCGATTCGTATGCACAGGTCGAGCGCTTCCCGCCAGCCGGCCTGGTAGCCGAGCACATACGCCTCTGCCGGCGACTCGCTGCCCAATCCCGCTGAGGCCAGTGCGCTGAGCGCCCGTTGAATCACGTCAATCGGTCCGGCCATGGGTCAGTCCTTCCATTTGATGTCCTGGATTTCATGCAGCACCGCTTCGCAGGCGGTGATGAGTACGCTGAGCATACGGCGGCCGTGATGTCCTCTCCGGTCAAGGTTGAACAGGACGGGATGGCCTTGACTCCACTGGTCGATGCCGATGGAGGCGATTGGGATAGTTTCGACCAGATTGGTGTCAGCATCCTCACAGCGGTATTGGATGGTGACGGATTCTTTCATGCTTCCTCGCTTTCAGTCGTGTAACAGTTCGCGTCGAGCCAGTCGGCGATGACGCGGAAGTCCTTGGCCCATTGGATGCGGTTTTCCCGCTCCCGCTCGTCCTTGGGAGCTGGTTTCGGCTCATTGAGGTTGAGTAGTCCGTATTCGGGTTTCTTCAGATAGTGGCAGCGGGCGCGTCCGCGTCCCTTGCCGGCTTGCTTGTAGTTGATGAGCTGGAGTATGTGCAGCATCTCCAACGCCTTGGTCGGATCGAAGTTCGGGGTCTCAGAATCCGCATCGAAGCGCTTTCGAAGCTCGGGCGTGGTTCCCTCTCCATTGCCAAGCTCCCATGCGGTCGCTTCGATCTGCTCCCTGAATGTGAGTGCCATCTTCCGGTCTCCTTTCTGACGTTTTCTTGATTGGGAACAACTAGTGTCGTTGACGTGCTTTTTTTGCTGTTCCGGAGGGCCGAGTCGCAGTTGTTCCCGCACCCACCCACACACGTAGTGTGGGTGGGGAGTGCTGGGAACAGCTGGACATCGCTACTCCAGTTGTTCCCGGAACAACTGGGAACAACGGGAACAACTAGATTTCGAGATGGTTTTCCTTATCCAATTCGCTCGCCTCCTCCCTGCTCATCCGATCCACGAAAGCGTCCGATTTCGGGTCGTTCATCTGCCGGTATGGTCTGACGCTGGCGTAGATGTTCCGGTTGTTGCGTCCGGAGCGGCTGCTGATCCACTCGCCCTCGAGCAGCCGGTTGATGGCGGTGAGCACGGTGGTCTTCCGGGCGCTTGACCCGTCATCCTTCAATAGTTCGATGATCTCGGTCTGGTTCGGCTCCTCGGGCGCGTTCTCGACGATCCGGCTGATCTTCTCCATGAGTCCGGTTGGCCGTTCGAGGCCACGCTGACGCGCGGTCTCCTCGCTGGGCATCATGTTTGGTCTGGCTATATTCACGCGCATGAGTTTCGGGTCAGTGCTGTTGATTTCGATGCGTGCGGCTTCGCGCAGGTGGCTGCCGTTGCTGCTCCAGCTGACGGCGCAATGCTCCTCGATTTCGCTGATGCGGTCCTTGCCTGATTTGATGACGATGGTGCCGCGCACGCCCTTGCCGACTGGTTTGGTCATGTCCACCGAGTAGCTGATGCCGTCGATGAGTGCGAGTTTCTGCATGCTGCCGCCGGCGTAGCGGCCCCGGTTGTCCTTGCTTTTGACGACGTGGTCGATGAGCACGACTGCTGGCCCACAGGCGCTGATGAGTCGTGGCATGGTGTTGTACCAGGCGGCGATGTCGTCACCGCTGTTGCTGTCGAGGCCGGCGTAGGCGAGGCAGCTGGTGACGCCGTCGATGATGGCCAGCGTGGCCGTGTCCGCGTAGTCGAGGGTTTCCTTCCAGCCGTCGAGGCTGGTGGGGCTGCTCGGCTTGGCGCTGGGCCGCACGTAGTGTAAATGCTGCACGATCTGTTCGCCGGTCACGCCGAGCAGCAGGAGACGCTTGACGACGTTTCTGGCGGAATCCTCATAGTCGATATAGATCACGTCATGTCCCTGTTTGAGTTCCTGGGCGGTGGCGATCTGGGCGAGCATGCTTTTGCCGCAGCCGGGTTCGCCGTGCAGGTCGTTGACCGCGCCCCTATAGAAGAGGCCTTGGCCGTCCTCTCGTTGGAACACGGTGGGCGTGGGCGGCAGTTCAATGCCGGAAGCGAGCTGGGTGAGGTCTTCGAACTGCCAGCTGGAGGAGGCGTTTTTACTTGCCTCGTGACTTTCCATTGAACCGTTTTGAACCGATGCGACGGGTGTTGAACCGGCTTGAACCGGCATTGTTCCAGTGTTTTGAACTGCTTCCGGGTGACTTTCCTCCATTTGACTCGCAGCCGCGTTTTGGGTGAGTTCGTCGAACTCGCCGGGCGTCATGCGTTCGATTTTCGACTGCTCGCACGGATCCACATGCGATTGCACGCCGTTGACCTTCTCCATCGCGCCACTGAGAATGCTGGCCCATTCGCGTGCCGCCTCACGCTCCTTGCCTTGACGGTCGGGGGCCACCTCGGCGATGAACCGTGGCTTCAATTGGTTGATGGCGTCGAGAGCCCCCCGGTGTCCCTCCTGCGCGAAGTTAACCAACGCCCAGACGGCCTGCAGCGTGGTGTCATGCCTTGAGCCTTTGCTTGCCGGGTTGGCGAGCGTCTTGTTGAGGAACGTGTTGACCGCCTTGCACATGCGGTCGTCGTATCCCCTCGGATTAGAGGCGATTGGAGTGGTCGACGGGTTTGAATGTGTCAGGTTCGCCATGCTGTCGGGTTTGCGCAGGTAGTCCACCCACTTCCATGGCAGGGTCGCCAGATCGCTGATGCGGGGGAGCGTGCTGGCAACCCTGCCGCTGGGCGTGTACCAGCAGTACATTTCGCCACTCGGGTGGATCGACGGCCAGACCACGGAATACCGGTGGCCGGGTTGCAGGATGTCGACGCCCTCGATGGCGCCGCCCTTCCACGCGAGGCCTTCGGGCACCTTGTAGAACAGGTGGCGTGCCGGACTGTCGATGCCGTGCGCCGTGCTGCTCCACGTGGCCGGAAGCATGCCCAGTTCCTGAGAGAGTTCGCTGATGCCTTTCGCCCCGTCCGCCTTGACCTGATGGCCTTGTGCGGCGTCGATGTCCAACACCAATACGCCTTCGGGGATGACGATTCCCGTGTTCGCGTCCGGGGTCGCCTGCGACCAGACCTGTACTTGTTCGTCGGTGACGGGTTTGCGGCTGCGTCCAGTGAAACCGCTGGGTGGTGGGGTCTTGCGGCCTTCCGGCAGGGGGATGACCTGCATCCAGCCCGCCGCACGGTACAGTGGCGCGGCTGCCGCGTATCCGTAGATGTCGGTCATCCTTGAAACTCCTTTGATGTGATGTGAATATGTGTGGTGCCGTGCACGCCTTTGCATGCGTGCCGGCCGCTTGGATACGGCTACGGCGGTCGGGACTGGACTCAGTCCTTGTCGGAATCCTTGCTCTTGTGCCAGCCCAGGAGCACGAGTCTCACGCTCATGAGCTGGAGGCTTTCCGAGTCGACGTCACGGAAACCGTCCTGATCGGAGGCGAGGGAATCCATGTCTTTCATCAGCTCGAGCCACTGGTTCTGCAGGTGTTTCAGCAGTTCGTCCATCAGAATTCACCTGTTTCCGGCATCTGTTCGGAACCCCCGTGGTATTGGGGTTGAGCCTGGTCGGTGACGGAGGTGACCGCTTCGACCGGCACGCCCAACAGGGCGGCGATCTCCTGCGGCGGCTTACCCATGGCCTTCAGCTGGTTGACCTTCATCGGATCCACCTGTGGTTGGCCGAGCTGTACCGGCTGAGCGGGTTGCGCCTGTGCCGGCGGGTTCCATGGGTCGACCGGAGCCGGCGCATATCCCTGATTCGGGGCCTGCTGGGGCTGCTGTGGCGCGTACTGTTGCTGCGGGTATGTCGGCTGGGCTTGCTGCATGCCGGGCTGCTGGGGTTGGCTGCCGTTCACGAGACTGTTGACGCTGGAAGCGGGTTCGATGTGGAATTCGAACACTTTCGGCGGCTGGGGCGCGTCGCCCCGCTGGCCGAGACCCACGAACCGTTCCGTGATGGTGTCGCCCGGCTTCGGGATCTTCACGCCAGCCTGACGGCAGGCCTCGCGAAACGCCTTGATCTGGATGCCCCAGCCTTTGATCCAGAGAGAACGGCGGCCGTCGTCGTCATCCACGCTCGGGTCGCGCAACTGGGTCTGGATGATGACGTGGATCTGCTCCTTCGGGCGTCCGTCGTTCCAGAAGGCGGGCTGCTTGGTCTGGAAGTCGTTGACCTGCGTGGTCTCGATTTTTTCGATGACGCCGGTCACCGAGTCTCCGGGCTGGCTGTTCGCGCCGAAGTACGCTTTGGCGCTGTTGCCGGCGAGCAGGTCGCCGAGCGAGCTTAACTGGGCGGGCTGTCGTTGGGGCTGCTGGTAGCCGTACCCCTGCTGCGGGTAACCGTACTGTGGTTGTGGTTGTCCGAACATTGTCGTGTTCCTTTCGTTGTTTTTACTTGGTGAATTGGTATTCGGATTCGATTAGGGGGATGAGTCGGAGCCACTTGTCGGGAACGTCCGGCCATGGCTTAGCGTCGAACTCGGGGAGCGCGCTCATGTCGGGCCAGACCCGGCCCTTGCATGAGAAGCATTTGTCGGGCCCGGCCGCCGGCAACTGTTTGATCCAGCTGTCGCGCACGTCGGGGCCTTCCGCCTGCTCCACGCAATCCATGAGGTTGACGAGCAGTTGGGCGCGGCTCAACGCCCATTTGCCGGGCTCCGGGTCGAACCTCGTCTCCCAGGGCAATGCGTCGCCGAGACTGGTCTTGTTGCGGGGCAGGAAGTAGATGCAGTTGCGCTCCACTCGTTCGCCCTCGTTCTGCAGGCCCATGCCGTAGAGTGAGGCCTGTACCCGGTACTGTTGCGAGGGGCCGTGGGCCTTGACCTTGGTGACGGTCGTGTTGCCGACTATCTTCCAGTCGATGGTGCTGCGGGTTTTGCGGTCCCATAGGTCGATGCTGCCGGTCACGTCGTAGCCGCCGTGCAAACCCTGCAACCGGCCTACGGTGACCCGGTACTCCGAGCGCCACCGTTCCACGAGCTCGGTCACGTTGTCCTCGCTCGTGTAGGGGAATTGGAACGCCGGCTCCCCGTTCAGGTCATAGAACATGGTTTCGAAATGCGCGTGGACGCACGTGCCGATGAACGGCAGCCAGCCCGGGGAGCGACGCTCCGGCCAGCCCGCCAGTTTCGCGGCGAGGCAGTGCACGCAGTCCGTGCCCAGTTCGGACGGGCCTATCTCACGCTGCAGTTCGCGCGGAGCGTTGGCGATATCCGCTTCGATGAGCTGGCGAATCTCCGGCCACAGTTGCGGCTCCTCCACGGTGCCGATTTTGGTTTTCGGCGTGACTGGCGACTTGCCCATGCCGGGTGCCGACTGCGTCATGGGCGGCACGTCGACTGGTATCGCATCACCCTGCTGCTGGGCTTGTGCGACGGCCAATACCGCCTCATTCATGCTCACGGTTCTTCACCTCCTTCAAAAACTCGTTGATCTGTTTCTTGATGTCCGTGAGTGCGGTCCGGCTGAGCCGTGTGATGGCCACCGCCTCGTCCGAATTGTCGAAGCGCAGCGTGTAGGTGCGGTCGCCGTCCTTCGCGATGGTTACCGGCATGCTGCCGAAGGCCATCGAATGCACGGGGAAGCCGGTCTTGCCTTGCGTCTCCAGTTCGCGTATGGCCTTGTGGATGCGTCTGGCGACGGTGAGGCCCAGCTCGTCGAGCTGCTCGGAACGGATGACGTACAGGTCGTCGGTCAGCTCGTTGCCGTTCTCGTCGTGCAGGTCGTAGTCGGCGATGGCGCTTTCCACGATCTGGGCGATGCCCAGGCTGGACAGTTCCGCGCTCATGAGACCACCACCATAGGCTTGCCGCTCATCGCGTAATCGGCCACCGCGTCCGCCGACAGCAGCTTCTCCAACTGGCTGAGCGGCCGCGGCCGCAACTGGTAGGCTCCGGGATACTTGGTGGCCGGGTAGGCTTTTTCGAACGTGCCGGCGTTGATGCGGCGCGCGCCCGGCTTGACCTGCACTTTCAGGTTGCCGGCCTGGTAGGTGCCGGCCGGATGCGAGTCGAGGATACGGGCCTTCAGCTCGTCGACCTCCTCCTGACGGGACGCGATCTCGGCCTGCAGTTCGACGATGCGCGCCGCCTGCGCGGCGAACAATCCTTGGCGCAATTCCCCGTCCGGGTTCACGGCCTCCGTGGTTTCAATGGTTGACGTGTCATTCGCAGTCATTTGGTGTGCCTTTCACGATGATTTGGGCGTGGGTGGGATACCACGCCGTCTGATGGTTCGGGTATTGGTTCGCATGCCGGTTGCAGCAGGTGACCGCCTCGTCCAGTCCGGTGGGCTTGCCGAGTGGCCCGCATGTCCTGCAACGCGGCATCCAGAGACGCCGGTCAGGCATCATGCCTGTCCTTGGAGGTGAGGCGCAGTCCGGCGATGATGTCCGCCGAAGCGTCCGGGTTGCGCAGCAGCTTCGATATGGCCGCGCCTTCCTTGACGGTCAGTTGGGCGATGGCGATGGCCGACGTGACGGCCGTATGCTGCTCGTCGGTGAGCATGATCTTGTCGGACAGCAACAGTTTGGTGGCCTTGTCGATGAACGTGCTGGCCGCGTTCGTGATGCCGTTCGCCGTCGGCACCAGGGCCGCCAGTTCGAAACTCAGATCCTCGTCCGACACCAGCGCCTGCTGCACCATACGCGGCTCGTTGATAGGCTTGCTCATGATTGTTCTCCTTGCTTGTTCGGCTCCCATTCCGGGAGCGGCTTGATACGGATAGAGAGGTGCGGCTCGTACTCATGCCCGCAACACGTGTACGGGTCGCCGCTCTTGCGCTTCCGGTAGCGGCCCTTCGACCCGTAGACCCATAGGTCGGGCATCCGCTTGCTGGCATGCGATTCGACGACCTGCGCGTCGTCCACGTAGGCGACGCCGTTCAGCGAGTCCAAAACCAGCTTCAATAGGTTGTCGAGATCCGGACGGCCGCGATGGCTCATCCAGAATTCGGCCTCCAACCTGACCGGGCACTGGTATGGTTTCGCCTGCGGGTATTTGAGCCTGAATTCGGCGAACAGGCGTTCCTCCGCCCTGACGGTGCGTTTCGGGGTCATCGCGTGCCCGTTGTAGACGCGGGGACGCCCCTTCGGCACCGGGTCGCCCGGCAGGCAGAGCGTGAACTCACTTGGCTGTTCCATCAGCGCCCCACTTCAACAGGATTCCCACGAACATGAGCGGCAGGATGACCGCCAATGCGAGCGAGCCGGTTATCATCCACTGCGGCGTACCCACCGGACTTGGGATGCGACTATGCGTGCCGGCGAAACCGACCAGCCAACCCTCGCAGAACGTGAGAGCCAGCAGCACGGCCGATTTCTGCCCGTCCGTTAACCTCGGCCGGGGTCGGCGCATGCGCCGCTTTTTGCGTAACGCTTCGATGCTCATTTCGCAACCTCCTTGCGCTTGCGTTGGATGGCACGCAGCAGGGTCAGCGACTGGCTGAGGATCATCGACGCCTCGAACGCCAACGGGTTCTCACCCAGCTCGAACAGCGCGTGTTCGAGAGAGCCGGCCGCGTCATGCACGTCACTGGCCACATCGACGGCGTGCTGCCACTGATCGACCGGATGGAACAATCTTTCCTCCACGGTGTCCTTGTCTGGATCGCACACCGGACAATCGCACTTGCCGGTTTCCGGCTGGCGCGTCTCCTCGTCCAACTCCTTCTCCAACTCAGCCTCTCCTCCCTCAAGCAGCTGCTCCATGAGCTCCTTGAATGACATTCCCTTCGGGATCTCGACGCCGATGGCGTGGATTCCGGTAATCTTGTGTCCTGACATCACTTGTTTTCCTTTCAATGTGATTGGTGATGTTGGTGCCGGCGTGAACCTTGGACAGTGCGACGCCGGCACCGTTATTTCTTCTCCCCGGCTTTCGAATCCGGGGAAACCTATTTGCCGTAGACCAGCTCCTTGCGGGTGATCGCGCACTTGTTGTTCCTGTAATCGATGACCTCGCGTGGATCCCACACCAGCCGACGGCCGATGCGCTTCGGGGCCGGCGGGTATTCCCCGCCCCACCGGTCGTAGCAAGACCAGATGTAAAGAGTGCTCTTCGAAAGATTCAGGAATTCCGCCACCTTGCCAATGGGCCAACCGTCCTGTGCTTCTATCTGCTTGGACATGATTCACCACGCTTCTTGGCGAGCAGGCCGCGCCAGTCCACGGTCGACGCCCACTCGAATACCCGCAGGTAGTCCGCAAAAAAAACGCGGAGAACATCGATGGAATCCAGATAGGAGTGCAATACGTCCTTCGCTTCCTTCAGGTCACCGAACGTCCATTCGCTCCAATCGGGATAGAACGAACCGGTCACCCCGTCGAACGTGGAATACGTCAGGTCGAACCACAAGTCGAACATAGGAACCTTCGCTTTGAACACCGTCAGGAACAGGTCGGCCTCATTGTTCGGATCACATACCAATTCCATGGGGAAGGAATGTCTGTAAGAGTCCGACACGATAGGGTGGGTGAGAGATAGACGAAGATTTTTCTCAGGGAGAACGCCGGCCATCACGCACCCGCTTTCTGACTGAGCTCATCCCATGCCCGGTCAAACAAGGGGCGATCTTCTTCCGTGTAGGCGTAGACCTGAATGATGTGACCGTTCGGCAGTGTCAGATCAGCGCGTTGTGGGTCTCGACCGTTTCGCTCTCGATATGCGGCCTTGAGCTTCTTGCCGAATGTGCCACTCTTCGATCGCAGCTGCTTGGCGCTCAGATTCTTCTCCCGTAGATAGTCCTGTGTGTACAGGGGACGGGTCTTCGGGTCGAGCTCAGGTAGTTCCCCCAATTCCCGTGCGATCACGATGCGCGTCTTCGCTTCGAGGAAATCCGGGTGGACGATGCCCTGCGAAGCCTTCAACAGTTCGACTTGCATCATGCGCTCATGGTGAGCTGCCTCAAGCAGGTGTTGCGGACGCTGCACCTCGTATCTGCCGGTGCGCATTACGGTCGGCACTAGTTCGTGGTTCACCCAACGCTGGAACCGGATGACCATGTTGCGCGTGGCCTCGTCCTTGACTGCGCCGGGGCGGCGATTGTTCAAGGCGTGGATCAGGCCGGGCAGCGTGATGACGCTCATTTCTTGTTCTCCTCCAAGGGTGGGTACAATGTGCCTACCCTTTTCATCGGAGTCAAGATTGCGCAACATGTCCTTCGCGCTCTCGTATGCGAGTTTCTTCGCGATGGGGCTGGCGACGAACACCGGCTCGTCGGTGTTGCAGTCCAGTGCGGTGACCTCCGTATCTTCGAAACGAAGGGTCTGCAATGCGTTGCTCATTTGAGACCACCGTCCTCTGCTTCCACGGTTTCTACCTGTTCAATGCTTTCGATGTTGTTGAATGGAACGATTGTCGTAAGGGGCCCATCGGAGGAAGACCCGTCTTTGCTGAGCCATTGGACTTCGTAGAACGCGAAGCCGACGCCGGGGAGGACATCCACGTCAGCTGCGAACAGCTGACGGTGCCCCTTGAACCCGGTCTTGATTAACGTCGCCACGCAGGGGAAGTCGTCGCTCCACCATGAGGGAAGGCCGAGGGTTTCGATTTCCTTGTTGTCGGTTAGAATGGTGCTGTTCATTTGAACCTTCTTTCATTTGATCCCGGCATCCGTAGCGGCGGATGCCTTTTTTATTTCCTTGCTGTCCTCGGTCTCCACCGTGTTGGCGGTCAGCCAATCCTCGATGTCGCTTTGTCGGTACAAAACCGTTCGCGGCGTCGCCTGGATGTAGCGTGGGCCTTTCTTCTGGTAGCGCAGCTGGGCCAGATGATTGGGCTTGAGCCCGTAGTGCTCGAATACCTCCTTGGGGCTGAGTGTCGGGCTCATGGCGATTGCTGGCATTACTGAAACCTCCTTTCACAAGTTGTCGTTATGAGAACGTGATTAACAAGATAGCACAGAGTTCCAATATGACAACTTGTATTTTGCCTTTTGGCGTGTCGTGTTGTTAAATTGAGAACATGAGAATTAATGAAGCCATCTACGCTTATATAGATTCAATGAGAGCTACCAAAGGCTTGACGTTGGATCAAATTGCGACTGAAGCGAGACGCTATGGAGCGACTTGGACACCGGGATTCATCTCGGGCATGAAAAGAAATGCTTCTGCAGCCTCATTGTTCAACATGCTGATTCTTGTCAAGTCGTTGGAGTCGCTGACGGGGAAGCCTCTTGTGCTCTCCGATCTTTTTCCCGGAGAAGGAGAAATTAAACTAGACGGAGGGGGTTCGATCAGTAGAGAGGAACTCCGCAAGGCGCTGAATGGAAATCATTTTGAATTATTAGGAATTCCGCCCAAAAAAATGTCTGACGATCCGGTGATACAGCAGCTTAATCAGGCGTTGCTGAATTCTATTCCGAACATCATGGCAAAAGTGTCAGAATATCTAGTATCGACAGCGCTTAACGGACCAAGCAAGATACGTAATGAGATGACTCATCATTCTCCCACGTTATCCGAACAAAGAGCAGCTGACAAAGTCGGTATTACAGCACCTGCCTTTGCCGCAATCTGTCTTCTGCGATATGGTCGTTTTCTTGATGAGGAGACTGCGCGACGCGCTGGGCAGAATTCTTCGCCGCAAAAGCGAGGACGGGAGACCCGTGGAGTCATAGAAGAAATTGATTTGTGCATTGACCATATGATTAACGATGGGCCAATTGGTTTTCCTGCTTTGCAGGATAGCAACTCCACCGATTTAACAACTCATGATGACGAGCAGTCTCGTGTGGCTGAGACTCTCAATAAGCTCAGGCGCGGCGATCTCGATATCGCCGCCTATGAGGACGAGCACAAGTTTGATGGCGATGGAGACGACCCCGCATGACGGATCCGCTCCCGTTGTCGCCGCGCATGAGCTACGGGCAGATGCGCATGGCCCTCTATCAGGTCGCGCCCGACCTGCACGTGGCCAGCGCCCGTCTGCCCGGCAAATTGGACGGCGTCTACTGCCTGTCCACGAACACCGTGCTCATCGACCGGCGCATCACCTACACGCGCAAACGCTGCGCCCTGGTGCACGAGCTCGTCCACTGGCGACATGGCGACGACACCACCCACGGCTGCCTCGGCGGCAAAAACGAGCGGCGCTGCCGGCGCGAGACCGCCATGCTGCTCATCAACTCAGCCGAATACGCCTTGGCGGAACGAATGTACGACGGCAACCCCTATCAGATGGCCGCCGAACTCAACGTGACCGTACAAGTCATAGAAGATTACAAGAACTGGCTGCACGACAGTGTGGCCGCCTAGAAGAAAGAAGAGAACCGTGACCGAGCCAACCCCCATGCAGGCACAGCAGCCGCCGGCAACGCAGGATAGCCAGCCCGCAGCAGCACCATCCGCGCCAACGCCGGCACCGAAGAAGAAGCTCCCAACGGCGGCCGTCATCGCCATCGCCGCAGCCATAGGACTGGTCGTGGGACTAGCCGGCGGACTCGGAGGCATGTACCTGTACGCCACGCCCATCATCAACCAGCAGAAGTCGGACATCCAAGACCTCAATACATCATTGGACTCCGTCAAAGCGCAGCTAGCCGACGCGAACGAAAAACTCAACCCCCAGGAAGATCCCAACGACACGGGATCCAACACCGACGCTTCGGGCACGGGGGAGACCGCCGTCAGCGGCGGCGTCGAAATGAAGGTCCTCGAAGCCGGCGAACAGCCCACCATCAGCTTCGACACATGCGGCGACGGATGCAGCAACGGCCAATACGGGCCAAAGACACCGGACGCGAACACCAAGTACTGGGTGGCCAAGGTGGAGGTCACGAACAACACCAGCAGTCCGATGGACATCACCTGCAGCTACCCCTATGAGATAGTCGCGTTGAACTCGAAGAACCAGAAATACACGCCCATCAAGAATCTGTATCAGGTCGAAGGCAACCCCGAGTGCAACGCCCAGCTCCAGCCGGGATTGACCAGCACGGTCACCTATCCGTTCCAGGTTCCATTGGACGCGAAGATGGTTGCCATAGCATTCCGCGACGTCGGAGACGTGTATTCCGGCACCGGCGGGGAGGACAACTACTCCTATATAGTCACCGACCCGAATTACGTGGTCAATCGATAGAAAAAGAATTGCCCTGTCGATCTGGAACATCGGCAGGGCGTGTGAAACATCGACCAGCTTGCTTATCAGAAAGGAGGACGCTTCGCCTACCTATCATAGCCGATAGGCCTGGCGGAGCTATACCCGAAATGTCAGAAGAACGCGAGTGTGCTGCCGAAGTAGTTTCCGCGCTCCTGCGGGGTAAACTCCAGGGACAGCAGATGGTATTCCGGGTCGTCGGGATCCGGCCCCTCGTCCATGAATCCGAATCGTGTGAACAGGTCCATGCTGGGCTTGTTGTGCGGATCCACCTGGGTGAGCACGAGTGGCGTGCGGTTGAAACGCCAGGCATCGTCACGCAGGCGCACGATAACCGAGGAGAGCAGAGTGTCTCCGAGATGTGTGCCACGCACCTTCAAAGCGGTGGCGATATACGAGATCTGGTAGACGCTCTCATGCTCATCGGTCGTTTCCACGGCTACGCCGTATTCGCAGAAGCCGACCACGTCATCATGCAGGGGAATATCTCCGGATACGACAAGAAGCGTGCGCATGATCCCCTTCGGGGTCTTGTGCACGCTGAGGTCACGTATGTAGCGTTGCGGGTCCATCGCCCATTCGGGGCCTCCAGGTTCACAGCACAGGAACTGCCTGAGGGCCGTCTGATGGTCTCTGGAGCATTCGCGCTCAATGACGAGCTTCAGACCCATCGATGGTTTCCTTCCGGGCCTTTGCCCTGCGTTCCATGTAATGGCGGGCGCTGCGGGTCAGCTTCATCCATTTCTCGTCCACGGCGTTGCGTGGCTTGCCGTCCTCGGGCGGCACGTATGCCGGAATCGGCTTCACGCCGGTATCGGTCATGGTCATGGCCGTCTCCTTTCCGATTTTGGCGTAAAGAGAATATTTTATTAATTTCCCTGTTATCCGTCAAATCTCATTAAAACACATTAATACCAGTTAAAACACGTTAAAACCGAAAACAAGTATGAGCGAGTGAAAAAATCATGGCGAACATCACCAGATACAGGACGGCCAAAGGCGAAAACAGGTATCGAGTCCGCTATCGGAAACCCGACGGCACGCAAACCGACAAGAGGGGCTTCCGCCGCAAGATTGACGCGGAGACGTGGGCTGCGGAACACGTCACCATAGCCAAGGCCACCGGCAGCTACATCGACCCGGAAGGCGGCAAACAACGCATAGGCACGCTGCATGACCAGTGGATTGCCGAAAAGAAGCCGTTTTGGAAGGCGACTTCGGGTTCCAACATGGACAGCGCATGGAAATGCCACTGCGAGGCCAAATGGGCAGAACGGCAGATAGGCAGCATCACACACGCCGAAGTCCAGGCATGGGTCGGAAGCATAATCGATAAGTCCGGCGCACCATCCGTCAGCCGCCCATACCAGATCATGCAGGGCATATGCAGCATGGCTGTGCGGGACAAGCTCATCTCCTCCAACCCGTGCGACGGCATCGAACTGCCGAGACTCCCCAAACGCAAGGATCGCCGCATCTACCTGACCATTACCAGACTGCTGGCACTCGCCAACGAAGCGTCGAACTGCCGGAAGCTGGGAGAGGAGCGCCGGGCGCTCATACTGCTATTGGGCTTCTGCGGGCTGAGATGGGGCGAAGCGGCCGGATTACAAAGACGCGATCTCGACTTCGACGCCGGCATACTGCACGTGCGCCGCAACCTCGTATACGTCAACGCCAAATGGGCCGAGGGCACCCCGAAGAACCACGAACGCCGTGACGTGCCCATGCCCCGCATAGTCATGGACGCGCTCAAACCGATATGCGAGCAACGCGAACACGAGGAGCGCGTGTTCCGTGACGTGCGTGGAGGCCCTATCCGCAAGCAGAGCCTCGCCCGCGAGACGGGATGGTGGACGCACACGCTCACCCGTCTGGGCTGGAAGCGGGACGATTGGCCGGTGCCTCACGACCTGCGTCACACCGCCGCCTCGTTGGCCGTGCATGCGGGCGCGAACGTCAAGGCCCTGCAGAGGATGCTGGGCCACAAGAATGCCTCGATGACGTTGGACGTGTACGCGGATCTGTTCGACAGCGATTTGATGGATGTTGCCCGTTTGCTCGATGCCGCCGTGCAGGTGGAGACGGGCGTGGAAGAATGTGGGCAAAATGTGGGCAAAAGCGTTTTGGAGCCCGTATGAAACCCTCAGAAACGTTGGAATCACGCCATTCCTGCGAATGGTGGTTCTTCAGCAAGTTGAAGGACGCGCTGAGCTGAGAGCGGATGCGTTCTTGGCTCCCCTCAGAGAGGGAGCCAAGTCTGTTACTTCAGCAGGGAGCGGCACATGGAGCGGTATTCGTTGACGTAGCCGCCGCCGAAGAAGACGCAATGGCCGGCGATGGGGTAGAGCTGCCAGAGCGTGATGCGCTCCTGCCATCCGGCCTTCAACGGATGTACGGACTGGTAGCCCTCGGTGATTTCGCTCAGATAGCTCATGCCGAACAGGTGCAGCATAGCCAGATCCTCCTCGCGATGACCGCCATGTGCCGCCGGGTCGATGAGCACGGCCTCGGACTGCCCGGAATCGGCGGTCCACATCACATTGCCGCTCCACAGATCACCGTGGATGCGCGCCGGCTTGTCGGCCGCGGCGCGGCCCATCAGATCCGGCAGCGCTTCAATCACACGCTCAGTCAACTCGACATCGCGCTTATCCAGCTCGCCACGTCTCACACCAAGGTTGACCATCGGGCGCAGACGTCCATCAGCGAAATAGCTGATCGGGTCGGTCCACTCGCCGGTATCCATTTTCACTGGGTCCTGCAATGGTCCGAAATAGCATGTGCCGTTATATCCGTCAGGCGCAGACCCGAAATATTCGGCACCCGCATCATGCATATGGGCCAGAGCCGCACCAAAAGCTCGTGCCGCCTGAGGCGTGGGGGACGCGCTGCCCACACGTTCGATATCCAGATAATCCTTGCCCCAGCCGTATACCTGCACCACGCGCGGGCCGTCCTGCGCATGAGCCGCTCCCAACCATTCGAGTCCTCGACCCTCGCATTCGAAGAATCCTTCCGGCGCGAATGCCCTGCTTTTGCGATACGTGGCCATAATGCTCCCTTCGTCGCTTACGTACTATATCCACTTTCATTGTAGAAGCCGTGGATGTTACCGATTCTTAGTGTTGTTCTACACCCCCTTGGATAGGGTGTTCATCGTCATAACACATCAAATACTTAGAAATCACGAGGGGTTATGAATTTTTTCCAAGCGATCATTCTCGGCATCGTTCAGGCGCTGACCGAGTATCTCCCGGTATCCTCCAGCGCGCATATCCGTATTTTCGGCGATTTGATGCTGGGCTCTGATCCCGGTGCGGCGTTTACCGCCATCATCCAAATCGGCACCGAACTTGCGGTGATTCTGTATTTCCGTCACGACATCATCAATATCCTTACTCACTGGTTCAGCTGCCTGTTCGGCAAGAACGGCAAGGATTGGAAGGCCCGCATGGGCCGCGGCGACAATTACGCCACACTCGGCTGGAACATTATCGTCGGCTCGATTCCGATTATTATCCTCGGCTTCACTCTGCAGAACGTCATCGAGACCTCGTTGCGCAACCTGTGGATTACGGTAACCGTGCTGTTGGTATTCGGCATTCTGCTGTGGATGGTGGATGCCAAGGCTCGCCAGAACAAAACCATGAATGATATGACGTATCGTGATGCGTTCCTCTTCGGTTTGGGCCAGTCCATGGCGCTGATTCCTGGTGTGTCCCGCTCCGGCGGCACCATCACCGTCGGTCGCGCACTGGGCTACACGCGTGAGGCCGCTGTACGTCTGAGCTTCCTGATGGCCATCCCCGCGGTGTTCGGCTCAGGTTTGCTCGAAGCCATCAAGGCCGTGAAGAACTACAAAACCGATGCGATGTTCCCCGGCTGGGGGCCGACCCTCGTAGCCATGGTCATCAGCTTCGTACTCGGCTACATCGTGATCATCGGATTCCTGAAGTTCGTATCGAACTTCTCCTATAAGGCCTTCGCCATCTACCGCATCGGTTTGGCTGTGGTCGTCGCCTTGCTGCTGATTGTGGGCGTGCTGCCGGCCATCGATCCCTCCGTGGTGGCTGCGGCATAAGACGGGTCGATAGGCGACTCAATAATGGTGCTCCCGCCGGCGGGAGCTGTCAGCGAAGCTGACTGGGGGTGGTCACTGGAATATGCCAGCAGAACCACCCTCAGTCTCGCTACGCGAGCCAGCTCCCGTCAGCGGGAGTATTGTGTGTATAGGGCTAATTGCCCATCTGGCGTAGAAACGCTTCCGCTTCTTTGACCAGTTGTTCAGCCTGGGGCGCTCCCAAGGAAGCCTCCGCCTCGGCTTTCTGCTGCAAGTCGTAGTCGTGCTCCAAATGCTCCACGTAATCGTGAAGCTGGTCATTGCAACGAACCAGTATCGATGCCTGCGCCTTCCACTGTTCGGCTTTCTGCTTCAGATCTGCCGTATCGAAGGTGAAGCCGATATGCTTGCCCAACGCATCCAGCAATCGCATAGTGCCGGCAGAGCATTCGTCGCTGCCCAAATATTGGGGGATGGACACCCACATCGAGGAATGAGCAAATCCTTGTTGTGCGGCAGCTACATCCAGAACAGTAGGAATGCCTACCGGGCCGTTATACGACCGGTCTCCTTCGCATTGACAGTCTCCGTCGCTGACGGCGATGGGCAACGGACGGGTATGCGGGCAATCGGAGAACATCGAACCTAACGTAATGATCCGATTGACATCCAGCTCATCGGCAATGGCCAGACTCTGGCTACAGTATTCCTTCCACCGATAGTTTGGTTCGGGGGCGATCTGCGCATAGATATGCTTGCCTGCGTCCAACGTGATGTCGTAGAACGTGGTCTGCGGCCAGATAAGATTGGTGCGTCCCGAAACATGGCACAGCATAGGACGGGCAACCTGATAGTCATAGAAATCATCACATTTAATATGACGAATCTCGCGGGACTCATATCGCTTGACCAGATGGCGCACCGCGTTCGTCGCCGCCTGACAGGCATCATTCCATCCCTCGAATGCGGCGATCAATACTGCGCCGGTGTCCTTCGCTGCTTCACTCATACCTCTAGAGTAACTGGAGTTCATTGCCCGAAGCGCACGCTTTAGCCATAAGCGAGAGTATGCAATTACAGGCGACACGCCGCAGCTGGACGAACTACACGCATGTGTGTATAGTAAACACTCGTGCTTCGGCAGGGAGACCTCGCCAAGGAAACACACGCGGACATAGCTTAGTTGGTAAAGCGCAACCTTGCCAAGGTTGAGACCGCGGGTTCGAGTCCCGTTGTCCGCTCTAGGTCCGTGAGTTGACAGACCTTACGGTGGGTTAGCCAAGCGGTTAGGCAGCGGCCTGCAAAGCCGTATAGACGAGTTCGACTCTCGTACCCACCTCTCAGACCAGCGAAGCAATTCAATGGGATGAAATATGACCCGGGCGGTTGGCGCAGTGGTAGCGCACTTCCCTGACACGGAAGGGGTCACAAGTTCGAATCTTGTATCGCCCACGAAAGTCGAAGCAATTCGACTGGATATAACTGAAGAACCGAGTATTCGGGCGATTGGCGCAGCGGCTAGCGCACTTCGTTCACACCGAAGGGGTCGTAGGTTCGATTCCTACATCGCCCACTGGATTCCGCTTCTCACGGCGGATTCCTTTGCGGACATAGCTTAGTTGGTAAAGCGCAACCTTGCCAAGGTTGAGACCGCGGGTTCGAGTCCCGTTATCCGCTCCACAACGAAACCTCGCTTCGGCGAGGTTTTTTCGTATTGGTTCAGATGCTGGTGGTATTTGTCGCACGCCCAACCTATCGTGTCCTACGTTGATTAACCAGTCCAGGCCTGCACATTAGTACCGTGGGCCCCGATAGCAAAGGACAAATCATGGCGCAAGCTACCATCTCCATAACCGTCAACGGCGAAGCGAAGGAGGTGGAAGCAACCACCACCGGCGTAGAACTGTTCGCGGAAGACAAGAACATCATCGCGGTCAAGATCAACGGCGAGAACCGTGACCTGTACACGCCGCTGAACGATGGCGACACCGTCGACCCCATCGCCCTCGACTCCGAAGACGGCCTCGCAATCATGCGTCACTCGGCCACCCACGTCATGGCCCAGGCCGTGCAGGAAGTCTACCCGAACGCCAAGCTCGGCGTCGGCCCCGTCATCAAGGACGGCTTCTACTACGACTTCCAGGTCGACCAGCCCTTCACCCCGAACGACCTCAAGGACATCGAGAAGCGCATGCAGCGCATCATCAAGTCCTCCCAGTCCTTCCGCCGTCGTTCCGTGACCGAGGAAGAGGCTCTGAAGGAAGAGGCCGACCAGCCCTTTAAGATCGAACTGATCGAAGACAAGGAAGCACACCTCGACCCGGCCGCCGCCACCGAGATCTCCGAAAAGGAGCTCAGCTTCTACGACAACGTAGACCGTGATGGCAATGTGGTTTGGAAGGACCTGTGCCGCGGCCCGCACCTGCCGAACACCCGCTACATCAAGGCCTTCAAGATCGAGCGTTCCGCCGCCGCCTACTGGCGTGGTTCCGAGAAGAACCCGACCATGCAGCGCGTCTACGGCACCGCGTGGGCCACCAAGGAAGACCTCAAGGCCTACCAGACCCGCCTGGAAGAAGCCGCCAAACGCGATCACCGCAAGCTCGGCGCCGAGATGGACCTGTTCTCCTTCCCGGATGAAATTGGCCCCGGCCTGGCCGTGTTCCACCCGAAGGGTGCCGCCGTGATCAACGCTATGGAGGACTACTCCCGTGAGATGCACCGCAAGCACCACTACAGCTTCGTGCAGACCCCGCACATCACCAAGGGCGGCCTGTACGAGACCTCCGGCCACCTGCACTGGTACAAGGACGGCATGTACCCGCCCATGCACCTCGACGAGGAGAAGGACGCGGACGGCAACATCACCAAGCCGGGCGCCGACTACTACCTCAAGCCGATGAACTGCCCGATGCACAACCTCATCTTCAAGTCGCGTCAGCGCTCCTACCGTGAGCTGCCGCTGCGCCTCTTCGAGTTCGGCACCGTGTACCGCTACGAGAAGTCCGGCGAGGTCCACGGCCTGACCCGCGTGCGCGGCCTCACCCAGGACGACTCCCACATCTACTGCACCCGCGAGCAGATGAAGGACGAGCTCACCAGCCTGCTCACCTTCGTGCTGAACCTGCTCAAGGACTTTGGCCTGACCGACTTCTACCTCGAGCTGTCCACCAAGGACCCGAACAAGTACGTCGGCTCCGACGAGATCTGGGAGGAGGCCACCAACACGCTCGCCGAGGTCGCCAAGGAATCCAACCTCGAGCTCGTCGACGATCCGTGCGGCGCCGCCTTCTACGGCCCGAAGATCTCCGTGCAGGCCCGCGACGCCATCGGCCGCACCTGGCAGGTCTCGACCATCCAGCTCGACTTCAACCTGCCGGAGCGCTTCCAGCTCGAGTACATCGCGAAGGACGGCACCCACCAGCGCCCGGTGATGATTCACCGCGCCCTGTTCGGCTCCATCGAACGCTTCTTCGCCGTGCTGCTCGAGCACTACGCAGGTGCCTTCCCGGCGTGGCTGGCCCCCGTGCAGGTGCTCGGCGTGCCGGTTGCCGACGAGTTTGCCCCGCATCTGGCCGGCTTCGTCAAGTCCCTTGAAGATGAGATGGTCCGTTGCGAGATCGACTACTCCGACGATCGCTTCGGCAAGAAGATTCGCAACGCCTCCAAGTCCAAGGTGCCGTTCATCCTCATCGTCGGTGAGGAAGACATGAACAACAACGCGGTCAGCTTCCGCTTCCGCGACGGTAGCCAGCTCAACGGTGTGCCGGTGGACACTGCTCGCGAGCAGATTCTCACCGTCATCAAGAAGCGCGTCCAGGTGAACTCCGCCGACGACTTCAACGCTGCTGTGGCTGAGTGATGTGAATGGTACTGGCTCCCCTCTCTGAGGGGAGCCAAGAAAGGGCGCGAAAATGACTGACGTGCGTGTCGATAATCCGGCGGACTTTCCGCCTCAGGAGGACACGGTCGAACGACTGTGGACTCCGCAGCGCATGACCTATGTGCTGCGCAACAGCGAGGATCGCCCAACCAAGCCCAAGACGAAGGAATGCCCGTTCTGCGTCGGACCCAAAAAATCCGACGAAGACGGCCTCATCGCCTGGCGTGGCACGCACGTGTTCGCCATCATGAACCTCTACCCATACAATGTCGGGCATCTCATGATTTGCCCGTACCGTCACGTCGGATTCATCACCGAACTCGACGATGCCGAACTGTTCGAATTCGAGAAGGCCACCACCCTCGCCATGAAGGTGATGGAGACCGTCTCCCGTCCGGACGGATACAACATCGGCATCAATCAGGGCGAGGTCGCGGGTGCCGGAGTCGCCGCGCACCTGCACCAGCATGTGGTGCCGCGTTGGAATGGCGATGCGAACTTCATGCCCATCGTCGCCCAGACGCGTACCATGCCGATTCTGCTGTCCGACCAGCGAGATGCCTATGCCCAGGCATTCGAACAGCTGGCCCCGCAGTATCATTTGCCGCTTGCCTGACCGGGTGCGGCACCCGCGCAACCGGTTTTATCGGTACGCGCAATAAGACAATCATCGGAAACATTACGGGTATGTCTGATTAACGGCCTACAATCGTTTCGTTTGACATCATCCGTTTCAATAATTGCTAGGAGCATTATGTCAGGTCATTCCAAGTGGGCGACCACCAAGCACAAGAAGGCCGCCATCGACGCCAAGCGCGGCAAGCTCTTCGCCAAGCTCATCAAGAACATCGAAATCGCCGCCCGCCTCGGCGGCGGCGACCCGGACGGCAACCCGTCCCTGTACGATGCCATCTACAAGGCCAAGAAGGCCTCCATGCCGGCCGACAACATCGCTCGTGCCGTCAAGCGTGGTGCCGGTGCTGAAGACGGCGCCGCCAACTACGAAGACATCGTCTACGAGGGCTACGCTCCTGCCGGCGTTGGCCTCATCATCGAATGCCTTACCGACAACCGCAACCGTGCGGCCGCCGAAGTCCGTTCCACCCTGACCAAGGGCAACGGCTCCCTGGCCACCTCCGGCTCCGTGTCCTTCAACTTCGAGCGCAAGGGCCAGATCGTGGTGCCGTCCGAGGGCGTGGACTTCGACAAGCTGTTCGAAACCGCCGCCGAAGCCGGTGCCGAGGACGTTACCGATGACGGTGAGGTGTTCACCGTTGTGACCGGTCCGTCCGACCTGTTCACCGTGCGCAAGGCTCTGCAGGACGCCGGCTTCGACTACGATTCCGCCGACCAGGTCATGCAGCCGAAGAACGAGGTCGAGTTGAGCCTCGACGATGCCCGCAAGGTGTCCAAGCTCATCGACAACCTCGATGACCTCGACGATGTGCAGAACATCTACTCCAACTGGACCGCTTCCGACGAGGTGATGGCCCAGCTCGACGAGGAGTAATCCTCGTGATTATCCTTGGCGTCGACCCCGGGCTCACACGTTGCGGGGTCGGCGTGATCGAAGCCGGCGAGCACCGCCGGCTTTCGTTTATTCACGTGGACGTGGTGCGGTCCTCACCGGATATCACCCAGGATCTGCGTCTACTGGCCATCTACAACGGCCTGTCCGAGAAAATGGATCGCTTCGCACCCGATGCCGTATCCATCGAACGAGTGTTCGCACAATCCAACCGCAACACCGTACTCGGTACCGCACAGGCCGCCGGCCTCGCCATGCTCGCCGCCGCGCAACGCAATATTCCCGTGGCGTTGCATACGCCTACCGAAGCCAAGCTGGCTATCACCGGTAACGGGCAGGCGCAGAAGATTCAGGTGGAGCGTATGGTGACACGTATTTTGAACCTCACCAAAATGCCGACTCCCGCCGATGCCGCCGATGCCTTGGCTTTGGCCATTTGCCATGCGCTGCGCCCGGCAGGCGCATTGCAGGGCGGCGAACGCGAACAACATCTGACCGCCGCGCAACGCCAGTGGGCTGAGGCCGCACAGAAATCCACGCGCCGCCGCATCAACCACGACCGAGGCATGTAGTATACTTTCGAACAGTTGTTCGAGTCTTGAATCCTGGAGCCCTGAAGGAGTACCTGTATGATCGGCATGCTGACCGGGCGGGTTGAATCGGTCGAAACCGATACCGCATTGATTGATGTTGGGGGAGTGGGCTACGAAGTGCGCATGTCCGCCACCGACCTGAGCCGTCTGCACGCCGGGCAAGACACCCGCGTCTTCACCTATATGAACCTCTCTCAGGATGCCATTACCCTGCATGGATTCCTGGATCGGGACGCCAAGAAAACCTTTCTGCAACTCATCAAGGTCTCCGGCATTGGACCTAAAGTGGCCCAATCGTTACTCTCCACACTGACGCCGAGTCAGCTGGCCCACGCCATCGCCGACAACGACGCCACCGCGCTGGCCAAGGCTCCGGGGCTGGGCAAGAAGGGCGCACAGAAAATCATCCTCGAGCTTAAGGGCTCTATTGATTTGAGTCAGATCGAGGGTGCTTCCGCTCAGGCGGCAATATCCAAGTCTCCGGTGGATACCGGTACGGAACAGGTTGTCGAAGGACTGATTTCACTTGGCTGGCGTCAGCAGGACGCCCAACAGGCCGTTGCCGAGGCTTGCGCCGAAAACGATATTCCCACGCCGCTTGCCACCGACGATGTGCCGCGTGTGCTACGTCTGGCTTTGGCGCTGATGGATAGGGGCCGCTGATGAGCGAGACAACGGATTACGGAGCCTCCAACACCGGTGCCAACGAAGAGTCGTTGCGCATGGTCTCCTCCCAGCCGATCGGCAACGAGCCGGTCAGCGACGAGGAGCTGCGCCCCCATGTTCTCGAAGGCTTTATCGGACAGCCACGGCTCAAGGCCCAGCTGCAACTGTTCCTGGACGCGGCCCGCAAACGCGATGTGCCACCGGACCATATTCTGCTTGCCGGCCCTCCTGGCTTGGGCAAAACCACGTTGGCCATGATCGTTGCCAATGAGCTTGAAGTGCCGATTCGCGTGACTTCCGGCCCTGCGGTTCAGCATGCCGGTGATCTTGCTTCGATTCTGAGCTCCCTCGACGTCGGCGAAGTGCTGTTCATCGACGAGATCCATCGTCTGCCGCGCGCCGCCGAAGAGCTGCTGTATATCGCGATGGAGGACTTCCGCGTCGATGTGATGGTCGGCAAAGGCCCGGGCGCAAGCTCCATCCCGCTGACCCTGCCGCGATTCACCGTCATCGGTGCCACCACGCGCGAAGGTATGCTGCCAAGCCCGTTGCGCGCACGCTTTGGCTTCACCGCACATCTCGACTTCTATCCGCATGAGGAGTTGGAAAAGCTCATCGAACGTTCGGCCAACGTACTGGGCGTAAACCTTGATGCGGGTTCCGCTCATGAGCTTGCGTTGCGTTCGCGCGGCACGCCGCGTATCGCCAACCGATTGCTACGCCGTGTACGCGACTGGGCCATCGTCCACGACCTGATCGTGGTGCGGCCGGACGACGTCAAGGAGGCGCTGGCCCTGTACCAGATCGACTCCGAAGGCCTCGACCGGCTGGACATCGCCGTGCTCAATGCCATCGTGCGCAACTTCAACGGTGGACCCGTGGGCCTGAACAATCTGGCGGCCATGGTGGGCGAGGAATCGGAAACCGTGGAAACCGTGTGCGAGCCGTATCTCGTGCGCGAAGGTTTTATGATTCGCACGCCCAAAGGCCGCGTGGCTACCGAGAAGGCATGGCAGCATTTGGGGATTACGCCCAAAGATGATGTCAGCAAGCTCTTCTAGACTTTCTCCTGTTTGCACACTTGGCGGCGTTTCGTCAATGTCGCTCGTTTGAAGGAGTTGTTTCGTGGAACAACAGTACATTATGCTCATCGTGATCGTCGTCGTGTTCGGCGGCATGATGTGGTGGCAGTCCAAGAAGGCCAAGCAGCAACAGCAGGAGAAGCAGGACTTCCGTCGCAACCTGCAGCCCGGCACCGAGGTCATCACCATCGGCCAGGTGATCGGCAAGGTCGTCGAAGTCGACGAGCAGTATGAGGAGATCGTCATCGACTCCGAAGGCTCCAAGCTGCGTTTCGGCTTCAACGCCATCGCCCGTGAGTACACCCGCCCGGCCTATGTGTCCGATGATGAGGTCGACGAGAACGGCAACCCGCTGCCCGACGAAGACACCGAGGCTCCGGCTAACGATGAGGCTGGTCAGGTTCCGATCGAGGCGTCCGTCGTGTCCGAGGAAGACACCGCTGACGAGACCGGTGACGACAACGAAACCAAGACGAAGTAAGCTGTTCGATTCGGTAGCACCATCCGCGTATCGCATCGCAAAGGCATAAAAGGGGCGAGCACTATGGCACAGTCGGACATCACCATCGACGCATTGAGCAAGGTAGGGCAACAGGACGCCGAATATCTGGTGTCCTTGGTGCGTTCCGTACCGGGGTTTCCCAAGGAAGGCATCATCTTCCGTGATTTCATGCCAGTGCTCGCCGACCCCAAGGGCTTGAAGATTCTGCTCAAAGCACTTGAAGAGGCCCTGCCGGTGTCCCCGAGCGAATTCGACTCCATTGCCGGTCTCGAATCGCGCGGGTTCCTGTTCGGCCCGGCCATGGCCGCCCATTTGGGCAAGGGTTTCATCGCCGTGCGTAAGGCCGGCAAGTTGCCGCCTGAAACCATCGGTGAATCCTATGACCTCGAATACGGCACGGCCAGTGTCGAAATCGAAACCGACGCCGTACAGGCAGGGAAGCGAGTGCTCATCGTCGATGACCTCATCGCCACGGGCGGCACCGCCAAAGCCGCCACCGACCTTATCGAAAAGGCCGGTGGCACCGTGGTGGGCTTCAGTTTCGTGATGCGGCTCGATGGCCTCGACGGTCTGGATAAGCTCGACGGCAAGCCCAGCAGCTCGCTGATCGCGATGCCGGCCTGAGATTTCGTCTCACCCAACGTACAGTCAGTTTTCAAGGTCCGGCATGTACTGTGTACAGTTACATGCCGGACCAATTACATAGTCAGGGAAGGATCGATGGATCTTTACGAATACCAGGCGCGTCAGCTGCTCGAGGAACAGGACATTCCCACCCCGGACGCCATCTTTGCCCAGAACTCCCATGAAGTCGCTGAAGCGGCGGACAAAATCGGCTATCCCTGCGTAATCAAGGCGCAGGTCAAGATCGGTCATCGTGGTCAGGCCGGCGGCGTCAAGATCGCCCATAACCGCGACGAGGCGATTCTTGAATCCGAGTCCATCCTGCCGATGACCATCCACGGGCACAAGGTTTCCGGCGTGCTTGTAGCCGAAGCCAAGAACATCCTGCACGAATACTACGTGTCCATCTCCGTGGACCGCACCTCGCGCGACTTCGACGTGCTGGCCACCGCTAACGGCGGCACCGAAGTCGAGGAAATCGCCAAGGAACATCCGGAGGCCGTCAAGCGCCTGCACATCGATGCGCTCGGTGACTTCGACCTGGCCGCTGCCACCGAAATGGCACAGAGCATCGGCTTCTACCACGCGGACGTCGATCAGGCCGCACAGATTCTGCTCAAGATGTGGCGCTGCTTCAAAGACAACGACGCCACGCTCGTGGAAATCAATCCGCTCGCCAAGATCGGCGACCCGGATGACGAATCCACCAAGCAGCTGAGCGCCTTGGACGCCAAGATCTCCTTGGATGACAACGCCTCCTTCCGCCATGACGGCTGGGCGCGTTTCGTGGATCCCATCGTTCCCGACCCCTTCGAACAGCGCGCCCGCGAACACGGCCTGCACTACGTGCACCTGCACGGCGAGGTCGGTGTGATCGGCAACGGTGCAGGACTCGTCATGAGTTCCCTGGATGCCGTCTCCGGCGCTGGCGAGGAACAGGGCACCAACATCAAGCCCGCCAACTTCCTGGACATCGGCGGCGGCGCCTCCGCAGCCGTCATGGCCGAAAGCCTGGAGATCGTACTGTCCGACCCTCAGGTCGAATCCGTGTTCATCAATGTCTATGGCGGCATCACCTCCTGCGTGGAAGTCGCCAACGGCATCCTCGAAGCGGTCGCCAAGCTCGGCGGTTCCAAGCCGATCGTTGTGCGCTTCGATGGCAACGCCGCCGCCGAGGGTCTGCATATCCTCGCCTCCGCCAATAACCCGAATATCCATGTGTCCGAAACCATGGAAGGCGCGGCAGCCAAGGCCGCGCAGCTCGCCGGTGAGGCGACCCAGTCCAAGGAGGTTCGCTGATGCTGTTCATCGAAGACGGCGCTCCCGTTATCGTCCAGGGCATGACCGGCCATCAGGGCATGACCCATACGGCTCGCATGCTCAAGGCCGGCACCAATATCGTCGGCGGCGTGAACCCGCGCAAGGCCGGCACATCCGTCACCTTCCCCGGTGCCAAGAACGGTGCCGACGCGGACATCCCCGTGTTCGCCACCTGCGGCGAAGCACGTGAAGCCACCGGCGCCAAGGCCAGCGTGGTGTTCGTGCCGCCGAAGTTCGCCAAGTCCGCCGTGGTCGAAGCCGTCGAAGCCGGCATCGAACTCATCGTGGTCATCACTGAAGGCATTCCGGTGGCCGATTCCGCATACTTCGTCGAACTGGCGCTCAAGAAGGGCGTGCGCATCATCGGACCGAACTGCCCTGGTCTCATCACGCTCGGCAACCCCGGCGTCAATCTGGGCATCATCCCCGACGGCATCGTCGGCCGCGGCCCGCTCGGACTGGTCTCCAAATCCGGCACCCTCACCTACCAGCTCATGGGCGAATTGTCCGATATCGGCTTCACCGCATGTCTCGGCGCCGGCGGCGACCCGATCGTCGGCACGACGCTGCTGGAAGCCCTGCAGGCATTCGAAGCCGACCCCGACACCAAGGCTGTCATGATGATCGGCGAAATCGGCGGCTTCGCCGAACAGGACGCCGCCGCATGGGCCAAGGAGCACATGACCAAGCCGGTTGTCGCCTACATCGCCGGTTTCACCGCCCCCGAAGGCAAGCAGATGGGCCACGCCGGCGCCATCGTCTCCGGAGGCAAGGGCACCGCCCAGGACAAGAAGAACGCGCTCGAGGCGGCGGGCATCCCCGTGGGCAAGACCCCGGGCCAGGCCGCCGAGATCATGCGTGACGTACTCGCCAAGGCCAACATCGACTGATCGGTTCCAACCAATCGTGATGAAAGCCGTGATTCGCCAATGGGTGCGGGGAGCCATAGTCGCCCTCGCATCCATGGCCATCTATGCCGTTGCATTAGGCTGCTATACAGCGCTGATGTTATTGGTCGTCTCTATGGAAGAGGGCGGCGACAATCTCACCGTCGGCACAACCTCGCTGACACAGGCCGTTGTGCTTCTGAGTGAGGGATCGGGCTTTAGAACCGATTCGTTCACCCTCACCATTACGCCATTGCTGTTGACCATACTGCTGATATGGCTGATCAATGCACTCATCATGCGAATCAAGGCATACGGGCCGCATGCGTATGTTGCCGGATTGATTGTTTGGCTCGGGTTGAACGAGGCATTCCGGCAATCCGTGCACCTAGGTCTTGTCGATGACCAGTGGCTGGTGTTGCTGAAAGCAGCCGTCGTATTCTCGATCGGTTTCCTATGCGCAGCCGTACCGGAATCAGCCAAAATGCGAGCATTCAGGGACTGGACTCGCAAGCAGGTGCCGGCGGACATACGCCACTGCCTGAAAATCGGCGTCGCCTTGGCCGTCGCGATACTGAGCATATATCTGGCAATTGGATTGATTACCGTCATCGTATGGTCGGTACGCAACCATGCCGCTGTCGTATCGTTGTTCGAATTGTCCGGGATGGAAACCGGTTCACGAATTCTCACCACCGTCGCCATGCTGATCTGGCTACCCAACGTCATGCTCTGGGCTGTTTCCTGGCTCTTCGGCGGCGGATTCGCCATCGGTGATTTGGCCAGTTTCACGTTATGGCTCGGCCAATCCAAAGAGCTTCCTGCAATTCCGGTATTCGGTATTCTGCCCGAACCGGTCAGCAGCGAACTATGGCGTACCGTTGCCTTGAACGCGCCTCTCGCCATCGCTGCGCTCGTGGGCCTGCTGGCTGTATTCCTACCGCAAGGATTCGCCTGCAGACCGTTGAATATACGGAATACGTCCACCCGCGGCCCGGTACTGGTTTCGCTGATCTACTCCGCCGGGGCATTCTGCCTGAGCGCGATGCTGATCTCACTGGCATCCACATTGCTGTTCGCTCTGTCCAATGGATCGCTTGGCGATCATCGTCTTGCTCACATAGGCGTCGACGTCATGGCCTCCACCAGAGTCGTCGGTCATTCGACCGCACTGGGACTCACCGCGGCGTGGCTGCTCGCGCTGATTGGCACAGCGCTCGTTTTTCCGATAGTCTGGTTGGTTGAGAGAATCAAGGATTCCCGCACCACCGCCGCGACCTCGAAGACCGCCACCGTTCGTCAGGCGCGGTTCCTAGCGTCACAACCACAAGAATCCAAGGAGGAACAGGATGACAAACACGAACCGACCGATACGTCGAGCACTGGTCTCGGTCTTTCATAAGGAAGGCATCGAAGTACTCGCGGAAGCGTTCGTGAAGGCCGGCACCGAAGTTGTTTCCACTGGTTCGACCGCCAAGAAGCTTGCCGAACTGGGCGTCAAGGTAACCGAGGTGTCCGATGTCACCGGATTCCCCGAATGCCTCGACGGCCGCGTCAAGACGCTGCACCCGTACATTCACGCCGGCATTCTGGCTGATATGACCAACCCCGAGCACGCCAAGCAGCTCGAGGAGTTCGGCATCAAGCCGTTCGACCTGGTGGTCGTCAACCTGTACCCGTTCGCCGACACCGTGCGCTCCGGCGCCAACGAGGCCGATACCATCGAGAAGATCGACATCGGCGGTCCCTCCATGGTGCGCGGCGCGGCCAAGAACCACGCCACCGTGGCCATCGTCACCGATCCGGCCGATTATGCACTGGTCGCCTCCCGCGTGGCCGACGGCACCGGCTTCTCCTTGGACGAGCGCAAGTGGCTTGCCGCCAAGGCCTTCGCGCACACCGCCGCCTATGACGCCACCATCAACGAGTGGACCGCCAAGCACTGGCCCAAGCCGGCCTCTCTGGACGCCGTCGAGGTGGACAAGGACGATCAGGGCACTGAAGTCGATTCCGCCAAGTTCCCGGCCCAGTTCACCCGCACCTGGGATCGTGCGCACACCCTGCGCTACGGCGAGAACTCCCACCAGCAGGCCGCCCTCTACATCGACCCGCTCAACCAGACCGGTTTCGCCCACGCCGAGCAGCTCGGCGGCAAGCCGATGAGCTACAACAACTACGTGGATGCGGACGCCGCCTGGCGCACCGTATGGGATATGGCTCCCGCCATTGCCGTGGCCGTAGTCAAGCACAACAATCCGTGCGGTCTGGCCATCGGCGCGACCGCGGCCGAGGCCCACAAGAAGGCTCACGCCTGCGACCCGATGAGCGCCTACGGCGGTGTGATCGCCTGCAACTCCAAGGTCACTCTTGAGATGGCCGAAAGCGTGCGCCCGATTTTCACCGAAGTCATCGTCGCCCCCGACTATGAGCCGGCCGCGCTCGAACTGCTGCAGACCAAGAAGAAGAACCTGCGCATCCTCAAGGTGGCCGAGCCGCCGAAGGGCCACGAGGCCATCCGCCAGATCGATGGCGGCCTGCTTGTGCAGGACACTGATCTGATCAACGCCGTCGGCGACGATCCGGACGCCTGGAAGCTCGTGGCCGGCGAGGCCGCCGACGCTGACACGCTGAAGGACCTCGTGTTCGCATGGCGTGCAATCCGCTGCGTGAAGTCCAACGCCATCCTGCTGGCCCACGACCAGGCCACGGTTGGCATCGGCATGGGCCAAGTCAACCGCGTGGACTCCTGCCATTTGGCCGTCGAGCGCGCCAATACGCTGGCCGATGGTGCCGATCGCGCCACCGGTGCGGTCGCGGCATCCGATGCGTTCTTCCCGTTCGCCGATGGTGCCCAGGTGCTTATCGACGCGGGCGTCAAGGCCATCGTGCAGCCTGGCGGCTCCATCCGCGATGAGGAGGTCATCGAAGCGGCCAAGAAGGCCGGCGTGACCATGTACCTCACCGGCACCCGCCACTTCTTCCACTGATCGGGACTCTCTGAGGGGAGAAGCTCAGCCAAAACGCACAAAGGTGGGATTCCGCTTGGACCCGTTGACGGGTCCAAGCGGAATCCCACCTTTTGCTATTCGCCTGCTATTGTGGTCACGTAACCGTTCGACAGAAGGAATCGCAACATGCACAACCATCCCTATGTATCCGAAGCACATGAGGGCAAGCCATGGTTTGAATGGTGCGTACTCGGCGTCGTCGCCGTCATCACACTGCTGGTTGCTTTCGGATATACGATGGCCGCCACGGTCATACTTGCCGTGACGGCCATCATCACCGGGCTTGTTCGCCTGATTCTTCAGGACAAAAGCCCATGGAAAGTGCGCTCAGTGGCGTTCGACTCCTTCATCGGCATCGCCTTGGGAATCGGCCTGCTGATTACCTACTTCAGCTTCTTTGGACTCTTCGGCAACATCTTTTTCCGCTGAATCGCCATCAGACGAGGCGGCCTGATCGAAGAATTCGCCATCGTCGAGCGTGTCCGCGTTTGCATCGGCATCCGTCTGCGGAAGATCGGCGGCAGCCGGCACTTTGGGAGTGGTCATCATCTGCGCGATGATCATGACCAACGCCACCACAGCGGCGGCCAAGACCGGGCTAATCCAGAATACCCACAGCTGCTGCAGCGGATTTTGCGTAAGACCCTCATTCATCGCGGCCAGTGCGATACCGGTGGAACGGGCGGGATTGAGACCAGCACCGGTAACCGGGTAGCTGATGGCGGTGGCCAGACCATAGGCAAGACCCATGGCAATGACATGACGTTCCGAGGACTCGCCGTGATCACCCAGAGAAGACATGGCGGTGGCAACGACAATCAGAGAGGCAACGACCTCGACGACAATCGCCAGCGTAATCGAGAACGTAATGCCATACTGGGTCAGCAGCGAGTAAGACACGGAGCCGTTTTCGAAACCGTTAACGGCCGGAGTCAGCCACACTTTGGCAGCTACCTGCTCGGATGTGGGCAGCAGCTTGACCACGGCGAAGCCGGCGGCGATGGCACCGATGACCTGAGCGATCACATAGAGGATGCCATCCAGGATTTTCGTCTTGGAAACCAGCACGGAGGCTACGGTGATGGCCGGATTCAGCTGGCCACCGGACACGCGGGAGAAGATGGCGGTGACTGCGGCATATGCCAAGCCGGTAGCCAACGCGAAGAACACGATATTGATGCCATACACGGCCGAACCCCATGTGGAGAAGGCGTAAATGGCAAAGCACAGCAGGAAGCTGCCGGCCAATTCGGCGCACACGCGCAGAGCCAGCGGCTGTTGCTTGGTTTCTTCCATGATTGTTCATTCCTTTTCATCTGTTGGAAGACGGGCGAACCCGCACAAACGGTTGCCAGTCTAGCAGCAGTCCTACGTTGCGGTATGATATATAGGTCGGAATTGGCTGGGATTCCAGTCCGCCAACTCTGAAGTATGTATACAAATCGACAGTCTCTGCGATGACAGAATCTGTCCGGCCACGTTGGGAGAACGATGCCAAACGCATATTCCCGCGCTGCGAAAGCGCAAGACGATTCCAATTCCATTCGACTCCAGAAGCTGCTTGCCCAAGCGGGATTCGGGTCCCGCCGCAAGTGCGAGGACATGATCACCGAAGGCCGTGTCGAGGTCGACGGTGAACTGGTCACCGAGCTCGGAACTCGCGTTGACCCTCATAAGCAGCAGGTGCGCGTAGACGGTTCGCGCGTACGCGTCAATCCGAACCACGTCACTCTGGCGCTGAACAAGCCCCGCAAGGTGCTCTCCGCCATGGACGACCCGAAAGGCCGCTACACGTTGCGCGACATCGTGGGCGACAAGTACGAGCGCATCTTCCACATGGGCCGTCTCGACTACGATTCCGAGGGTCTGATCCTCATGACGAACGACGGCGAGCTCTCGCAGCACGTCATGCACCCCAAGTACGAGGTCGAGAAGACCTACGTCGCCACGCTGGAAGGCAAGATCTCCGGCACCGTGTGCCGTCGACTCGTGACCACCGGCGTGCAGCTCGACGACGGCTGGATCAAGCTCGACCACTGCGCGATCATCGACTCCTCGCGTGACCACACGATGGTCAAGGTCGTGCTGCACTCCGGCAAGAACCGCATCGTGCGACGTATCTTCGGCTCAATCGGCTTCCCGGTCAAGCGCTTGGTGCGCACCCAGATCGGCCCGATCAAGCTCGGTGATTTGAAGCCCGGTTCCTACCGCGTGCTGTCCCAGACGGAAGTCCGTTCGCTGTCCAAGGAGGTTGGTCTGTGATTCGCGTTGCCATCGACGGCCCCGCCGGCGTGGGCAAGTCGTCCACGTCCAAGGCGCTGGCCAAGTATTTCGGATACGCTTACCTTGACACGGGCGCGATGTATCGTGCCTGCGCTTGGTGGTGTCTGAAGCAGGGCATCGATCTGGACGCCGAAACCGTGGATGAGCGTGTCATCACCGAAGCGGTGGGCGAGTTCTTCACCGGCGACCATTTCGATATCTCCGTGGACCCGGACAACCCCCGCGTATTCGCCGACGACGAGGACATCTCCGAGGCCATTCGTTCCTCCGAAGTCTCCAGCCATGTCTCCAAGGTGTCGAACGTCATCCCGGTGCGCAACGTGCTCATCGCCGCCCAGCGCGCCTACATCGCCCGCGAAGCGTCGGCCGACTCCTTCTCCGGGGGTTTGGGCATCGTGGCCGAGGGCCGCGATATCACCACCGTGGTGTCCCCGGACGCCGAGGTGCGCGTGCTGCTGACCGCCCGTGAGGAGGTCCGTCAGGCCCGTCGCACCGGCCAAGCCGTCAAGGGCGTGGGTGCTGAGGATGTGGCTGCGCGCGACAAGGCCGATTCCAAGGTCACCAGCTTCCTGACCGCCGCCGATGGCGTTACTACCATCGACAATTCCGATTTGGACTTCGCCCACACGCTCGATCTGCTCATCGGTCTGGTCGAGGACGCCATCGAGAACCAGGAGTACGAGCAGTATGCCGCCAATCTCGAAGGCTATGAGCTGGACGAAGGCGATGAGGATCTGATTTCCGGCCGCGGTTTCACGGAAGGCGCGCGCAAGGCCGGCCCCAAGCCGGTGGGTGTGCTGGCTGTTGTAGGCCGTCCGAACGTGGGCAAATCATCCCTGGTCAACCGTATCCTCGGCCGCCGTGCCGCCGTTGTGGAAGACACGCCGGGCGTTACGCGAGACCGTGTGAGCTATGACGCGGAATGGGCCGGCACCGACTTCAAGCTGGTGGACACGGGCGGCTGGGAAGCCGACGTGGAAGGCATTGAATCCGCCATCGCCTCACAGGCACAGGTTGCCGTGACCTTGGCCGATGCTGTGGTATTCGTTGTCGATGGTCAAGTGGGCATGACCACCACCGATGAGCGCATCGTCAAGATGCTGCGTGCCGCCGGCAAGCCGGTCGTGCTGGCCGTCAACAAGATCGACGACCAGGCCAGCGAATACCTTGCCGCCGAATTCTGGAAGCTCGGCCTCGGCGAACCATACTCGATTTCCGCCATGCACGGCAGGGGAGTGGGCGACCTGCTGGACGTCGCGCTCGACAAGCTCAAGCAGGCCGAGAAGACTTCCGGCTACCTCACGCCTTCCGGCCTGCGCCGCGTGGCTCTGGTGGGCCGCCCGAACGTGGGCAAGTCGTCTCTGCTCAATCAGCTGGCGCGCGAAGAACGTGCCGTGGTCAACGATTTGGCCGGCACTACGCGCGACCCCGTCGACGAAATCGTCAACATCGATGGCGAGGACTGGCTGTTCATCGACACGGCCGGCATCAAGCGACGCCAGCACAAGCTCACAGGCGCGGAATATTATTCCTCTCTGCGCACGCAGGCCGCCATCGAGCGCTGTGAATTGGCGCTGATCCTGTTTGATGCTTCGCAGCCGGTATCCGATCAGGATTTGAAGGTCATGTCCACAGCCGTGGATGCGGGCCGTGCGATCGTGCTCGTGTTCAATAAGTGGGATGCGATGGACGAGTTCGACAAGCAGCGTCTCGAACGCCTGTGGAACACCGAATTCGACCGTGTGATGTGGGCCGAGCGTGTGAATCTGTCCGCCAAGACCGGCTGGCACACCAACCGTCTGACGCGAGCCATGGATAAGGCCTTGGAATCCTGGGATCAGCGTATTCCTACAGGCAAGCTCAACGCCTTCCTCGGCAAAATTCAGGCCGCCCACCCGCACCCGTTGCGTGGTGGCAAGCAGCCGCGAATCCTCTTCGCCACGCAGGCATCCACGCGCCCGCCGCGTTTCGTGATCTTCGCCACCGGCTTCCTCGAGCACGGCTACCGCCGCTACATCGAGCGTTCCCTGCGCGAGGAATTCGGCTTCGAAGGCACGCCGATTCAGATCTCCGTGAACATCCGCGAGAAGAAGAAGCGGAAGTGACACGCGCGTAATTTGCCAGATTTCAAATATCTGGTAAATTATCTACTCGGTGCTTTTGCACCATCGGGCCGTAGCGCAGTTTGGTAGCGCACTTGACTGGGGGTCAAGGGGTCGCGGGTTCAAATCCCGCCGGCCCGACCGATTAGTCCCGGAATTCTGCCACTTTTGAGTGGTTGTCTTCCGGGGTTTTTCCGTTTTCAGACAATATGAGACAACATGACGACGGACTTACCTTTGTAAGCCATTCGTAATGAATTATCACCGACAATTCACCGCCTCCGCACCCCCGTCGTATGCGTTTGCCCCAAACAGGGGCTAGACTGGTTCCTATTGATTTGACGAAAGGGACCCGAATTGACAGAAATAAACGATAAGGCCCAACTGGATATCGCCGCCGCTGACGACACCGACGCCGTTACCTCGGACACCCCCGAAGAAACCGTAAACACCCCCGAAGTGGATGAGACTTTCGAGCTTTCGGCCGCCAAGATGCGCGAGCATGGCATGAGCGAAACCGCCATCAACCAGTTCCACCATTTGTATGACGTATGGCGCCATGAAGAAGCCTCCAGCTGGATTCGCGAGGACGACATCGAGCCGCTTGGCCACGTGCCCAGCTTCCACGACGTCTATGAGACCATCAACCACGACAAGGCCGTGGACGCCTTCGCCAAGACCGCATTCCTCAAGCTCAATGGCGGTCTGGGCACCTCCATGGGATTAGACAAGGCCAAGTCGCTGTTGCCGGTGCGTAGGCACAAGGCCAAGCAGATGCGCTTCATCGACATCATCATCGGTCAGGTGCTTACCGCTCGCACACGCCTGAACGTCGAACTGCCGCTGACGTTCATGAACTCCTTCCACACTTCGGCGGACACGATGAAGGTGCTCAAGCATCATCGCAAGTTCAGTCAGCATGACGTGCCGATGGAAATCATCCAGCATCAGGAACCCAAGCTCGTGGCCGCCACCGGCGAACCTGTGAGCTACCCTGCGAACCCGGAGCTGGAATGGTGCCCGCCCGGCCACGGCGACCTGTTCTCCACCATCTGGGAGTCTGGTCTGCTTGACGTATTGGAGGAGCGCGGCTTCAAGTATCTGTTCATCTCCAATTCCGACAATCTCGGTGCGCGCCCCTCGCGTACGTTGGCCCAGCACTTCGAAAACACAGGTGCCCCGTTTATGGCTGAAGTGGCCATCCGCACCAAGGCCGATCGCAAGGGCGGCCATATTGTACGAGACAAGGCCACTGGTCGCCTAATACTGCGTGAAATGAGCCAGGTCCATCCGGACGATAAGGAAGCGGCCCAAGACATCACCAAGCATCCTTACTTCAACACCAACTCAATCTGGGTTCGCATCGACGCTTTGAAAGACAAGCTCGCCGAATGCGATGGTGTGTTGCCGTTGCCGGTGATTCGTAACAAAAAGACCGTGAATCCCACGGACCCGGATTCCGAACAGGTGATTCAGCTGGAAACCGCCATGGGCGCCGCAATCGGTCTGTTCAACGGTTCTATCTGCGTCCAAGTGGATCGTATGCGCTTCCTTCCGGTGAAAACCACCAATGATTTGTTCATTATGCGTTCCGATCGATTCCACCTGACGGACACGTATGAGATGGAAGACGGCAATTACATCTTCCCGAACGTCGAACTTGATCCGCGATACTACAAGAACATCCACGATTTCGACGAACGGTTCCCCTACGCCGTGCCATCTTTGGCCGCAGCCAACTCGGTTTCCATTCAGGGCGACTGGACATTCGGACGTGACGTCATGATGTTCGCCGACGCCAAACTGGAAGATAAAGGCGAGCCAAGCTATGTGCCGAACGGCGAATACGTTGGTCCGCAAGGCATCGAACCGGACGATTGGGTGTGATTTACAACACGGTCGAACGATAAAAAAGATATTATTTTTGTGAAATGGCGCTCAAGTGCGGAAAAAGCCTCTAAGATAGAGTGAGTGTGAGGAAACTCATACGCACTTATAACGAAACAATAACTATACGTGAGGACTAATGGCAGAGGGCACAAGCGGACGTCGGCGTTTTTCCGACAAATGGGGCAAGCACGAGCTGGACGTACTGGCTGTGTTGTCATCCGCGTTCCCGCAATGGCTCACATCCCGCCAAATTGCGCAGCGCGTCAAGGCTTACGCCGACTCGTATGGAGAGCTGGCAGATCAGGCCGCCAAGGCCGCGTTCGCCAAGCAGTTCCAGCGTGATCGCGCCAAGCTCGCCGCTATGGGCATCGCCATCGAATCACGGCAGCCTGAGTATTCGTCCAAGTCGGAAGGCCAGGACTTCGCGTCCTACCGTCTGCAGTTGGGCGACGAACCGCGCATCCGTCTGATGTTCGAGCCGGAAGATATGCCGGTGCTTGCCGCCGCCAACTATCTGGCTCGTTCGATGTCGATTTCCTCCGAGCCGGATCAGTCCCAGCTCGCCCAACATGCGTCGCGCACCACGCCGCGTGTGCCGCAGACCCCTATTCCCGGTCTCGGTTTGGATTCGATTGCGCCTGGCTTGGGCACGCAGCCCATTCCGGACTCGCTGGTCAAGGTTATCGATTCGCGTCGCTTTGCCGCCACCGTTGATGTGGACGGCGAACACCTGAACGTGGCCTACACCGATTCCGACGATTTGGCCATGTTTGTGCTGGAGCATCCGGGTGCCACGATTGTCAGCCCGCAGGAGGCTGTGGACGCCTATCATCGCCGCCTGCACGCCGCCAGCCGATTCACTCTGGCTGACGAATCCGCCAGCCCTGTAAGCGCCTCGGTGGTTTCCCCGTCGATTAGTCGCGATGTTCGTGAGCCGGGTGATCCCGAGTCGATCAAGGCCCAGAACAAGAAGAACGGCCCCGCTTTCCAAACGGGCAGCGAGGTGGATCGTCGCCTGCGTCTGATGCTGTTCCTCTCCGCTCACCTGGGTGAGGAATTCTCGATGAGCGAGCTGGCCGAGCGCTTTATCGGCAAACCGAAGAACGACGACGAGCTCAAGAAATTCGTCAACATCATTCATAAGGACATCAACACCCTGACCACCGTTTCCGACGATGGTGAGATGGCTGGCAGCCAGTTCTTCGATATCGACTGGCCGCTGCTGGATGCCGAGGGTATTGTTTCCGCCACCAATTCGTTGGGCCTTGAACGTCTTGCCGGCATTTCGCCGCAATACCTCAGCATGCTCACCGCCTCGGTCAGCTACTTGGCGCATTCGCCGTTACTGCCGGACAAGCAGCGTGGGCAGGCCGAATCCCTGTATGAGCGTTTGCGCCGCCATGTCAGCCCGGGCCAGACCCCGTGGCTGAGCCTGACCGGCTATGAGCTGGAGCCCCGAAGCTTCTCCATCGTCAAGCGCGCGATCAACACCGATTCGCTGTTGGACATGGAGTACTCCGACGGTACCGGTAGTACCCGTCGCAAGCTGGTGGCCCCCGCCAAGATTTTCATCGACGAAGGCGTGTATTATGCCGCCGTCTACACGGATGTCGGTTCCGCCGCCCCTAAGGACAAGAAGGCCTACGTCTCCAAAGACAAGACCATCGACAAGGCGAACGGCAAGCCGCGCATCTGGCAGGTGCTGCGCTTGGCCCGTATCGAAAAGGCGGAACTGGTCAAGCCCACCAAGCAGATCAACATCCCGAACATGCCGGTGAGCGAACTGCGCAAGTGGAGTTTCGACAACGGTACCGACGCGGTGTTCATCACCGATCAGCGCGATCTGGCATTCATCAAGACATTGCCGGGCGCTACCGTCGAACAATGCGGTGCCGGTGAAAAGGTGCATCTGACCGTTTCCTCCGACTCCTGGTTCGTGGCCTTCTGCATCGCACACGCGCGTCATATCACGGCGGTCGCCCCGGAAACGTTGCGCACCATGATCGTGGCACGCGCCGAACGCGAACTGAGCATCAGCGAGAACAAGTAAGGAGCCTTTCATGCCTTGGTGGATATGGCTGATTCTGGCCCTGTTCATGCTGGCCATGATTGTTGCCGGACTCATCTATGCAGCCCTTCATGGAATCCGTGCCTTGAAAGACATGTCCGACATCGGCGGCCAGCTCGGTGAACGCGTGGCCGCGATGGGGGAGTCTGGCACCTCTGCCGACACCAGCGAGCCGCCTCTGTTCACTCAGCCGCTCAGCGTGGCACAGAATCGTTATGCCGAGGCCCATGCGGACGTGATTCGCAGCAAGGCCGCCAAGCGCGAACGCCACACCCAGGCATGGGACCGCTGGAAGCGATTCAACAACTAACGGAAAGCAGCAATGGCACGTCACCAACACCATAAGGGCAATGCCGATTCCCAGACGCTGAGCCCTTCGCAGCGGTACGCATCATTCCAAAAAGTCCAGCGCCATCGGGCGTCCGCAGCAGCGCGATTCGCCGAATCCCTGCCCTTCGAACTGGACGACTTCCAGACCGAAGCCAATGACGCGCTCGAAGCCGGCAGCAACGTACTGGTCGCGGCCCCAACCGGTGCCGGCAAAACCGTAGTGGCGGATTTTGCCATTTATCTCGCCCAGGAACGCAACGTCAAAGCCTTCTATACCACACCGATCAAAGCGCTGAGCAATCAGAAATACCATGATCTGGTCGACGTGTACGGCCCGGACAAGGTAGGCCTGCTCACCGGCGACACCTCGATCAACTCCGAGGCGGACATCGTGGTCATGACCACCGAAGTGCTGCGCAACATGCTCTACGAGCGTTCCACCACGCTGAACGCACTGCGCTACGTGATTCTCGACGAAGTGCACTATCTGGCCGACCGGTTCCGCGGGCCCGTGTGGGAGGAAGTCATCATCCACCTGCCCAAGACGGTCAAGATCGTCGGCCTGTCCGCTACCGTGTCCAACGTGGAGGATTTCTCCAACTGGATTGCCTCGGTGCGAGGCGACACCAAACTGGTGATCAGCGAACACCGCCCCGTGCCTTTGGAACAGCACGTCATCGTGCAGGCGGACGAACACACCGAGCCTGAGGTGCTGGATCTCTATCGCCGCGACGGCAACGGCGAGCAGACCACCAAGCTCAACGCCGAACTCATCAACCGGCTCGACCAGTTGGACCGCAAGGCCGCACGCCGGCGCGGCGAGGAACGCCCCGATAAGCGCAAGGGCTTCGGCAGAGGCCGCGGCGGCAAAGGCGCCAAGGGCCATGCCCCGAAAGCGGAACGCCACACCCCGCGCCGCTGGGCCGTGGTGGACGAGCTTAACTTTCTGGGAATGTTGCCCGGCATCTACTTCATCTTCTCGCGCAACGGTTGTGACCAGGCCGTGGAACAGTGTATCAACGCTGGACTGGAGCTCACCACCGATGAGGAAGTGACCAAGATTCGCCGCATCGTGGATGAGATGGTGGAGGGGCAACTCACTCAGGAAGACCTGAAAGCCCTGCAGTTCTCCAAGTTCCGCTTTGCGTTGGAAGAAGGCTTCGCTTCGCATCATGCCGGCATGATTGCCCTGTTCCGCCAGATAGTCGAACGATTGTTCGAAGAAGGTCTGGTCAAAATGGTGTTCGCCACGGAAACACTGGCCTTGGGCATCAATATGCCGGCCCGCTGCGTGGTGGTAGAGAAACTCGAGAAGTTCGACGGTACCGGTCATGTGGGCCTGACGCCCGGCGAATTCACGCAGCTCACCGGTCGTGCCGGTCGGCGCGGCATCGACACCATCGGCCACGCCATCGTGGTTGACCATCACGGTTTTGTGCCCGCCACGGCCGCCGCGCTGTCATCCAAACGTGTCTACCCGCTGCACTCGAGCTTCCGACCCACGTTCAACATGGCCGTGAACCTGCTCAACTCCAGCGACTACGAGACCGCGCACGTTACCCTGGACCAGTCGTTTGCCCAGTGGGAGGCCAACGAATCGGCCTGGCAGCTGGAATCGCAGATCAACACACTGAAGAACGCGCTGGCCGGATACGAACAGGCGTTCGCATGCGAACACGGCGACTTCAAACAGTTCATGACCCTGCGTATGGAGCTGAGCGACATCGAAAAGGAAGGCCGCCGCAAACTGAAGCACGAAGTGTTCCTGACCGATCAGGAGCGTTCACGCGCCTTCCAGAACCTTGACCAGCGCATTCGCGATTTGCGCAAGGCGGAGCACGAGCATCCATGCCGCAACTGCCCGGACCTCCAGCAACACCTCAAGTGGGGCCACCGCTGGGCCCGCGAGACCCGCGAACTGCAGCGCGTCACCGATCGCTACGACTCCCGTACCGGGTCCGTGGCCCGTCAGTTCGATCGCATCTGCGATATTCTCACCGGGCTTGGTTACCTCGAACGTCATGTCAATGCGGCCGGCCACATTGACATGACGTTGACCGAAAAAGGCTCGCTGCTGCGCCGCATCTACAGTGAACATGACCTGGAACTGTGCGAGGCGCTGCTCGCCGGCACGTTCGACAAGCTCGACGCCAACGGACTGGCCGCTGTGCTCTCTTCACTGGTATACGAGGCCAGACGCGGGGGAGACGGCGAACCGAGGCACTACCCGGGCGGCATCTCCGGGTCCATCGCAATCGCTTCGTCCAAGCTCAAGGGCATCTGTGAAGACATCGATATCCTGTGCGAGGATCACGGTCTGGACGAGATGCAGCGGCCGGACTTCGGCATTCTCGACATCATGTATGAATGGGCGGATGGCGGTTCGCTGGGATCGTGCCTGTACGGCACCGACATGACCGGCGGCGACTTCGTGCGCACTGCCAAACGACTGGCTGACGTGCTGCAGCAGATCGCTGTCGCCCAGCCGCTGCCGTTCGACGGGGGAGAGCGGCTGGCAGGCCTCGCCCACGAAGCGGCCGACCGGGTCAATCGTGGCGTGGTGGCCTACTCCGGCGTGGACTGACGGGGGGCCGTTTGATGGGAGTTTGTCAGCCGACGTCGGAAGCTTGGAATAGCGGCCAAGTCCGAACTGTTGCGTAAATTAGTAGGGTTAAAGATCTTTCAAGGAGGATGCCGATATGGCAGAACGTAGCCTCAGGGGCATGAGCATCGGAGCGAAATCGCTGGAGTCCGACGACAACGTCGATTTCGCCGCACGAAACGATGTGGCGTATGTATGCCCGAAGGGCCACCGCACCATCCTGCCGTTTGCCGAGGGTGCCGAAATCCCGGACGAGTGGGAGTGCCGTTGTGGTTCCGTGGCCCACCGTGAGGGCGACGCCGACCGTGAGGGCGACGAGATCAGCAAACCCACCCGCACCCACTGGGACATGCTGCTGGAACGCCGTAGCGAAGAGGAACTGGCCACCCTACTCGAAAAGCGCCTGCAAATGCACCGTGACGGTTGGATTCCTGACTACGAGTGATCTCCTACTGAACAACACGTGAACTTGATGCCCAGTCATCCCGACTGGGCATAATCATTGTTGGAACAAGTCGCATATCGTTTGACGACCATTCAAAGCAGTCGACATGAACAAAGGGGAGTGGAATCTCAATGGCACAGCATCCGATGAAAGTGGTCCTGTTGGACCTCGACGGCACGCTTACCAAGTCCGACGGCGGCATCATCGCCTCCGTCGTCAAGACGTTCGAGGAATTGGGTCGCCCGGTTCCCGACGATGCCGAGCTGCATCGTTTCATTGGTCCGGCCATCATCGAATCGCTGCGACGCAACCATGTGCCGGAGGATGAGCTTGACCGGGCGGTCACCATCTACCGCAGCTACTATGCGGATCGCGCCGTGTTCGATGATCCGAACGAGCCCGGCAACAAAGTTCCCGGCCGCTTGGTGAACGTCGTGTTTCCCGGTATCCGCGAACAGCTGCTCAAGCTGCGTGCCGACGGCTATTATCTGGCGTTGGCCAGCTGCAAGCCCGAGTACCAATGCGTTCCGATCTGTGAGCATTTCCATCTGACCGAGCTGTTGGACGGCATCTATGGCGCATCCAGGGATAACTCTCGTTTGGACAAGGATCAGGTGATTCGGTACTGCTTCGACAAAATCGGTTTTGATGCTGCAGCGGGGGACAAGGCCGTGATGATCGGCGACCGCTACACCGACATCGACGGCGCCCACGCCTGCAATCTGGACGCCATTGGCTGCCGCTGGGGCTACGCTCCGGCCGGTGAGATGGAAGAACACGGTGCCTACGAAATCATCGAGAAGCCCGAGCAGATCGAAGAAGCCGTAAACCGTTATTTCCAAACACACTGAAACACAACGGCGAGGACTTCTTCATGATGGGATGCGATGGAGCCTGCGCCGCGGGCTTCGACCTGGTTTTCATCGGTTTGCCATTGCTGTCGCTGTATGAGATTCCCATGCTGATATGGTTCATTTGGCGAGCATTCCACTGGAAACGAGATGACAAGGATTGGCTGAAAGGCACGGCGATTCTTGCAATTGCGGTGGTCGCTCCGGTGCTCCTTTGGCTGTCGGCCTGGTATGCTCCGGTGCTCCTTTGGCTGTCGGCCTTGGTATGCGTGGACTAGTTGATACAGGCGACCGAATCCTTGTCAAGGATAACTAATCTGACATAACGTACATTATCGGCTAACTATTCGGGAATCTTAGAAACGGCTTAATTCCAACGGTCTTCATTTCGCACAGGTAACTGTGGATGCCTCTGGGTGGCCCGTTGTGGCTACGCATTTGGCTACGCATTTCACACGATGGGAGACCAATGATGGCAATGGGTGGCGGCGGCTCGACATACAGAAGCGCCGATGGAATCTGGCACGCCGCGATAGACATAGAGCCCGACAGGGCCACCGGGCGCAGGAGGCGGCTCACGGCCCAAGGCAAGACCAAGGCGGTGGCGAACGCGAGGCTCAGGATGAAGCTGGACGCATACGTGCGCAAGGGCTTCACGCCGAACTCGCCGTCGCCGCGCCTCATGGACTGGCTAGAGACTTGGTACCACGAGCGGGCCGAGGCCAACCTGCGTCCGAACAGCAGGCGAAGCTACGAGAACGCCATCGTGCGGCTGAACAAGATAGCCGGCGCGAGGCGCATCAGCTCGCTGGGCCACAAGGACATGGCCGCCATTCAGGACGGCCTGAAGTGCTACAGCCCGAAGACGGCCACGATCACTTGGTCCGTCCTGAAGAACGCGCTTGAGGCCGCGCGTGACGAAAACCTCATACGAACGAATCCGGCCAAGATGGTCCGCCCGGTGTCGGGCAGGCGCAGGCCGATGAAGGTCCTGTCCCCCGCGCAGGCGGCGGAGCTGATAAGGAACGAACCCGACCCGATGTGGCGTCTCAACTGGCTGCTCGCCTTCGCCACCGGACACTGAGGCAGGGCGAACGGCTCGGACTGACGATGGACGAGCTGACGACGCTGAACGGCAGACGCGCCTTGGTGATCGACCACCAGTTGCAGCGAATCCCGGACTCAAGGAAGGCGGACTGGCCTCTGGGCGAGGACGTGACCGATCTGGGCAACGGCTTCTGGCTGTGTCCGCCCAAGACGGACAGCGGCGAGAGAATCGTGGTCTTGGACGATGTGATGTGCGGGGCGCTGGACGAATGGCTCGCCATACGCAGGCAAAAGGCGTGGACTCCCCCATGCTGTTCGTCACCGGCCGTGGCACGCCCATCGACAGGCGAATCGAGTACTTCCACTGGGACAAGGCGCTGTTGCGAATCGGCATAGTGAACGGCGAGGATGGCGTCAGGCTCAGGCCGCACTCCGCGAGGCACACGGCGGACACGCTCTTCGCCAACGCCGGCGTGCCGGAGAGCGCCCGGCTCGCGCTGATGGGCCACAGCGACGCCGCGATGGACAACGTGTACCTGCACGCGGACACCGAGGCTTTGCTGAAGGCCAGCGAGGGCGCGACCGGTGCGCTGAGGCTGACCGATTAGTCCTTATATATAAAGGACCGGCCCGTAGGTCAACGGGTCGGTCCCTTTTGTGTATCGCCTATCCCCCAGTCACTTCGGCGTCGGCGGGTCAACCGGCAGGTTCGCCACCCACTCGTCCAGATCGGTGCGGCGGATGCGCATGGTCGTGGAGCCCGCGTAGCAGGCGGGCATGTCACCGTTGAGCACGGCGGCCCTCACCACCCTCGCGGGTATGCCGGAGAGCGCCCCGGCCTCGGGCACGGTCAGGGTCAGTTTGTCGCGCAACGGCGGCTCCTCGATATGGCTTGTCATGCCTTAGCCTGTGCAAGCCAAGGCATCCGTCAGAAGTAACCTGTCTCCAGAGCTGACTCTTCAGAGAGGCTGTCGTTGGCTACTTGGTCCAGTATGTGCTGGATGAACCTCTCGAAGATGTCCGTTGCATAGGGGTGGCTTTTGGCGTGCCTTCCCGGTCGTCTCTTCGGTCCTCTGACGGTCCCGCCGACCAACACCCCCAGCAGACCCCACAGCGGCACCAGCCAGTCGGGCAGCCGCTCCACCGGACCGGGGTCGCCGCCCGAAGGCGCATCCGTGCGCTCGCCGGTGACGAGGAGCCTCTGCGTGTTCACCCCGTATGGCGTGCAGGTGTAGAGGGTCACGAGGTCCCGTCCCTTCTCGACGGCGAGCGGCTTCACGTCGTCCGGCCCGTTGACCCTGATGTCCGTCACCTTGTAACGCAGCCGCTCCCCCTGCACGTCGATCTCGAACAGGTCGCCTTTCTTGGCGAGCCCGAGGTTCGTGAACATCAGCCTGTCCGCCAGACCCCGGTGGGCCGCGACGACCGCGTGCGTGGATTCGTCCCCCACCGGCAGCGACGTCCCGTAGAGGTGCCCCGCCGACTTCTCCAGCGTGGCGGCGTCCGTGCCGTGGCGCACCGGCAGGCTGATGTGCAGCCTCGGATAGCGGACCGCCCCCATTGTGCCCCTGCCGTCCGCGTCGAGCAGCCCACGGTACTCCTTTGTCTCCCCCGCTGTACAGGTCCCCGAGAAGGTGTCCGCGACCCCGGTGAACAACCGGTTCCGTGATTTGCAGAACCAGCTTGCCTTGGCTTACGAGGGCAATGACGACGATTGGACGAAGAAGCTCGGTCTTACGACGGACATCGACACCGTGTTCCGCAACGCGCAGAAGGCATATGGCGCGTGGTCGAAGCTCGATCCGGAGGAGCGCACCACCAAGAATCTGATGGATCGGCTGGACTTCGATTTCTTCAAGGTCCTCGACCAGGTGACCGTAGCCCGCAGCCGCAGACACGTCAAACGTGTATTACGACATGAACGCGATCGGCAACTTCCCCGAACGCATGAAGCCCCAGACATACGGCCGAAACTATCCACCCGACCGGAATCAGTTTCCTACGACCAAATCTATGATGAGTTGGAAAAGTTGAAGCTGGCCCTGTACACGCCATCCGAATTCTCCAGCCGTCAAAGACTGCCAAATACTTCGATATGGACGAGATCGAGGGGTTGACCACGCGCGGTCGCGAGACTGGCGTTCGCAAGCTCATGGCCACCAATCTTCTGAAGCGTTTCGAGAGCAGCGTGCACTCCTTCCGCGTCACGTTGAAGCGGGTCTACGGGTACATGGATGACACCGTGAAGGTGATCGACAAATACGAGCAGCATCGGGCCGAGCATAAGAGTTTGGGCATGTTCGACCGTATCGACGCCGACGTGTTCGACGAGGGGTTCGACCTCGACCGGGACGATGCGGAGGAGATCGAGTTCACCACCCAGGGCAAGACCCAGTTCGCTCTCTCGGATATGGACTGGAAGAGCTGGCGCTCCTATATCCAAGCCGACATGCGGGTCATCGAAGGGCTACTCGCCATGATCCGGGACATCGACCCCGAGCATGACGCCAAGCTCCAACGCCTGTACCAAACCATCAGGGACAAGCAGGAGCGTCCGATCAACGAGGGCAACCGTAGGATCCTCGTGTTCACCGCGTTCGCCGATACCGCCGACTATCTGTACGAGCATGTCAGCGAATACGCCCAGCCCCTCGGCCTTGAGACGGCGGAGGTGACCGGCTCCCGGCCCGGACGGTGCACAGTCAAAAAGGTCGGCGGCGACATGGGCGACATCCTCGCCTGTTTCAGCCCCGAATCCAAGGAACGCGGCGTCACCGACCCTGGATTAAGTGATTGCGACATCGACATCCTGATCGCCACGGATTGCATCAGCGAGGGCCAGAACCTTCAGGACTGTGACATGATGGTCAACTACGACATCCACTGGAATCCCGTGCGCATCGTGCAGCGCTTCGGCCGCGTGGACCGCATCGGCTCCACGAACCAGCGCATCCAACTGGTCAACTACTGGCCCGACATGGACCTCGACAAGTACCTTCGTCTCAAGGACCGTGTGGAGGCCCGCATGCGCCTGACGGTCATGACCTCCACGGGCGATGACGACTACATCAACGAGAATGAGCACGGCGACCTTGCCTACCGCGAGAAGCAGCTCAAACAGATGCAGACCGAGATCCCCGACCTGGAGGATGTGGAAGGCGGCATCAGCATCACCGACCTCGGCCTCAACGAATTCCGCATGGACCTGGTCGAATACCACAAGAAGAATCCCGACATCAAGCACGTGCCCACCGGCATCAACGCCATCGTGCAGGGAACGGATCCCGGCATCCTGTTCGTATTGAGGAACGTGAACAACGCCGTCAACATCGGCGGCAAAAACCAGATTCACCCCTACTACCTCGTGTACGTGAGAGACGACGGGCAGGTGGAGTACGGGCATCTGGAGCCCAAGGCGTGCCTCAACCTGATGCGCTCCCTGTGCAAGGGCAGAAGCGAATACGATCCGAAGCTGTGCGCCGCGTACAACAAGGCCACGCGCAACGGCAAGGACATGCGCCACGCCTCCGCAATGCTGGAGGCGGCAGTGGGCAGCATCGTCCAGCAGGACGAGCGGTCGGCGGTGGACAGCCTTTTCGGCAACGGGCTGAGCACCTTCCTCGACCCCGGCGTGCAGGGATTGGACGACTTCGAGCTCGTCTGCTTCCTCGTGGTCCAAGGCAAGGAGGCGTAAACCGTGCCCGCAAGCCTCACCGCAACCATGCTCGGATTGCCCAGCATCACCGCCGTACCCGCCAACAAGGGCCGATTGCCCAAGGAGGCGTTCTACCAAGGGCTCGAAATCACCGTCCGGTTGAAGCGCCAGTTCATCGACGACATCGAATCCCTGACCATGCTCGCCCTGATCCGCTCCAAGGAAACCGGCATCCCCGACGGCAAGCATGTACGCGAAATCAGCGTGATCGAAGTGAAACTCAAAGGCGAGCGACTGCCCGCCGCCGTGCTGGAGCAATTCGCCCGCTTCCGCGACGACATGACCCACCACGCCGTCAAAGTGCTGTACGTCATCCCCGACGGAACCGGCTACAAGACCGCCGTGTTCCGCAATGCCAACGTCAACGAGGGAATCCATGAGGGGCGACTGTACGTCAGCGAGCCACATTCCCTGAACAAGTCCGGGATCCGGATCGCCGGAACCGATCTGGAACAGGTCTGGGACTCCCTGTGCTCGCAAACCGCGCTGAATGACGAAACACCTAAGAATGTCGACCAACGAATCGCCATCCGAGAGAGGATAATGAAACTCAGCGCCGAACAACAACGCCTGAAAACAGCCCACGCCAAGGCCAGACAAATCGGCAGACGCAACGAACTGTGGAATCAGCTTAGGAAAGTTGCGGATGAACTTGACAGGTTGAAAAGGCGTGAAATAAGCGGTGCGCTCAAGAATGGTTGAACACACCGCTTCGTCAGCGATAGAAGGAATCAGCTGATCTTGTAGGTTGTCTTCGGATGCTCCTTGCCGTACTTTGAGGTAACGAAACGCCCCGAAATGGCAGACTTGTAGTGTCCTTTGGAAGTCTTAGACCCTTTGGCCATCGCAATCACCTCCTCTCAGTCAACAGTGTATGATAATTTCTGGTTTAACACAAAAGATGGAGGATTCTAATGGACTTAGTGCAAGCTGATTTCGTTGGTAATGCAAGGGTCTACTCCGATGAAAGTTCCAATCGTGAATTTGAGAGAATTTTCGGTTTTCCCCCTCAGCTAATACGAGATGCGGTTCGAATGGCGCTTCGCAGCTATATGGAGTCGGATGATATCCACACGCAGCTAAGCGGCCCCGGCTCAAATCTGTATCACACGTTAGTGGAGCAGGTGCGCGCTGCGTTGGATGAGAATGATGCTTGGACGGCAAACCGTTCCGTTGACAATCACACCGCGCCTCGCGCTTATCGTCGTGATGGACTTGGTCTTACCTTTGCTCAGGGAACCAATTCCACGGGAAATATTCGTGAGGAACTCCATTTGAAGAAGCGGGTCGGTTCCGTGACGATTGTGGAGTTGCAGAGAGCGGGCGGTACTCAGCAAGTGGAATTGGCCTTTGACGATGTCGAGAAAGAGATACTGGCTCGTCCGCAGACGTTATGGTTTTTGGTATATTGCCGCGATGGCAATACGGTCCATCTTGAAGTGTCGTTGCCATCCGGTGCGACTGATGACGGTAAGATTACTGGGTGGGATAAACGTATCGTGCTTGGCGATGTCAGCATGACCGACGTTGCTGTGGAGGAACGTACCGATGAGCGTGGTGAAGACGGTGAGGTTGGAGTCTCCATTTCAGCACGCTGATGAGGTGCAGCCGACTCTGAGTCCTGATCGTATCCGCTGTGCTCGCGAAACCGCGGGATTGAGCAAGGTCCAACTCGCTGAATCTCTTGGTGTCACCACGCGCACCATAGCCAATTATGAGGAGGATGGTGCTCCCTCTTCCAAAGGATATGCTTTGGCTGAGGTCTTGGGAGTGAGACCGTCGTTCTTCTCGGTGCTGCCCGATGAACCACCCATAGAAGATCTGTCTTCCGAGCAAGTCTGGTTCCGTTCGTTGCGCAAATCGACTGTGAAGCAACGCAAATCCGCAGTGGGGCATGGGCGCAACGCCTTGCTGTTCTTCCGTTGGATTACGGATCATTTCAAACTGCCTGAAGATGATTTGCCGATTGAGGATGGCATCTCGGCGACGCCTGTGGAATGTGCGATGGTGTTGCGTGGTGATTGGGGGTTTGGCGAAAACCCTTTGCCGAGTTTGTTGAGTCTGGCGGAGTCCCATGGCATTCGAGTGTTCAGCATGCCGGATGTGGGCAGAGAAGTGGATGCATTCAGCTTTGTCTTTGACAATGTCCCTTATATCGCAGTCGACATGTCCAAGACTCCCGAACGTAGACGCTTCGATATCGCTCATGAGATAGGCCATCTTGTCATGCACGCCACTTCGCTGACCGAATCGGAGCGAAGGCTCCGTGATGTGGAGAAAGAGGCGCATGAATTCGCTGCGAATCTGCTGATGCCAGAGCGTCGTTTTAAGTCGGTTGTTCCTGCGCATGCTTCGTTGGATCAGATTCTCAGTGCTAAGCGTTATTTTGGGGTTGCGGCTATGGCTGTAGCTTATCGTGCCCATGCTTTAGGCCGTCTCACCGATTGGGAGTATCGCTCAGTGTGCTCGGCACTCAGCGCCCGTGGCTATCGTTCCGGCGAGCCCAAAGGCATCAAGCCTGAAACGTCACAAGTATTCGAATTCATTGTCCGGTCAAACAGAGACAAGGGCATCTCCACGAACACCATTGCCGAAGAGACAGGCCTCTCTTCCAAAGAACTGCATGGATTGTCATTTGGCAATCTCATGGCGGTAACCGGTGGCAATAATTCGGTGTCTGTTGATGGTAATGAATTCGCTCGCCCTCAATTGAAGCTTCATGTCAACAAGCGGATGACAAACTAGCCAAGGAGAACAGCAATGAGCGACATCCAACACATCGGCGGCCGCACGCCCGACCTCACCGAGGAGAACGTGGACAAGCTCGTCGCATTGTTCCCCGACGTGCTCACCGAAGTCACCGACCAGCAGACCGGCAAAGCCGAAAGCGGCGATTACGATGACGATGGCGGTCAGCTAGTTGTCAATCCCGAAAGCAACGGCCGCTTTCATTCCGACTGGTGCTCAATGATTTACCCGCGTTTGCTGCTGGCCAGGGATCTACTCGCCAGTGATGGCGTAATCTTTATTAGCATCGATGAAAATGAGTCTGCGAACCTCAAGAAAATATGCGATGAAGTTTTCGGCAATGAGTGCTTTGTGAACAAAGTTATCTGGAGATCTTCTGATAACAGCAATAACGATGCAAAGCAATTCTCTAATGACTACAACGATATATTAATCTACTCAAAGAAACCTGGTTGGCAGCCTAATCGTCTTCAGGATCCTGAGAAGCGTAGGCATTTTAAAAATCCTGACAACGATCCTCGTGGTGCTTGGTTTGATGGTGATCCTCTTAACTCGCCTAATTATCGGGAAAATCTTCGATATGAAATTGTGGCACCCAATGGCAATATTATTAAGCCTCCGGCAAATGGATGGCGTTGGAGCAAAGAGACTCTTGATCAGAAAATGAAGAGCGGAGAAATATACTTCAACGAGAAGCAAACTAATATCAAAAGGCGTACATATCTCCAGGACAACCCGGAGCAGTTCATCGCCAAGGTGAGCCGGCTTATCATCGAGCAGAAGGCTGCGATGATCGTGGACCACATCAGCTACGACCGGATCCAAGGCGAATACGATTCCACCATCTTCGCAAACGCGGGTGGGCGCGACGAAACCGACGCCATCCGGGTCAGCAAATGCGTGCAGGACTGGGTGTTCCCCGACGGCGACCCCAAAAAGGGCGTGGAAGCGCAATTCACCCGAGGGCTCGAAGCCGCTTCCGAAGTCGCCATCTACGCCAAGCTGCCGCGCGGCTTCCAAATCCCCACCCCGGTCGGCAACTACGCTCCCGACTGGGCCGTCGCCTTCCGCGAGGACAGCGGGTTGAAGCATATCTTCTTCATCGCAGAAACCAAAGGCACTATGAGCAGCCTGAACTGCGCGGCATTGAGGACAGCAAAATCAGATGCGCGGAGCGTCTTTTTAACGAACTGCAACTTGCCGGTGATGTCCATTACGAACAAGCTGACACCTACGAGAAACTTATGGAACGGGTAAGGTCACTTTAATGACAGAATCTAAAACGGAAATAGACAAACACAACGTCGAAGATAAGCGACAATACCTTGCGTTTCTTCAAGGAGCCATAGAACGCATGGCACGTAATTCAGCGTCCTTGAAGCAGTGGATCATTCCTGTGTTGGCATTGTGCTTTGGCGCAGCCATGACCTCGAAGAGCGTATTGCTTGGAGTGGCAGGCATTGCGGCCATCTTTATATTCTGGATGCTGGATGCCTACTATCTGATGCTGGAAAGAAGTTACAGGAAGACCTTTGAAAAAGCGGTTAATGACGAGAAGGACCTCTATGATATGAGGCCCGAAGAGACTGAACGTGGATTCTTGAAGTGGGTATGCTGTCTTAAAGCTGCTGCGACGGCACCGGTGTATGTCGGGCTGCTGCTCCTTGGTGTCATTGTTATAGTCTGCGCGTAGAAAGGAAGTTCATGGCACACAAGACTTTCATCTCATATAAATACAGCGAGTCTCGTTTTTATCGTGATCAGATACTTGATGCTCTGGGAGATGACGCCGTCTTCTATAAGGGAGAAACATCCGATTCGCCCAATCTCACTGACACGACTACTGAGAACATTAAGAATCACCTCAAGCAGATGATTTATGACACTACGGTGACAATCATTGTTCTTTCGCCCAACATGCTTCAGAGCAATTGGATCGATTGGGAAATCAGCTATTCTCTCAAAAACATCTCACGGGATGGTCGTACATCGCACACAGATGGCTTACTTGGGGTTATCCCACCATTCTATGGAAACTACTCGTGGTTTATCTCGGAAATCAACCATCCGGACGGCCATGTAACAGTGAGCTACAACGAAGAGCTGACCTTCCCAATTATGAAGGCAAACAGGGGAAATCAGAAACCTAAAGTGTATGCTTGCCCGGATTGCCAATCCATAGATAAGCTCTCAGGATCCTACCTATCCTATGTGAAGATGGAAGACTTCGTTAATAATCCATCTCGTTATATTGACAATGCTTACGACAAGAGTCTAAACGCTGACAACAATTACGACCTCACAAAACTGCTTTGACTGCGCGACTTGTGAATAAGGGTTCATCGGCGTTATTCTGCTCACGAAGGAACTTTGTTATCGTCGGGTCGGTCAGACACGATTCAGACACGATGACTGCCGTGCCCAGCCGTCGGTGCGGATGCCAACCGTTTTCGCGGTGCTTTGGAAATGGCTTGATTCCAGCCATTTTGGGGTGTTGTGAAAGCTGTCGCATTCCATCGTTTTAGGTTTGGAGCGGTCAAGGGGTCGCGGGTTCAAATCCCGCCGGCCCGACCAGAAAGCCCGGAATTCCAATGAATTCCGGGCTTCTTCATTTCCGGAAACCTCTGATTTTATCGTGTCTAGACACGATTTTTGGGTGTTTCCAGACACGATTCAGACACGATTGAGGCACGACACGCCTCAAATTCCAACGTTTTCAGGCTCTTGCACTGCGGGCTTCCGATAACACCGAAAAAGTGACTTACAATTCCTTCACAGAATCTCAGGTCAATATGCCTCATCGCCGTTCCCCTCGTTCGCGCAGCAGGGGCACGAGCCGACTGAGGCTTACACGCCCGTTCGGGTCGGTCTGGAGCTTGCCTTTGTGGATCCAGCCGCGGATGGTGCTGGCGGGCAGGCGGATGCCGGCCTTGGCGCATTCGCGGCTGGGTTGGGCGGGAGTGCCCGTGACCTCGGTTTCGGCGAGTCGTTCGAGCAGCGCGTCGGCCACGTGCCATCTGCCGATTGTTTTGCTTCAATGTTTGTTCGACAGGTTCGGCAGTGTTTTTCCGTAGTGTGGGCTGATGGTTTTCCCCGGTGTCGTCATCGTTTCCCGGTGATGTGATAGGCATCGGTGCCGCCGCCTGTATATTCCCGAGTTGCCAATCGGTTTTGATTCGGCCGGTTGCCGCCGGCCGGCGCTCGGGAAGGAAAGGAACATGGCGATACCGATGCCCATTGTGCAAGATATCAGGAGACTCGACCGGCAGGGAATGTCGCGCGCGCAGATAGCGCGGCGTCTTCACGTGGATCGCGGGACGGTCGCGAAGTACGCGGATATGGAGGATTGCTCGCCCAAGCCGAAGGCGGATCGCAGGTACGGGTCGAAGATCGACCCGTACGCGCATCTGGTGGACGAGTGGCTGGAGGCCGATCGTCTGCTGCCCAGGAAGCAGCGGCACACGATCAGGCGCGTGCACGACCGTCTGCTGGCGGAGACGGATTACGACGGCGAGTATTCGACCACGATGCGTTACGTGCACCGGTGGCGCGAGGCGAACCGCGGCGTGCCGGATCGCGAGGGGTACGTGCGGCTCGAGTGGGCGGCGGGCAGCATGCAGGTCGATTTCGGCGTGGCCCGGGCCCGGATCGCTGGCGAGATGGCGGACGTGCATTGCCTGGTGGTCTCGTTGCCGTATTCGAACATGCGGTTGTGCGTGGCGTTGCCGGGCGAGAACGCGGAGTGTCTGTGCCATGGCCTGATGCTCGTGTTCGAGCATATCGGGGGTGTTCCTCCCGTGATCGTGATGGACAACGCGACCGGTGCCGGCCGGCGCAACGCGAAGGGCGAGGTCGCGTTGACCGGGGTGTTCTCCGCGTTCGTGGCGCATTACCGGCTCGAGGTCCGGTTCTGCAACCCGTATTCGGGCAACGAGAAGGGCAGCGTGGAGAACGCGGTCGGGTTTTTGCGGCGCAATCTCATGGTGCCGCCCATGCGCGCGGAATCGTACGGGCAGTTGAGCCGTCTCCTGCTGGAGCGGTGCGACGGGCTCGCCAGGGACTCGTATTGCCCGAGGTTGCTGGACGTGCCCGTGGCCGAGGTGTTCGACGAGGAGAGGGCCGCGTTGATGCCGTTGCCGTCCACGGCGTTCGACCCGGTTCGCTGGGAAAGCCGGACGGCCGACAAGTACGGGCTGGTCGACATCGACTCGAACCGGTACCTCGCCGGCCCCGATTCGGCGCGTTCCAGGGTATTGGCCGCGATCCGGTGGGACACGGTCACGCTCGCATCGCCCGCCACCGGCGAGCTCCTCGCGGAATATCCCAGACAGTACGGACGGTCGCGCAATGTGGAGGATCCCGCGCTCGTGCTTCCCCGGCTCGCGGTCAAACCCCGCGCGTGGCGGGAAAGCTCGATCCGCCCGGACGTGCCCGACGATATACGCGCGTGGCTTGATTCCATGGACGAAAAGACGTTGAGGGAGAGCCTCAAAGCGATCGGGGACGCGTGCCGGGCGGCCGGGTTCGATCCCGCGATGCAGGCGTGCGGCGAGATCCTGCGCTCGAACAGGGACATGGGCCTGCACGCGGACTCGCTCACCCCTATCGCGTTGCGCATGCGCGACGGCGAGTGGGAATACCCCGGCGGGATCGAGGAGCCCGACCTGAGCGGCTACGACCGGTTCATCACCGGCACGGACGACGGAGGGGAAGAACGGTGAGCGTCAGACCCGATCCGGTGATCCCGGAGACCCGCCGCCGTCGCGCGTCCACGACCGAGAAGAGCGAGAGGATCCTGAAGATGAGCCGCAGCCTGACCCTGACACGCAGCGTGCTCGCCGGCACGCTCGCCGAGGCCACGCCCAACCAGCTCGACTTCATCGAACGCTGGTTCACGGCCGAACTCGACTCGCGCGAGCGATCCAAACGCCTGCGCCTGCTCAAACAGGCCGGCTTCCCCGCCGACAAGACCCTCGACGGCTATGACTGGACCAACCTGAAGATGCCCGCCGACTGGGGGCGCGCGCAGCTCGAGAACCTCGACTTCGTCGCCGGATGCGAGGACCTCGTGCTCTACGGGCCCGTCGGCACCGGCAAGAGCCACCTGGCCATCGCGATCGGACGGCTCGCCTGCGAGCGGGGCGTCCCGGTGCGCTTCTTCACCGCGACCGGACTGCTCATGCGTCTGCGCCGCGCCCAGCAGGAGAACCGGCTCGACCGGGAACTCGCGAGCATCGGCAAGGCCCGACTTCTCATCATCGACGAGTTCGGCTACCTGCCCATAGACGAGGAGGGCAGCAGGCTCCTCTTCCAGATCATTTCCGATTCCTACGAGACAAGGAGCATCATCTACACCACCAACATCGAATTCAGCGGATGGGGACGCGTGCTCGGCGACAAGAACATGGCCGCCGCCCTCATCGACCGCACCGTCCACCACGGACGGCTCATCAGATTCGAGGGCCGCTCCTACCGAAGCGAACACGCCCTCATGACCAAATAACCAACACAACGCAGACAGGCAGCGGCCGATACCGCACACCCTGCGGAAAACCCGCTGCCTACACTGCGGAAAAACACCGCTCACAAAGCGGACGCCAACTTGCTAAAACACAGCCGATCTGTTGGCCGCATCCGGTGCATATGCCCATGTGTTGGCCGGGGTCGCCCCATACGCCCGCGCCGCAGGCCGGGCACGCGCCGAACAAGGTCTTCGCCTTGGCCGATTCCAGCGTGCGCCGGATCCGTTCGGCGACCGTGTTGATGTCTTCGGCCCATGAGTGTTTGTGTTCAATAAAAAATTAATGATTTAGTCACGAAAGTTTTTCGGGTTTAGGCAAAGAGCATGCCGACCACCCGTGGGCCTTAGCCTGATGGTGCTTCGAATCCATTCGGGAAAGGGCCGGAAAGGCAAATGACCGGCATGCCCCAAATACAGTCTATCCGTCAGAGGCGCAGGAATGGGGAGTCCGTCGCCTCGATCGCGCGCGGCGAGAAGGTCAGCGAGCCGACCGTGCGCAAGTATCTCAAGGCCGACGACCTGTCGGCCAGGCCTCCGGTAAGGAGACGCCGTGGCTCGGTGCTCGACGAGTGGATTCCCGTGATCGAGGGCATGCTCGCCGAGGACCGGGAGACCTGGCGCAAGCAGCGTCACACCGCGACCAGGATATGGGAGTGGCTGCGCGACGAGCACGGCGCCGAGGTGTCGTTGTCGACCGTGACCCGTGCCGTGGCCAGGCTCGGACGCGAGTCGGCCGTGGAGCCCGGCGACGCGTTCGTGGACCTGGTGTGGCATCCGGACGAGGCCCGGGCCGATTTCGGCGAGGTCGACGTGCTGTACGGGGGCGCGGTCCAGCGCATGCGCCGTTTCGTGCCGGACTTCCCGTACTCGAACATCGGCCTGGCCCAGCTCATGCCCGGCGAGAACGCGGAATGCGCGTGCCAGGCGCTGCTGGACCTGTTCGAATGGCTCGGCGGCGTGCCCGAACGCATCGTGTTCGACGACGCCGCGGGCGTGGGACGCGGGACCCGCCTGTTCCAGGCGTTCCAGGCGCGCTACGGGTTCGAGAGCTCCCTGTGCTCGCCGTACGCCGGACACGAGAAGGGCGCCGTCGAGGCGAAGGTCGGCATGATCCGCCGCAAGCTGTTCGTGCCCGGACCGGGCGTGTGGAGCCCGGAGAACTTCGACTCCGGGCTCCCGGACAGGTGCCTGGAGCTCGGCGGGAAGCCCCGCCACGCCAAGGACGAGGAGGAGGCGGTCCTGTTCGCGGAGGGCCGCAAGGCCCTGCTGCCCCTGCCGTCCAAACGCTTCGACGTGGTCACGTGGAAACGCATGAGGGCCGACAAGCACGGCGTGGTCACGCTTGACGGCAGGCACCGCTGCTCCACGGACGCGTCCCACGCGCGCCGCGACGTGCTCGTCGGCCTGCGCGCCCTCGAGATCGAGATCCTCGACGTGGAGGGAACCCATCCGGCCGTCCGTCCAAGGGCGTACGGCCAGGCCGGCACCAGCAGCGAGGACCCCTCCATGCGGTTGGCGATGCCGTGCGACAGGCCGAACGCGTGGCCCAACGGCCTCGTGCGCGAGATGCTGCCCGATCCGCTGCGAGAATGGCTCGACCGGCAGGACGAGGGGGAACGGCGCGGTGCGCTGCGGACCCTCAGACGCGTGGACCGGGAATCCGGCTGGGCCGACGCGGTCGGGGCGATGCCCACGACCCTCGAATCGACCGGTGGGGCCGGCGGCGACCGGCGTCGCGCTTCTCGCGGCTAGGCTCGCGGAGGGCGTGGACCGCGTCGAATACGACGACGGCAGGCCCGGCTTGGGCGAATACGACATCGCGTTCGCCACCAAGGACGAGGAAGGAGCGGAATGATGGCCGCGAGGAACGACGACGGGCTCTACGCGAAGGCTAGGAGCCTGTTCATATCCAAAGCCACTATGGACGATCTCACGGGCCGGGCCACGCCCCGGCAGACCGATGCGGCGTCCAGGCCGTTCGACACGGAACCGGCCAACGGGGAACGCTCGAAACGCGAACGGCTCCTGCGCCGCGCCAGGTTCCCCGTCGTCAAAAGCCTGGACGGCTACGACTTCTCGAACGTGAGGCTCCCGGACGGGTACGCGCTCGACGGTCTGCTGGACCTGGACTTCGTGCCCTGCGCGCAGGACCTGGTGTTCTACGACAAGACCGGCAGGGGCAAGACCTACCTCGCGATCGGCCTGGGCATGAGGGCCGTGGAACGGGGCCTGAACGTGCGGTTCCACCAGACCGCGGAGCTCGTGCTCCAGCTCGGCAAGGCCAAACGAGACGGGAACCTCGACGCGATGCCCGGGGACATCGGCAGGGCCGACCCGATCATCTTGGACGAGTTCGGCTACGTGCCGTTCGACATCGACGGGGCGCGCCTGCTCCACCGGATCATCGCGGGCAGCTACGAGAGGCGGAGCATCGCGTCCGCCACGAACATCGGGTCCGGCAAATGGGGCACGGTCTTCGCGGACGACAAGCTCGCGGCCGCGATCATCGACAGGATCGTGCATCATGGACGCCTGCTCGAGTTCACCGGGCAGAGCCACCGCGTCAGCGAGGCGCTCATGTTCGGAAGGACGTCCGCCGGACCCGCGTCCGAACCCAAGGAGAAGACAAAGGAACAGGCCGGAACGCTCCTTGGCTAAAATCGAAATTTTTTCGTGACCAATCACGAAACGCCGACTCGACTAAATACGCAGCTTCCCCAGCACTACGGCCCCCTCCAGAAGCCCCGCTATGCACTCGGCGTTGTCCACGTCGCCCAAGTAATTGAGGTTCGGGAAGGATATGGAGGAGAAGACGCCCACGTTTCCGCTCAAGGCGGGCTTGTCCTTCCACATGTCATAGGAAAGCGCCATCGTTTTCTCCATGCGCAGCTTGCGCTCCTCCGGGTCGAGCCGGTGATTGCTGGTCATCCAAGTGCCGTCGGGTATGGAGACCTTGGCGGTGTACCCCTTCAGTGCGCCCGCCTCGAATCTGTTCACCACACCACTCGGCATCCGTTCTTCGGGCGATAACGGAATCATCGAGGCATACAGCGTCACGCCGCATGCCGAGGTGCCGGGCACCGTGTAGTAGGCGGTCATCACACGGTGCGAAGGGTCGTCGTCCTCGATCAGCAGATGCCTTCCTTGTGGGTCGCAGGTGTCAGTGGCCGCGTCGATGATCGGCTTGGCGGTCTCCAGAGCGGCGGCGGGACCATAGATGGACTCGCCGGGCCACTGAATCCCCACAAGACACATGAACCTATCCAAGTGATATGCCCCCGCGTCCACGGCCGCCCGCCAGACGCCACGCGCGTACCTGCGTATCCAAGCCCTGTGCCTCACCCTCGTCGTGGAGGACACCTTGGTCAGTGAGGACATGAAATGCTCCGTCGGGATACGGAACTCCACCGCGTAACCAGTCATGCCCTTGGCTGTCCGGCCGCTTTCCGCGCCATGCCTTGAATGGATAGGAAAACAGCAACGAAAGGTTGGCGAGCATATGTCGAGGGAGCTGGAGACCGTGGCGCTCTGGCGCGACGGGGGCGGCGGACTGTGGATGGGGCGGAGCGGGCCGGAACGCCCGTGGAACTGGCTGACGGGAACGGACGCCTCGCCGGACGATCTGCTGCCGGGCGGGAGCCGGAAGGTCGAGGAGCCATTCGGGAGAATCGACCCCGACGACGTGCGCCCGTCCGCCGACCTGCCCGACCGCGACCCGCGCAACGGCCTGACGGACGCATGGCGCGTGGTGCCGGACGACCGTCTCATGACGTTCGAGCCCGGCGGTCTGCCGAAGTCATGGCGAATCTCCGCCGTGAGGCGCAACGCCGCCGACCTGTATCTGGTCGTCAACGACCCTATGACCGGCGAACCCGTCGAACCCGATCTCATGGCCCTTCTGAGGGATGGCTGCTTCGACTTCGACAGGAGCCGCGAGACGCCGGAATGGCAGGGCTTCTGAAGGTCGGAGCGCGGCACGGTGGCCTACCGCGACGCATCAGGGCTCGTCCGCAGATGGACGCCGGGTATGATGAAACCGACCCACGGCAAGGGCAATGCAAACTGAGGCCGTGGGTTGCTTCACCCCCATAGCCAATTGTCATATACGGGTTTGGCTACCTTTGGCAGGCTTCGGTCCAAACCGCTGATTAATATGGCTTCACACCGTTGGAATAAAGCCATTCTTGAAGCCCGGTCGAATCATTGTCGCACAGCGTACGTTATCGGTTAATAGTATGTGGTGATTTTAGCCGAACCAGTAGTATCTAGCTGCGGATTAGCCTCGCCGCAGAGAATCGGCTACTTCGCAACATCATCCTTATTCCGGTGAGAAGCAACGCCCAAACGCTTGTCCATTTCGGTTTCCGAAGCGTTGCGTGCCTGCAGATACATGGCGATGAGTTCCAGCAGCACCAGCACGAATATGATGATTGCTCCGGGCAATTGCGCGTGGTCGTAGAACGCGAGCATGCGAGCATCCATCAGATCTGCGGTGAACGTCAATACGGGAAACGGGATCAGCGCCGCCGCAAACGACATGAAATGCGTTTTCACCATCGACCAGTCGACCGGATCGACCGGCGGTCGCCGGCGTTTCGGCGTGAACAGATGACCTCGGCTGACCGTTATAGTGATGATGGACACAGCAAAGATGACGGCGACCATCCACAGAACGCCCGGCAACAATCCGACAACAATCCCGTTCACCCGGTCCTCCAATCAGTCATAATAATCACCGCAACATATAAAAACATAAGATGGCAGGCAACAAAAGCAACACATACAACAAAGCGACCTGCCGACCAAAGCCGGCAAGTCGCCAACAACCATACATGTATCAGGCGGTTGCGCGTTGCAAGCGCTGTGCCTCGAGCTTCTTGCGCATCCTCATGGCAGTCAGTTCATCAATCGGACGGCCCGTGGCAATCGTCAGCGGCTTGGCCTCAAGATCAACATATTCTTCCTGTTCCAAGGCCGTCTCAATCTGGTGCCACAACGAACCCACCGACACGGCGAACACTGCCTTACCGCTTTGCAACAGTTCGAGCATCTGTTCGCTGGTTGTGCATTCATGTACGTTTTGACCATCGCACATGATGGTCACATTGGCCAGCTGATCGGTGCTGCGTTGAGTCAAGAATCCGATGGCCGCCGTTACGTTCTGCAGATTCACACCGGCATCAAGCAACTTCTTGGATACAGCGAGAATCACCACATCCTTAAACGAGTATAGTCGTCGTGAACCGGAGCCATGAGACGGCGTGATGGACGGCTCAACAATCTGCTTGCGTGCCCAATAATCGAGCTGTCGGTACGTGATGCCGGCCACCTTGGAGGCCACAGTGCCACGGTAGCCGCGCTTGATCTCCTCAGTATCGACGTTGGAGAACAACTCCCCCTGAATCGCGTCAGCGTTCAGATTCTGACGGTCCTCAAGCGAAACATGAAGATGCAGCCCGGTCTGTCCCATGGCACTCCCCTAACTCATGCGTGTCTCGCATATGACTCACACTGGTGTAATCACATGATTGCAATTTCTGCAATCAGTCTAACCCCGTGCTGGGTGTGGACTATTGGGAAATAATGGCAGATTTCGTGAAGAACACGAGGCGGAATTTACCGATCATGATTTCGTCGCCGTTCTTCAGCGTCGCCTGATCAACACGCTGACGGTTCACGTAGGTGCCGTTCAGACTTCCTGCGTCAACCACAAAGAACTGACCGTTGACCCTGCGGAACACGGCATGCTGACGGGATACGGTGGAGTCGTCGAGCAGAATATCAGCTCGCGGATCACGGCCGACGGTGATTTCATCCTCGTCAAGCAAGTAACGAGAACCTGAGACCGCTCCCCTGGCGGAAATCAGCAATGCCGTTCCCTCGGACAATCTGGTGATGGTGTCCAGATCCTCTTGAGTCAGCGGTCGATCGCCGGTGGTGGTAATGGGCAGTACATTAATCGCGGGCAGGCCGATAATGGTGGTTTCGCCTGCGCTAGGAATCGGGTTGGTCATAATCCCCTATTCTACCGTCTTTGCATACTGGTTTTGCGTAGCTTCGCGTACTTCGTCGATAATGATGCTGTCAGAAGGCTGTACATTGACGTTGGACCCGTATTTCACCTGGAGCTGAGCGCCCACACCGCCGGCGATATCGACTGCGTTGGACAGTTCCTGCGGATTGCCAATGGCCTTCACCGTGTATGTGGGCTTGATGGTGGTGCCATCCACGATCAAACCTTCCTCGGCGTCCTGAATGTAGGTGGAGGTGATGACGCGCACGTTATTGATGGCGATTACCTCGGCACCGGCATTGCGAAGTTCCTCGATAAGGTTGAACATGATTGAGGCGTCCACTTTAGTCGTCAAGCCTCGTCCGATTCGGATGGTCACGCCTTGACCCTTTGCCGGGAGTCTGCCGGAGATCAAGCCGCTGGTCTCCTCGTTTTGCTTGGCGATCTTACGCGCCTGCTCCTGCTCGTTAGCCGCCGATTTCAGCGAGTTGAGCTGGCTGTTCAACTGGGTTTTACGCTGCTCGAGATTGGAGATTTGCGTATTCGACTCGTTCAGCAGCCTTACCAGTTCACTCTCGTCCATCGTTTCGTACGTGGATTTAGTGTTATTGATCTGGCTCATGTAGGCGAAACCCAACAACGCGCACATCAGAGCGATGAGAATCGAGGATAGTAACCGTGATTTGTTGCTGGCACGGTTGAGATCCTTCCGGGGCTTCTTACGCACCGTGGGAAACGACCCGGTTTCCATCCGGTCGTTGACCTTGTCTTGTGCATGCTGGTCGCGCATTTTCTCCAGCATGTTGTCTGATTGTGCTTTACGTGCCATACGTCAGTACCCTTGTCAGCCTCGGAAGATGAAGCGTCTGATCGCGGACACGTTGGAGAAGATGCGGATGCCGAGTACGACGATGACGGCTGTCTGCAGCTGCGAACCGACGCCGAGCTGGTTGCCGAGGAACACGAGCAGTGTTGCCGTCACCACGTTGGCGAGGAAGGAGATCACAAACACGCGGTCGGAGAAGCTGCGCTCGAAATAGGCTCGCGCGGCACCCAGCAGGGCGTCAAGAGCAGCGACCACCATAATCGGCAGATAAGGCTGCACGATGATCGGAATGTCCGGCTTGACGAACACGCCGATGACGACGCCGATGATCAGTCCCAGAACGGCTGCCATTATTCATTCCTTTCCGCGTACTTCACTTCGCCAGTGACTGCTGCCTCAAGCGTAATCGAATTGGATTTGCTCACCTGCGGGTAGATACCGGCTTCCTTGAAGGAATCGTAAAGACTTGCAAGTTTCTTCTTCCCCATCGCTTCGGCCAAGGCGCTCTTATCGCCTATGGCTTCAATGGTATAGGGGCTTTGTATCGCGGTCATGCCGATGAGAATATGCCCGCCGGCCTTGCGTATCGAGGTTTGCGCGCCGAGCCTATTACCGTTGATGGCAATGGCTTCGGCTCCGTTTTGGAACATCAGGGAGACCAGTTGCTGCAGATCCAGATCGGTGATGACTCGGATGTTCGTGGAGGTGCCGACTCTCGTCGAGGAGGATTGATCCGACTGGCTTGCCGCGATTGGATCGGCCAGCGTCATGGTGATTCCTTCGCCTTCGACCACCGTGGCACCATTGACCATTTCGTCTTGGATAAGCGTATCGCTTTTCACGCTGCCGGATATTTTCTTGGACTGTTCGTCAACTTGGGAGCGCAAATTATTGACGTCCATGGTGAGTTCGTCTATTTGCGAGTTGCGATTCTCCAATTGCGTGGCCAAAGTCTGCCGTACCTGCTTACGCGGATCGGATTGCAACTGTTGCACGAATAGGCTGCAGGCAAAGCCAACGCCGACGCAGATGATGAATACGACGATGCGATTAAACCAGATGGAGAAGGTCGAACGATGCTCATGGACCAGTCGTGAGTCGGAGAACATCGGATCCATCGGACGATTGACAAGATCATCGATGAGCTGAAGCGAATCGTCGTTGGTTTTACGGCGACGTCTGGTGCGGATGGCGGCGGCGTCATCCGGGGAAAGCGCATGATGTGATTCCGCGCCTCGGACTGAGTGGGAGAACACGGCGCGGCGTCGTACCGGCTCATTCTCCTTGGGTACGGGGAATGAGACCGGGGCCGTGGCCTCAAGCGCCATACTTCTCCCCCAGTTCCTTGCGTAGCAATCCGACGCCCTGCTTGGTATAGATATATCCGGCGAGCCAATACATGGCGATGCCCCAGATGCCGGCGGCCAGCGCGGCGATGTAGAGCAAGTGGAAAAACGTACTGGTGCCCAAATCGGCGAAAATCAGACCGACGATGGAAATCATCAGCAGCGCGGTACCGGCCTTGCCCACGAAATGCACGGGCAGCGGACCATAACCGTACTGGGCAAGCCATAGCACCTGAATCGCCATCCACAGATCCCTCAGTCCCACGATAATCAGCATCCACCATGGGATGATGCCAGCGACGCTGAGGGCCAGAATCGAGCAGAAAATGAGCAGTCGGTCGGCAATCGGATCAAGAATCTGACCGATCTTGCTCACTTGGTTGAATCTGCGCGCGATGATGCCGTCGAGTCCGTCCGAAGCCGAGGAAATGGCGATCAGGGCTAACGCCGCAATCATCTCGTGCTTGGAGATCAGCACGCTGATGAAAGGAATCGAGATGATTCGCAGCGCGCTGATCAAATTGGGCACGGTGAAATAGATGTCACGTGCTTCCGGACTGTATCTGGTGTTGACTTTCTGGTTGGTCATATCGACTAACAGTCTACATGCGGGAGGCTTGTAGAGCGGTAACGATGATGCCGCGTGCGCCGACTTCGTACAAATCATCCATCAGCTGGTTGACCTTGGCCTTGGGAACCATGACTCGCACGGCGTTCCACTGTTTATCGTGCAGCGGGGAGATCGTCGGGCTTTCAAAGCCGGGGGTCACGGCCACGGCGGCGGCGACCTTGCTGATCGGAATGTCATAGTCCATCAGCACATACTGATGTGCAGTGAGCACGCCTTGCAGACGGCGGGTCAGCACGGCCAGACGTGAGTCCTGCTCGTTCAGACGCGGCGAACGAATCAGGCAGGCTTCGGAGTGCATGAGCGGTTCGGCAAACACGCGCAGGCCGGCGTTGCGCAGGGTGGTACCGGTGGAGACCACGTCGGCGATGAGGTCGGCCACGCCCAGCTGCACGGAGGATTCGACCGCACCGTCCAGATGGATGGTCTCGGCCTGGATGCCGTGCTCGACCAGATAGTCGTGTACGAGCTTATCGAATGTGGTGGCCACGCGCTTGCCCTGAACATCCTCCAGAGTGGTGATCGGGGATTCGTTCGGTGCGGCGAAACGGAAGGTCGAGGTACCAAAGCCGAGCGGCATGTGCTCGAGCGCGGCGGTATCGGAGTTCTTGAGCAGATCCTGGCCGGTGATGCCGACGTCGATGGCGCCGCGGCCCACGTATACGGCGATATCGAGCGGACGCAGGTAGAACAGCTCGATGCCATTGTCGGGATCTTGCACGACCAGCTGGCGAGGGTTGGTGCGCAGACGGTAGCCGGCCTCGGCCAGCATGTTCCACGCGGGTTCGGATAGCATGCCCTTGTTGGGCACTGCGATTCTCAGCATTTGCGTTCCTCTCACAGGTGCTTGTAGACGTCCTCAAGCGTCAGGCCGTGCTTGATCATCATGACCTGGACGTGGTAGAGCAGCTGGCTCATTTCCTCGGCGGTGCGGTCCGCACCCTCGTATTCGGCGGCCATCCAGGTCTCGCCGGCCTCTTCGATGATCTTCTTGCCGATGAAGTGGGTACCCTTGTCGAGCTCATCGACGGTCAGGGAGCCTTCGGGGCGGGTCTGGGCCTTTTCGGACAGTTCGGCGAACAGGGATTCAAACGTCTTCATGTGATTCAGATTCTTTTCTTGCGGTTATGGATGAAAGGTGGATTGCGGTTCAGGCTTGGAGCTCAGGCCTTGAACGCGGCCTCGGCCTTGGTGCGGATGTCGTCGATGGCTTGGGCGGGATTCTCGGCGCCGTACACGGCGGAACCGGCAACGAGCACGTCGGCGCCGGCTTCGGCCACGATGTGCGCGGTCTTGGGGCTCACGCCGCCATCGACCTGGATGCGGGTCTTCAAGCCACGGCGGGTGATCTCATCGCGCAGGCGGCGGACCTTGGCCATCTGGTTGTCGAGGAACTTCTGGCCGCCGAAGCCGGGCTCAACGGTCATGATGAGGACCATGTCGAACTCGTCGAGGATATCGAAGATCGGCTCGACCGGTTCGGCCGGACGCACGGCGAAGCAGGCCTTGCAGCCCATCTCGCGCAGCTGTCGGGCCAGACGCACGGGGGCGTGGGTGGCACCCATGTGGAAGGAGATGGAGGCGGCGCCGAGCTTGGCGTATTCGGGAGCCCAACGGTCCGGGTCCTCGATCATGAGGTGCACGTCGACCGGCAGATCGGTGACCTGACAGATGCGGCCGACGATCGGCTCGCCCAGGGTCAGGTTCGGCACGAAATGATGGTCCATGACATCGACGTGGACCAGGTCGGCGTTGGCGATGGCCTTGAGATCACGTTCGAGGTTGCAGAAGTCAGCGGACAGGATGCTGGGTGCGATTGCGATATTGCTCATGGTTTCCTACCTTATCTGTGCAATGGGACTTGGAGCCCCGTGTTTCGCGCTGTTTCGGCGCTGTTTATCGTGGTGTCACTTAGTGCGATTGGTTTGCTTTTTCTGGCGAAGTTGTTCCTCTTCGATGCTCTGGCGTTCGAGCTCGTCGGCGGTGACCGCCGCAAGCCCGCGCGCCTGCGCCTTGGGGTCCGGCCCGTACTGGTAGAGCACGACGAACAGGATGCAGCCGAGCACGAAGACGATGATCGCGGTCCACACGTTGGTCCTCAGGCCCAGGATCACCGTGGAATAGTTGATGCGCACGTTCTCGATCCAGGTGCGGCCCAGGCCGTACCACATCAGGTACATGGCGAACTGCTGGCCGGCCTTGAGCCGGTCGGCAAGCTTGTGGCCGAGGTAGATGATGAGCGCGGCGCCAATGAGGTTCCAGATCATCTCGTACAGGAACGTCGGGTGGAACAGCGTGGTCCTGTAGTCCGGGCATTGCGCGCCAGAATAGCAGATTTCGGATTTGCCGATGGCGTCCGCGTCGTTGAGCTTCAGGCCCCACGGCAACGTGGTGGGCCAGCCGTAGAGCTCTTGGTTGAACCAGTTGCCGAGTCGGCCGATGGCCTGGGCCACGGGCAGCGCGGGGGCGATGGCATCGGCGAAGATCGCGAACGGATAGTGCTTGTGACGGCACCACAGGAACGCCACCAAGGTGCCGACGGAGATGCCGCCGAAGATGGCCATGCCGCCTTCCCACACCTTGAGGATGTTGACCAAGTTGCCGGTGGGCGGGAAGTAGTCGGCCGGCGTGGTGATGCAGTGGTAAAGGCGCGCGCCCACCAGTGCGCAGGGCACGGTGACGAGCGTGGTATCGAGAATCTGGTCGAAGGTGCCGCCGTACCGCTTCCAACGTGTGGCGAGGATCCATACGGCCACGCAGATGCCGATCAGGATGCAGATCGCGTACATGTGGATAGTGAACGGGCCGATCTCGAACTTGGAGAAGGTCGGCGAGGGAATATAAGCCAGATTCATCGTGCCTCTACTTGCTGGTGCTCATGGTGTGTGTCCACGCGCGGGTTGTGCTTGACGCTCTGTGACTACCCTACCGTGTCACGGCACAACCCGCGTGAGGCGCACCGGGTGTTTACCGGGCGTTGTGGATGCCTTCGGCCAGTTCCTCGCTCTTGGCGGCGAGCAGCTTCAAGCCTTCCTTCGGGTCGCGTGCGGTCTTGTTGTCGTCCGCGAGCAGGGTGTGCACGAGCGCGGAGCCGACGATGACGCCGTCCGCGTAGGAGCCGACCTTGGCGCCCTGTTCGGCGGTGGACACGCCGATGCCCACGCACACGTTCTCGGCACCGGCCTGACGGGTACGTTCCACGAGGAGTTCGGGCGAGGCGTCGATGGTGGCGCGTTCGCCGGTGACGCCCATGCGGGCGGCCGCATACACGAAGCCACGTGCGTTGCGGGCCACGGTTTCGAGGCGCTCGGTGGACGAGTCCGGGGAGACCAGGAAGATGCGGTCGAGTCCGTGACGGTCGGAGGCTTCGATCCACTCCCCCGCCTCGTCCGGGATAAGGTCCGGGGTGATGAGACCGGCGCCGCCGGCGTTCTCGAAGTCGCGGGCGAAACGCTCGACGCCGTAGTGGTACACGAGGTTCCAGTAGCTCATGATGAGCGGCACGCCGCCGGCGTTGGCCACGGTTTCGACGGCCTCGAACACGCGCTTGATGGTCTCGCCGTTGTTCAGGGCGATGGAGGCGGCAGCCTGGATGACCGGGCCGTCCATGACCGGGTCGGAGTACGGCAGGCCGATTTCCACGGCGTCGACGCCGTGCTCGACCATCGTCTTGAAGGCGTCAAGCGAGACGTCCGGGTTAGGGAAGCCGTAGGGCAGGTAGCCGATGAAGGCGGGCTTGTTCTCGGCCTTGAACTTGGTGAACATAGCGCCCGACTTGCTGGGCTTGTGGCTGATGCCCAGCGGCTGGCCGGACGGCGTGGTTGCTTCGTTGGTCATAATCAAAAATCTCCTCTTCTTGTTCAGGCGACAGTATTGCCGTGGGTGCCGGTCACATCGAGCGCGGCGGCCTGGTCGTCGGTCAGGTAGCCGAACCACTTGCCGGCGGTGGCCATGTCCTTGTCGCCTCGGCCGGAGATGTTCACGATCATCACGGCCTTGTCATAGCCCTTGGCCTTCAGATCGGCGGCGGCTTTGTACGCGCCGGCCACGGCGTGCGAGCTTTCGATGGCGGGGATGATGCCCTCGGTCTGGCTCAGGTCGCGGAAGGCGTTCATGGCCTCCTCGTCGGTGGCCCAGCTGTAGTTCACGCGGCCGATGTCCTTGAGCCATGCGTGCTCGGGGCCCACGGAAGCGTAGTCGAGGCCTGCGGAGATCGAGTAGGTGTCGAGCGTCTGGCCTTCGTCGGTTTCCAGCAGGTAGCTCTTGGTGCCCTGGAACATGCCGAGCTGGCCGGTGCCGGGGGCGAAGCGGATGGCGTGCTTGCCGGATTCGGGGCCGTTGCCGCCGGCTTCGTAGCCGTAGAGGTTCACGCGCTCGTCGTCCAGGAAGGCGTTCATCACGCCGATGGCGTTGGAGCCGCCGCCCACGCAGGCGCAGATCGCGTCCGGATGGTCGATGCCGTACCAGTCCTGGAGCTGCTGCTTGGCTTCCTCGCCGATGATCTTCTGGAAGTCGCGCACCATGGCCGGGAACGGGTGCGGGCCCGCGACGGTGCCGAGCAGGTAGTGCGTGTCCTTGACGTTGGTGACCCAGTCGCGCAGGGCTTCGTTGATGGCGTCCTTCAGGATCTTGTCGCCAAGGGTCACCTCGACCACTTCGGCGCCGAGCATACGCATGCGGGCCACGTTGAGGGCCTGACGGCGGGCGTCGATCTGGCCCATGTAGATGCGGCACTTGAGGCCGAGCATGGCGCACACGGTGGCGGTGGCCACGCCGTGCTGGCCGGCGCCGGTCTCGGCGATCACGCGGGTCTTGCCCATGCGCTTGACGAGCAGGGCCTGGCCGAGCGCGTTGTTGATCTTGTGCGCGCCGGTGTGGTTCAAGTCCTCACGCTTGAGGAAGATACGGGCGTCGAGACCGGTCTTCTCTTTGACAAGTGCGGAGAAGCGCGGGGCTTCGGTCAGCGGGCTCGGGCGGCCCACGTAACGCTGCTGGAGCGTCATGAATTCCTTGTGGAATTCGGGGTCGGCCTTGGCTTGCGTGTACACGCGCTCAAGCTCGTCGAGGGCGGTGATGAGGGCCTCGGGCACATAGCGGCCACCGAACTGGCCCCAATACGGTCCCTGATGTTCGCTGAGCGGGGTCGTTTCGGATGCTTTCACTTGTGCTCCTGCCTTTACTAGTCGTTCCACTGCAAGTTCATGATTGTCGGCGGTGGCCACGCCCTCGCCGACCAGTACCGCGTCCGCTCCCGCGCGGGCGTAGTCTTCGACCTCGACCGCGCCGAATACGCCGGATTCCGCCACCTTGATGACGTCATCGGGCAGATCGGCCGCGAGTTCGTTGTATTTGTTCACGTCCACCTTGAGGTTCTTCAGGTTGCGCGCGTTGATGCCGATCACCTTGGCACCGGCCTTGCGGGCGCGTTCGATCTCTTCGCGGGTGTGCGTCTCCACCAGCACGGTCATGCCGAGCTCGTGCGCCAGGTCGAGCAGGTGCTTGAGCTGGGCGTCGTCCAATGCGGCGACGATGAGCAGCACCAGGTCGGCGCCGTGGGCGCGGGCCTCGAAGATCTGGTAGTCGGTGACGATGAAGTCCTTGCGCAGCACTGGAATGTGCACGGCGGCGCGGACCTTGTCGAAATCGTCAAGGCTGCCGAGGAATTTGCGGCCTTCGGTGAGCACGGAGATGGCGCTTGCGCCGCCCTTCTCGTACTCGCGGGCCAGCGCGGCCGGGTCCGGGATGTCGGACAGGTGGCCCTTGGACGGAGACGCGCGCTTGATCTCGGCGATCACGGGGATGCCGTCGGCGCGCTTAAGCCATCGTGTCGCGTCAATCGGAGCCGGGGCCGCCAGCGTGGCCTTCTTCACATCCTCAAGCGATACGGTGAGCTCACGGGTGCGCTGATCCTCCAGCGCTCCCGCCACCAGTTCGTCCAAAACCGACATGGTCCTCCCTTTGTTGGTGTTCGGTCATGCGCCACTCTAGGTCACGTCCTGTCCCGATTGCCGAACCCGTCCTACATTTTGGGCTTTCGCAGGCGATTCCGGCTTAGGCAGAACATTGGCATAAACTGGCACGCATGTGCAGACGTTTCGCGCTCGACTTGGAATGGGACGCCGTGGCTGGACCGCACAATCGACGGCGCATCCTTGCTCGCCGGCGTGCGGAACTCAGGCACTGCGTTATCCCGCCGCTTGCAATTTCACGAGGTCGCCCCGCTGCAGGGCGACGGCAAACGCCTGATTCAGCCGTTGGATTCGACCGAGCCCATGCGCCTGTTTTGACGGAACATCTTTGACGAGAGATCGTCACTGAATCAATGCTTGCTATATATGTATCACAGTGTCATAACTATGAAATTATATTGTGGAATTGTGGTACATGAAGTTCGCATGACAACGATGTCACCGTTGGTAGGCGGACCAGTAGGTGCCGTTGCTGCCGGTGGTGGTGCTGAACTGCCGATGTGGTTCAGTCCACCAGACCGCGCAGCAGCGCGATTTCGTCGCGGTGCGTGGTCGGCGTCTGCTCCTTGGTTTCGAGAATCATCGGGAGCTTGGCCATGGTCGGATCGTTGACCAGTCGCGTGAAGAACGGGATGCCGAGCTGACCCTGCCCGATGTTGGCGTGACGATCCTTATGCGAGCCGAGGCCAAACTGCGAATCGTTCACGTGAATCGCCTTGACCTCGGCCAAGCCGATCGCCTCATCCAACTGGCGCATCACACCGTCGTAGTCGTGCACCAAATCGTAGCCGGCATCCAACACATGGCAGGTGTCGAACGTGACGCCGACGTTCGCCTTGTTCTCCACGCCGTTCATGATCGTGGCGAGCTCCTCGAAGTTGCGCCCGCATTCCGTGCCTTTGCCGGCCATGGTCTCCAGAAGCACCATGACGCCGGTCGTACGCTCGAACACCTGATTCAGTCCCTCGCTGATCAGCCGGCAGCCGGTCTCGGTGCCTTGGCCCACATGCGCGCCGGGATGAATATTGATATACACCTCCTGGCCGGCCTCGCGGATGGCGGTCAGCAGCTCGATGTCCTCGGCCAACGCCTCGATCGCGAATGTGCGCTTGGCCTCATCCTTGCCGGCTAGATTGTAGACGTACGGCGCATGGACGACCAACGGCCCATAGCCCTCAGCCTTCAGACGCGCACCGAACGCCGCCGCGCCGGCCGGGTCGAGCGCCTTCGAACGCTTGCCGTACGGGGAACGCGGGAAGAACGCGAACGCGGTACCGCCCTCCTCATGGGAACGTTCCAGCAGCGCATTCCATCCGCCGGCCGTCGACAGATGCGATCCGATATACAGTTCCATCATTCCAAACTCCTCGTGTTCCACTCGCTGTTCGTGTTACCGCTATCATATGGTAGGCGGCATCGAGCGCCGCCCGCACAACCGACACGAGACACAACTGTTCACCCGACCAAAGGAGACCCGAGCATGGCGGCAGCCGGCACACCCAAGGACGATACCGGCCTTGAACGGAAGATGGAGTCGCGTCACCTGACGATGATCTCCCTGGGCGGCGTGATCGGCACCGGCCTGTTCGTCAGCTCCGGCTACGCGATTCATCAGGCGGGACCGTTGGGCGCGATCCTCGCTTACGCGGCCGGCTCCCTGCTCGTCTACTGCGTGATGGTGTCGTTGGGCGAGCTGTCCGTGGCCATGCCGTACGCCGGCAGCTTCCACATGTATGCGAAGCGGTTCATCGGCCCCGGCACCGCGTTCACCATCGCCATCCTGTATTGGCTGAACTGGGCGGTGGCGCTCGCCTCCGAATTCACGGCCGCAGGGCTGTTGATGCAGCGATGGTTCCCGCATTCGCCGTCCTGGGTGTGGTCGGCCGTGTTCATTGTGGTGGTGTTCGCGCTCAACATCATGTCCGTGCGGCTGTACGGCGAGGCGGAATTCTGGTTCGCGTCAATCAAGGTGTTCGCCATCATCGCGTTCATTGTGATCGGCCTGCTGGCGATCTTCGGCGCCATACCGATTGCCGGTCATGATTCCGCGCCGTTGCTGGGCAACTTCGTGGCCGGCGGCTGGTTCCCGAGCGGCATCGCGCCGATTTTCTCGACTTTGCTGACCGTGGTGTTCGCGTTCTCCGGCACCGAAGTGGTGGGCGTGGCGGCCGACGAAACCAAGGATCCCTCGCGTGCGATTCCCAAGGCCGTGCACACCACGGTGCTGCGCCTGGCGATTTTCTTCATCGGCTCGATTCTGGTGATGGCGGCCTTGATCCCCTGGCATCAGGCCGGCGTGGATACGAGCCCGTTCGTGCTGGTGTTCCAGTCAATCGGTATGCCGTTCGCCGGCGACATCATGAACTTCGTGGTGTTGACGGCCGTGCTTTCCGCCGCGAACTCCGGCCTGTACGTGTGTTCGCGCATGGTGTGGTCGCTGGCCAAGGAGCGGCTGATTCCCGAACGTTTTGCTAGGACGAATTTCCGTGGTGTGCCGGTGTGGGCCGTGCTGTTCAGCATGGCGGGCTCACTGCTGGCGTTGCTGTCTTCCGTGATCGCCGCCTCGACCGTGTATCTGGTGTTGGTCGCCGTGTCAGGTTTGGCGACGCTGGTGGTGTGGTTCTCCGTATGCGTGTGCCATATCCGTTTCCGGCGCGAATGGGCGCGGGATGGGCACAGCGCCGATGAGCTCGGCTATCGTGCGCCCGGTTTCCCGGTGCTGCCGTGGCTGGCCATCGTGATGTGCATCGGCGCGCTGGTGCTCGTGGTGCTCGATGATACGCAGCGTTCGACCCTGTATTGCATGATCCCGTTCGTCGCCTGCTGCTACGCGGCTTATTACGCACTCGAACGGCAGCGCAAACGCGAAAACAACGCCTAACTCGATTTCGAGGGGCTGATTTGGCACTTGCCGGAGATCTATCTCCGTTTCAAGGGGCTGATGCCCGAGTAGACAAGGCTCCACAATGGCGTAATGGCGTTGCCGCAAAGCCGTTTATACTCGCGGTTTGGCGTTTGAGCAGCCCCTCGAAAGCCAAGTAGATGTCCCCACCGGACGAAATCAGCCCCTCGAAGCCGAGAAACCATTGATGGCCGATTATGTTGTGCCCAGTGACGCGCCTGGTTCTATGCTCGAACTGGTACAATAATTGGAGTTTGTTTTTTGCAAAGGGGCATTGTTATGCACAAGGTGTTGGTGTCGTTCGCAGACAGCTAATGCGCGTTGACTCGTCGCGCTAAGCCGTGGTCGCCGTTTGGGCCCACGGCACTTCTGTTGTGCCATTTCCCACGCACTTGGTCGAAGGCTGGCGATGGGCCCTGACCAAAAGGAATTTCCTATCCGCGATCATACTCGGTGCAATTGTGAACATCGCCTGCGTAGCCAGTATCACCGGCGCGCAGATCATGTTGGCCGCCCGTGGCGCCAACGCGGTCATGATCGGACTGCTCGGCACGGCAATGGGCGTGAGTACTTTGGTCGGCTCGCTGTTGGCCAACAAGCTAGTCGATATGGTTCCCACAGGGAAACTGATTGCGGGCGCGCTGACGTTGTTCGTGGTCAGCCAGATGCCACTGCTATTCCTGCACAGCTACGCGGCCATTCTGATCTGCCAGATTCTGGCCGGCCTGCCGTTCCCCGCGTTGAACGCTGGCCTGCTGGGCTTTCTCTACGGCAAGACACCCGACAACATGCAGGGGCGGGCTTCTGCCGTATTTGAAACCACGGTCGGCATACTGGGCGCAGCATGCCCGGCGATGGTCGGCTGGCTGTTGCAACAGCCAGATCTCGGTTTCACGGCGGTGATGGCCGTAGCCGTGGTCTGTTCCGTAGCGGGATTGGCCGTATCGTTGGCCGGCCCGCTGCGCAGCATTCCGAATCCCGACCAGTGGTCGGAGGTTTTCCTGTAACGCCAAGCAGCGGAGCGCCGGTTTATATCAGGTCGTACGGCATCTGACGCTTGACCAGCCAGAAGATGCCGAGGCCGATGAACACCAGCAGATTGAATCCGCCACTATGCCACCACACCACGGCGATCAGCGTCGCCATGCGCGCCACATAGAACGCCACGCGAAGCCACCCTTCGCGCGGCCGGGTCTCTATCGTCATGTGCGTGAAGCTGCCGCCGAGCGTGCAGCCGCCGCGCAACCATGGCACCACGCCCTCGAAGAGGATGAGCGCCGCCAGGAAGAGGATCGAGCCGGTCCAGTCGAACGGTTCCATCGACTGCCATGAGCCGTTGGAGCCCGAGGGCAGGTTTGAGCGGACGATCATGACGAACAGATGCGTCGGCATCACGGCGAACCCGATCAGCGTCATGTCGATGATGAACGTGATCAGCCGCCTCATGAAGCCAGGTGTGGTGGTCGGCGTCATATCGGCGACCCGCGCCGGAATCAGGCGCAGCGAAAGCATGGCCAGCGCGAATCCGATCAGCGCGCCGGTCGTGTTCCACAGGAGATCGTCCACGTCGAACAGACGGTAGGCGCACGGGAACACGCCCATGAGGCCGGTCAGCTGCATCGTCTCCAGAAACAGCGACGTGGCGAATGACAGTACTGCGGTAACCGGCAGCGGCCAACGCCAGATACGGCCCATGATGAAGCCCAACGGCAGGAAGAACACGATATTAAACGCGATTTGCAGTACAGCGGTGAGACCATCGGTACGGATGTCACCGATGAACTGCAATGGATTGAGCTGTGGCGTCAGATGGTGCGCAGCGCAATAGGCTGCCGCATCGGCCGGCATCGGATACAGTGTGAAGCACAGCAGGCCGAGCAGGTACAGCACCGTGCCATACGCCACTATGGCCGACGACAGTCGGATGCGATTGTCGCGATGATACAGCAACGCCAGCACCGGCACCGTCAGCAGCATGGACACAAACGGCCACAATGCCAGCGCGAACGCAAACGGTTCGGAAAAGTTCTTGAGAAATCCCATCTTCAATGCTCCCTGCTTCGGTCCGCTCCATTCGGTTTCGGACCATATCTCTCGACTTCTGATTCCAAGGTACGGAACATGACGGCACGCGGGTATCGGCCACGAGAGCGAAATCATTGGGATGAAAGGCGATTCGTATCATTCGCATGGATGAGGGAGGTACACCAGTTGTGACTGACAATTGCGGCCTGCGAACCGGCAGGATGAATGGGACTGACCCAACTGGCCCGTCTCATCTTGTAGGGTGTTTCGTGCTCTTGTAGGCAGATGATTCCAATGGCGATGATCGGAATACCGCCATTGCAATGACCTCTCGCCAAGGCCAGCTACCTACAAGATGCTGAATCTGCCTACAAGATGAATTCGCCGGTGAACCATGCCGGCATCACCGTCGATGCCGTGGATTGTTTCGCTGAGCAATGCATCCTGACAATCGTCGAATGGCTGCGTGGGTAAATACTTCTTCCTTATGATGCACATATGATGTACGACTTGCCGTTGCATGAATACGCGTATGCTTCGCTGCCGATTATGCCGTGGCCATCGCCTCGCATAAAGCCGACAACGCCCGTATTGCATCGCTAAAAGAATAGTCACGCGGCATAGCCGTACCGCTTTCTATAAGCGTCCCACGGGTCTGATTTCACTCTCATTCATGCTGGCATCACCGCTTCGAGGTAAGGACGCATCACGTTCACGAGCCGAAATTCGTGAGCGTAGTTCATGAGTTTGACCAAGTCAGTGTGCGCGGATCTCATGTAATTCTGGAAGGCGGATTGCAAATCTTGCGGATCCACTGTGCTGCGGGAGCGGAACAAATCGCAAATGGTTCGTTCCAAATCATAAACGCGAACCGTATGCCCGAACATGGTGATAGCCGACGCCAGGCCAATTGCAAAGCGATTGTCGGCCACCTTTCTCACTGTTATGTCTTCATTCTTGAGACGAGCCGTACCTGATGATTGCGGTAAGGTAATCGTCGGTGTCAGGGGGGGGCTCGCTCCCCCTCTCCAAGCAAGAACAACGCAGTTTCATGCGAAAAAATGGCTTTCGGATATCGATACTGCAATTCGAACAGCGGATCGGACTCCGCATTCGGTGAAACATATAAGCCCTTTGCCGCTTTCTCAAGCTTGGCTTCACGCACGAATCGCGAAATCTCCGTGCGGGAAACTCCTCGACGCTCCATTTCCGATACCGGAAGATATCCCATATGCTCCTTCAATACGCTTTCCGCTTCTGTCGCTCTAGTGGACATGGGCACTCCTTCAGATGTTGCGGAGCTCGGAGAGTTGCCTGAAGAAAAGTTTTGCTATCGCCTAACCTAATGCGTTATTCGACTCCAACCGTTGCTCGACTTCGAAATGCTCGAATACTATGAGCGAGTTGTCGTTCAACGGAAAGTTTGGGTTGGCGAATTCATCGCGGTATTCCGCCGAATTCCAGAAAGATTCGTGTGCGCTCCGCCATTGGGCCGCCGTGACGTCGCCTTCACCCTCATCGATGGCGTACCGGTCAGTGACTTTTCCGAGCGGAATCACGTCAACCGCAGTGGTGACGAGTACGGCTACGGGTCGTTCATCGGAATCCACCAACACCGAATGCGCGCCAACGCACGGCAGCGGTTCGACCTCTTCCTCATATTCAATCATCAGCGCAGCGGTGGCGGTTTTTACGCCGTCCAGAATGAGCTTCACCAAGCGATCGCGTTCAGGCCCAGGAAACATAAACTCCGCTTTGGGCAAATCACTGGTTTCAAATGCCGTATTGACGCTCATGCAATGCTCCAGATCGTCTTTATGTTCAATTGTGCTGTGCTTTTCTTACTCCCATCATAATAGCCCGAATTCCATGAGTTTCCGGCGCTGATCCAGTGGCCTCCATTACGGTCAATACAACCTGATGCCAAGCAATCACATGACAACAAGTGACACTGTACTCACGAACCGGCCTACTATGGGCGGCATGACGATTCGTATTGTTTCGATTGAGCCGCCATGGTTTGAGGAAAAGGCCCAAGTTCAGTCGTGCACGTGGCGCGAACTCAATCAGGGGCATATTCCGCAGGAAATCGTGGATGCGATCACTCCCGAATTCGCGCTCAAACTGACGCGCAGCACGCCAAAGACCCCAATCAGGTCGTATTGGTCGCTTTGGAGAACAACCACGTGATTGGTTTTGCTGAGCTTCTGCAAACGCCGCGTTCGCCAATCAAACGGTCCGAGGCTGCGGAACTGGCTTCGCTATATGTGTTGGAATCTTGCCATCGTCATGGTGTTGGCCGTGCTTTGGTTGAGGCGGGCCAACGCGCCATCGGCAACGATCGGCTCGCCTTGTGGGTCGCCGGATTCAACACCAACGCCCAAGGTTTCTACCGTCACATCGGCTTCCATGAGACCGGCCTGACTCAAACCGAAGACATGGGCCCGGAACTCGAAATGATCAACTACTCTGACGGCGTATTCCAGTGAGCAGCCCGACCTCCCACACGCGTCCGGCGCTACCATGAAGCCATGTCTTTGAACAGTGAGCAACGCGCGGCGACTATCCGCGAATTTCAGGAGAACATGAGCCGGCTGGGTCTGACCGCCGAACGGCGGCAGGGATTTTGGCGTCAGCGGCAGCAGAGTGGAGCAAATCATCACCCTCAAGTCGGGCGTGCTGGAGTATCCGTGGATTATCCGAGCCTATCTGCTGAGCAGAGCTGAGACACAGGGCGTGGAACTCACGCCGTTCATGGCGTTACGCGGAAATCCGCACGATTATTGGTTCCTCGACGGCGACTTTATCGACCGAGGCGAAATCGATTAAAACCGATTGATAATCGGCCATTTACACGCAAGAGGCGCCGTCAATCGCCTCGCGCATAGAGGCCATCGCTCTCCGTGCAGGTGGCGATGCGTGTGTAGTATTCCGTCTTGTCCTCATGGTCGATACGTGCGCCGCAATGCTGCTGCACCGCAAGACTTGCCGGATTGGTTTTGTGGACACTCAGGTAAGCCTCCTTGATGCCGAGCTCGCGGGCCTTGGCAAGCGTGAGCTTGAGCCCGGCGGTCGCGTAGCCGTGACCGCGGTATTCGCGGGCGACACCGTAGCCGATGTGGCCCGGACCGTTGCGCAGGAAGTCGGTGAGCCGGTGACGCAGGTTGAAGATGCCCACATAGTCGCCCTCATCGTTGACGAGAATGTATTTGGTGGCTGGCACCCAGCCGTCCGGCAGGCCGACGCCAAGCGACTCATCACGCAACCCTCGCACATATGCGGCGAACCGTTCACGATTCATGCCGGCCGCTGGGTTCTCGAATCCCGTCTCCTCCGCCGGGAATTTCGCGAACAAGTCAAACGCGCGTTCCTGGTCCGCCAGCCATGTCTCGATCAGCCGCATTGGTCACACTCCTCCTGTTGACACAGCAGACCACACTACTACTGTGCTCGGCCAACGGCCGCAAGCCTTATCTAGGGTGTGTTTACAGATAGGCAGCAAGTGTCTGTCAATGCGTTTATCGCAGGATATACCAGGTTACTTTCCCCGATACACGGCAGCGACGCCGAAGACAAATTGTATGATGAACAATCCCAGCAGGAAGATCAGAGCTCCTGGCCGGTACATGCGGTAGAAGTCGACCATATCCGGCTGCGCCAAAGGCGCTGCCATGATATACACCAGCGCAGCGAACACGGCGCCGAGCGCGGAAACAACCAAGAACGCGCCTACGGCAAAACGCAGCAGGCCACGATCCGAGGTCCTCCGGCGCAGACCACGGCATCCCCACGAAGACGAATACCGAGATCAGCAGGTAGAACAGCAGCCCGTACGTGGGCAGCATGTCGATAATCAGCAGATCGTTCATGGCATATCCTTTCGTGGCGCAATCCCATTCAACCTGCGCATGGCCAAAAGCGCAACATCGTGTCAAGTAATCGCATGATAGCAGGTTTTGTCCGGCTGCGACCGTGGCCACGATGAGCGGCATGGGACATGATGACATGACCGGGGCTGCGGCGCGGTCGATCCGTATCGCCCGTATTGGACAATGATCCGTTCGCCCTGGATGCGATGTGCGCGATGATCTCGGCCGTATCCAAGGACTTCCATGTCATGTGGGGCACGGGTTCGCCCGCGGTGGCGATCGAGCACTGCCATAACCCGCATACCAGGCCGGACGTGCCGGTGTCGGATCCTAAGGAATCTGTTGGTGTCGCTGCAGCTCATTGCCATTCCCACTGAAGAGATGATTGGCGAAAACGATACTCACTACCTATTCATTAGGCTTCAGCTCGTGTTCGAGCACAAGTTTCATCTTGCTGTTATCCATCAACCATGCGTGTAGGTCTCGGTCCAGGATCATCGCCAGAGCGAAGCACGCCTGCGTCGCATTCTCCAATGCAATCCGTCGATTCTCACCCGGCAGAGGTATGCCGTTGACAAGCGGCTCATGGTGAGCGACCCGATTACGCAGGGCATGCACTGTTTTTACGATATCCAGCGCGTACTTTCTCGTCCAGCGTTCTTCCACTGCACGGGCATACTGGCGCCCATTGGAGAATGTCTTATCGAGTCCTTTGCGCCATAAATCGTTCTCATAATCTGCACGGCGCTGGTCTGGCCACTTCGTGTGGATTGTTCCGCCGTCTTCCAAGAGATTGCGCCAAAATCCGAATGTCAATGACGCTATGAGATGGCCATGCGTATGATTTTTTCGCTGGTGCGGGGTGAGATGGTTCCACGCTTCACGAATCTGGTACTGGGTTCGGTCATCGAATTGTAGCCCTGCCATATACCAGTCTTCAGTGCCATTCTGCTCCAGAGCGAGGAGGGAGAGTTGCCGGTCCATGCGGTTGCGCAGAGCGACCTCGAGGATGGCGATGTCGCCCATACAGGCGCTGGCCATGTCGTGATCCCACAGGTACAGCTCTAGCGCTGGGCATGAACGTCTTTGAGCCTCATAATTGTAGGTGGCAAGCCGTTCATCGGTAATGCACGCGCGCAGCGCCTTCTCCCGCGGACTTCCTTTCCTTGGAGTCCGTGAGAGGAAATCAGTTGTTGAATTTGACTGTCGGCTCATGGCTCATTATGATATATCAAGAATTCCCCCAAAGGGCCTCTCCGGACGGTCTTCGACTCAGCCGTGATGCACTGGGGGTTTCTTTTTATCTGGATAATCGGGGCCTGGTTGGTCTGGGCTCTTCTTCAGGACAATCGCATATGTTTCGGGAGTGCTCAGCTTTCAGACGAGGCATTCGAAGAAATGCCATTCCGAGGAATCGGCATCATGGATGATGATCAGCGTGCCGCCCTCGTTGGTTATCTCCTTATGAGGCCGGTCGTAGAGCGCATCGAGCTGTGTTCCCAGGTTCAATCGCAGGGTCGCATCCGCTTCCTTGATTATGCGGATGTTCTCCTGGGGCAGTTGGCCACTGGAGTAATCCCTGCCGTCCAGAATGGTGCCGTCGACTTGTTCTGGGTCAGCGGCGACCTTCACGTACCGGTATCCGTCCCCATGAAAGCTTTCCTCGTCCTTGCTGACGATTGCCCGCGCATCCTCGGAAAATGAGATCGAGAACGTCTGCGACAGATTCGAAACCGGACTATAGCCCTAGTATCGAGTCCATCCGAACCATACTCCCGCCACTACCAACGCCGCGATGCCCAAAGCGATGATCGTTCCGGCCCGGCCACCGGCGGAAGGTTCACCTTTCCATACGCGGTTTCCCATCGTCGGCCTCCTAGCCTTAGCCGTAGGGTCTGCTAGATCAAAGTGTGTATTACTGATTAGCGTGAGGTCGCCGCCACTACGTGAGCGGTCGAAAACCTCATGCCACCCGGCAAATCCGAGAAGCGGTCGGAGAACTATTCGAAGCCGTCAGCTAATCCAGTGTTGAACGTACGCGACGACACCCAGAAACGCTCCTATACCCGCTCCGAGGAAGACGAATCCCCATCCCAACCAGTCAGCAAATCGATTGACCGGGGATTTCGCAAAGCCCTCCATCACCGAATTCGTTCCAGTCGAGCCCTCCCCTGATTCATGGTTGTCCTCCTCGGCATCCCTACATAAAACCCGTTAGTCCAATTCAATCCTTCGCGCGGGACTGTCTCTCGAAGTGTGTAACTGGCCTTAACTGGCCGGTCGTGTGGCCGG
>OJPS01000035.1_pt1 | contig 109286 bp, 86 predicted proteins | sample 1598551 | NCBI WGS metagenome assembly OJPS01 (sample SAMN03922488, study PRJEB24848) | human gut metagenome | isolation source: stool sample | host: Homo sapiens | place: Germany | collected 2011-05 | reverse complement strand
GCGCATTCGGCGAGATGCGTTTGCGAAAGTGGTCAATTTTAGATTAGCGCTAACACCATCCTGGCGGCGTCGTTCCTGTCGTTCTTGGAGGCCGAGTCGGCGGCCGACCTGGGGATCTTCGAGACCGCGGCGACGACGCACTCGACGCCGAGCCCGGCGAGCTCCCTTTGCGGGGCGAAGCCGAGGTAGCCGCTCTCGTAGGCCGCGAGCGACGGCCCGGGGAACCCATCCATCCACCCGGCGATCTCGCCCCAGGGGTTGCCGGGGAACCTCCTCGTCACGGCCTCGCCGGTGTCCGCGTCGAGGGCGCAGACGGTGGTCGACCTCAGGTGGACGTCCATCCCGAACGCGGTAGAATACTTTGGCATGGGAGCCTCCCAACCTCGTTGCGGCGCGGCTGCGCCTATGGCACTTCAACATCATTGTCGCAGCCCCGACCCGCGGTCACGAGCGGGGGCTCCTATCTTTTTAGTGCCCTCGGATTGGGTCATAGTGTCTGTCGTGGCCAAAACATCGGCGTGGTCATTGGGGACGTTCTTAAATGACTGCGGCAGATAGGGACGTTCCTTTTTTGCCGGCAGTTTGGGACACTCCTTACGGGGCACCCCCTCCACAGCGCCTATGCCAGCTTGTCGATTTGCCCAATCTCCCAGAGCGGAATATTGACGAGCGTGCCTTCGTCTCTATATGCCGCTAACGATGTTCTCACGCAGCGCTCGAGCTTGAACTTCTCGCAGGCAATCCTCAGGCTCTTTGCTTTGAGGTTCTCTGCCGCCTTGACCTCGAGCGGAAGCACGGTCCCCGCATGGTCGATGGCAAAGTCAGTCTCTGCATTGCCGGAGGAGGATGACCAATACGCGGGAGTTTTGCCTTGGAGCAAAAGCTCCTGTGCGACGTATTGCTCGGTCAGCGAGCCTTTGAACTCCGTAAAAACAGCGGGCCCGTTCAGAACAATGGCCGGCGAGAGGCCAGAGAGTGCTCCGAGGATGCCGGTGTCGATGCAGAACAGCTTGAAGCCCGAGAGATCCTCGTAGCTTGTGAGCGGTGCTCTTAGGGCGGAAACACGTGGTACCTTATGAACGATTCCATAGTCCATGAGCCACTGGAGGCTTTCCTCAAAATCGCGTGCGCGCGCCCCGGGACGAAGCGCGCCGTAGACGAACTTCTTGTTTTCCTTTGCGAGCTGGCCGGGAAGGGATTTCCAAACCAGCCTCATGCGCTCGACGATGCGGGCTGGCGCATGCTTGCCAAAATCGGATTCATAAGCTTCGATGATTTGCTGCTGAAGCCTGCGGGCCTCGATGAAATCGTGGGAGGCGGCGAAAGCGGAGACAACTTCTGGCATGCCACCGACAACGAGGTATTCCTTGAGCAGGCGCTCGAGCTTTTCGGAAACGTTTGTCAGCAGGTCCATGTCTGCGGCAAGGATGGCATCTGCGAGCGGATCGCCATCGACGGCGCGAACGAACTCGACAAACCCCATGGGGCGCATGGTAAGCTGGTCAATCTTGCCGACGGGGAACGACTCGTTTTCGCGTCGGAGCGCGAGCCCCATATAGGAGCCGGCTGCCATGATATGGTATTCCGGCGCCAGCTCGTTGAAGTATTTGAGCGAGGTGATGCCACGCGGTGCCTCTTGGATTTCGTCGAAGATGATGAGCGTGTCTGTCGGCGTTATGGTCTGGCCGTGCAGGAGCTCTATCTGGGAGATGATGCGTTTGGGGTCAAGGCTTCCGTCGAACAGCGAACGTGCGCCCGGTTCGAGCATAAAGTCAAAACGGATGACGTTTTGATACTGCTGGCCTGCGAATTCGTTGAGAAGCCAGGTTTTTCCCGTCTGGCGGGCCCCCTTAAGCAGGAGGGGCTTGCGGTTTGCCCTAGATTTCCAAGCGATGAGTTCGTCCATTAGCTGTCGCTGCATACTGCCCCCTAACGATCATGGTTAGTATAAGACCGTCTTGGTCTTTCCATCGAAAAATGTGGGAGTAAACCACGTTTTTCCATCGAATAATGTGGGAGGTAACCACGTTTTTCCATCGAATAATGTGGGGTTTAGGTCGGCACCTGGGGCGCTCCTTCTCTGCCGGCAGTTTGGAACACTCCTTGTTTTGGTGCAAATTAGCTACCCTTGCATCAGAAAACGGCGCCCGCCGGCGATGTTGCCAGCGGGCGCCGTTGTCGTGTGGGCGGTTATGTCGTGCGGGCTGCGGTTGAACGCCCGGTCCTGCGCTCTATAGCGAGTCGATAAAGCGCTGTTGGGCGGCGCGTCCTGCCTCGTCCCACTTAAAGACGCCGGCGTTGTCGAGTACGTGGCCAAACACCACGCCGACCTCCTCGTGCAGGATATCGATGGCGTTATCCGCCGTAAGCTCGTCGGCGCGGCGGGCAAAGACGTCCTTAGCCCATGCGGCGTGGCTGCGGCAAAGATCATCGCCCTCGAGCGCACCGGCAAGGTCGTAGCTGGCATCGACCTTGGCTGCCAGCAGATGCTCGCGGACAGCGCCAAGCTCGGGAACCAGGCGCGGCGGCAGAATGGCCAGACCCATGACCTCGATCAGGCCGATGTTTTCCTTCTTAATGTGGTGATACTCGGCATGCGGGTGGAATACGCCTAGCGGATGCTCGTCGGTCGTGATATTGCAGCGAAGCGCCAGGTAGGCCTCGTAAATCTCGCCGCCGGCGTTGCCGCGGGAGTCCACGCGGCGAATGACGGGCGTCACGGTGTTGTGGGCCACGCCGTCGGCTGTGTGCGCGATGACGCCCACAGACTCATCGGTCCACTCGCGCCAGGCGAGGATAATCTTCTCCGCAGTGTCGAGCAGCTGAGCACGGTCATGCGAGCGCAGGCGCAGCACCGAGAGCGGCCACTGCAGCACGGCACCGCTGACCTGGTCAAAACCGGGCACGCTAAACTGCAAGACCTCGGCGGCATGCATCATGGGGAACTCGTGTGCGCCACCCTGGAAGTGGTCGTGCGACAGAATCGAGCCGCCCACGATGGGCAGGTCGGCGTTGGAGCCGATAAAGTAGTGCGGGAACAGGTCCACAAAGTCGAGCAAACAGGAGAGGCTCTTGCGATCCACGTGCATCGGACGATGCTCGGAGCTCATGGCAATGCAATGCTCGTTAAAGTACGCGTACGGGCTGTACTGGAAGCCCCAGCGCTCGCCGTCGAGCTGGATGGGGATAACGCGCAGATTCTGGCGGGCGGGGTGAGCGCCGCCGTCGGCTGCGGCGGAGCGTCCGGGGTAGCCCTCGTTTTCGATGCAGAGCTGACAGGCGGGATACTTCTCGCCCGTGTTTTTGGCGGCACCGGCTGCGGCAATATCGCGTGGGTCCTTTTCGGGCTTTGACAGGTTGATGGTGATCTCCAGGTCACCCCAGTTGGTGGAAGTGCTCCATTTGATGTTGCGCGCGATGGCGGCGCGGCGCACGTAACCGGCGTCACAGCACAGGCCGTAGAACCAGTCGGTCGCGGCGCGGGGCTCGTTGACGCCCATGCGGCCGTTGAATTCCTCGTTTACAACCGAAGGTCTCGGCATCAGCGCGCCCATGATGCGCATGGCGATGCGGTCGCGGCCCGATGCCGTGTCCTCGGCGGCACCGCTGACAACGGCGGCCTCGGAAAGCGCGGCAAGCGTGCCCTCCAGGTCAAAGTCGGGCAGGGTATCGGGGTGCAAGAGCGAGAGCTTCTCGTTCTGCAGCGCCCAGGTCATGTCGAGCGCGGGACCCGTGGCGCCTATGCACTCCAGAATGGTGTTGTATGCCCAGATGCGATCGTCCTGGCCGATCATCGATCGGTGGATAGCGTATTCGATCAGGTTCTGCGCGGCCTCGCGCACGTCAGTCATTACAGCCATGCCGCGTAAGCCCCCTTGTCAGAGATGGCGTAGTGACGGGCAGAGCCCTTGCCCAGCCAGCCGTTCATCTTGGTGATGAAGGTGTCGACCAGATCGAGCGGCACGAAGGCCTGGATGGTGCCGCCAAAGCCGCCGCCGTGGATGCGCACGGCGCCGCGGCCGTCGAGCACATGCTCGGCCAGTGCCAGGGCATACATCGAAGGCTGCTCGGAGCCCAGCCTGGCAACGACATTCTGCAGGTACATGGCAGAGCTGGCGCCGGACTCGCGCGTCAGGACCAGGAACTGGTCAATGTCGCCGGCGTTCAGAGCATCCCAGCGCTTGTCGACCAGGCCGTTCTCGTACCAGTAGTGAACGGCGCGCAGGCAGGCGCGGTCGCCCAGCTTGGCGCGCAGCTCGGGGAGCTTGGCGTCAAAGTCGGCAACGTCGACCTCGCACAGGCGTGCCTTGCCAAACTCGGCGGCGACGTCCTGCATCTCGCGCGGAACGGCGGCGTAGTCGTCGGTGGCGGCCACGTGGTCGGCGCCCACTTTAACGAGCACAAGCGCATAACCGTGATCCTCAAAGTTGAGCTCGAGCTTCTGGGTCTTAGGCTGAGCCTGGTCCTCAAAGTCCATGTAGGCGAGGCCACCCAGGCACACGGCGGCCTGGTCCATCAGACCGCAGGGCTTGCCGTAGTAGTTGTTCTCGGTGTGCTGGCTCATCTGGGCGAGCGCGACGGGCTCGATGGCGGGTGCGCCCCAGAGGGTTTCCATGGCACGACCGTATGCGGCCTCGACGGCGGCAGAGCTGGAAAGACCGCCACCCGAGGGGACGGAGCAGGTGAAGGCGAAGTCGAAGCCCTGGGGCTCAACGCCCAGAGCAGCGATTTCGTGGGCCATGCCGCGGACGAGGCTCGCGGACGTGCCCTTCTCGGACTCTTGAATATCCAGCGTGTCGAGCATGATTTCAAACGTAGGATAGCCCTCGTCGGCGACGCGAATCTTGTTGGAGTCGGTTGCCACGGCGATGCCGTCAACGGCGACATCGAGCGAGCCGGCGATAACGTGGCCGCCCTCGTGGTCGGTGTGGTTGCCGCTGATCTCGGAACGGCCGGGCGCGTGCACGTAGAGCACCTGGCGGTCGCCGATGGGGCCAAACTCCTCCTCAAACAGCTTGGTGAGCGTGGCGAATGTCTTTTCGTCGGGGGTGGTCATGGGAGTCCTTTCCTTGGCGCGCACGGGTGGGTTTTGCGTCGTTATGAGTACGTTAACAACTTAAAGCGGCATGAACCAAGTGTTCACAATGCCGCACGCTACGGGCTATGTTAACGTACTCATAACACATCGCTTGTCACTTTTTGAGAATCTGGTAATCGGTAGAAATTCAGCCGTGAACGGTACTGCCGTATGGACTTATAAAGCAGAAGAGATGCAGATAGAAAAAGTAGAGTACGTTAACATGCGTCCGACGATAGCGGGCCTCGGCGCGGGATGTATTTCTGCCCGGGCCGGCATTCACGCTATTCAGATCTCGCAAGGGTGAAGGTGATCCTGTGGCAAGGCGCCCGTCCAACGATACAGGTACGCGTCCGGTCTCCATGGCCGACGTCGCCCGCGCTGCTGGCGTTTCGCAGCAGACGGTTTCGCGCGTCGTCAACGGCTTGCCCAACGTTAACGAGCAGACGCGCCAGCGCGTGCAGGCTGCTATGCAAGAGCTCGGCTTTCGTCCGAGTTATGCCGGTCGCTCGCTGCGCGATGGCCGTTACCATTCGGTCGGCCTATGCATCAACGATGTCACCAAGTTTGGCAACCTCTCAATGATCGACGGCATCGCCAGCGCTGCTCGCGAGCATAATTGCGCCATCACGCTGGTCGAGATGTCCAAGACCGAGGAATTCTCACTTGCCGAGGCCACGCGTCGTATGGCCGCATTGCCGGTGGACGGTATCATTATCGGCATGAGCCGCATGGCGCCCGATTTTGAGACGTTTGATCCACTGCCGGGCATTGGCACGGTCATCGTTACCATGTACGCGCATCCGCGCGTGACCACGGTCGATTCCGACCATTACGGCTGCTCGCTCTTGCTTATGGATCACCTGTTTGAGCTGGGGCACGAGCAGATTCGCTATATTGGCGGCCCGTCGTTCTCGGTCGACGAGCAATTTCGTCGAGCCGGTTGGCAGGATGCGCTCGAGCGTAAACACATCGAGCCGGCAGAGCCGCTTGAGGGCGACTGGTCTGCCAACAGCGGCTACGAGGCCGGCAGGTACCTGGCCGAGCACGATCGCGCCATGACGGCGATTTATGCGGCAAACGACCAGATGGCAAATGGCGCGATTGCAGCGCTGCGCGATAGCGGTCTGCGCGTGCCCGAGGACGTGAGCGTGGTGGGCGTCGACGATTCGCTCGATGATTTTGTGGCACACAACGAGCTTACGACCGTGCGATTCGATCTACATCAGCGCGGACGCGAGGTATTCGAGCATGCGGTTCCCGAGGCGGGTACGGCGGGCAAAACCGTTGCCATTCGTATTCCCGGCCAGCTCATTATTCGACATAGCACGGCGATACCACGCTCATAGTTTGCGCAGGTAAACGGCGATTTATCGTATTTCAATAACAATCGGTAAGGATGCCGGCAGATAACAGTTGGAATGCTGCCGAGTGCTATGATAGACGGGTTATTTTGTCTATCTAGGAGGCTTTGCCTGATGGAGATCACCAAGGATATCCGCTACATCGGTGTCGACGATCACGACATTGACCTGTTCGAGGGCCAGTACGACGTGTCCGAGAACGGCATGGCATACAACAGCTATGTTATCTTGGGCGATAAAATCGCTGTCGCCGATTCGGTTGACGCTGGCTTTGTCGACGAATGGCTCGGCAACCTCGAGGCCGCGCTCGATGGCCGTACGCCCGACTACCTGGTCGTCCATCACATGGAGCCCGATCACTCCGCCGGTATCGCCGCCTTTATGGAGCGCTATCCCCAGGCACAGATTGTGGCCAGCATGGGCGCCTTCCGCATGATGGTCAACTACTTTGGCACCGACTACCCCGAGCGTAAGATAGTCGTCAAAGAGGGCGACGTGCTCGACCTGGGTGGCCACAGCCTAACGTTTGTCTGCGCCCCCAACGTGCACTGGCCCGAGGTGATCTTCTCCTACGAGTCTACCGACAAGGTGCTCTTTAGTGCCGACGGCTTTGGCAAGTTCGGCGCCAACGACATCGAGGACCCGGAAGGCTGGGCCTGCGAGGCGCGCCGCTACTACTTTGGCATCGTCGGTAAGTTCGGCAAGTTCGTGCAGGCCGTGCTCAAGAAGGCCGCCGACCTGGACATTCAGATTATCTGTCCGCTCCACGGCCCCGTGCTGACCGAGAACCTGGGCTATTACCTCGACACCTATAACACCTGGTCGAGCTACCAGCCCGAGGACGAGGGCATCACCATTGCCTACGCGAGCGTCTACGGCCACCTGAAGGCTGCCGTTGAGGAGCTTGCATCTGCGCTCGAGGCCCGCGGCCAGAAGGTTTCCGTTTTTGACTTGGCTCGCGACGACATGGCCGAGGCCGTTGAGGATGCGTTCCGCTATGACCGTCTGGTGCTCGCCTCCATCACCTATCAGGGTGAGATCTTCCCGTTCATGAGCACCTTTATCCACACACTTGCCGAGCACGCCTATCAGAACCGTACGGTGGCGCTCGTTGAGGCCGGCTCCTGGGCGCCCACCGCTGCCAAGGTTATGACCAAGGAGCTCGAGGGCATGAAGGACATCACCCTGGCGCAGAACAAGGTGACCGTGCTGGGTTCGCTCAACGACGCCTCGCGCGCTCAGATCGAGGTTCTCGCCGACGAGCTGTCCAAGTAGCGACACATTCACTTCTGATGCTCAACCACCACAAAGGAGACCTTTGTGGTGGTTTTTGTTTAAGCGACGGCGATGAGGAGATTTGGGCGGGCGTTGTCGACGATCTCGGCGATTGAGGTGGCGACGGCATTATCGGGGTCGCTGTCCATCACGATGGAGTCGACGTCGGCGAGTTCGGCAAAGCGGTACATGCCGCGTCCGTTAACCTTGCTGGCGTCCATGAGGGCGACGCTTTGACGGGCGGCACCGACCATAGCCGCTTTGGTCTCGGCCATCTGGGGAAAGTCGGTCGTAAAGCCGCAGCTGGGGACAAAGGCGCCGGGGCACATGACGGCCAGATCGGCATGGACCATTTGGAGCGCCTGCATAGTGAGCGGTCCGTACAAATAACGATGGCCTTTGCGCAACGCCCCGCCCAGCATGACGACATCGACCGAGGGCATGCTCTCGTCGATGTAATCGGCAATGGTAATGTCGGCCGTGATGACGGTGATGCCGTTGCGCTGGTCGAGGAGCCGAACGAACTCGAGCGCCGTGGTGCCCGAGTCGACGAGCAGCGTGTCGCCGTCATTGACGAGCTCGATGGCGCTTTGCGCGATGGCTTGCTTGGCGGCGACGTTGACATTGATGCGGCGATCCTGCGTGGAGACGGTCAGGCGTTTGTGGAGCGATACGGCACCGCCATGCGTGCGGCGCAGCTTGCCTGCTTCGGCGAGCGCGTCCAGGTCGGCGCGGGCGGTGACGGAGGACACGCCAAAGGTCTGGGCGATTTCTGCTACCTGCACCGAGGCATTATGATCGAGCATCTCCATGATGGCGGAACGACGCTCGTCGGCGAAAGCTCGGGTTGTTGCGTGGGCCATATCTGCTCCATCATCGTCTGAAATTTGCAGGAATTGTGTTGACTCTATTTTCGTTCATTTTCTTTTTGAGTAAGAAAACACCTTTCGATTACTTATCTTTTCTATAAAAGAAAGACGCTGAACGCCCAAAATTCAATATCGAACATGTTCACTCGGCTCAAATTTCTTCCGTTTGCTTTTCAAAAATGACTGTATTGACCTGAATGGGCTCAATATCTCGCACGTGCAAAGCTGCTGAATTTCATACAATGAGCGCAGCAAAATGCAAGGTAAAACGCCTTGTGAACAACTACGCCCGATGTCCAGATGCGGGCGAGGGAGAGGAGCAAACGCTCATGGCACTTGTTACCACCGAAAAGATGCTCAAGGACGCTCAGGCCGGCCACTACGCTGTTGGCGCTTTCAACGTCGAGAACCTCGAGTTTGTTATGGCCGTTCTGGCCGCTGCCGAGGAGACCAAGTCCCCCGTCATCATGCAGACCACCCCGGGCACCATCAAGACCGCTGGTCTGGACTACTTCTACGGCATGGTCAAGGCTGCCGCCGAGCGCGCTTCCGTGCCTGTCGCTCTGCACCTCGATCACGGCGATGGCTATGACCGCTGCATGCAGGCTTTCCGCACGGGCTACACCTCTGTCATGATCGACGGTTCGCACGAGTCCTTCGAGGACAACATCGCCCTGACCAAGTCCGTCGCCGACGCTGGCCGCGCCATGGGCGTGCCCGTCGAGGCCGAGCTCGGTAAGGTTGGCGGCAAGGAGGACGACGGTCCCGCGGTTGAGGGCGAGAGCCCCTACACCGATCCTGCCGAGGCCAAGGAGTTCGTCGAGCGCACTGGCTGCACCTCGCTGGCTATCGGCGTTGGTACCAGCCACGGCGTGTACACGAGCGATCCGCACATCGAGCAGTCCGTGGTCAAGGCCATCCGCGATGCCGTCGACGTGCCGCTGGTCCTGCACGGCACCTCCGGTGTGCCCGATGAGCAGGTTGCCGAGGCTGTGAAGAACGGCATCTGCAAGGTTAACTACGCCACCGAGCTGCGTCAGGCCTACACCAAGGGCTTCATGGCCTACATGGCCGAGAACCCCGCCTGCTTCGATCCCAAGAAGCCGGCCAAGGAGGGCATGCGTGAGATCACCGAGCTGGTTAAGATCCGCATGACCAACCTCAACTCTGTGGGCAAAGCAGAGTAACAGCAAGGGTACTCCGACTCGCTACATATCCCGGGGAGGGACGAGGGCTTAGTTCCCCAATCGTCCTCGGGCATGCAAAAAGCCTCGCTGCGCACTTCGTGCGGCGAGGCTTTTTGCCCCCTGCGGAAAGATTGGGGAACTAAGCCCTCGTCCCTCCCAAGTTGACCTGCTCGAGGTCGTCGCCCTTGTGGCGTTAGGTCTGAAAATAATAAGAAGCCTTCGCGCTGCGGAATAATTTTGGAAACTAAGTACGGGACCCGCCCAAACCGTCCTGCTCAATCGCCCTTGTGGTGTTGGGGCTGAAAGGGTGGGGCGCGGGGGTTATTTGGTTGTTAGGGTTAGTAGGTCGTTGGGGGTTTTGAGGTTGTAGGTGGCATTTGGGATGTCTTGGTGTGATCCCCATGCCGCTCTGGCAAAACTGACCCCTGCCGAAGTTGCGCATTGTTCGTCGTAGACGGTGTCGCCAACGTAGACGACGTTGCCAGGATTCGCGCCCGTACGTCGGAGATATTCGAGCATGGGTGCGGGCGAAGGCTTGTGCTCGGTCGTGTCTTCGACAAGGATGATGTGTTCAAAAAACTTATCGAAGCCAAGGGGTGCAATTTCTTTTGCGTATTCGTCGCGCGCACGTGAGGAGACGATGCCAAGTTTGCAGCCGTTGTTGGCGAGTGTTGCGATGACTTCAAGCAAGCCTGGAAACACGCTGATGGTGCTTTTAAAGCTGGCAGCAACTTGGCACCAGCGATCCAGCGTTGCCTGCGAGTAGATTCCAAGTTTCTCAAGGGCATCCTTGCCGGGTATGCCGAGGGCAAATTCAAGTTCGTGTCGGGGGAGCGTTTTGCCGGTCGCTTCTTGGACAATCTGGACAAGCGATGATAGAACGCTTTCTTCTGTATCTGCCAATGTCCCATCAACGTCAAATACGATATGGTCAAAGTGCTTCATATGGTTGCTCCTCTCTGTTGTTTGCCTGCAAGTTTGATGCGGTGACAGAAGAAAGGCTAGCGGGATTTCTGCCTGGTGCTATCGAGATTCTGCCTCGCTGCTCGATAGCTCGAAGGAGTGCATCCCATTTGTTCTTTAAATACCTGGCCAAGATGGCTTGCTGTCGCAAAGCCGCATTGGCGCGCGACTGTCTGGACCGTTCGCGTGGTGTGTGCCAAAAGTTCGCAAGCACGGTTTACGCGGTATGCGCGCAGATATGCCGCCGGGGTCGTTCCTGCGCAAGCTTCGATAATGCGGTAACACTCTCTTTCGCTTACGCCGGCTGCAGATGCCATCTGGGGCACATCTATAGCGGCTGCATAGTTTGCGCGGATATAGTCCAGGATTGCCTTGAATTGTACGTCGCGGTTGGTCATCCAAGAGGCGTTGTCGGAGGAAAAGAGCGGTTCGGCCTTGGCGTAAATCTGAATCCAGAGCTCTGACAAGCTATTTCGAAGCGCCATCTCGTTCTGCGGCCGTTGAAGGTCGTGGTTAAAGGAACTCTTTAGCAAATCGATAAAGGGCATATCGTCGGGGTTGGTGGGCGACCATTTGAGCACATCGACGCCTCGACATTGCAGCAAAGGATTGATATAGCGCTTTTGAAGGCGTCCCGCGGGATCGCCGAGCATCGACGGCTGAAAGATATGCAACATTTGAATGGCTGGTGCCGAATTGGCTGATTGCAGCGTGCTGTGCAAAACGCCGCCGTTGATAAAGCCGGCGGACCCTTCCTCAAAGCGTACGTGCTCATGAGCCGCGCGCGTTCGATAGTCAATCGCTCCCTGCTCCATGTAGAAAAGCTCAACCTCGGAATGCCAGTGCCAGGGGACGGAATTGCCCGGATAGCGAGCGAATTCTGCGCGTTCGGCAATATAGGGCCAGTCTTCGGCGGTCTCGGGAAACGCTTCCTCGCGTCCTCCGCGGTGCAATTCTATGTGATCCATGTTTCGCATGGCATCAGTATAAAGCGCGATGGGCTTAGATTGCTCTTGCCTGTTCGGGGAACGCCTTGTCTAGGGATGCTTGGAGCTTTTCGAACGATGCTCGCAAGTTGTGGCTCTGGTCGGTTGAGCGTTTGGCTTTTGTGGTGGGGGAGTCGAGGAGACCGTTTCTCTGTGTCGGGGGGAAGGAGAAAAGGTTTGCATGTTTTAGGGATGGCTGCTGTGCTGCGTCATTGGAAGAATGCATGCTTATGCGGCCTCCTCGATGTCCACCAATAGATTGCGCTCGGGGTATGCTGCTAGGTCCCGTGCGTTGGCAGTATTATGCCGCGGCTGCTGCAAAGAAGCGCTAAAGAAAGGCTTAACCTGGTTTGGTGTTACGATGAAACTGCAGGTCAGAGGTATCGAATAACACTCTTGAAAGGTTTTGGGCTTAAGGGCTTTCTAAGGTTTGTGGCGCGGATGTGGCTCGCCTGTGTGGGGCGTGTGGCCGGCTCGTTCCTAGCGCTGCGGCTCTGCGGCGCGCACCTGCTCGATGACCTTTTCCATCGTGGCGTCGATGCGGTCTTTTTTGAGCTCGCATTCCCAGATGGTTATGGGTGTCCAGCCCATTTGAGTGAGTGCTGCCACGGCAGCGCGGTCGCGCTCGACGTTGCGACGGAACTTTGCCTCCCAAAACTCAACGTTGCGCTTGGGCTGGCTAGGGTTGCACTTAGGGCAGCGATGCCAAAAGCAACCGTTGACGAAGATGGCGATCTTGCGGCCGGGGAAGGCGATGTCGGGCTTGCCGGGAACCTTCCATTCCAAGCGATAACCCGTAAGGCCCGCTGCGCGCAGGCGCTGTCGTACGAGCAGCTCGGGCTTGGTGTTGGCGCGCTTGTTGCCCTTCATGGACTTTTTGATGGCGGCGCGACGGCGGACCAGTTCGCGCTCGTCAGCGGAGAGGTCCGAGGTATCGATGCCGTCGAGCAGACCGGGCTTGGGACGCTTTTTGCTGCGGCGCTTAGATGTGCGCCTGGGCTTGGTGGCGGGCTCGTCGGTCGCGGTGGGCGCGGCGTCATCGGCGGAGTTTGCCTCGAACCGATCTTCCTTTAGCTTAATCAGAGCATCAATGAGCCCCTTGTCGGCGGGCATCCACTCAACCGTGGCAAGCGAGGTGCGCGGAATCCAGCGGATATCGAGCTGGCGGTCGTGCTTCTGAGGCTCATCGGATTCATCGGCGAGCGAGCAGTAGTAACACTCCATGGAGAGATGGAAATCGGGGTAGTCATACTCGACGGTGTAGAAATCGCGCAGGTTGGTGACTTTTACCTGCAGCTCTTCCATGAGCTCGCGGCGTACGGCGTCCTCGGGCGACTCGCCGCGCATGAGCTTGCCACCGGGAAACTCCCAAAGTCCCTGCATGTCGCCATAGCCGCGCTGCACGGCAAGCAGCTCATCGGATCCTTCTTTGCGAATGATCCCAGCGGCAACATGAACAGTCTTCAACAGGAGTCCTCTCTCAATATCAACACGTGGCAGGGTAGCTACCCGAACCTTACACAACGGTAAGGCAAGCGTAAGCCATATCGATGGTAGCCGACTCGTCTTCTTGCGACTATAGATGCCGTAGACTAATCGCAAGAAAGGACTCGGTATGCAAACCACGCACATGGCGACCCCGGTACTGGAGGTCGCGCATCTCGAAAAGGTATATGGAGCGCTGGGCAACGTGACCCGCGCGCTCAACGACGTCAGCTTTACGGTTAACCGCGGTGAATTTGTTGGCATCATGGGCGCTTCGGGCTCGGGCAAGTCGACGTTGCTCAACTGCGTGTCGACCATCGATAGCGCCACGAGCGGCACCATCCGCATCAACGGCCAGGACGTAACACGCATGAAGCAGGCTAAGCTTTCGCAGTTCCGCCGCGAGGAGCTCGGCTTTATCTTCCAGGACTCCAACCTGCTCGATACGCTCACGGCACGCGAGAACATCGCCCTGCCGCTCACCATTGCCCGCACAAACTCGGCAGAGATCTCGACCCGCGTGCAGGATGTGGCCGCGCGTCTGTCTATCAGTCAGGTGCTCGACAAGTATCCCTACCAGATGTCCGGCGGTCAGCAGCAGCGCGTTGCCGCGGCCCGCGCGCTCGTCACCGACCCCACCATGATCATGGCCGACGAGCCCACCGGCGCCCTCGATTCCAAGAGTGCCCGCCTGCTGCTCGAGAGCCTGGAGGCCCTCAATCGCCGCCTGCGCGCCACCGTGCTCATGGTCACGCATGACAGCTTTGCCGCCAGCTACACGAGCCGCGTGCTGTTTATCCGCGACGGCAAGATCTTCACCGAGCTGCGCCGCGGCGACACCGACCGTCGCGAGTTCTTCGACCGCATTATGGAGGGCGTTGCCATGATGGGCGGTGAGGGCTCCGATGCTCTGTAAACTCGCTTGGGGCAACGTCCGCCGCGCCGGTCGCGACTACCTTGTCTACCTTTTGACGCTCACCCTGGGCGTCACGGTCTTCTATGCCTTTAACACCATCTCAATGCAGGTCGACATCGCCGGAATCGATGAAGAGGGCTTGGCGCAGGTTATGGGCAGCATGCTCGGCGACCTGACGTACTTTTTGGCCGGTGTCATGGCCTTTTTGATGGTGTATGCCAATAACTTCATCATGAAACGCCGCAAAAAGGAGTTTGGCCTGTACCAGGTGCTCGGCATGGGGCGCGGGCGCGTCGCCACGATCATGGCGCTCGAGACGGTGATTGTCTCGGTGGTGGCCTTTGTCGCCGGCATTGTGCTGGGTGTGGGACTCTCCCAGCTCATGACGTTCTTTACGGCCTCGCTCTTTAAGACACAGATCGCCAATTTCCACTTCTTTTTCTCGGTGCATGCGTTCAATCTGACCCTTGCCTGCATGCTCGTAATGTTTGTGCTCACGCTACTGCTGAACCTTCGCGCCGTGCGTCGTACCAAACTCATCGAGCTTATGGGTGCCGAGCGTCGCAACGAGAGCATCAAGACACGCAACCCCTGGATCGCGATTGCCATCTTTGCCGTGGGCGTGGTGCTTGTGGGCGTGGCCTATTACCGTCTGCTACGTGATGGGTTCCCGCTAACCGCGACGGACAGCAAGCTGCAAGAGGCCATGAACCAGTTTGGTATTACGACCGCTATGGTTACCGTGGGCACCTTTGCCCTGTTCTGGGGACTCTCGGGCATGCTCATTAAGCTGCTGCAGAGCCTGCGCGGCGTGTATTGGCGCGGCCTCAACATGTTTACCGTGCGCCAGCTTGCGGCCAAGGTCAACACGGTGTGCTTTTCGATGGGCGTCATCGCGATGCTCCTGTTTTTGGCCATCACTTCGGTGACGTGCGGTATGTCGATTGCCAACGTGATGAACGAAAACCTGGAGCGCTATAACCCTGTTGACGTGTCTCAGACGTATGCCTATTACACGCCCGATACGCTCGACTACTACAAAGAGTATGTCAATCCGTCTGAAGCCGATCGCATGGTGCTGGCCGATAGTACGGTCGATTTGTACCCCGCATGGCACGGTAAGGGCAAGTCGGCGGGCAACAACGACGAGACCGGCAAGAAGGTCAATATCGCCGATGTTGCCGGTGAGCATGTGCAGATCGATTCGTATCTGAGTTACCCAGTTGGCGGCTCGAATCCTTCGGTGACCCCAAGTGAGATGTGCAAGATCATGGGCGAAAAGCTTCCCAAGGCGTTCGGGGGTAGCAATGCCGATGCGATGGGTCTGTATGTGACGCCGGCGAGTCAGTACAACAAACTGCGTCAGATGATGGGCGAGGAGCCGGTGCACATCGGTCACGACCAGTATCTGCTCACGTGTGATATGGGCGGCGAGATGGTCGACATGTACACCAAGTATATGGCTGGCGGCCATGCCCTTACCTTGGGCGGGCATGAGCTCAAGCCCGCAACCGATAAGTCGGACGAAGATACGGCGGCCATCGCCAACTCGGCGATGGGCAGCAATCCGGGTACCGTCGTCGTTTCCGACGAGCTGTTGTCCCAACTTAATCTGCAGCCGTATTCCAGTAGCCTGCTCGTTAACTACAAACAGGGGATGGATACGACTGAGGCAGACGAGAGCATTAAATACACTCTGCTCGACAATCTGCTCGTTGACGGCAAGGAGCCGGGGTCGTGGGGAACCTTCATCACACGCTCCGAGATGTACGCGCAAGCAGCGCAAATGAACGGTCTTATTAGCTATCTAGCCATCTACATCGGCTTTGTATTGGTCGTTGCATGCGCGGCGATTCTGTCGATCCAGCAACTCTCCAACGTGGCCGACGGCAGCCGCAGCTATCGTGTACTGGCACAGATCGGCTGCGACGACCGCCAGATTCGCCATTCGGTGATGGCGCAGCAAGCGGTATTCTTCCTGTTCCCGCTGGCAGTGGGCCTGGCGCACTCCTTTGTGGCACTTAAGGTGATCATCGAGTTGGTGAGCATTTTCGGAAATATGAGCATTGGCGGTACCGTGGGCCTCACCTGTGCAATCTTCCTGGCAGCATACGGTGGCTACTTCCTGGTGACCTACCTCATGAGCACCGGCATGGTACAAGCTGCTATCGCCACCCGCTACAGCGAGTAACAAGCGGGCAAAACCGTCGCAAAATTAGAGGTGTATGACCGCCGCGAAGGGACCAGGGGCCCTTTCGCGGCGGTTTTTGCCAATCTGGTGCGTCTCAGATACAAGTGAGTAGACTTTTTTGAACCTGCCGAGCACATCGTGACAAATGATCTATAAAACTGCAGGTCAGAGCTGTGGCGTTTTGGGGCGTGCTTGGCCTCCTGCAAAAAGCCTACTCACTTGGTTTTTCTGCTAGAAGACCGCCACGAGGGAAGGCAACTCCCCCGGGTAGTCGTTGGGGACGTTCTTAAACGACTAGTCAAACAAGAACGTCCCCAATGACTACCCCAAGGAATGTCCCTGACTGCCGGCAGAAAAGGAGCGTCCCTAACTGCCACATCAAACGAAAGGGCGCCGACCTTCTGGTCGCGCCCTTGAAGTTGAACGTCAGATTGTCCAGGTGCGGCCCGCGCAGCGTCGAGCCGTTACGGCGTTTGGTAAAACGCCGTAACCTACACCCGCTCCGCGATCTCGTGGATGAGGTAGTCGGTCTTTTCCCAGCCCAGGCACGGGTCGGTGATCGATTTACCAAAGACGCCGCCGTCGACCGGCTGGTTGCCGTCCTCCAGGTAGGACTCGATCATAAAGCCCTTGACTAGCTTGGAGATGGACTCGTTGCGGCGGCAGCTGTCGAGCACCTCCTTGCAAATGCGATACTGCTCCAGCGGACGCTTGCCCGAGTTGTCATGGTTGCAGTCGATGACCGCTGCCGGATTGGCGTAGCCGGCATGCTCGGTATAGCGCTCGGCCAGGCGTTCCAGGTGCTCGTAGTGGTAGTTGGGGTAGGTGCGCCCATCGAGACCGATGTAGCCACGCATAACGGCGTGCGCGAGCGGATTGCCGTCGCACTCGACCTCCCAGTTGCGGAAGATGAAGCTCTGGTGCGCCTGTGCGGCGTAAATGGAGTTGAGCATGACGGTAGTAGAGCCGGCAGTGGGATTCTTCATGCCGACGGGTACCGAAATGCCGCTCGACACCAGGCGATGCTCCTGGTTTTCGACCGAGCGTGCGCCCACGGCCACATAGCTCAGCAGGTCAACGAGGTACTGGTAGTTGGACGGATAGAGCATCTCGTCGGCGGTGAAGAAGCCCGTTTCCTCAATAACGCGCAGGTGCATATGGCGGATGGCCTTGACGCCCTCGAGCAGGTCGTCGGGAGCCTCGGGGTTGGGGTTGTGCAGAAGACCCTTGTAGCCGGTGCCCTTGGTACGCGGCTTATTGGTGTAGACGCGCGGAATGATGATGAGCTTGTCCTTGACCTCCTCGGCGGTCTTGGCCAGTCGGTTCATGTACTCAAGCACTGAATCCTCGCGGTCGGCAGAGCACGGGCCGATGATGAGCACCTTACGTGCGTCCTCGCCGGTAAAGACTTTGGCGACCTCGGCGTCAAATGCCTGCTTTTTGGCGGTAAGGTCGGCAGAAAGTGGCATTTCCTCGCGGATCTCCATGGGTATCGGCAGCCTGCGTTTGAATTCCATGGCCATAGGGGCCTCCTCAATCTATAGAAAGAGCAATAAGCGTATTGTCGAATGCTCGGCATTATCCGCTGTCGCACGCTAAAGTGCAAGCCCTTGTCACCCCGAAACCTACCAAAAAGGGACAGGTTTATTTTGGCAGGTTTTATCTGGGCAAACGTCGGCGAATGCCGGGAGGGAGCGGCGCCGCGCGGGACCCTAAGGCTGTTGTCAGTTCCCCAGGAAATGCCCTGTGGGCAAAAAATGCCAAATATGAGTACGGTTGCTAACCTAGTAACATATCGGTCTAGCGAGATAATAGACAAAGTGAAAAATACGTTCATTAACGTTGGCACGCAGAAGCCTGCTAACGGGCGTTTTGATTAATTCGAAGGCGTATAGAGGCCGCAAAGAGGACGTTTGAGGCGGTTTTGGCTGTTACTAAAAAGGTAACAGTACTCATATTTGCCATTTTTTGCCCACGGGGCCTCGAAGGGGCTGTCAATCAGGTCCCAGGGGAGGCGGTTTGAGGGCCGCAGAGCAAAAACGGGGGCGCAGGTTGTCCTGCGCCCCCGTTCTCGGGCGTTATTCGTTCCCCGCGGCAGAATTTACGCCGCCTCGTCGAACTGCGAGTTGTACAGATCGGCGTAGAAGCCGCCCTGGGCGAGCAACTCGTCGTGCGTGCCCTTCTCGACGATATCGCCGTCGCGAATTACCAAGATCACGTCGGCGTTGCGGATCGTGGACAGGCGGTGCGCGATAACAAAGCTGGTACGGCCCTGCATCAGCGCATCCATGGCACGCTGAATAAGCTCCTCGGTACGAGTGTCAACGTTGGAGGTTGCCTCGTCCAGAATTAGCGCCGGGCGGTCGGCCAAAATGGCACGGGCAATGGTCACGAGCTGGCGCTGGCCCTGCGACAGGTTGGTGCCTTCCTCGTTGATCATAAAGTCGTAGCCGCCAGCGAGCGTATGGATAAAGTGATCGCAGCGTGCGGCGCGTGCAGCGGCTTCGACCTCGGCATCGCTTGCATCGGGGCGTCCGTAGCGGATGTTCTCGCGGATGGTGCCGTTAAACAGCCAGGTATCCTGCAGCACCATGGCAAACTCGCCGCGCAGCGCCGCGCGGTCCCAGTCGCGCACGTCGACACCCTCGACGCGCAGCGAACCGCCGTCCACATCGTAGAAGCGCTGCAGCAGCTTAATGAGCGTGGTCTTGCCGGCGCCGGTAGGACCGACGATGGCGATGGTCTGGCCGGGCTGCGCCTCGCAGCTAAAGTCGTGGATGATGGTCTTGTCGGGCGTATAGCCAAACTTGACGTGATCAAACTCCACATGGCCGGGGCGCTTTTCGGGAATCTGCGCGTCGGCTTTCTGCTCCTCCTCGGGCGCGGCCAGGAACTCAAAGACGCGCTCGGTGGCAGCGGCCATCGACTGCATCGTGTTGCTCACGTTGCCCAGCTGCTGCACGGGTTGCGTAAAGTTGCGAACGTACTGGATAAAGCTCTGAATGTCGCCGGGCGTGGCATTGCCGGTCAGCGCGAGCTGTGCACCCACCACGACGACGCCCACGTAGCCCATGTTGCCCACCAAGCTCATAAGCGGCATCATCAGACCCGACAGGAACTGCGAGCGCCAGCCACTAATAAAGAGACGGTCGTTTTGGCGGTCGAACTCCTCGATCGAGGCCTCGGCGCGGTCGAACACCTGAATGACGTTCTGGCCGGCAAAGTCCTCCTCGATAATGCCGTTGACGGCGCCCAGAACCTGCTGTTGCTCGCGGAAGTACGGCTGCGAGAAGTGAATCATCACGGTCAAGATAATCGCGGCGGCCGGCAGCGTGAGCACGGTGACGCCGGTAAGCGGTAGGCTGATCGAAAGCATCATGACGAGCACGCCGATAATCTGCGTCACCGACGTGATGAGCTGCGTCACGCTCTGGTTGAGCGACTGACCCAGCGTATCGACGTCGTTGGTGATGCGGCTGAGTACGTCTCCCTTGCTGTGGCCGTTGAAGTAACTCATCGGCACGACGGCAATCTTGGCGGCGATTTCCTTGCGCATGCGGTAGCAGATCTTTTGCGTGACGCCGGTCATGAGCCAGCCCTGGATGAGGCTGCAGACAGAGCTCGCCAGATACAGGCAGAGCAAAAAGCCGAGCGTCTTGGCGATCCAGTCAAAGTCAACGTCGCCGGTACCGTTGACCTTTGCGACCAGGCCTTCGAACAGCTTGGTCGTAACCTGGCCGAGCACCTTGGGTCCCACAATGTTAAAGATGACCGAGCACACGGCAAAGGCGACGGCGGCAAACACGGCAATCTTGTGCTGGCCGATATAGCCGAGCAGCTGCCTCATGGTGCCCTTAAAGTCCTTGGCCTTTTCGCCGCGGCGCATGCCACCCATGCGGCCCATGGGACCACGCTGGCGGGTGGGCTTGGGAATCTGAGTCTTGGTCTCGTCTGCCATTAGCGCTCGCCTCCTTCCATGACGGCTGCAATTTCTTTTTGGGTGAGCCCCAGCTCCTCGGCGGAAAGCTGCGACTGTGCGATCTCCAGGTACGCCGGGCAGCTGCGCAGCAGCTCCTCGTGCGTGCCGGTGCCCACTACGTGGCCGTCGTCGAGCACGATGATCTGGTCGGCGTGCATGATGGTCGCGATGCGCTGGGCTACGACCACGAGTGCGGCGTCGGTAACGTTTTTTGCCAGCTCCTCGCGCAGGCGCGCGTCGGTCTTGTAGTCGAGGGCGCTAAACGAGTCATCGAACACCACGACCTCGGGCTTTTTGGCCAATGCGCGGGCGATGGCCAGGCGTTGGCGCTGACCGCCCGAGACATTGGAGCCGCCCTGGCTGATGGGGGAGTCGTAGCCGCCCTCGCGCTCGGCGATAAAGTCTTCCGCCTGGGCGACGCGTGCTGCCTGGCGCATATCCTCGTCACTCACCATGTCGCCGGCAAACTTGAGGTTGCTCTCGACGGTACCCGAGAACAGACGACCCTGCTGCGGAATATAACCGATGCGGCGGCGCAGCTCGGAAAGGGTCATGTCGCGCACGTCGATGCCGTCGAGCGAAATGCTGCCGCCCGTGACGTCGTACAGGCGCGGAATCAGCTGCACGAGCGTGGACTTGCCCGAGCCCGTGGAACCAATGATGCCGAGCATCTGGCCGGCGTGCGTGGTGAAGTTTACGCCGCTAATGACGTCGGCGCGGGCATCGGGATACTGGAAGCTCACGTCACGGAAGGTGAGCTCGCCGCGCGGCGCGCTGGCAGCGGGCAGTTTGGGCGAGGCAGGGTCGTTGATGCTCGTGGGGCAGGTGATGACCTCATCTACGCGCTCGGCTGCGACCTCGGCACGGGGCAGGATGACCGAAACCATGGTGAGGATCATAAACGCCATGACGATCTGCATAGTGTAGGAGATGAACGCCATCATGTTGCCGACCTGCATCACGCCGTCGGACACGCCCTGCGCGCCAAACCAGACGATAAGCACGGTGATGCAGTTCATGACGAGCATCATGAGCGGCATCATAAAGCTCATGGCGCGGTTGGTGTAGAGCTGCGTGGTCATCAGGTCGAGCGAAGCCTTGTCAAAACGCTCGAGCTCATGCTCCTCACGGTTGAACGAGCGGATGGGCATAAGGCCGTCGAGCAGCTCGCGGGCGGTAAGGTTCACGCGGTCCACAAAGCTCTGCATCTTTTTGAACTTGGGCATGGTGAGGCCCATGAGCACGCCGACAACGGCCGAAACCGCGATGATGGCCACGGCGATGGTCCACTCCAGGCCGGTGTGGTTGGCCAGGACGCGCATGACGGCGACGATGCCCATGACGGGGGCCATCAGGCACATGCGGATAAACAGGGTTGCGGCCATCTGGATCTGCTGAATGTCGTTGGTGCAGCGGGTGATGAGCGAGGCCTGGCTAAACTTGCCCACCTCGGCCGGCGAGAAGTGCATAACCTTGTTGAAGGTCTCGCGGCGCAGGTCGCGGGCGATGGAGCAGGCGGTGCGCGAAGCCACGGCACCGGTCAGGATGGTGGCGACGAGCGACACCAGGCACAGACCAAACATCGTGGTCGCCATGCGGCCCAGGTAGGCGTTCTGCACGTCGGCGGGGTCGATGCCCTGCGCCTTGTACTCGTCTTGCACATAGCTCACGGCGCGTTGGGTCACGATGGAGCCCGACATGGAGCCCATTTTGTCTGCCATATCGTTGGCGCCCTCGACGAGCTTGCCCTGGTCGATTAGGCCGCCTTCAACGCCTAGACGCAGGCTCTTCATGGTGATCTTGCCACCGTCGGCATCAATCTGTTTTTGCATGTTCTGCGCCGCAGCGGCCTTCTGCTGCATCTCGGCGAGTTGCTCGGGCGTCATCGCCGCCATCTGCTCGGGCGTGGGCATGGCCTGGGCGCCGCTGTTGTCTTTTTCACCGGACGTGCCCATCATGTCGCCCATGGAGTTGGCGTCAATACCCTGGTTGAACGAAAGGACGACAGTCTCGGGCAGGCTCATGATGTCGGCAATCTTGCCGCCGTCGGCACGCTCCTCCTCGGTGCCCTTGTACGTTCGAATGCCGTTATTGTCCGCCTTGCTAAACACGGCCTCCACAGCCTTGGCGTCCTTGGAGCTCATGAAGAGTTCGAGGTCGTCGAGCGATTCGGCGCGAATGGTGTCGGGCACGGGCGAGGCGATGCCGCCTTGCTGCACGCCCACGTCGACGATGTCGCTCATATAGGTAGGCAGCGCCAGATCGGCGTTGCAGCTGATTACGATAAGTACGATAGCTGCGAACAGTGCCAGGATATGTTTTTTAAAGAGCTTGAGAATCCTCACTCGGCATCTCTCCTTTCTTGATTGCGGTCGATAATTTCGTTGGCACGTCTTAGAAGGCGCACCATCTCCTGGGTATCTGTTTCGCCGAGCTGCTCGAGGAAGGCCGCGGTGCGGTCCTCGAATTCCCGGCGTTTGATTTCGATGACCTGGAATCCCTTGTCGGTCACCGTGACGTGTACGCGACGACGGTCGGTCTTTGAGTGCTCGCGCTCGACCCAACCCTTGGCCTCGAGAGCGCGCAGGATATTGGCGATACGGGCGCTCGAGACCCAGGCACGATCGGCGAGTTCGCTCGGCGTGAGCGAGCCGCCGGCGCGCATGAGGGCGCGCATGACGGCCATCTCGCCACCCAGAGCCTGGTCGGCAAAGCGCGAAACGCGCTGGTGCATGCTGCCAAACTCGGTAAAGAGCTGACGCCCAAGCTCATGGAAATCGGTATCTTCCACCGAAAACCCCTAACACTAGAAACTATTTTCGGTGAAAGATGATACCCGCGTATTCGGGTCTCATGCAGTGGGCAATATAAAGAGCGCATAAAGAGTAAAAAATTCAATCGCTGAAGCGTTTCAAAGAACTATTATGCCCGCGGTTAGGCGAGGGGTTGTCACCACCATGACGACTGGGACTCATTTATCGCCACGTGCGATGCTCCAACTTCCCGCAAGGAGACACCTGAATCAAGGGGGTTGGAGTCATGGCATTTGACTTCACGGGCAAAACCGCGATCGTTACCGGCGGCACTCAGGGCATTGGCCTCGAGATTGCCAAGGGCATCGTTGCGGGCGGCGGACACGTCGCGCTCATCGCAAGGAACGCTGCTAAGGGCGAGGCCGCGGTGGCCGAGCTTGGCGAGGGCAACAAGTTCTATCAGCTCGATGTCGCCGATGCACCCAAGGCGCGCGAGACCGTCGAGCAGATTTTTACGGACCTGCCGCAAACCAACATCCTGATCAACTGCGCTGGCGTCATCAGCACCAAGAAGTTCGACGAGATCGATGACACCGAGTGGCGTCGCACCATCGACATCAACCTCAACGGTACCTTCACTATGATGAACGCCGTGTACCCGCACTTTAAGGCGGCCCATGCCGGCACTATCGTCAACGTGAGCTCTGTCGCTGGCAAGATCGGTGGCGGCCTGCTCGGCACCGCGGCCTACGCGAGCTCTAAGGCCGGTGTCAACGGCCTGACCAAGGCAGTCGCCAAGGAAGGCGGCAAGTTTGGCGTCCGCTGTAACGCCGTGTGCCCGTCACTTACCCTTACCGATATGACTTCGATTCTCTCTGACGAGAACTCTCAGCGCATCATCAACGGTATCCCTCTGGGCCGCGCCGCCCAGGCCAGCGAGCCTGCGCAGATGGTGCTGTTCTTCGCTTCCGACCTCGCCAGCTTCGTGAACGGCGAGATCGGTGACTGCGACGGTGGCATCGTTCTGGACGGGTAATACTCCGCGACGATTATTCGGCGACGGCTCCTGCGACTCGGGACCGTCGCCTTCTTTCTGATATAGGCGCATGCGGCTACGATTCGCATGCATCCAAAGGAGATATATATGAGTGAATCGGCTGCGGTGGAGGCGCCGGCGGCAAAGGAGCCGTTCTTTAAGATGTCCTCCATCCCGGGCGCCAATATCTTGGTGCCGCTTCTGTTGGGCTGTCTGCTCAACACGCTATTCCCCGACCTGTTCAAAACGCTCGGCAGCTTTACGCTTGGCATGACCCAGCAGGGCGCTGGCCCGCTCGTGGGCGCTTTTTTGCTCATCGTCGGTACGACGATTTCGTTTAAGAGCGCTCCTGCCGCCGCTGCCCGCGGCGCCATCATCATCGCCGTCAAGCAGATCGTGGTCGTTGCCATGTCGCTGCTCATCCTTTATGTGTTCAACGACAACTTGTTTGGCATCTCTGCCATGGTGATGCTGGCGGCTTGCACCGGCGCCAACAACGCTATGTACGCTGGGCTGATGGGTACCATGGGCAACGAGGCTGAGCGTGGCGCTGTCGCCATCACCACGCTGGTTGTCGGCCCTCCGGTCACGATGATCGTGCTCGGCGCTGCCGGCCAGGCCCCGATCGGCTGGTCGCTCGTGGGTGCCATTCTGCCGATCGTCGTCGGCATTATTCTGGGTAACCTGTTCCCCAGCTTTAAGAAGATGATGGCACCGGCACTTTCCGCCATCATCGTGCTCGTCTTCTTTGCCATGGGCTCGACCATGACTTTTGGCCAGCTTATCAACGGCGGTCTCCCCGGTATTCTGCTCGGCGTGATCTGTTCGGTGGTCTTTGCAATTCCCGTTATCGCGGTCGATAAGCTCACGGGCGGTACGGGTGTCGCAGGTGCGGCCATTTCGAGCTGCGCCGGAGCCAATGTGGCCACGCCTGCTGCCATGGCAAGCGTCAACGGGGCCATGTACGGCGGTGCGGTGCTCGCGACGGCTACGGCACAGGTTGCTGCCTGCGCAATCGTTACGGCTATTTTGACCCCGCTGGTCACCAGCTGGTGCTACAAGCATTTTGAGGGCCAGGGCAACGGCAATAGCAAGGCAACGACCGACAAGGCCGCCGCAGCCGCCTAATGCCAAGCGGCAATCAAAGCTAAAAACTAGCTACGCCACAGGGCGGCCACGGGGGATCCCGTGGCCGCCCTGCAGTTTCTGTAGGGTCTCTGAGACACTTTACCCTGCTAAAGCTGGCATAACAGCTAGAGCGAACGTCGTACAAAGGCAAGGAAAAATAACATACAAATCGGTGAACGGTAGTTGTTTGCACTCGCATTTCCTGCGGGTTTGTAAAAAACGTCCTTATGATATAAAAAAAGAAACATATAACAGCCCAGATGGAGAGGGTCGCTATGTTATCCTTCTCAAACGGGTGAAATCTTGGGTTTTGGGTTGTAGTTCCAAGGTGGACAAACGTTTTCCCTGCACCAATGTGTGGTGAAGAACGGAAGAAGCCGGTAGTGCAAGCCGAACATTCAAGAATTCAATAAGCAGCGGTGTGAGAGAGCGCCGCATTACACGTAACTAGGAGCGTGGTTACACAATGCAGGAGGCATGGGAAGGCTTCAAGGAAGGCATTTGGACGGGAGAGGTTGACGTCCGAGACTTCATCCAGAAGAACTACACCCCCTACGAGGGCGACGAGTCGTTCCTCGCCGGCCCGACTGAGCGTACCAAGGAGCTGTGGGGCGAGGTTCTCGACCTGCTGCTTAAGGAGCGCGAGCAGGGCGGTGTCCTCGATATGGACACCAAGACCGTCACGGGTATCGTGAGCCACCCCGCTGGCTACATCGATAACGCCCACCGCGAGAAGGAGACCATCGTCGGCCTCCAGACCGACAAGCCGCTCAAGCGCGCGCTGCACGTCAACGGCGGTATCCGCATCGCTTGCCAGGCTGCCAGCCAGCACGGCTATAAGGTCGATGAGAACGTTGTCGAGCGCTACACCTTCGAGCGCAAGACCCACAACGCTGGCGTCTTCGATGTCTACACCCCCGAGATGCGCGCTTGCCGCTCGGCTCACATCATCACCGGTCTGCCCGATGGCTATGGCCGCGGCCGCATCATCGGCGACTACCGTCGTGTTGCCCTGTACGGCGTCGACTACCTGATCAAGGACAAGGAGGCCCAGAAGGCTTCTACCCCGACGGTCATGACCGCCGACAACATCCGCGATCGCGAGGAGCTGCAGGAGCAGATCCGCGCCCTCGGCGAGCTCAAGATGATGGCCGAGACCTATGGTTTCGACATTTCTAACCCTGCTACCAACACGCAGGAGGCCATCCAGTGGATGTACTTCGCCTACCTCGCTGCCGTTAAGGAGCAGAACGGCGCCGCTATGTCCATCGGCCGTACCTCTACGTTCATCGACATCTACGCTGAGCGCGACCTTGCCAACGGTACCTTCACCGAGGAGCAGATCCAGGAGTTCGTGGATCACTTCATCATGAAGCTCCGCATGGTCAAGTTTGCCCGTACCCCCGAGTACCAGGCCCTGTTTACCGGCGACCCGCAGTGGGTCACCGAGTCCATCGGCGGCATGGGTGTCGACGGCCGTACGCTCGTTACCAAGATGAGCTATCGCTACCTGCACACGCTCGAGAACATGGGCACCAGCCCCGAGCCCAACATGACCGTTCTGTGGTCGACCCGTCTGCCCGAGAACTTCAAGAAGTTCTGCGCCAAGACTTCTGTCGCCAGCTCCTCGATCCAGTACGAGAACGACGACCTCATGCGCGTTTACCATGGCGACGACTACGGCATCGCCTGCTGCGTGTCCTCCATGCGCATCGGCAAAGAGATGCAGTTCTTCGGCGCCCGCGCCAACCTGGCCAAGTGCCTGCTGTACGCACTCAACGGCGGTGTTGACGAGGTCTCCAAGAAGCAGGTCGGCCCCAAGTATCGTGCCGTCGAGGGCGATACGCTCGATTACGACGACGTTGTGGCCAAGTACAACGACATGATGAAGTGGCTCGCTGGCGTGTACGTCAACTCGCTGAACATCATTCACTACATGCACGACAAGTACTGCTACGAGCGCATCCAGATGGCCCTGCACGACAAGCACGTGCACCGCTGGTTCGCTACGGGCATCGCTGGCCTTTCCGTCGTGGCTGACTCCCTGTCCGCCATCAAGTACGCCAAGGTCCACCCCGTCCGTGATGAGAACGGCATCATCGTCGACTTCGAGACCGAGGGCGAGTTCCCCAAGTACGGTAACGACGACGACCGCGTCGACCAGATCGCTCACGACGTTGTGCACCAGTTCATGGAGTACATCCGCATGAACGACACCTACCGCAACTCCGTGCCCACGACCTCGGTTCTGACCATTACCTCCAACGTCGTGTACGGTAAGAAGACCGGCTCCACGCCCGACGGCCGCAAGGCTGGCCAGCCGTTCGCCCCGGGTGCTAACCCCATGCACAAGCGCGATAGCCATGGCGCCATCGCTTCGCTGTCTTCGGTTTCCAAGCTCCCGTTCCGCGATGCTCAGGACGGCATCTCCAACACCTTCTCCATCATCCCGAGTGCGCTCGGCAAGGAGGACCAGGTGTTCTTTGGCGATATCGACCTTGATCAGCTGGGCGAGTAACTATTGTTAGTGCTATACTAACAATAACGATTACTGATTAGCGCGCCGGTTTCGACCGGCGCCTATTAATCGAAGGAGACACATTATGAAGGTTTCTGAAGTTTCCGAGACCCAGGCCGATAACCTGGTCCACATGCTCGACGCTTATGCCGAGAAGGGTGGCCACCACCTGAACATCAACGTCTTCAACCGTGAGACGCTGCTCGACGCTCAGGCTCACCCCGAGAAGTACCCGCAGCTGACCATCCGCGTTTCCGGCTATGCCGTGAACTTCCACACGCTCACCAAGGAGCAGCAGGACGAGGTCATTGCGCGTACCTTCCACGACAAGTTCTAAAGGGGTTTAACTCCTGCAGGATCGCCGGGCCGCTTTGGGTTACTTTCCAAAACGTCCTCGGACATGCAAAGAGGCTCCGCTGCGCGCGTTGCGCGGCGGAGCCTCTTTGCGTCCTGCGGGATGTTTTGGGAAATAACCCAAAACCGGCCATGTGGGGTCCTGTGTAGTCACCCGTTAGGCGGAACTCTCCTAATTATTTGGATGAGTCGTTTACTTACTTGTACTGTTACCGTCTTCCCGCTCTTGTTGGGGTATGCTTTGTTCGTATGTAAACGTATGACATGTTGATGGGGGAGGGTGCTATGGCTCGCGAGAGTGCTCGTTCTAAGGATACGGCTAAGCCTGGCATCAAGGAAGTTGCGGCGGTGGCGGGGGTTTCGCCTACTACGGTATCTCGTGTGCTTAATAATCGTGGCTATATTAGCCAAGAGACCCGCGATAAGGTCCATGCCGCGATGAAGCGCATCAACTATACGCCCAACGATATCGCCCGTGCCATGCTCAACGGTCGCCTGAATCTTATCGGTATGATCGTCCCCTATGTCAGCAGTCCGTTTCATGCCCAAGTGGTTCAAGTCATTGAGCATACCCTGGCCGAAAACGGTTTTAAGATGCTGCTGTGCAATAGCGCCAATCGACCCGAGCTTGAGCGCTCTTATATCGACATGCTTCGACGCAATATGGTTGATGGCGTCATCGTCAACTCGCTTAATATCGGTGCCGAGGCGTATGCCGAGATGGGCTTGAGTCTGGTTGGTATCGACTGCGACCTTGGCGAGGCCTCTGTTCAGATTGCGAGCGACAGCTATAGTATCGGCGAACTTGCCACGCGTCGCCTGATCGATGACGGGTGTTCGCGCATCCTGTGCCTGCGCAGCAATAGCCGCATGCGCATGCCTGCCAATAAGCGTACCGATGCCTACCTCGATGTTGTTGAGCAGGCCGGTTTGCCCGCGCTTGTCCGTGAGGTCGAGTTCGTTAAGCCCGACGACGAAAAGAGCGCGGTCGTTGCGAAGATCCTCGATGAGAACCCCGATATTGACGGCATTTTTGCGGGAGACGACACGATGGCGGCTATCTGTCTTAACGTGATGAAGCAGCGCGGCTTGAGCGCTCCGGGCGATATTAAGGTCGTGGGCGCGGATGGTGCCCGCCGCACTATGACGTTTATGCCTGACTTAACAACCGTACGCCAAGATATCGATCGCATCGGAGAGCTCGCGGCGCAATCCATCATTGCTCTTATTAACGGCGAAAAGCCCGAATCGAATATCAAGCTCCCCGTTGAACTCATTGAGGGTAAAACCGCGTAGTTCATCCCGTGCCAAAAGAATTCCTCAAACACCTCTGATGACCGTTCGCCGGCATATGTCAACCGTTTGCCGACGACTGGAACTGCGAAAAGACGTATTGGTGTGAAAACGTTTGACATATGAAAACGATTGACATATCTTGCAGTTGTACCGAGTTAGTATCTCGTGAGAAAGGAAGTCTCGGATGCACAAGGTGTATTACCAGCCTGAGGGAATTTGGGTAGGCGACATCATGCCGTACGGCGAGGACGGCACGTTCTATCTCTATCATCAGCGTGACACGCGAAACCCCGGACCTTTCGGAGAGCCGTTTGGCTGGGCACTCGCGACAACCAAGGACTTCGTCAATTACAAAGACTTTGGCGAGAGCCTTGAGCGTGGCGGCGACGAGGAAGTCGACCAGTATGTTTATGCCGGCACGGTGTTTAAGGTGGGCGACAAGTACCATGCGCTCTACACTGGTTGCAATCGCGATAAGGTCAAGGCACGCTTGATGAAGCAGGTTCTTCTTCACGCAACGAGTGACGACGCCGTCAAGTGGGAGAAGAACATCGCCGAGACGCTGCTTCCGCCCCAGGAGGGTTACGATGACCGCAACTGGCGCGATCCCTTTGTGCTTTGGGATGAGGAGAACGAAGAGTACATGCTCATCCTCGGCACGCGTGTGGGCGAGGACAAGCGTCTGATGACCGGTCGTCTGGTCAAGTTCACCTCCAAGGACCTGGATACCTGGGAGTTCCAGGGCGACTGGTGGAATCCGGGCCTGTACACCATGTTCGAGATGCCTGATCTCTTTAAGATGGGCGACTGGTGGTATCTGGTGTTCTCCGAGTACAGTGATGGCAACAAGACCCGTTACCGCATGTCTCGCTCTATCAACGGTCCTTGGATCACTCCTGCGGACGATTCCTTCGATGGCCGCGCGTACTATGCCGCGCGTACCGCATTTGACGGCGAGCGCCGCGTTCTCTTTGGTTGGGTTCCTACGCGTGACGAGGGCGGCGACCCCAGCTCTTACCTGTGGGGTGGCACCTTTATGCCCCTCGAGATCGTTCAGCGTGCCGACGGAACGCTCGGCACCAAGCTTCCTGACAGCATGCTTGGCGCCTTTGGCGAGGCTAAGGCAGTCGAGGCCTTTGAGCTCTCCTGCGAGTCGGGCAAGGTCGAGCAGGTGCTCGCCGCGGATGCCGGTTCCACCTATATGCTCGATGCCGACATCGAGCTCGCCGGTGACGCTGCCGGCTTCTCGGTGAAGCTTGCCGAGGACGCCGAGTCCGGTCTTGCCTATGAGTTCCGCGCCAACCTGCGTGAGGGCAAGCTCGAGTTTACGGCGGCCCCCCAGTATCCGTGGTTCCAGGTCAACAACATGGGCCTCGAGCGTCCGTTGTTCTTTAAGGGCGAGGGCACTCATCATGTGCGCCTGGTCGTTGACGACGATATCGCGACCATCTTTGTCGATGATGTTGCGCTTAACGCGCGCTTCTGCAATAAGCAGGGCCAGGGTGTGGCGCTGACGGTCACCGACGGTACGCTCAAGTGCGCAAATGCAACGATCGCGTCTCTGTAATGGCATCAAAACGTCTTATGATTTCGTAAAGGAATGGAGAGGAACATGGACTACAAAGTAGTGTCTCAGCAAGTCGTCGATAACGTCGGCGGTTTGGAGAACATCGAGGGCGCCACGCATTGCGTTACGCGTCTGCGTCTGGTGCTCAAGGATACGAGCAAGTACAACAAGGCCGAGCTCGAGAACATCGATGGCGTCAAGGGCGTGCTGTACAACAGCGGCCAGCTCATGATCATCTTCGGTACCGGTACCGTCAACAAGGTCTACGATGAGTTTATGGCTCTGACGGGCGTTAAGGAGATCAGCGCTTCCGAGGTCAAGGGCGCCGAGGCGGACAAGAAGGGCAAGTTCTTCTCGGTCCTCAAGGTATTCTCGGACATCTTTATCCCCATCATTCCCGCCTTCGTCGGCGCCGCTATCATCATCGGCCTTAAGTCGCTGATCGTTGCCAACGGCCTCTTTGGCATGGAGGGCAGCCTTGCCGATCACAGCGAGTTCCTCAAGAACCTCGCAAGCTTCTTTGCCATTATCGCCACCACGTTTGACTACCTGCCTGTCCTGGTTATGTACAGCGCGGTGAAGCGTTTTGGCGGTAACCCGATTCTGGGCATACTCGTCGGTATCGTCATGGTTCACCCGAGCCTTATGAACCGTAACGCGTTCGTTATGGACCCGACGGGTGCTGAGTACTGGAACTTCGGTCCGCTCTCCATTCCCATGGTTGCTTTCCAGGGCGGCGTGTTCCCTGCAATCCTGACTGCCTGGTTTATGGCCAAGGTCGAGAAGATTGCCCAGAAGTACATCCCCGAGGTCGTTTCGTTCGTCTTTGTCCCGACCGTTACCCTGATTCTTGCTAACGTCGCCCTGTTCACCGTGTTCGGCCCGCTCGGCAACCTGATCGGCGACGTCCTCGCCGGCGTAATCGATATCCTGTACAACAGGATGGGCGTCTTCGGTGCCTTTGTCTTTGCCGCATTCCTGCAGCCGCTCGTCGTTACCGGTACGCATCAGTTCATCCAGGGTATCGAGGCAAACCTCGTTGCCACGACTGGCTTCAACTACATCCAGGCAATCTGGTCGGTTTCCATCATCGCCCAGGGCGGCGGCGCCATCGGCATGTACCTCATTCACAAGAAGCATTCCAAAGAGCGCAACATCTGCATGTCGTCCTTTATCCCGACGCTGGTCGGTATCTCCGAGCCCGCAATCTTTGCCGCAAACATGCGCTACTCGATCATCCCGTTCATCTGCGCTTGCATCGGTGCAGGCTGCGGCGGTGCCTTCGTGAAGCTCTTTGAGGTGCGCGCCATCGGTCAGGGTCTGACCGGCGTGCTTGGCCTGCTCATCGTTACGCCCGAGACGCTCGTGTGGTATGTGGCTGGCAATCTCATCGCCTTCATCGTGCCGATCGTCTTGATCTTTGCCTACAACAAGGCAAAGGGCGTGCCGACCACCGATGAAGAGGGCGCTGGCGCTGGCTTCGACGTTAGCTTCTAGTTGAGCCGTTCAGCGTAATGTGCGGATAAGTCCATTTGGGGAAGGGCGTTCGGCTCGTGTGAGTCGAGCGTCCTTTCCTATAGACGAGAAGGTCAATGGCGATGTTTAATCAAAAAAACAAGGTGATGCGTGCGGACTATGAGCAGTGGCGTGCCGGACAGGATGAGACGGCGGCTCGCATCGCGTCCGACCCCGATAGGCTTTTGTTCCATGTGGAGCCTGAGCTTGGCTGGCTCAACGACCCCAATGGTTTGGTTCAGATTGGTGATACGTATCACATCTATCATCAATACGATCCGTTCGATGCTGCGCATGGCGGTCCAGTGCTTTGGAACCATCTGACGACAAAGGATTTTGTGACGTACGAGAATCACGGTCCCGTGCTGTTCCCCGATTCCGATTTGGATTCGAGTGGAGCGTATTCTGGTTCTGCCTTTGTACGTGATGGCAAGATTCACTACTTCTATACCGGCAACGTTAAGCATTTTGACCGTGATGATTACGACTACGTGTTGACGGGCCGTGAGCAAAACCAGATTCATATGGTTGCCGAGAATCCTGACGAATTGGGCGAGAAGCATATGGCTGTTGGGCCGGTCGATTACCCCGACGATATCGGTACGCACGTACGCGACCCCAAGATCCTTGAGCACGATGGTATCTACTACATGGTTTTGGGCGCTCGTACGAAAGACGACCGTGGCTGTGTGCTTGTCTATACTTCACGCGATCTAGAGGGCTGGAGCTATGCGACGCGCATTGAGCTGGGCGAGAAGTTTGGTTTTATGTGGGAGTGCCCTGATCTATTTGAGCTTGATGGCGAGCTAATTCTCGTTTGCTGTCCGCAGGGCGTGCCCGCCGATGGTTGGCGTTACCGCAATCCGCACCAGTGCGTGTGGTTCTCCATCGAGGCCGATTGGGAGGCGCCGAGCTTTAAGATCACCGGGCAGGGCATGCCCCCGATGGTCGATGCCGGCTTTGATTTCTACGCACCGCAGTCCTTTGAGGATGCTGCGGGTCGGCGTTTGATGATCGGGTGGTCTGGTTGCCCCGATGCGACGGCAGAAAACCCGACGGTGGCACGCGGGTGGCAGTGCGCGTTGACGGTGCCGCGAGAGCTGAGCATACGCGATGGTAAGCTCTGTCAGCAGCCGGCGCACGAGATTGAGAAGATGCGCGGCGACTGCGTTCGCGCGACAGGCGGTGAAACCGTTGAGGAGCCGGGCCGCCTGTTTGATCTTGTGGTTTCCTGTGAGGGCGCCAAGATGGTCGAGCTCGAAATCCGCAAGGGTGTCTTTGTGCGTTATACGGACGGGATGCTTACCCTCGATATGGGTGACGAAGGCTATGGGCGCGACCAGAGGTCGATTGAGCTCGGCGAGCTTCGCGACCTACGCGTGCTTTCGGACACTACGATGGTCGAGATTTTTGCAAATGGCGGCGAGGCGGCACTTACGAGCCGTACCTATTCGCCGGCGGTTCCGGCGATGGAGCTGCGCGCCGAGGGTGCGGCATCGATGAATTTCTACCGCCTCGTGCATTAACCGTGCATGGAGCACGATTGGACTTGCTGGGCGGAATGTGTCGCAGTTACCGCGGCCAACTACCGTTTATCGCGTATAGCGACCGTTTGCGGAATAAGTAACACTCCTTAATAAACCGTGTAGAATCTCAGATAAGCACGGAGTTTTCCAGGGAGACGCTGTCCTTTGTTGTGTGCAAGGGGCGGCGTCTCTTTGGCGCTTGGACGCTGTTGTGCAACAGTGCGGCGGCGCGTGCCATGTATTGAAAAGCCAATGTTGAGATGGGTCGTGATATTAATGGGCAAGTACGTAATCGTGGTCGAGTCTGGGTCGGATGTGACGCCGGAGCTTTGCGAGCGCTACGGCATCGTGCGCGTGCCCATGCATGTCACGATTGGTGACGAGACCGTCGAGGACGGTTCGATTGATCCGCTCGAGATTTACTCGCGCTGCAACGAGTTTGGCGTAATGCCCAAGACCAGCGGCTGCGCGCCTGCGGATTTTGCTCACGTGTACGACCGTATCCATGCCGAGCAGCCCGATGCGACCATTCTGCATCTTGCGTACTCCGAGGCCACGACCTGCTCGCATCAATCATCGAAGATCGCCGCCAAGGGGCGCGACTACGTCTACTCCATGGACACGCGCTTTGTCTCGGTGGGCCAGTCGCTCGTTGTCGTCGAGACCGCCAAATACATCGAGGCTCACCCCGATGCCACCGTCGACGAGATCTTTGCATTTACGAATTCCGTCATGGACCGCGTGCTGCTGGGCTTTGTTCCTACCGATCTTGCCTTTCTTAAGGCGGGCGGTCGCTTGTCCAACGTCGCATTCCTTGGCGCCCATCTGCTCAAGATTAAGCCCTGCATTGAGGTGACGGGCGGCAAGTTCGTGGCGACCAAGAAGTTCCGCGGTTCTATGCTCAAGTGCGCCCGCGCCTTTATTGACCACATGGTTGCGAAGGGCGAGATTGACTACTCGCACATTGGCCTGGCGTATTCGGTGGGCCTTTCCCAGGAGCTGCGCGATGACATGGAGGTCTATGCGCATGATCTGGGCTTTAAGGACGTTACCTGGGCTCAGGTCGGCGGCGTCATCTCGAGCCATTGCGGCCCGACCGCCTTCGGTGCGGTGCTCACGCTTAAGGCGTAAAGGCCGCAGGCGAGCGTTCTTCAGTCTGACATCTCGACGTAGACCCCAACCATGGTGATGGGGGATAGATTAAAACGTGCCATTCTATCCCGAGACGTTTAAACGCAAACGCATGGGCTAGAATGGCTCTGGCATTTTAATTGGTTACATCCAAGGAGAGGCAAGGTAGCGCGAATGGCAGAAATGACGCTTGAGGGTGTGGACGCTCGTCCCGAGGACTCTGCGTTTGCCCTTGGCCGCGTGCATTCGATCGAGACGATGGGAACGGTCGACGGACCCGGCATCCGCTTTGTGGTGTTTGTTCAGGGCTGTCCCATGCGCTGCGCGTATTGCCACAATCCCGATACCTGGTCGGTCAACGGCGGCACCATGGTGACCGTCGAGCACCTGATGGATGAGTTCCAGAGTAACCACGAGTTCTATCGCAGCGGTGGCATTACGGTGTCCGGCGGCGAGCCTCTCCTGCAGCCTGAGTTTTTGGCCGATCTGTTTCATGCCATGCATAACAACCCCGATGGCCGTGTGCATACCTGCCTGGATAGCTGTGGCTATGCATTTGACCCCAACCACCCCGAGAAGTTTGATGCCGTGCTCAACGAGACCGACATGGTACTGCTCGATATCAAGCATGCCGACCCGGTCGAGCATAAAAAGCTGACCGGTTGTGATCCCGCACGCATCCTGGCGTTTGGTGATGAGCTTGCGCGTCGCAAGATTAAGGTCGTTATCCGTCACGTGGTGGTACCGGGCATTACCGACACGGTGGAGGAGTGCGAGGCGCTCGGTCGTTTAATCGCCCCGTGGCATAACGTGGTGGGCTTGGAAATGCTGCCGTATCACACGATGGGCGTCGTCAAGTACGAGCAACTGGGCATTCCCTATAAGCTTGAGGGCGTTCCACAGATGGATACCGCGCGCATGCCCGAGCTGCGCAATGCCGTCATGGCCGGTATGAAAAAGCGCCGTGCGGAGCTCAGGTCGGCCATCGGCTAACAAGCCATTTTTGCCCCTTTATGATACCCGAGCTGTACTGGCCTAACGGCTTGGTGCTGACGCGGTTGAGCCAAAATGCTGGTACCATACCGTGGATAAGCAATTTGCACGGATTTGGGGGATGGCATGGCAACCATCGCGATCATAGGCGCACTCGAAAAAGAGGTTGCGCAGATTAAGGAAGAGCTGAGTGGCGCGCATGAGTCGCAGGAGGCGGGCTTGACCGTTGTGAGCGGTGAGCTCGACGGTTTGTCCGTTGTTGCTACGACCGCTGGCATGGGAACCGTAAACGCCGCGGCGGCAACGCAGCATCTCATCAGCAAATATGCCCCGCAGGCCGTTGTGTTTTCGGGCATTGCGGGTGGCCTAAACCCTAAGCTCCATATTAACGACGTGATTATAGGCAAGTGTCTGCGTTATCTGGATACCGACACGACGCTCATTGCCGAGTCGGCACCGGGGCTTGAGGAATTTGCCTCGACACCGGCTTTGGTTGATATTGCAGCTGTCGTGCTTGTCGAGCATGGGTTTGTGGACGCATCGTCGGATATGGCGGCTGCCGAGAAGGACCCCAAGCAGTTCCTGTGTGGCACTATCGCCACGGGTGACCGCTTTGTTACGGGTGACGCCATGCGTAACGCTGCGATTGAGGCCACGCATGCCGATTGCGTCGAGATGGAGGGTGCGGCAATTGCGCACATCGCGGCCAAGAATGGTGTCGATTGCCTAGTGCTGCGCGCTATCAGCGATAATTGTGACGAGGCATATGACGCGTTTTGCGAGCGCGAGTTCGATCTGGATGAGTACGCTCGCACCGCGAGCGGCATCACGCTTGACATCGTTCGTAGTATCGCCGCCGCGCAATAGCACGCCCGTTTTGTAAAAACCTACGACCAAGGAGTGTCCATGGCCGATTCAATTAACTACCAGCTTGCCAAGTTCGTCGCCAGCTACGGCAAGGTTTCGCAGATTCCCGAGTCCACCTGCCCTGAGGTGAGCTTCGTCGGCCGCTCCAACGTGGGCAAGTCCTCCATCATGAACAAGCTATTTGGCCGCAAGAACCTGGTCAAGGTTTCAAGCACGCCGGGCAAGACGAGCAACATCAATTTCTTCGAGGCCGACGACGTGCACTTTGTGGACCTGCCGGGCTACGGTTTCGCCCGTCGTTCCAAGGCCGAGCGCGACCGCTGGGCTGAGCTTATCGGCGACTTCTTTGACTCCGAGCGCAGCTTTAACCTGGTCGTATCGCTGGTGGATATTCGTCACGACCCCAGTAAGCTCGACCATGACATGATCGACTACCTGCAGGGCAACGAGTTCAACTTTATCGTCTGCCTCACCAAGGCCGACAAGCTCAGCCGCACCCAACAGGCCCGCCAGGCAGCAGCCATCAAAAAACAGCTCAACGTCCCGGCCGAGAACGTAATCATCACAAGCTCCCAGACCGGCGTGGGCATCGACGAACTCAAGCGCCGCATCGCCGAGGCCTGCCTCTAGTAAGGGCTCCAGCCTAGCAAGAGCCCCTATCAATAAAGGGCCATATATTTCAGCCCGGCGCCCCTTCAAAGCGTGGGTCCCTGTAGACATCCTCAGCAAGGTAGGCGCAGGGACGGTCGGGATGTTCCCTCAAAATCATTCCGCAGCGCGAAGGCCCCTTGTCCGTCGCTCCGTAGGAGCAGGGCAAGGGGCCTTCATGCGCGAGGACGATTTTGAGGGAACATCCCGACCGTCCCGGACAGGTATATGAGGAGGATGTCTACAGGTATTCGATCTGGGCGCCTTCCGTGTCGCACGTGAGGATATGCGTGTCGCACTTGGGGAACTGTTCGCGCAGCTTGACCTGCAGGAATTTTGCCACGATGGTGTCGTCGGTCACCGCCATAAGGGTCGAGCCCGAACCGCTGATCCAGATGGTCTTGGCGCCGCCGTTAAGGCAGGTGTCGCGCACGGCGTTGTAGTCGGGAATCAGACGGCGACGATAGGGTTCCTGGATGCGGTCGTCATTGGCGGCGGCAATCAGGTCGAGGTTACCAGTCTCCAAGCCGCGCGTCATACCGGCGATGCGGCCCATCTGCCACACGGCGGTGGAGAGCGGAATCTCCTGCGGCACGACCTTGCGCGCCTCGCTCGTGTGTACCTCGTAGGGCGGAATCACGGTAATAAAACGCAGGCGATCGCTCACCTCGTAGCGCAGGCACTGGGGGAGCGAGTCGGTCGGCGTAAAGGAGCAGACGGCGCCGCCCAGGATGGCGGGGGCGACGTTATCGGGATGGCCCTCGACTTCGGTGGCAATGCGAACAAGCTCGGCGCGGTCGACGGTGTGGCCTGTCAGTGCGGCGGCGGCCATAATGCCGGCGACGACGCAGGTGGAGCTGGAGCCTAGGCCGCGGGCGACGGGAACGTCAGTCTGAATGTCGATGGCAACGGGAAAAGCCGGCTCGCCCCATGCGGCCAGTGCATCGACAAAGCTGACGTAGACCAGGTTGTCCTCGTTTTGGAACTCCTCGGGGCAGCCCGTGATGGTGAGCCTGTCGGTGCGCTCGAAGGTGAAGTGCGAGTAGAGGCTGACGGCCATGCCGAGGGTATCGTAGCCGATGCCTAGGTTGGCGCTGGTTGCTGGGACGGTGATTTTGATCATGTGGGTCCTCCTGGGCGGTCTGCCTGTTTAGTTCGCTGCTCGGGCAGTCCTGGCTCGCTCGGAAAGCACATTAAGTGCTTTCCGGCTTGTGCGGAACTCGCGACGAACTAAACAGGCAGACCCGCTCGCATGCTCGTCATCATCCCGAAAGCTAAATAAAAAGAAGGTGCGCCGGCTTTCGCCGGCGCTTAATAAGGGGTCTAGTTGGTGCTCATTCGTTTTGCTGCAGACTCGACGTAGCTTGCCATCTCATCGACGTCGCAGACGTCTTCGAAGCGGACGAGCTTGGACTCGAGTTCGGCGAGCTGGGTCGGGGCGACCGTATTGGTGGCCTGCTCGAGTACGCGCATAGCCTCAAAGTCGTCTTCGGGAACGTCGAGGCCCAGGGCGTCGCAGCAGGCGCGCGGGAACTTGTAGGGGCTGGCGGTCGAAAGTAGCACGCGGGCCTTGGCGCCCTCGGCGGGAGCGACCTTTTCAAAGACGTGATAGCCGCAGGCGGTGTGCGGGTCGATCACGTAGCCGTTCGCGTCCCAGCAGCTCTTGATGGCAGCGCGAACCTCGTCCTCACTGGCCCAACCGCAGCCAAACACGTTCTGAATCTTGGTCAGCAGCTCGGCGGGCACCTCGTAGCGACCCGTCTGGGCAAGCTGCTCCATAAGGCCGGCAACGAGCTCGCAGTCGCCATCGGATAGGAAGTAGAGCATGCGCTCCAGGTTGGAGCTAATGAGGATGTCCATCGACGGCGAGATGGTCGTGAAGAACGGACGGTTGCGGTCGTAGACGCCGGTGGTCAGGAAGTCAGCGAGCACGTTGTTCTTGTCGCTCGCGACGATGAGCTTGGCGACGGGCAGACCCATGCGCTTGGCATAGTAGCCGGCCAGGATACCGCCAAAGTTGCCGGTCGGTACGCAGAACTCCACGGCGTCGCCGGCCTCGATGGCGCCGGCGCGCAGCAGCTGCGCATAGGCGGCAAAGTAGTAGACGACTTGCGGCACCAGGCGACCGACGTTGATCGAGTTGGCGCTTGAAAGCACCGTGCCGGCGGACTCAAGACGCTCGGCAAGCTCCTTATCGGCAAAGATGCGCTTGACGGCACTCTGGGCATCGTCGAAGTTGCCGCGGATGCCGCAGACGGCGACGTTGTCGCCCTCCTGCGTGGACATCTGCAGGTTCTGGACGCGGCTGACTTTGCCTTCGGGATAAAAGACGGTAATACCCGTGCCCGGAGCGTCGGCAAAACCGGCGAGTGCGGCCTTGCCGGTGTCGCCCGACGTGGCGGTGACGATCATGATGCGCTCGGCGCCGCCGTCCTCGGCGGAAGTGCGGGCCATCAGGCGGGGGAGCATCTGCAGGGCGACGTCCTTGAAGGCACTCGTGGGGCCGCCAAAGAGCTCCATCACATAGGTCTGAGGGGCGTCAGCGCCCGGCGCAGCGTCGAGTTTGACGAGCGGTGTAACCTCTTCACTCGCGAACGTGCCGTGATATGCCTCGTCGACACACGCCGAAATTTCTTCGGCCGTGTAATCATTCAGTAACATTCCCAACACATCTTGAGCGATTTCAAAGTACGATTTATCTGCAAGCGAGCTGATATCGACCTGCTGGGTGCCGAGCTCGTCCGAGACAAACAAACCCCCGTCGGGAGCGATGCCGGTGCGGATTGCCACCTTACTTGAGCACGATAAAGTGCGTCCTCGTGTACTATGATAAGTTCCCATATAACACTGCTCCTCGGATGCCTTGGTCCCAATCGGTGAAACCATGGTATCAGAGCGCGCAAAATAGGTTCGCAGAGGCTTTTTAGAAAGGTAACCTCCAGCCCATGATTAAGATTGCCAAGTTTGGCGGCTCGTCGGTCGCCGACGCCGAACACTTCAAGAAGATCAAGGCCATCGTCGATGCCGACCCTGCCCGCCGTTTTGTGGTGGTTTCTGCCTGCGGTCGCCGCTTTAAGGGCGACACCAAGGTGACCGACCTGCTCTACCTGGTTAACGCGCACGTTAAGTATCACGTGTCGTGCGAGGAGTTGCTCGAGGACATTGGCCAGCGCTATTTTGATATTGCTGACGAGCTGGAGCTTACCTATCCCATCCGCGAGGAGTTCGCGGCCTTTGCCGAGCGCGCCCGCTCGGGCGGTTACTCCACCGAGGAGCTCGTGAGCCGCGGTGAGTACTTCACCGCTCGCCTGATGGCCGAGTACCTGGGCCTGCCGTTCCTGGACGCCGCGACGGTCGTGGCGTTCCATCACGACGGTACGCTCAGCATGAACCGTACCTCCGAGCTGGTGCAGGAGTACGGCCAGCAGGGCGGCTTTGTTATGCCCGGTTTCTACGGCGCGACGCGCGAGGGCCAGATCAAGCTGCTCGACCGTGGCGGCGGCGATATCTCGGGCTCGATCTTGGCTAAGTGCCTGGGCGCCGACCTGTACGAGAACTGGACCGACGTCTCGGGTTTCTATTCTGCCGATCCGCGTATCGTTCCCGAGGCTCAGCCCATTGCGCGCGTTACCTATGAGGAGCTGCGCGAGCTTTCGTACATGGGCGCAAGCGTCCTGCACGAGGAGGCCGTGTTCCCCGTGCGCGAGGCGGGTATTCCGCTGGTCATCAAGAACACCAATGCGCCGCAGGACCCTGGCACCATCATTAGCGAGACGGCTGATGAGGGCGAGGCGGAGCCCATCATTACCGGTGTGACCGGCAAGCGCGGTTTTGTCGCCATCAACGTTGCCCGCGACCGCACCAAACCCCGTGTCGGTTTTATGCGCCGCGCGCTTTCGGTCTTCGAGCGCTATGACGTTTCCGTCGAGCACATGCCCACCGGTGTCGATCGCTTTGGCGCCGTGGTGCAGGAGCAGGATGTGCACGACTCGCTGTACTCGCTCGTGGGCGACATTCAACAGGAGGTCGAGCCGCTCGAGATCGAGGTTGTCGAGGGCTTGGCGCTCATCGCTACCGTTGGCCGTAACCTGCGCGGCCGTGCAGGTATCTCGGGCCATCTGTTTGGCATGCTTGGTCAGGCCGGCGTGAGCGTGCGTATGATTTCGCAGAGCTGCGACGAGATCAATATCATTATCGGTGTCGAGGAGAAGGACTTCGACCTGGCGATTCAGACCATTTACCGTGCCTTCTCCGACGAAAACGGCATTGTGAAGGTCTCCGATCTGGAGGCTCCTGCGCCGGTCGATCCCGCTCTGGCCACGCTCAAAAAGTAGCGACTGCTCGGTAGATTTTTGGGTCATGTCTCAAAATCTACGGCGGGGCGTTTCGTTTCGGTTTCGTTTCGACGGGGCGGGTTTCGTATCCGCCCCGTTCTTGTATAAACTGGGCAAGAATATCTGGCCTGCTTGGCGTGCGGGCGATAGCCACAACCTTTAAAGGGGGAAGCATGAAACAGTACACGGTTGCTATTTTGGGCGCGACGGGAGCCGTGGGCACCCAGATGCTCGAGTGCCTCAACGAGCAGGAGTTCCCGGTTGGCAAGCTCAAGCTGCTGGCAAGTGCACGCTCCGCGGGTAAAACCGTCGAGTTCCGCGGCGAGCAGATTGTGATTGAGGAAGCTTGCCCCGAGGCCTTTGAGGGCTGGGACATTGTGCTTGGAGCCGCCGGTGACGATATCGCGAAGGAGCTGCTGCCCGAGGCCGTCAAGCGCGGCGCCGTCGTGGTCGACAACAGCCATGCTTTCCGCATGGATCCCGAGGTGCCGCTGGTCGTGCCCGAGATCAATGCCGACGATATCAAGTGGCATCACGGCCTGATCGCCAACCCCAACTGCGCGACCATTATCGGTCTGGTTCCCACCTGGCCGCTGCACCAGCTTGCCGGCGTGAAGCGTATGATCGTGTCCACGTATCAGGCAGCTTCGGGCGCTGGCGCGCCCGGTATGGCCGAGCTCGAGGCCCAGCTGGCCGCCCTGGGCCGTGGCGAGGAGATTCCCGAGCCGCGCGCATTTGCCGCCCAGCTGGCGAGCAACCTGATTCCGCAGATTGGCGGCGTCAAGGAGGAGGGCTTTACCTCCGAGGAGATGAAACTGCAGAACGAGGGCCGCAAGATCATGCATCTGCCCGAGCTGCGCGTGAACTGCACCTGCGTGCGCGTGCCCGTGCTGCGTTCGCACTCCGAGAGCATTACGCTCGAGTTTGAGCGCGATATTACGGTCGAGGAGGCCCGTGCTGCGCTGGCTGCAGCTCCCGGCGTCAAGCTGGTTGACGATATGGCTGCCGAGGATGCACACGACCGCTTCCCCATGCCGATGGATACGTCCGACCAGGACCTGATTTGGGTCGGTCGCGTGCGCCGCGACATTTCGAACCCCGAGGCCGCGCGCGGCATCACCTTCTGGTGCTGCGGCGACCAAATCCGTAAGGGCGCGGCAACCAACGCCGTCCAGATCGCTAAGCTGCTCTGCGAGTAGTGTGACCTGTCCGGCGGGGGCCGGGCTTAGTTTTCAGAACGTCCTCGACCATGTGTGGTGCCTTGTCCTGCTCCTTCGGAGCCGCGGACAAGGCGCCACACTGGTCTGCGGAGTGTTCTGAAAGCTAAGCCCGGCCCCCGCCTGCGGTGACTCGGCTGCGAGCAGTCTGCGATGGGACCGTTGTTGGTTGGGGCCGCTGGGCTGATGTGAGGGCACGTGGCTGTTGCGGGCCCTAGTCCCGGCGGCGGCCCCGTCGCTTCGCGCCTGCCGCCTTTGGGGACTGCGGAGCGCGGCCGGCAGCTGCGGCGCTTCGCGCCTGCTGCCTGAGGTGACTTTGGGGTTGTGCGGCAGCTGCGGCGTTGCGCGCCTGCTGCCTTGGCTGACTTTGGGGTCGATTGGGGTTGTCTGCACAATTCGCGGTATTATGTTGCGGAGTTTTGAAAGGAGCCGCTGGTGGTCACGACGACGTTTGCTTCGCCTTTGGGCGAAATCTTGCTTGCCGCTGATGGCCGCGGTCTGACGGGACTTTGGTTTGAGGGGCAGGAGCATTTTGGCTCCACGCTTCTCCGGGAAGACTCCGAACATGTTGAAGGCGCCGACGCGGTTTCTGGTACCGGTGGCATGTCGTCGGTAAGTCCCGCAAATGGTGCGGCCTCTTCGGTGCTTGAGCGTTCTTGGGCTTGGCTGAATGCTTATTTTGCGGGGCAGGAGCCTCGATTTACGCCGCCGTTGCATATGATCGGCACGGCGTTTCAACGTGAAGTTTGGTTTGAACTGCTTTCAATTCCGCGTGGCGAGGTCACTACGTATGGCGAGGTCGCCCAGCGTGTTGCGGCTCGACATCGTGTGCCGGGAAATGAAGCGCCCGTTGTGTCTCCTCGCGCGGTGGGGGCTGCGGTCGCTCGCAACCCTATTTCGATTATCGTGCCGTGCCATCGCGTGGTCGCGGCCGACGGATCGCTCAACGGATATGCCGGTGGCCTTGACCGCAAGGAATGGCTGCTTCGGCTTGAGGGCGCGTACGAGGAATAACGCTCGAACACTTTGCATAACTAGGACGCCGTGAAAGAACGGGACACGCTTTCCGAATGGAGGCTCAGACGGAAACTACGTCCCGGAATTCCGTTTTAAAGCGGGATGCGCTTTCCGAATGGCGTCCCAAGCGGAAACCGTGTCCCGGAATACAGCCTCAGAGTGGGGCGCCGTTTCCGGTTGAGACCACCTGCTTGGACATCTTTCTACGCCCGCTCCTGCAGGGCGTAGATCGATTTGTCCATGTTGAACAGATAAGTCACAACGCAGACGATAAAGAACGCCGGCAGATTACCGAAACCGAAGACCTCGCAGCCAATGAGGATCGGCGCGAGCAGCGTGTTGGTGGCGCCGCCAAAGACGGCGGCGTATCCCAGCGCGGCGCAAAGTTCGACGGGCATGCCGAGGATTCCGGCGAGCACGACGCCAAGGCTCGCTCCGATGGAGAACAACGGCGTCACCTCGCCACCCTGATATCCTGCGGCAAGCGTGGTAATGGTGAGTGCGAATTTGAGCGCCCAGTCCCAAGGCATGATGGCGTCCTTGCCGTCACCGTTGAGCGCTGCCGATATCAGGTTGGTACCAAGTCCGCAGTATCGCCCCTGCCACAGTGTGAACAGAATCGCTGATAGCGCGATGCCCATAACGGCGATTCGTACATAGGGGTTGGGAAGCAGTCGCGCCGCAAGGGCCTTGGCGTGGGCAAGGCACCAGGCAAAGGCGCCGCCTACCATGCCAAACGCGATGCCCAACAGCGCCAGCCGTCCAAGACCGGGGAGGTCGAGCGCATACGAGGCGGTAACGGCGACCTCGAACTTCTCGAGCCCCAGGGCGCCGGAGGTCATACTTGCTGCGAGTGAGGCCGTAAGCGCGGGAAACAGCGCGCGGTATTCCATGCGTCCTGCGACCAGTACTTCGATAGCAAAGACCGTAGCTGCAAGTGGCGTTCGAAAGAGTCCAGCAAAGCCGGCGGCCATGCCGATAAGCAAAAACGTGTTGCCGGGGTCTCGGAAAGGTAGACGCCGGCCGATCCAGTGTGAGACGGTTGCACCGATCTGCACGGCCACGCCCTCGCGTCCCGCGCTGTCGCCAAAGAGGTGCGTTCCCCACGTGCTCAGCATAACGAGCGGCACGAGACGCGGGGAGATGGCGTCTTCGCGCCCGTGGCCTACGTCAAATACCAGGCTCATGCCGCGGTCGGTGCCCTTGCCCCAAGTGCGGTAGGCAAATACGATGGCCAAGCCCATGAGGGCGAGGAGGGGAAGGAGCAGAGTGATGTGCTCGTCGCGGAAGGTGCCAATCGCCAGAAGCACGCGTCCAAAGAGTGCACAGATGGCGCCAACGATAATGCCGATGGGGATTCCGACGACACCCATAAGCACGAGGCCGCTATAGGTGTTGAGCAGGCGTTTGATTTTGCTCGATGCGTTGTTTTCCGACACTTGCTCTCTTGATAGAAAAAGAGCTGGAGTTGCGCATCGTTGAGAGGCTTTCCAGCTTTAGCAAAACAAACTTATAAGATGCGACGGGCCGCGTCAAGATAATTACCGGACGGCCCAGGAGGCGGCTGGTTGGCTGGCTTAAAACCTAGCGCGTGAAATGACGCTCCACGCTATTCAGCGCGCTTGATAGGATGACGAACCACGGTCTTTAGTTTCTCCGGTGCACATTTGCGTGGATCGGAGAGATAGATTTCGTGATGTAAACGGGTGCCTGAGAAGTCGGGGACATAGCCCTGCTCGGTCGTGTATTCATGCATAGCGTTTACGGTCGCCGGTTCGTCGTCATAGGGCCCGGTGTGCATGCATTGAACGCAGAGACCCTCGTCAACTTTAAGCAGCTCGACGGCAGAAAAGTCCAGTTTCTTTTTGGCCGTGGCCTCCGCGACTGCCCAGTCAAAATCATCGCGGCTGACGAAATCGGGCAGGCGGATGCACGAGATAAAGTTGAAATCGTCCTTGCGTACATAATCGATGTCGCCGCTCGGGGAGTCTTGCCACCAGAAACCCTCGAGCGGAGGTACCACAAAGTCGAAATAGCCCTCGATGCTCCTTGAGCCTTTCTTCGACATCTTGACGGTATAGGCGATTCCGTAAAGCAGCGGCAGGGCGTTTTGATACTCGCCACCTTCGGTATTCGGGTCGCCCTTGCCGCGAACGGCAACGTAGCTCATAGGCGGGACAGTTACGATACTCGGCTTGCTTGCAGGTTTGTAGAGCTCCTTGCATTCCTTCTTAAAGTCGAACGCCATGTTGGCCGCCTTTCTGCGTATCGGCCTGCTTAGATAACGGAATCATATCATAGAAACGAACAGCTGTTCGAATGATTTTGCTGACAGATTGAGATGCGTGCGTTGTGTTTGGCGGTTGGCCTGACCCAATCGATGATTTCTCTGCCTCCCCGGCGCCTCATCTATAGCTGCCGTTTCCCCATATAAAACCTGCCAAAATAAACCTGTCCCTTTTTGGTCGGTGCGAAATGGGTAATACTAAAGAGTTATCCGACCAGATGGGAACCGATCGATGGCCTATATCGAATTCAAAGACGTCATCAAAGCATACGGCGAGGGCGACGCCCGCATTCATGCGCTCGACGGCGCGAGCTTTACGGTCGAGCGCGGTGAGCTCGCCATTATCCTGGGCGCCTCGGGTGCTGGCAAGACCACGGCGCTCAACATCCTGGGCGGCATGGATACGGCGACTTCCGGCACCGTGACGGTGGACGGGCGCGACGTGAGCTCCGCCAACGAGGCGCAGCTTGTTGAATACCGCCGCGCCGATGTCGGCTTCGTTTTCCAGTTCTACAATCTGGTTCCCAACCTGACGGCACTCGAAAACGTTGAGCTCGCAGCTCAGATCTGCCCCGATTCGCTCGATGCCGAGCAAACGCTTCGTCAGGTTGGCCTGGGCGACCGCCTCGCTAACTTTCCGGCGCAGCTTTCGGGCGGCGAGCAACAGCGCGTGTCCATCGCCCGCGCGCTGGCCAAGAACCCCAAGCTACTTTTGTGCGACGAGCCCACGGGTGCACTCGACTACAAAACCGGCAAGCAGATCTTGCAATTGCTGCAGGACACCTGCCGCAAACAGGGCATTACGGTCATCATCATCACCCACAACTCCGCGCTAGCACCCATGGCCGATCGCCTGATCCGCTTTAAGAACGGTCGCGTGGAGAGCGAGACGGTCCAGCAAAATCCCGTGCCTATCGAGACGATCGAGTGGTAGCGCCCATGGACCAAAACAGCCAAGCCGGCGATGCTAAACACACGGAGCGCGACCGGGAGTTTACGACCTACCGTACCGCTCAAAGCTCAAACGATATGGTGCCGACGGTTTTTCGCCGTGGCATCTACCGCACAATCCGAGGCAGTCTTAAGCGCTTCTTGTCAATCGTGGTCATCACCGCGCTTGGCGTGAGCGTGATGTGCGGCCTTAAGGCGGGTTGCGAGGACCTGTGCGATTCGGTTGACGCCTACTTCGACCAGCAAAATGTCTATGACATTAACGTGCAGTCGACCTATGGCCTGACTGACGATGATCTCGACGCCATCCAAGAGGTCGATGGCGTCGAAACGGCCGAGGGCATCTACACCGAGACCGCCTACACCGCCGTGAGCACAACGCGCGAGCGCGTGGTCGTGCAAAGTCTCTCCAAGGAGAATATCGATCAGCCGGTGCTCGTGAACGGCGATTTTCCCGAGAGCGCCGATGAGGTCGCGGTGACTTCGAAGTTCCTGAAGGCTTCGGGCAAAAAGCTCGGCGATACGGTGAGTTTTGCCGCCAATGACGCGAGCTCGTCCAATCAAAGCGCCAAGGACCAGTTTGCCGCGGGCGATTACACCATTACGGCCGAGGTCCTCGACCCCACTGATGTAAGTTCTGACTCGACAGTCAACGCCTTTCGCGCTGCTTCGGCGGCGGACTATAAGTTCTATGTGAGCGAGGACGCCGCGACATCTTCTTCCTACTCCGCGGTCCACGTGATCGTCGAGGGAGCCAAGAGCCTCAACTCCTATTCGGATTCCTACGCGGCAAAGATCAATGAGGTCAAGGGCAATATCGAGAAGATCCGCGAGGAGCGTGAGAAGGCACGCGCTCAGGAACTGACGGTCGACACGCCGGCAAGCTTGGATGCGGCCGAGCGCCAGGCGAATATGCTCTTTGGGATTGAGCAGGACAACATCAATCGCATGGCCGAGGGCAGCGACGAGCGTGCGCAGGCGCAAGCCGACCTGGACCAGCGCCGTGCCGCCGCCGACCAGCAGTTTGCCGATGCCCGCGCCGAGCTCTCTGACCTTGGTGAATGCACCTGGTACATCCAGGACCGCGGCAATATCGCAAGCTACTCGAGCGTGGAGAGCGATAGCTCGTCAATTGAGGCCATCGCCACGGTGTTCCCGTTCATCTTCTTTATCGTCGCCGTGCTCATCAGCCTTACCACCGCCACGCGTATGGTCGAGGAGGAGCGCACGCTCATCGGCCTGTATAAGGCGCTCGGTTATTCGCGCGGGCGCATCCTGTCCAAATACGTGGACTACGCGCTGTGGGCGTGTCTGATCGGTGGTGTGCTCGGCAATATCATCGGCTTTGTGGGCCTGCCGCTGTTCTTGTTTACGGTGTTCGACGACATGTATTCGCTGCCCCAGATGCTGCTTTCGTACGACATCGTGTCGTCGCTCGTGTCGGTGGCGCTATTTGCCGTGGGCGTGGTGGGCGCTACGATTATTGCCTGCCGCCACGAGATGGCCGAGACCCCTGCCTCGCTCATGCGTCCCAAGGCCCCGCGTGCCGGCTCGCGCATCTTGCTTGAGCGCATCGGCTTTATTTGGCGACGTATGAGCTTTTTGAACAAGGTGGCAGCACGTAACCTGTTCCGCTACAAAAAGCGTGCCTTTATGACCATCTTCGGTATCGCCGGCTGCACGGCGCTCGTGATCTGCGGTATGGGTATCCGTGACACGTCGGTGGCGCTTTCGCCCAAACAGTACGGGCATATCACGCGCTACGACCTGCTGGCGGTCGCCAATCCCGACGATTTTTCGCAGACGTGCGCGGCATTGGATGAGCGCAGCGCGGCCAATGATTCCAACGTGACCGTAACCTCGACCCTGCCGATTATGACCGACAACGTTACCTTTACGTTTGGCGGCAAGAGCGAGACCGTGCAGCTCATCGTGATTCCCGACGACCGCACGGGTGACTTGGACGATTACGTGCGCCTGGAGGATGAGTCCAAAGAACCGCTCGCCCTGCGTGACGGGGACGTGTATTTAAGCAAGAGCTCGCAGCTGGTGCTGGGAATCAAGCCGGGCGACACGGCGCACGTCCAGGATTCGTCACTCAACGTCGCTAAGGTCAAGGTTAGCGACATCTCGCTCAACTATCTGGGCAATACGCTTTATATGACGCAGGGCACCTATGAGCGCGCGTTCGGTCGAAGCGTGCGCCTTAACGGCGTCTTTGTGCTGCTTAAGGGCTCATCTTCTGACCAGATTGCGTTTAGCAAGAAGATTAAGAGCGACGGTTGGCTCACCATCTCGAGCACGGCCGAGCATTGGGAGAACTTTGAGGCGAACTTCACTATTATCAATTCCGTCGTGGTGCTCGTGACCTTTATGGCGGCGTGCCTGTCGTTTGTGGTGGTGTTTACGCTGTCCAACACTAACATCTCCGAGCGCGAACGCGAGCTGGCGACCATCAAGGTGCTGGGCTTCCGCCGTGGCGAGGTGCACCACTACGTCAACAAGGAGACGTTGATCCTCACGGCAATTGGCGCCGCGCTGGGCGTGCCACTGGGCGGCTTGCTGGCCGAGAGTTTTACGTACATTTTGCAGATGCCGTCGCTGTACTTTGATGTTGAGGTCGAGCCGCTAAGCTACGTGCTCGCCGTGGTGCTTTCCTTTGGCTTTACGTTTATCGTCAACCTCGCCACCAACCGAACGCTCAACAAGATCGACATGGTCGGCGCCCTCAAGAGCGCCGAGTAACCTGCCTGGGATTCAAGCTGTAGCGAGCTGTAATGTACCACAACCGCATTTTTGCATAAACCGCCCCGCCGATTGCATATTTCGGCGGGGCGGTTGCTTTTTGCCCGCGGGTACCCCAGGGGGCGGCGTGCAAATTCCGGAGAATTCAGCATCCCGGAGTCCGCGAGTGTGGGAGCGGGCGCACAAAAGCGCATTGAAAGCCTGACTTTGAGCTCCGGCGCCTCGAGGACCGCTCATTTTTTTGCAGAATGCGGCCCGCGGCGCCTGTCTCTCGCCCAAAATCCAGTATGCAGGCACCCTCGGCTGCTGAATACTCCCAAAAATGCACGCCGCATCCTACCCCAGGCACTTGCAGCAAGAAGACGAATAGCCTCGGCCTCCCCGGTTACCGCAGGAGGCCCCAGGGCTTGCCTCCCAAATCTTTCCGCAGGACGGAAGGATCCCGCCGCGCGAAGCGCACGGCGGGATCCTGACATGTCCGAGGACGATTTGGGAGGCAAGCCCTGGGGTCTCCGATGAGAGCAGTTTCGGCCGAGGCTATTCGTCGCCGAAGCTGATGCCCAGCGCCTTGGCCTCGCGCACTAGATCGCTCTGGGGGTCGACGTACTTGAGCTTGCCGGCGACCTCCTCGAGCGGCATGTGGCACATCTTGCCGTCACGCAGGGCAATCATGTAGCCAAACTCGCCGCGCAGGCAGCCGAGCGCTGCCTCGACGCCGCACTGGGTCGCAAAGATGCGGTCCTGGGCGTCGGGCTGGCCGCCGCGCTGCGTGTGGCCGGGGATGGCGACGCGGGTCTCGCGACCAGTCTTGGCTTCGATCTCCTTGGCGATGTCGTAGACAATCGACGGACTCGTGCGCTCGGCGAGCTTTTTCTTGTACTCCTTCTTGGACAGCGCCGCGTCCTCCTTGGAGATAGCGCCCTCGGCGACGGCCACGATGGTAAAGCGGCTGCCGGTTTCCATGCGATGTTCAATGGTCTTGATGACGTTATCCATGTCGTAGGGAATCTCGGGAATCAAGATGACATCCGCGCCGCCCGCGACGCCGGCGTACAGCGGGATCCAGCCAACCTTGTGGCCCATGATCTCGATAACGAACACGCGGCCGTGGCTCGAAGCGGTGGTGTGGATGTCGTCGATGCACTTGGTGGCGACGTCGATGGCGCTCGTAAAGCCAAACGTCAGCTCGGTGCCCCATGTGTCGTTATCGATGGTCTTGGGCAGGGCGATAACGTTGAGGCCCTCTTCGCGCAGGCGGTTGGCGGTCTTGGTGGAGCCGTTACCACCCAGCATAAACAGGCAGTCGAGCTGCAGCTTATGATAGGTGTGGACCATCGCCGGCACCTTCTCGACACCATCGGCTTCGGGGGTATCCAGGCGCTTGAACGGCGTGCGGCTCGTGCCCAGGATGGTGCCGCCGCGGGTGAGGATACCGCTAAAATCGGCGGGCGTCATGACGCGGAATCTGCTGTAGATAAGGCCCTGGTAGCCGTCCTCAAAACCGTAGATCTCGATAGGTTCTTCGCTATTGGTCATAAGCGTTTTGACGATGCCGCGCATGGTGGCGTTGAGCGCTTGGCAGTCGCCGCCACTGGTAAGAAGACCGATCCTAAGCATGATGAATCCTTCCGGGCAAGTTATAACATGCGCATAAGTTTACCCCCGCACGCTGTTGATACGGGGGTAAAACGTGTTAGCTCAAGCGTATGGAAATGTAAGCAACGTCAGGGAACGTAAGGTCGACGGGCCTGGCTCCTTACAGCGCAAAGGCGTCGACGTCGCCCCAGTGGCGGCGCAGAGTGATGGCGGCAGCGGGCTCGGTATTGTCAAAGATGACCGACCATTGCGTATTGCTGGTGATGTCTTCCGGATTGGGCTCTTGGGCTGCGGCGCGAAGGGCCTTCCAAGCGACTGCCTCGTCCTGGGCGCCGGCATGGGCGTCGAGGACATCGGCGATTGCGACGGCGCGCTCTTTACCATGGCCCAGCTCGTCATTCTTTTGGTTGGGCAGCACTTCGTCGCCATAGCAGGCGTAGAAGTTCGTAACCTGGCGTACAGGAGTCGCTTTGAAAGCACGGTCCGGATCGCGCGGATCCCACTCTACTACGCGCGCGTCACCGGCGGCGTCGTTGATAAAGAAGTGGTAATCGCGTCCTGCCATGGCGTGCATGTCGTAGGCGGAAAGCAGGTCGACGGCCTCTTGCGTGGTAGCCGCGCGGTCGAGCACCAGACGGATGGCGAGCGAAGTATTGATGACGGGGCGTTGCGTGTCCTGGTCACAGGGCTTGGAATCCAGAGTGAGTACGGCAATGGACACGCCGCATTCGTTAACGCCGTCGAGCTGGGCAAACGGGCCCATGAGTGCGGAGGCGCGTCCGCCGACGGAGTCAAGCGGAGTGTTATCGCCCAGGTTGTTAAGGGCAGCAAACCCGATGGAGGTATAGCCGTCGCGTGGGTGATTGCGCACCAGCAGCGTCGAGGTGTCGTCCTTAAAGTCGTAATTGCGACCGGTGCGCACGCGGCCTTCGGCATCTACGGCGACAAAAGCGCTGCAGGCAAACTGGGGCGCCTGGACATGTACCGGCACACCGGGCAGCACCTGCGCCACCACGGCATCGATGTAGGCCTGGTCGTCGCGCACGCCAGCGGCGATGATGCGATCAAGATCGTAGTCGTAGGCGATGTCGATTGCGTACAGGTCATAGCTATCCGCGTAGCTGGTCAAGCGTTTGAGCGACGCGGCGGACTTGATTTGCTTGTGATAAACGATACCGGTGGCAGCGGCAAGGCCGACGGCGACTCCCGCGACACCGCAGGCGATGGCAATGTTACGTGGCTTCATGACGGCTCCTCTCGTCCTGTTAGCGTAATTGTCGCAAAAAGTGCACGGGCATGATGGCTCAACTTGGCGAGCGGCGCGGGATTAAACACGGAATGAAGAGTGCGGCGCTGGCGCGGCGGGGTATGCTGGAAGGGACCATCAACCCAGCGAAAGGGGAGAGCATGACGGATCAGGAAACGCCCGAGCGCGCGCATGTGACGGCCGATGATATCGAGGCCGCCAACGACCTTATCGACTTTATCGAGGCATGCCCCAGCATGTTCCATACGGCGGCGACCATTATGGCCGAGCTCGACGAGGCGGGCTTTACCTACCTGCCCGAGAATGCGGCGTGGGACATCGAGCCGGGCGGGCGTTATTACACGCAGCGCAACACCTCGAGCGTTGTTGCCTTTAAGGTGGGCGAGGACCTGGCCGCGACGTGGGGCGAGGACGGCGTTGCCGGCGACTACCATTTTCAGCTGACGGCGTCGCACAGCGACTCGCCGACGTTTAAGGTCAAGGCCGTGCCTGAGCTTGACGGCGCGGGCGAGACGCTGCGCCTGAACACCGAGGCCTACGGCGGCATGATCGACTACACCTGGTTCGATCGCCCGCTGGCGCTGGCTGGACGCGTGTTGGTGCGCGAAGGCGACCGTATTGAGAGCCGCCTGCTTTCCACCGAGCGCGAGGTCGCTATTATCCCGAGCCTTGCCATCCATATGAATCGTGGCGTTAATGAGGGCTTTGCGCCCAACCGCGCCGTCGACCTGTGCCCGCTCATCAGCGCCGGTGACCTTAAGCAGGGAGATTTTGACGCCCTGATCGCCGACGAGCTGGATGTTGAGCCCGAGCAAATTCTGGGCCGCGATCTGTTCCTGGTCAATCGTCAGGATGCGCGCATTTGGGGCTGGGCCGACGAGTTTATCTCGACGCCCAAGCTCGACGACCTATCCTGCGCCTACACCTCGCTGCAGGCATTTTTGGGTGCCGAGAACGCGCATGACGTCTCGGTCTTCTGCTGCTTTGATAACGAGGAGGTTGGCTCCGAGACCAAGCAGGGCGCCATGTCGACGTTCTTGGCCGACGCGCTGCGCCGCATCAACGGATCGCTGGGCTTTGACGACGAGTCGTACCATCGCGCCCTTGCCGCCTCGATGCTTGTGAGCTGCGACAACGCGCATGCCGTGCACCCCAACCACGCCGAGAAGTGCGATGCCCGCAACCAGGTGGTGCTTAACGGCGGCATCGTCATCAAGGAAGCCGCCAACCAGCACTACTGCACCGATGCCTTTAGCCGCGCGGTGTTCCAGGCCATCTGCGATGACGCCGACGTGCCCACGCAGGCCTTCGCCAACAAGAGCGATATGGCCGGCGGCTCCACGCTCGGCAATCTGTCTAATATGCAGGCGAGCATGCACGCCGTGGACGTGGGCCTGCCGCAGCTGGCCATGCACTCGAGCTACGAGACCGGCGGCGTGCGCGACGTAATGTACGCCATCCGCGCCCTCACCGCCTTCTACGAGCGAAACCTAACCATCAACGGCGCCGAAAGCGTGGAGCTGTAAATGCGAGCCGAAGAAATGAAGGCCGAGCATGGGGCTCAGCTTATTGATCGGGGTTTACAGCTGTTCGTCGCCGCTTGCCATGAGTCAGGGGTCGACGTGTCCAAGGCGCGACCAACGAGTGCTGAAGAACTCAAGCGTAACGCCTATTCGGACCGCTATGACGAGGAGACGGATTGGCTCTAATAAGCGAAGTGTCGAAAACGCTAGATGTATGTTTGATATCACTTTGGCGAGAGTGTCGCAGACAGAACTACCGGTATGGCGCAAGCCAACCTGACCCCATTGCACCAAACCTACCAAAAAGGAACAGGTTCATTTTGGCAGGCTTTATCTGGGCAAATGCCGCAATGCCAACAGCTGGACGGAATTGTTAAGACACCGCGGGTTGAGCAAACGTCAGCGAGCGACGTCCAGAACGAACAAGTTGGCATGAAAAAGGCGAGGCATTGACCTTCTGGTCATGCCTCGCCTTTTGAATGACAAATTGTCGCTCTGGGCGGCGCGCAGCGTCGACCGGTCCGCCGTTCGTTAGAACGGCGGAACCCTAATGTTCGATCCAGCAACGCAGGGTCTCGCCGGCTTGCAGGTGACGCAGATTCTCCGCGGCGATGTCGACGACGTTGTTGAGCGTTGCTGCCAGGTGGAACCAACCGGAGACGTGCGGCGTGATGAGCATGTTAGGCGCATCCCACAGTGGGCTTGTCTCAGGCAGCGGCTCGGGGTCGGTGACGTCGACCGCGGCGCCGGCGAGATGACCCGACTCCAGGGCGGCAACCAAGTCGTCGGCGACCACAAGGTCGCCGCGGCCGCCGTTGGCAAAGAAGGCGCCCGGTTTCATCGCAGCGAAGAACTCGGCGTTCGCCAAGCCGCGGGTCTCGGGCGTGCTGGGCATAAAGGATGCGACGATGTCAGCCTCGGCCAGACGCTCGGGCAGGGCGTCCATGCTGTCCATGTCCTCAAACACAATGGGGTAGACGAGCGGATGGCGCTTGATGCCGCGGACGTGCGCACCCATGTTGCGGCAGAGCGTGGCGAAGTGGCCACCGATATCGCCCGCGCCCAGCACCAGCACATTGGCGTTTTTGAGCGAGGTGACCGGCCCCAAATCCTCCCAGCGATGCTCGCGCTGCAGGTCCTGGTAGCCGGGCAGGCGCTTCATCATAGACAGCACCATGGCAAACATGTGCTCGCTCACGGCCTGGCCGTAGGCGCCGATTGAGCAAGACAGCTTGGCTTCAGCCGGCACGGTGCCGGCGGCGAGATAGTCGTCATAGCCGGCGGTCTGCAGTTGCAGCAGCTGGAGGCGCTCGCATGCGGTCAGCAGGGAAGGGTCTATGTTGCCCAGGATCACGTCGGCATTGGCGACCTGTTCACGCGTGATGGCGTCGGAGCTCGTGTAGATAAAGTCCTCGCCCGGAGCGCTCGACTCAAGAATTGCGCGATGGCGGTCGTTGACGGGCAGCAAAACCAGGATGTTCACAAGCAGTCCTTTCCGCTCGACCTGCCAAAAAGGGACAGGTTTATTTTGGCAGGTTGTATCAGGCAAAACGTTATAAAAACGCCGGGCTACGCGATGGTTAACATATCCATCGCGTAGCCCGGCGCATCCACAGCTACCAGCTCAGCAGCTCGTAGCCATCCTCGGTCACCACGAGCTGTACCTCGCACTGGGCCGAATCGCTGCCGTCCTTGGTGCGCACGCACCAGCCGTCACCCTTGCTGATCTTGATGTCGGGCGCTCCGGCGTTGACCATGGGCTCGATGGTAAAGACCATGCCCGGAGCCATGATGGTGTCCACATCGGGCGCCTCGGTGGTAAAGCCCACAAACGGGTCCTCGTGGAACTCCTTACCGATACCGTGTCCGCCGTACTCGCGCACCACGCTAAAGCCGGCGTCCTCGACCGTCTTTTGCACGGCCTCGGCCATCACGGACAGCGGTAGCCATGGCTTGACGGCCGCCAGACCCGCCTCCACGCTGGCGCGGGTGACGTCGACCAGGCGCTGGCGCTCGGCCGAGACCTCGCCGATGCAGAACATACGGCTCGAATCACTAAAGTAACCGTCCAGGATCGTGGAGCAGTCCACGTTGATGATGTCGCCCTCGTGCAGCACATCCGCATCGCAGGGGATACCGTGGCAGACGACGTCGTTGATCGAGGTGCACACGCTCTTGGGATAGCCCTCGTAGTTAAGATCGGCCGGCGTGCCGCCGTGCTCGACGGTGTAGTCGTAGATCATCTGGTCGATCTGGTTGGTGGTCATGCCCGCGGCGATGTGTTCGCCTACGTAATCGAGCACACCCACGTTGATGGCGGCCGAGCGCTTGATGCCCTCGATATCGGCGGGCGTCTTGTAGAGCGTGCGGGGCAGAACCTCCCAGCCCTCTTCCCACAAGCGCTCGAGGCGCTCATCAAAGGCGCTATGGCATTTCTTATATTTTTTGCCGCTGCCGCACCAGCAGACGTCGTTGCGGCCGGGCACGGGTCCATTGTCAAACATGGCTAACTTCCTTTCATTCGCAGCTAGTATAGCCCACTCACAGGGCAGCTGCGCGCTAGTAGCTCACCTGGCAGGGAATGCCGAGGGCGCGCACGCGCGCGGCGATGGCGTCGAGGGCCTCGGGCGCTGCTTTGGCAAGGCCGGCGACCGCCGTCTCGCGAGCCACCGTGTAGATGGTCGCTTCTTGTGGGCGAATGCGCTCAAGTGCCGCGAGCCAGGGGGCAACGTACTCCTCGCCGGTGTTGTCGATGGGCTTGCCCAGATACTCACCGGTCAAAAAGATCGTCTGGATAATAACGTGACCGTCAAAGCTTGCGAACGTCTCAATCTGGTGCTCGACGTCGTAGGGGCCAACAGGCTGGTCGAGCAGCTGGATAAATGCCGGATCGACCGTATCGAGCTTGAGGATGTTGTCGTCGACCATCATGAGCGCATCGTGCACCTCGGGGCGGTCGGCGCGCGTACCGTTGGAGAGCACGGCGATTTTGGAGTTTGGGGCCAGCTGATCGCGCAGCGCGACGGCGCCGGCAATCGCCTGGGGAAACTCCGGTGCGGCGGTGGGCTCGCCGTTGCCTGCGAAGGTAATCACATCGGGGAGCTCGCCCTCGGCTGCCATCTCGCGCAGCTTTGCCTCGAGCGCGTCGAGTACCACGGCGGCTGTGTTGTACGGCTCATGGCAGGGGCGCTCGGCGTTGAGGCCGTTTTCGCAGTAAATGCAGTCGAACGTGCAGATTTTGCCGCTGGCCGGCATCATGTTGACGCCGAGCGAGAGACCAAGGCGACGGCTGCGAACGGGCCCAAAGATGGGGCTGGCATTCAAAAACGTAGACATAGACATATGCTCCTCAAGACAATTGTGCCTAAGCATAGCATCGGCTCCAAAGCAAGGTGCGGGCTCTTGCTTTACAAGTTTCGTTTTTTCACGTCGCTCATTATGCCGTGCCATGAAAAGCCTCGGGTCGGGTACAGTTAATCTGTTAACAAGGCGTAAGGCAATGCGGGTCCATCCAACCGCACTGACGTGCAACTGGATGAGCATTGATGATGGGGGCACAACATGGATTTTACGGTCGAGAATGCGGGCACCACGATTGCCTGTCGCGAATATGCCGGCCCGGATGTGTCGCCTGATACTCCTGCCTTGGTGTGCGTGCACGGCGCTTGTGTCGACGGCACATTTTTTGACGGTATCGCTTGTGAGCTCAGTCGCAACTACCGCGTAATTGCTTACGACCGCCGCGGCTGCGGTGACAGCAGCGATGCGGCAGACGACAGCTATGATCTTGCCGCTCAGGCCGCCGACCTGCAAGCCGTGATCGAACACGTTGGCGCTCCGGCAAATGTGCTTGCGCATAGCGCCGGTACGTTGGTGGCGCTGGAGCTTCTTCGCACCGAACCCCATCTCGTCGCCCGTGCGATTCTGCATGAGCCGGCTGTGTCGGCCGAAGGCGTCGGTATGGGCGCAGCTCCGGTTTTGCTCGATATGATTGCGGCTGGAAAGGTATCAAGGGCGCTCCGGCTTTTCTTGGGAGCCCTCGGCGACTTGGACCCCGAGGCTCCTGGGACGACCGAAGCGGAAGTCAAACATGCCCTGCGCAATGGTCGTTGCTTTATGGCGAACGAATATGGAACAAATATGACTTACGTTCCCAATTGGGATAGTGTCTGCGCATCGAAGTCCGTTGCTGCTGTGCTTCTCGGCGAGCTTTCGGTCGATACACCCCGCGAGGCTGGCACGCGAGCGGCTGCCGAATATCTCGATTGCCCCCTTGTGACGATTCCGGGCGCGCATAACGGTCTGCGCGATCGCCCCGTTACGGCGGCAAACGCCGTTCGTGATGTCTTGGAGCGTTAGCACGCTCGATGACCTGCGGGGAGAGGGGCTGTTAGCGTTTCGTCATTGTTAACGAATGCGCCCATAACCGCGCGCCTGCGGCTCCATTACCGCCGTTTGCCAGGTCATAAAAATGCAACGATAATCGCGCGTTTGCCTTCAGCTGTTAGATGCTACCCTTGTACCAATTGATATGCACCGTTGCCGTGCGTAACGATAGAAAGGGCCCCATATGCTCAATAATCACGAGGTCAATCTAACCGACGAGGAGGCTGCCGCCGAGGTCGCCCGTGTCGCAAGGACCTACCCCGTGGTGCGTTTGCTGTCGGCCGATCAGATTAAGAGCGAGCCTAACTGCCTGCTCGCCGGCAATCGGTGCCCTTGCCTGCGTCAGTCAAGTCTTGAGGCCTTGGCAGGTTCCGATGATGTATCGGAGCAGCTGCTCAATGATGGTACCGAGTACCGCGCTCGCCTGCGCCCTCTGAAGGTTGAGGGCGAGCCTCACGTCCTGCTGATGGTGCGTCCGATCGATGAGCAAGAGGCTGCAGAAGAGGACCTCGTCTACACCGATGTGCTGACGAGTGTGCGCAATCGCCGATATTACGAGGAAAAGCTCCGTAGCGCTCGCATGAATGCCGGCGTTGCGGTGATCGACCTTGATGATTTTAGGGTCTTCAACGATACGTGTGGCCGTCATGCCGGCGACCTTGCGCTCGGTGCTGTGGCGACGGCCATACGCAGCGGAATTCGTTCGACTGACGAGCTTGTACGCTATGGCTGCGACAAGTTTGTGGTCGTCATGCCCAATATTCCCTCCGATGACTTCACCCGTCGCCTGCACCAGGTGTCCGATGCCGTTCATGCCACGATTGTTCCGGGCCATGAGTACGTGAGCTTGACGGCATGTATTGGTGGCGTTCGCATTCATGGCGAGACGGTCGATGAGGGAGTTGGCCGCGCTGTCCAGTTATTGAGCCGCGCTAAGGCAAAAGCCGGTACGGTCGTGACCGACGCCGATTCCATCGAAGCCTTCCAAAGCGAAAAGCCTTTGGTGCTTATTGTCGATGACTCCGACATGAACCGAGCCATTCTCAACGAGATGCTCAAGGACGAGTATTGCATCCTCGAGGCCGACAACGGTCGTACGGCGCTCGACATGGTCGACCGCTATGGCGATGAGTTGTCGCTCGTGCTGCTGGATATTGTCATGCCGGGCATAAGCGGCTTTGAGGTGCTGGCCGATCTGTCGCGCCGATCGGGTATCGACAATCTGCCTTTCATCATGATTTCGAGCGAATATTCCGATGATATGGTTTTGCGCGCGTACGAGCTGGGCGCCTCGGACTATATCAACCGCCCGTTTGACTCCCGTGTCGTGCGCCGCCGTGTAAGCAACACCATCCGCCTATACGCCAAGCAGCGCCGCCTGACGAGCCTGCTGTCCCAGCAGTACAACGAGCGCGTCAAGAACAGTCGCATGCTCATCGACATCATGGCCGGCGTCATGGAGCTTCGCAATGGCGAGAGCGGCAGGCACGTTACGAACATCGAGAAGCTGACCGAGCTGCTGCTTGGCTGTCTGGTCCAGCGTAGCGGCACGATCTCCCTCGACAATGAGGAACGCTCCACGATTGCCTTGGCTTCGGCGCTGCACGATATCGGCAAGATGTCGATTGACGATGCGATTCTCAACAAATCCGGGCGCCTTACGCCCGAGGAGTTCGAGATTATGAAGACGCATACCACGATGGGCGCCGACATGTTGCTTGAGCTGGGCCGCCATCACGTCGGCAATGCGCTTATGGAATATGCGTACCAGATTGCGCGTTGGCATCACGAGCGCTGGGACGGCAAGGGCTATCCCGATGGCCTTAAGGGCGACGAGATTCCCATTGCCGCGCAGGTGGTCTCGGTGGCCGACGTGTATGATGCGCTGACGAGCGTGCGCGTGTACAAGGACGCTATCCCGCACAAGGAGGCGATCCAGATGATCCTGGACGGTAAGTGCGGTACCTTTAACCCACTGTTGCTCGACTGCCTGCTCGAGGTACAAGACCGTATTGCCGAGACGTTGGCACGCCCCGCCGACGTTGTCGCGTTTCCCACGATTTAGTTTGAACAAAGGAGTTTTTAATCCATGATTTCCATGCGTGAGGCGTATGAGAAGATCGGCGCTAATTATGATGACGCGTGCGCTCGGCTGATGGGCGAGGAAATGCTTGCCCGCTTTGCCCTCAAGTTTTTGGATGACGAGAGCATGGACAAGCTGGAGGCCGCCATGGCGGCAGGAGACGCCGAAGGTGCGTTTATGGCAGCGCACACGCTCAAGGGCGTGAGCCAGAACTTGGGATTCGATAATCTGTACGAGCCGGCGGTCGTGGTAACCGAAGCGCTGCGCGGCGCCGATGCCGTTGACGGCGCTCGCGAGGGAATGCATGCGTTGCAGCGGCAATATGCGGCTACGATGTCGGCCCTGCGCGAAGCGGCTGAATAAGAGCTTGCGAGCCTTGATGACTATGAGGGTGGATAATCTCCCGTTTTAGGCCCGGTGGCGGCCTCAAAGTGGGAGATTATCCACTCTCATTCGATACGTGTCCAAAAATCCACTCTCACCCCTTCCGATTAGTGAATGGCCTATACACACTGTCGGGGCTTTCCGCATGCAATCCATATCGTTGTTCGATAAACTGTTCGAATAACGATAGAGTCGATGAGGGTGAGTGTATGTCCAACAGCGTTCAGCGTATGGCCAAGGCGGGCGAAAAAATCAGGAAGCTTGGTTTTTGCATGGCAGCCGTTTTTGCAGGGATGCTCGTCGCTTTTGCCGCGCTGGTTGTTTACGTGATCTGGTATGCGGTTGCAAACGTTGCTTCTGTCGATGCTTTCGGTGTCGTGACACTTCTCGATGGCGGGTGCATCGTTATCCCAAGCGGACTGTGCCTGGCACTCGTCGTGGGTATTTCGCTTGTCGTTCTGTGCGGGATCAGCCGTAACATGTCGCGAGGCGTCTCGCCCTTTACCAAGACGCATGTGCGGCTTATCCGTGTTCTCGCGCTGGCCTTTGCTGTTAACGCCGCGGTTTCGCTTGTTGGTGCCTATGGATCGGTCAATCTCGCCATTGGCGGACTGGAGCTTTACATCGTGCCTCATTCCTTCGTTATTGAGATTTGCCAAGGCGCTACCTTTGATACGGGGTCGTTTATCGGCGCAGTTGTCTGTTTGTTTATCTCGGCGATCTGGAGTTATGCCTCGCTGCTCCAAGAGCAGTCTGACGAGCTTGTGTAGGAGGAAACATGAGCTATCTCATCATCGAGCTTGAGACGCAGCTGCTTAAGACCGGAAAGACCAGCGCTGATCTGATTCGGGCGACGGGGCATACTCCGGCTAATATTTCAAAGCTTAGAAACGGAAAGATAAAAGCTATTCGCCTAAAGACGCTTCTTGATATCTGTGATGAGCTTGATTGTCAACCGGGAGATATTATTCAGCGCGTGAGCGAGAAAGAGCTTGAGGAGCTTATTGTCGAGCGCGCAAAAAATGTCGTGAGACAGATGCGGGATGGCGGAGGCAACGAGGCGTCGCTTCCGACATCAGTCTTTGCTGTCGATTTGAGCGACGAGTAGCATAAGACGAACAGCTAAAACGAAGTATCAGCGTGAAGGGACCCGTGTCTAACACGGGTCCCTTCTTTTAGACTATCTTGACAAATATGAGTTATCGAAAAACAATAACAACCATGGAAAACGATAAAGGAAAGAAGGAACGATATGAGCGGTTTTTCTATCAAGCAGAACGGGGGTCCAATGGACGCATCAGCGATAAAGCTATCAAAAGTTTCAAAACGCTACGGGAAACGGCGCGTTTTGCATGACGTTTCCTTCGAGGTGCATCAGTCTGAGCTCTGTGCCCTTGTTGGTGCAAACGGGGCGGGTAAAAGCACGCTTATTAAAATAGTGCTGGGCCTCTGCGAGCCATCTTCGGGGAGCGTGGAGCTCTTTGGAGGCAAATCAAAAAGAGAGCTTGGCCTGATGCGGACGCGTGTCGGCTATGTGCCAGATTCCAGCGGAGCATACCAATCCCTCAGTGCGGTTGAGAATCTCCAAATCCGATGTTTGGAATGGGGGCTTGATGCGAATCGTGAGATTCCTCGCGTTTTGAGCCTAGTCGGGCTGGACGTCGTAGAGAAAAAGAGCGTGAGCAGTTTTTCTCTGGGAATGAAACGGCGGCTGGATATAGCTACAGCTTTGTTGGGTGACACTGATCTGCTTATTTTTGATGAGCCAGCAAACGGGTTGGACCCGCTGGGCATCGAGAGTATATGGGCCCTTATCGGTCGATTGAATCGAGAACAGGGTAAGACCATGCTCATCTCTAGCCATGATTTGGATGAGTTGGCATCAGTTGCAACAAGTTGCGTGTTTATCCATGACGGCGAACTGCTGAAAAAGGAACCGATGGACATCATAAGGGATGAGGCATCGTCCCTAAAAGAGTATTACAGGCGCTTGATGAAGGCGGTCTCGCTATGAAGCGGGCGATCCATCCCATAAAGGCAGATATGATGCGTTTGCACAGGATGTTTCCGGCGAAGTTTGGTCTTACGCTTATACTGGCGTTCGGCCTTCTTTTCGGTGTCTTTCTAAAAAACGGAACAACGTTGCTCGCCTTTGGCAATAGCGTTTTTGGGGAGGATATTGGTTTCTGCTGGAATGTAATCGATCCTTCTGCACCCGATGAGTCCCTTGTGCGCAGTGCTTTTGCCGGCACCTCCCTGTTCGTTCCGCTCATCGTTTGCCTGGCGATTTTACAGGAGCGCGGCTATGAAGAGGGATGCCGAATTTCTTCAGCAAGAGGTCTTGCCCGCTTTAACGGGGCTCTGGCACATGTACTTTCGTCTTCTTTAATAATCGGCGCAGCATATAGTGCGCTTTGCCTTCTTCTGTTTGCAATAGCGATAACACGTGGAGGGCAAAACTATGCGCATAGCATGCTGGCTACATTTTTGCCTGCGATGACAATCAACGCCGTATTGGTGATATCGGTTGCGTTGGAGACGGTGACCATCTATCGGATTACAAGCAGCGCCGTATTTAGCGGGGCTGTGGTAATAATCGGATTTGTCATGAGCTTGACACTCTACGGAACTTACCTTCAGACGCCCATACCATCCTTGCGATGGATTTTCTTTCTTCCGGGGCCGTACCTTGGAGTCGGATGTGCCCTTGGGTATAGCGATATGGGGCAGCTGACGCTTCTGGGATATGGCGCGGCAGCCAGTTGTCTATCGGTATTGATTTACGCTCTCGTGAGCTTTCGCGCTGGGGGTGTGCTCAATGGCTCGTCAGATTAAAAGACTTCTCCAGTCAGAATTGAAGCATGTGAGCAAATGGGCGTACGCCTTAATCCTGGTAATTTATGCGTGCATGGTGGTATTGCAGCTTAATTCTTTCCCGATGTGGTTCTGTAGCCTCCGTGAGAACAGTTTCTTGGGCTTTTTCCCAGACCCGACGCTTCGGCTATCGGCAGAGGATGTCCTTCTATTTGGTAATGCAGGGGTTTTTCGCGGTCTGCTGTTCAACGTAGCCCCGTTGGCTCATGCATTGTTCTTTCCGTTCATCGCGGCTTGCATTGTGCCGCGCTTTGTCAGTTCGGGCTTTATTGAGGAACCGTGGGGGTTGTCGGAGGCTCGGGGAGGGAAGCGTGTGTGCGCTATCGTTGCGCGAGTGGTGCTGTCTTCTTTTGCCCTTTTGGGCGCGTTTATCCTGTCGAGTGTCGTTTTGTACTGTCTTAACTGCGTAATCGTTTTGGATGCTCGGCAGTATTTCAACCTGAATATTTTTTGCTATCGACTTCTTCTGGCGAGTGTCGTCTGCCTTGTATACGTGGTCTCTTGCGTGATCGCTGTTTCCTATTTTGGGTCCGGCTTCGGTCCGATTGGCATGCTGTTGCTTGTCAATGTTGTAGCGATCTACATACAGCTCGGGGCCAATTCCATGCTTCCGCTTCCAGCCTCGATGCTCATGTGGATTTGTGGCGTGACCCCGTTGGGGAATGGTCAATGCATCTCGATTTTAATTGACTGCCTAATCAACGTAGCAAGCGTTTTTACCATTTGCTTTACCGTAGACCGATTGCGGTCGAGATTTCTTTGATTGTTTGTGAGGGATAATCATACCGAGCATACCAAATACAGGGGGGGGCGGGCACCGTGGCTGGTGTCCGCCCCCCCCGCTGGCTTAGGAGGCTTTAACTTGTGTGGCTTGCGAGCTAGCGTGCCTGCTTAACCTTTGCCGCTGCCTCGACAAACGACTTCCACAGGTTAAAGTCGGTCTCGAGCGTCTTCCACGTGTACTCAGGGTGCCATTGCACGCCCAGGCAGAAAGGCTGGCCTTCGACTTCGATGCACTCGGGAACGCCGTCGGTTGCCTTGGCGACCAAGCGCGTGCTCTTACCTAGATGGTCGACGCAGCAGTGATGTGCCGAGTTGGTCTGGATCAGTCTGTGCCCGCCAAGTGCGCGCTCCAGCAGCGAGCCCGGCATGACCTCGACAGGATGCACGGGATCGTTGAGCACGTGGGTGTGGCGCCACTGCGTGCGGCCCTCGCGCGCACCCAGGCTCGGCACGTCCATGCACAGGGTGCCGCCAGTAGCGACGTTGAGCAGCTGCGTGCCGCGGCAGGTGGTAAAGAGCGGCTTCTTGGCGCGGAGCACCTCGCCGACCAGCTTAAACTCAAAGCTATCGCGGATCTCGCAGCAGAGGGTGGGGTCGTAGGGTCGATCATCGCCCCAGCGCTTGGGATTGACATCGGGGCCGCCGGGAATGGCGATGCCGTCGGCGATATCGACGTAATGACGGATGACCTCAATGTCCTCGGTGATGGACATCTGCAGCGGCAGGCCGCCGGCGGCAAGGATGGCATCGACAAAGACACTTGCGATTTCCTCGTTGGGGGAGAGCGTCTCGCTTAAAAACGGCTTTGCATCTTCCCAACGCGGCGCGACGAGGATGAGCGGACGGTCGGCGGGGGCAACGTCGACGTGCGGGGTATAGGACGAGGAAGTACGAGTTCCGATCATAGGTGCTGCTTTCGAATCCGGGTGGACATGGCACAGGGGTGCGCGGGGCAAACGCTGGTGATGAATTTGCCCTCGTGGCAATTGGGTTAGTGGCCCTTGATGGAGTTGAGGAAGTCCTGAGCGCGCTTGGTCTGGGGGTGGTCAAAGAACTCGTCGGGCGTGCCGGTTTCCACGATCTGGCCGTCGGCCATAAACACGACGCGGTCGGCCACGCGGCGGGCGAAGTTCATCTCGTGCGTGATGACGATCATCGTCATGCCCTGCTGGGCCAAGCGCACCATGACCTCGAGCACCTCGTTGATCATCTCGGGATCAAGAGCGCTCGTGGGCTCGTCAAAGAGCATGGCCTTGGGCTGCATGGCGAGTGAACGAGCGATGGCCACGCGCTGCTGCTGGCCGCCCGAAAGCTGTGCGGGCACCTTGTCGGCCTGCTCGGCCACGCCCACGCGGCTCAGCAGGTCCATGGCACGCTCACGAGCCTCCTCCTTGGACACGCCCAGCACATCGACCGGCCCCAGCATGACGTTCTGCAGTACGGTCATATGTGCGAACAGGTTGAACTGCTGAAACACCATGCCCAGCTCGGCACGCATGCGGGCAAGGTCCTTGCCTTCCTGCGGCAGGGGCTCGCCCTCGATGAGGATCTCGCCCGAGTCGATGGTTTCCAGACGGTTGATGGTGCGGCACATGGTCGACTTGCCCGAGCCCGAGGGACCGATCACAACGACGACCTCGCCGCGGTCGACCGAGAGATTGATGTCGTTGAGGACGTGTAGATCGCCATAGTGCTTATCGACGTGTCTGAGCTCGATCAGCGGCTGATTGCCGGTGGAAGAGGTGCTCTGTGCCATGGTGCTCGGCTCCTTATGACTCGAAATGGTAAAGCGTTAGCGGATGATGGTCGCGCCGGTCTTGTGCGAAACATAGACAGCGGCCTTGTTGATCGCGACGTTGATGAGGATGTAGATGACCGCGATTACCAGGTAGACCGACACGAGGGCGTCGTAGTTGGTAATGAGCACGCGGGCGTTTTGCATGAGGTCGGGGTAGCTCACCACATAGGCGACGGTGGTGTCTTTGACTACGACCACAAGCTGCGAAATCAACGACGGAATGATAAACCGAATAGCCTGCGGCAACACGATTTTAAAGGTGATTTTGGCCTTGGAGAGACCGAGCGCCTGGGCGGCCTCGACCTGGCCGCGCGGCACGGCATTGACGCCGGCGCGGAAAATCTCGGCCAGCACGCCGGCTGCAGCGAGCGCGACGGGAAGCGTGAGCATCCAAAACGACGGCAGCGAGATCTTGTACTGGGGCAGCACCAAAAAGAAGAAGTAGATAAACAGCAGGCTCGGCACACCGCGGAAGAAATCGGTGAGCACACGGCAAACCAGCTGGAGCGGCTTAATGTCGCTGGTGCGGCCGAGCATAAGGGCTAGGCCCAGCACCAGCGCGATGGCGCCAGCGGTGAGTGCGACTTTAACGGTGCCCTCAAAGCCGGCAAGCAAGAACTTCCAGGTGGTGAGGTGCGTAAAGAAATACCAATAGTGGACCGAAAGCTGGCCGGTCACATAAAAGCGCTGCAGTACCAGGGCGACGAGCACGGCGACGGCAACGAGCGAGATAGCGGTGCCGATGCGAATCTTGGCGCGCATCTTGGGGCCGGGAGCCTCGTAGAGCGCATCGCGCATGGTAAGTGCAGGGGAGGAATGCTTGCTCATCGGAGGATCCTCACCTTCTTATCGATGTAGTTGCCAATGTGGCTCACCACAAAGGCCGTGCCCAGGTAGCCGAGTGCCGAGATAAAGAACGCGGCGACGTCGCCGAGCGAGCGGGTATTGATGTAGCTCACCACGCCGGTGAGCTCCTGCGGTTTAAGCGGCACCTGGCTGCCGAGCGCGGTGGTGAGCATGACGGCGATAAAGAGGTTAGTCATGGGCAGCACGCTCGAGCGCAGTGCCTGCGGAATCACGATCTTGGCGAGGATGCGGTTAAAGCTCATGCCGAGCGAGCGGGCGGCTTCTACCTGGCCGACGCCAACGGTGTTGATGCCGCTCATAAAGTTTTCGGAGCCAAAGGCCGAGCCCAAAAGGACCGTGGCGACGATAACACAGGTGCGGTAGGGCAGGACGACCTTGAGCGGCGGCAGTGCGTAGACGACGATGATGAGCAGCGCGATGCCGGGGATGTTACGGAAGACCTGGACATACAGGTCGCCAAAGACGCGCAGCGGCTTGAGCGGCGACACGCGCATTACGGTGACGGCGACGGCCAGCACCATGGCGATGGCAAACGACTCAAGCGTCATGCCCCAGGTTGCTAGCAGCGCGTCGATATAGTTCTGGCCATAGAGCGACCAGAGCTCGGAGAGACTCATGCGGACCTCCCGCCGATAAGGAAAGGGGCTCCCGTGTGTACGGAAGCCCCGACAACTCAGTGAGGAAACAGTTTACCGCAATAAAGCGCATCATGCGTTTCCACATGGTTTCGTTGCGGTCGTTACCAGGTTCGCTGCCTAGGCACCGATCTCGGGCAGCTCGGGAACATTGGTGTCGCCCGTACGGTCGCCGATGCAGATCTGCCACAGCTCAGTCCAGGTGCCATCGTCCTCGATCTTCTTAAGGAAGTCGTTGACAAAGGCAACGCCGTCGGAATCGAGCGGCAGACCGATGCCATAGGGCTCCTTGCTGCCAAAGGGCTTGCCGGCGATCTTGTACTTACCGGGTTCGCGGACCAGGGCGCTCTGCTGCATGTTGTTGTCGATGACATAGGCGTCAACGCGGCCCTGCTGGAGTGCCTGGCGGGCCTCCTCGTCGGTCTTGAACTCCTGCTGGCTGGCCTTGGGGGCGAACTCCTCCAGGATGGCGGGGCCGTTGGAGCCGGACTGGACGGCAACGTTCTTGTCGGCCAGGTCGTCGACGCTCTTGATGTCGTCGTTATCGGCGAGCACCAGGATAGCCTGCTGGGTGTAGTAGTAGGGGCCGGCGAAGGAGACGAGCTTCTTGCGCTCATCGGTAATGGTGTAAGTGGCAAAGACAGCGTCGACCTGGCCGTTCTGCAGGACAGACTCGCGCGTGTCTGAGGTCACCTGGGTGATCTCGACCTTGTTCTCGCCCAGAATGTAGTTGGACAGGAGCTGTGCGATGCCGGCGTCGAAGCCGCGGGTCTGACCGTCCTTCTCGTTGAGGAGGGAGAAGAGCGTGGAGGTCTGAACGCCACCGATCTTAAAGACGCCGGCGTTCTTGACGGCCGTCGCCCAGGTGCTGGCGGCGATGGCGTCGTCATCGGCCTTGGGGCCGTCGTTGACGAGCTTGTCGAATGCCTTGGCATCGAGCGTGGTGGAAGCCTCGGTATCTGCGGAGCTCTTGGAGGAGCCGGCGGCGGAATCCTTGTCGGCCTCGGCGCTGGTGTCAGAGCAGCCGGCAAGACCAAGGCCGGCGACGGTTGCGAAGGTAGCGGCAACAAAGCCGCGGCGGTCGAGAACGACCTGCTGGGAGAGGTTTTTGCTCATGGTAGAACACCTTTCTCAATAAAATCCCTAGCGGTTGAGTAGAGTTATACCCTATCGCGCTCAAATGGGTCAACACGAAATAACTCAGAAACATACTTTCCTTATGGGTTATTCTATCTACCAAAAAGGGACAGGTTTATTTTGGCAGGTTTTATCTGGGCAAACGTCGATTATTACAGCTGAGATAGTGCTTTGCAGACGGCGTGGTCGCTCGCGGCGGTCGCTATAATGGCGGCAACGCGACGCATATATAAGTAAGGAGATCGCGCATGAACGGTTATTCGTTTTTCGCGCCGACCAAGGTGTTGTTTGGCGCGGGCAAATTGGGCGAGCTGGGCGCGCAGAAGCTACCCGGCACCAAAGCGCTCATCGTTACGACCGGCGGCAACTCGGTCAAGCGCTTTGGATATTTGGGACGTTTGGAGGCCGAGCTCGATCGCGCCGGCGTGTCGCATGAGCTGTTCGATCGCATTGAGCCCAATCCCCTGCGCGAGACCGTAAACGCGGGTGGCTGGATGGCGCGCACCCATGGCTGTGATTTTGTGCTGGCGCTCGGCGGCGGCTCGGTCATGGACGGTAGCAAGGGCATCTGCGCGGTGGCGACCAACCCGCATACCGATGCCGAGGGCAACGAATGCCCCGGTGACATCTGGGACTTTGTGAATGGCGGCACTGCGCTCGGCCTGCCCATCCCCAACGATCCGCTGCCGCTTGTTTGCGTGACCACCACGGCGGGTACCGGCTCCGAGGTCGATGCGGGCGGTGTCCTGTCCTGCGAGGAAAATGACGAGAAGCTTCGCCTGGGCGATCCGCGCCTGTCCCCGGTGCTTTCGATCGTTGATCCCGAGCTCATGGTGAGCGTCCCGGCGCGTCTGACCGCCTATCAGGGATTCGACGCTCTGTTCCATTGCGTTGAGTGCTACATCTCAAATACTAACACACCCATGGGTGACATGGTTTGCCGCGAAGGCATCCGCCGAGCCGCCGCGGCGCTGCCTACGTGCGTCAATAATGGCGATGACCTGGAGGCGCGCTCGAGCCTTGCGTTTGCCAACACACTTGGCGGCTATGCCATGGATGCCTCGGGCACCACGGGCTCGCATGGCCTTGAGCACGGCATGAGTGCGCATCATCATGACCTGCCGCACGGCGCGGGCCTCATTATGATCGCCCGTGCTTATCACACGTGGATGATCGATCACGGTGCCGCACCCGAGCGCTATATCGACATGGCGCGCCTGATGGGCAATGCCGCCGCGGATGATCCGCATGATTTCGTGATTGAGCTCACGCGCCTGATGGAGACTTGTCATGTGGCCGACCTCGCCATGAGCGAGTGGGGGATTACGGTCGAAGAGCTGCCGGCCATCACGCACAACGCTCTGACGACCAACGGCGTTCTGTTTAGCCATGACCCCGTGACGCTGACCGACCCCGACGTCGTCGAAATTCTCAAGCTAAGCTACCGCTAACCACCACAAAGGGGACACTTTGGCGGTTCGTCTCAATCTGTAACATCTGCAGCCGTTTTTGCCGAGCAACTGTTACAGATCGAGATTTGCTCTTCAGGGGAATTCGAATGTCTCGATCTGTAACATCTGGACGGACAAAAGGTCTCTATCTGTTACAGATTGAGACAAACGTCGGGGACTAAGACGTCTTGTCTCGATCTGTAACAGTTAGACGGGAATTCGGGCCCTAGATGTTACAGATCGAGATAATTGAGTTGGGAAAATAAAAACCTCCGCAGGGATGCTTTCCTTGCGGAGGTTTTCTTACTCGTTGAGTAGCCTTACGGCTTCGGCGGCCATGTTCTCGACCGTCATGCCGTTCTGAGCGAGCAGTTCGTTGGGCTCGTAGCGGTCGGGGAAGCCCTTGGCGATGCCGAAGGTGCGCGTGCGCACGGGCGTGCAGGCCAGGTAGCACGCCACGCGCTCGCCCCAGCCGCCGTCCAAGATGCCGTCCTCGAGGGTGACAACAACGCGATGCTCGGCGGCAAGGCTATCGAGGAACTCGCGGTCGAGCTCGGTTGCAAAGCGCGGGTTGACGAGCGTGGCCTCGATGCCGTACTCGGCAGTCAGACGGTTTGCCACGCGCTCACCCAGCTCAAAGAAGTCGCCGAGCGCAAGCACGGCCACATCGCGGCCCCGACGCACCACGTTGTAGCGAACGGCGCTGTAGTCGGTGTCTTCGGCGGGCGCAAGGTCGGGACGGCTAACCAGGCCGATGCCCGGTACGCGGATCGCCACGGGATGCTCGCGGTGGTCGAGCGACCAGCTCAGCATGGACAGATATTCCTCCATGCAGGCCGGCGCCAAGTAGTGCATGTTGGGAAGACCGCCCAGCATGGAAATATCAAAGAACGAGAGGTGCGTCTCGGACGTGGTGCCAAAGATTGACGCACCAAACACCAAAATGGTTGCCGGGGCGTCGTTGAGGCACAGGTCGTGCCAGAGTTCGTCGTAGGCGCGCTGCAAAAACGTGCCGTACACACCAAAGACTGGCTTGGCGCCCGAGCGCGCAAGCGCGGTGGCAAAGGTCACGGCGTGCTCCTCGGCAATGCCCACATCGACGAACTGTTTGCCGGCGGCAGCGCGAAGCTCGGGTGTAAAGCCCATGATGTAGGGTGTGGCGGCCGTGATGCCCACGACCTGCGGATCGCGCTCGATGGCGGCGCTGAGCGCCTCGCCCGTAATGTCGGCGTAGGTGCGCGGCGCAGGCTCGCTCGGATGGCCCGGGCAGAGCTTGCGCCCGGTCGCCATGTCAAACGGACCCACGTGGTGCCAGCGCTCGGGGTCGTTTTGGGCTGGCTCAAAGCCCTTGCCCTTGGCGGTGGAGACGTGCAGCACGATGGGATGATCGATATTGCGCAGTTCCTGCAGCGCGTCGATCAGGGCCAACACGTCGTTGCCGGCGTCCAAATAACGGTAGTCGAGTCCCATCGCGCGGAAAACGTTGCGCTCACAGGTGCCGTTGCTGGTGCGCAGCTCGGCCAGATTGCGATAGAGGCCACCGTGGTTCTCGGCGATGGACTGGTCGTTATCGTTGACGATGATGATCAGGTTGCTGTCGAGTTCGGCGGCATTGTTGAAGCCCTCAAACGCCAAGCCGCCCGAAAGCGAGCCGTCGCCAATGATGGTGATGACGTTGTAGCTGTCGCCCGCCAGATCGCGGGCGTGTGCCAAGCCGCAGCCCAGGCTCACCGATGTGGAGGTATGCCCCATGGCGAACAGGTCATGCTCGGACTCGTCGGGATTGGCAAAGCCAGAGGCCTCGCCAAAGCGCTTCGGATCGATATAAGTGTATGCGCGCCCAGTCAACGCCTTGTGGGCGTAGGTCTGGTGCGAAACGTCAAAGACAATCTTGTCGATAGGGGAGTTAAACACGCGATGAAGCGCGACCGTAAGCTCAACGACGCCCAGGTTGGGGGCAACGTGCCCGCCGACGGCGGCGGAGCTTTCGAGGATGGCGTGGCGAATCTCGTCGCAGAGCTGCGGGAGCTCGGCACGATTAAGAGCCTTGACGTCCTCGGGCGTTGTCGTTTGCGTAAGCAGCATCGTTGTGGGTTACTCCATGCGAATCGAGCGTCGGCGCTCCCTCGGCCGACACAATTGCACAAGACAGTCTCGCACATTTTGGCGTTTGATATGTGACGGCGGCGCGGTAATTCGCCAACTGGTGGGGCAAAACGTTTTGTCCGATGCCATACTGATGTGTTCCATGATGTTTTTATCGATTGTGCACAGGCCGTGGCTTGCCGCCGTGAGCCGCTGGAAGGAGGCAGCATGTCCGATGCCGTTCGTGCCGAGAAAGTCGCGCGCGAAGTAGACCATGCTGCCCGTCAACTGGCACAGGCGGGCCGTCTGGACCTGACGCGCGAGTTTATCCAGCATGGCGATGTGACGGTCTATGCACATGTGACCTCGGTGGCGCGGGCAAGTCTGTCCTTTGCCGAGCGCCTGGGCCGCGTCGGTGTCTCGGTCGACCGCGCCTCGTTGCTGCGCGGGGCCCTGCTGCACGATTACTTTCTCTATGACTGGCACGATCCCGACCCAAGCCATCGGCTGCATGGCTTTCGCCACCCGTTTTTTGCCCTGACGCGTGCCGAGGAAGATTTTGAGCTGACGCCGCGCGAGCGGAATATTATCGCGCGCCATATGTTTCCGCTGGTGCCGGTGCCGCCGACGTGTCGTGAGGCTTGGATTGTGTGTCTGGCGGATAAATGGTGCGCGCTGCGCGAGACGGTCGCCGGTCGTCTGTGGCGCAAGGACGAGGCGGACGATGGCGTGAGCAGCGAATCGAGCGAGAAGAGGAGAGGGTAGACGGTGGGGACCGCGATCGACATGGCATTTGGCGGCGCGACGCTTGCCACCTGCCCACTCTCGGCACTGGTGCTCTCGTTTGCCTTTTACGGGTTTTGCGGCTGGGCATGGGAATCGACAGTCTGCGCCATGCTCAACCACGGACGCTTTGCCAACAGCGGCTTTTTGCTGGGGCCGTGCTGCCCCATCTATGGCGCGGGCGGCATTGCCTGCTGGCTGCTGTTGCGTGGGATTCCGGATGCCTCGAGCCAGTTTGTCGCTGCGGCGCTTGTGTGCAGCGTAATCGAGTACAGTGTGAGCCTTCTATTGGAAAAAACAACAGGCGCGCGCTTTTGGGATTACTCGCACCTGCCGTTTAATTTGCATGGACGCATCTGTCTGTACTGGGCCTGCGCGTTTGGCTTGGGTGCGTTGTGCATTTGCCGTTTAGTGGAGCCGGCATTGTTGGGGCTGCTTGGCCATCTGCCGGTGCTGACTGTGCGGCTGTCCGCCTTTATCGTCGCGGTCGCGATGATGGTCGACGCGGCGTGCTCGTTGGCGAGCTGGCGGCGTCTGTCCGATCAGCTGGAGCGCGTGCGCGCCGACCTTGCCGACCGCATCAACGAGTCGCTTGCCGATGCCTCGGAGTCAATGCTCGAGCGCATTCCCGAATCGACGATTGACTCGGTGACACAGACGCACATCCGTAGCCGTGCCGTTAACGCGTGGCTGGCCGAGCTGGGTGACGCGACGCTCGATGCTCTGCGCGAGAAGGCTTCGATGCCGACGTTTATCGCGGACGGCGCTCGCGGCCTGGCGCTCGCTGCCCGCCGCGTGGCCGATGCCGCGCCGAGCATGCCGCGTCCGTCGCTCAGTCGTCGCCTTGCCGGCAAGCGCATGAGCCGTCCGGTGCCGAGTGTATCGCTCAGTCGTCGCGACCTGCGTTTCTTCAATGCCTTCCCGCGCTTGCGCATCAACCGCTACGAAGGTGTTATTCGAGCAACTAATCTCCGCGATCGCGCCCACGAGCTGTTTCGGCGCTAGCCGGGACGGGCACGCCCACGGCTCCCTTGCTCGCGTATTTCCCGTTCGTTTCGCGCCCGTTGCCGCGCCGTTTCCAAGATTGCGGCACCGTTTCCATTCGACAACGCAGCGTTTAACAACGCCGTATCTGGTCTACACCAGTTGCCCCTCGGCCGCATTATGGGCGCCGACAACGTTCATGCGACCAAGGGGGAGCGAATGTACGATACGGGATCGACAACGTTTATGCTCATCTGCACCATGCTCGTGTTTTTAATGACACCGGGTCTGGCGTTTTTCTATGGCGGCCTGTCCAGGCGCAAAAATGTCATCAACACCATGCTCATGTGCTTTGGCGCCATTGGTCTGGTTGGTGTGCTGTGGATTGTTGCCGGCTGGTCGCTGGCCTACGGCGGCGACGGTTCCAGCCCGTTTATTGGAGGCTTTGACCAGCTGCTGTGCTTGCCGGTGCTCAACCAGGTGCTGCAGGCGGCCGAGGGCAATGCCGCGGACGGCGCCGTCTACCCTCAAATCATCAACATCGCCTTCCAAATGGCGTTTGCCATGATCACGGCTGCTATCGTCACGGGCAGCCTGGCCGGCCGCGTTAAGTTTGGCGCCATGACGGCCTTCCTGGGCATTTGGCTGCTTGTGGTCTATGCACCGCTTGCCCACATGGTTTGGGGCGGCGATGGCTCCTTTATCGGCGACGTCATCGGCGCACTCGACTTTGCCGGCGGCGACGTAGTACACATTTCGTCCGGTCTCACGGGCCTGATTCTCTGCTTAATGCTTGGCCGCCGTCGCGGTTTTGGCATGGTGAGCTACCGTCCGCATAACGTGCCGTTTGTGGCGCTGGGCGCCGGGCTGCTTTGGTTTGGCTGGTTTGGCTTTAACGGCGGCAGCGAGTTTAAGGCCGACGCCGTGGCGGCACTCGCCATCCTCAACACCGTGACGGCCAGCGCGGCGGGCATGGTCTCGTGGCTTGCCGTCGAGCGCGTGCACACCGGTCGCCCCACGCTGGTGGGTGTCAGCACCGGTCTGGTTGCGGGTCTTGTGGTGGTCACGCCGGGCGCGGGCTTTGTCGAACCGTGGGCAGCGCTGGTCATGGGCCTGATTGTTTCGCCCGTCTGCTACCTGGCCATCAGCCATCTTAAGACCAAGTTTGGCTACGACGACGCACTCGACGCGTTCGGTTGCCACGGTATCGGCGGCATCTTGGGCGGCGTGCTCACGGGCCTGTTCTGTGTGCCGGAGCTCTCGTGGACCGGTAAGGGCGGCCTGTTCTACACGGGCGACGTGTCGCTGCTCATCTCGCAGATTTTGGGCATTGTGGTGACGGTCGCTATTGTGCTGGTGCTCGACTTGGTGATCGCCGCGGTGGTCAAGGCGCTGTTCCACGGCAGCCTGCGTGTGGACGAGGCTGACGAGGCGCTGGGCCTGGATGCGAGTCAACACGGCGAGAGCGCATATCCCTCCTTCTCGGGACTTGACTAGCGGCTTCCCCAGGCACCGCACCTTGGGTTTCAAACCGTCGCTTGCGTACAAAAGTACGCGGCGCTCCTCTTTCAACCCAATCTGCGGCACCTGGGAAACCCGCGTCTCATGTAAAGGGATACGTTGATTATTGAGAGGAATTCATTATGAAAAAGATCACGGCTATCGTGCGCCAGGAAAAGCTTGAGGTTCTTAAAGATGCGCTGTTTGCTGCCGATGTTCGCGGTATGACTATCAACCAGGTGCAGGGCTGCGGTGCACAGCATGGCTGGAAGGAATACGTGCGCGGCAACGAGTTGCTTGTCAACACGATCCCTAAGGTGCAGTTCACGCTCATTTGCGCCGATGAGCATGTCGACGGAATTGTCGAGATTATCTGCAATGCTGCTCGCACCGGTGCCGTTGGAGACGGCAAGATCTGGGTCGAGCCGGTCGAGGAAGTTATCCGCATCCGCACCGGCGAACACGGCCCCGCCGCGGTGTAGGACAATCTTTCGCCTGACGGGCGTGCCTCTCTTGGGGCGCGCCCGTTCTCGTCTACAATATCGTGCAGACGAAGGAGAGGCATGCCCATGATCAAGATGTTTGCGAGTGACTTAGACGGAACACTGCTGAACGCCCTGCACGAGGCAGATGGGACCATCCGCCGTGCCATTCGCGAGCTGACCGAGGCTGGCCTGCATGTGGTTCCTGCGACCGGGCGCTCGACGTTGCCGATCGGCGAACATGGCTTTACGGGGCTGGCGCTCGATGCCTGCTGCTCTAACGGCTCCATTGTGCGCGACAGTCATGGCGAGGTGCTCAAGACCTGGACCATCGATCCGCAGATCACCGAGGAGCTGCTCAAGGAGTTCCCGGACATTTGCTTTGATTGCTCCACGCCCGATGGCATGTTCTCGAGCGGCTCGTTCGAGATGCATCAGGCGGGCTTTAAAAAGGACAGTCCTATCAAGCGCATCGTGATGCGCGGCATGCGTGCACGTGGCGGGTATCACGAGGAGCAGTATTTCGATCAGTCGATCGGCGATATCTTGCGTCACGATGTATGCAAGATCAATTGTCGCGTGACCTCGCCCGAGCTGGAGCGCGACCTTAAGGCGTATTTGGCCGAGCGCTCGGACCGCGTGGTCAACGCGCCGTTCGATCCGGTGATGTTTGAGATCACGGACGTGGCGTGCAACAAGGGCGAGAGTGTGGCTTGGCTGGCGAGCTACTACGGTATTGCCGAGGATGAGGTCGCGGTCTACGGCGACGGCGGCAACGACATCGCCATGCTCAAGCGTTTCCGTCACAGCTATGCCACCAAGAATGGCAGTGACGCGGCCAAGGCCGCCGCGAGTGCGACTATCGGCAGCTGCATGGTCCACGCCGTCCCCAAACACATGCTCGCCACCATGCACAAGCAGAATTCCTGCACCGTAATCGAATAATGTGACAAAGGGACAGCCCCTTTGTCACAGGTGACGCTGGTCTCTTGAAATACGAACAAACATTCGAATATCTAACTGCGCTTTGATAGAATTGATACTGTTGGCGGCAGTTCCATGTGCCGGGCAACGCCCTCCATCTGATGGGAGGTGATGCCCATGACCGATCTGATTGATTTCGTGAGACTTCTGACCGCTTTGGTCTCGTTCTCCACGGCGCTCGTCGGGCTTTCCGAGGCACTCAAGCAACGTTCGAAGCAATGTAAAAGGGGTCGCCGCCGCTAAGGCGTTGACCCCTTAATCCAAGCAACGGCGCTGCCCAGCTTTCCAGAACTTGGGCTGCCGTCGACACTATTCTACCCACGAATGACATTTTGAACAATCGGCAATGCCGCTCCAAAAGCCAGGCACAACTGGTACAACCTAGGCGGTCGCTGAATGTGACAAAGGGACTGCCCTTTGTCACATTCCAAATATTGCCTTTGCGTGTTGATGCACACGGTGTGCAATAATACTCGCACTGTGCAATAGCGCACAGGCTGAGTAACAAGGAGGACGCTTGTCCCAGCTCGAGAAATGCGATCGCCGGTCCCTTCGCTCGCAGCGTGCCCTTCGCCAGGCACTTGCCAGCGAGCTTGCCGAAAGCGGCGACCTTTCGCGCATTAATGTCGCGTCGCTCACCGAGCGCGCTGGCCTTACGCGCCGCACGTTCTATTCGCACTACCGCGATATCCCCGACTTTATCAATCAAATCGAGGACGGCTTGCTGGCCGAGATCCGTGAGCGCATTGAGCTCATCACCGCAGCTCAGCTGCCCGATCTCTATCACAACATCGATGAGCTCGAGCCGGCACCCGGTTCGGTTGAGTTGCTGCGCTACCTTGCGGCCAACCGCGATTTAATCGGATCGCTGCTGGGCCCGGGCGGCGACCCCGCCTTTATTAAAAAGATCATCGATACCGCACGCGAGGCCGTGGTGCCGCGCGCACAGACGGGCATTTTGGGCTTGGCGCTGGGCACCTTCTTTGACTACTACGTCACCTATGTCGTGAGTGCCGAGGTCGGCATGATCCAGCGTTGGTTTGAGCGTGACCTTTCTGAATCGCCCGAGACCATGGCGCGCATTATGACGGTTATCGCCTTTGTGCGCCCCGGCGACCTGTATGGCCAACCCATCGATATCAACGTGCCGGAATACGGCATGAAGCTATTGAACCTGCAGCTCGAGGACGCGGTCGACACCACCGCAACCGTCGAGTCCAACAACTAAGAGGAGAGACAATGAGCAAACTCGTCGAGGGCATTAAAGACCGTGTGGTTGCTGCCGCACGCGAGGCCGCGCCCGCCGTGGTGGACGCCGCGCAGAAGGCCGCGACTGCCGCTGCCGAGAAGGTCGCCGAGGCGGTTGCCGAGGCCAAGAACGCGGCAGGGGAGACGTCCATCGCTAGCGAGCCCGCCACCGCCGCTGAGCCCGTAGCCGTCACCGCCGCCCACGCCCCCGAAGGCGCGATCTTCAACCCCGAGAACGCTCGTGGCAACCTGCACTTGGGCATCGACGTGGGTTCCACCACCGTTAAGCTCGCCGTGCTCAACGACGACAACCAGATCGTCTATGCCAAGTACCAGCGCCACCACACCGACGTCCGCGCCTGCGCTCGCGACCTGTTCGAGGGTGCTGCGACCGTGCTGCCGACGGCCCAGATGACCTGCGCCATTACCGGCTCGGGCGGCCTGCTGCTGTCCCAATGGCTCGACCTGGAGTTTGTCCAGGAGGTCATCGCCAGCAAGCGTGCCGTCGAGACCCTTATCCCGGCCACCGATGTCGCCATCGAGCTGGGCGGCGAGGACGCCAAGATCATCTACTTCGACAACGGCATCGAGCAGCGCATGAACGGCACCTGCGCCGGCGGCACTGGCGCGTTCATCGACCAGATGGCCACTCTGCTGCACACCGACGCCAGCGGCCTCAACGAGCTCGCGGCCAACGCCACCACCATCTATCCAATCGCCAGCCGCTGCGGCGTCTTTGCCAAGACCGACGTCCAGCCGCTGCTCAACGAAGGCGCCCGCCCCGAGGACGTGGCGGCCTCCATCTTCCAGGCTGTCGTGACCCAGACTATCTCGGGCCTGGCGTGCGGCCGTCCCATCCGCGGCAACGTCGCCTTCCTGGGCGGCCCGCTGCAGTATCTCTCCGAGCTGCGCCATCGCTTCTACCTCACGCTCAACCTGGACGAGGAGCACCGCATTGTGCCCCAAAACGCCCACCTGTTTGTGGCGAGCGGCGCCGCCATGGCGCATGAGTCCAACAAGCTCAGCACGTTCCCGCAGCTCATCGAGGCTATCGATGCCCTGGGTGACACACAGGGTGCCGAGGTCGAGCGCCTGGATCCGCTCTTTGCCACCGACGAGGACTTCGCCGAGTTCAAAACCCGCCACGACCAGGAAGTCGTTCCTAAGGGCAAGCTCGACGGCTACACCGGCCGCGTGTTCATCGGCATCGACGCCGGTTCCACCACCATGAAGGCCGCGCTCGTGGGCGAGGACGGCCAGCTGCTGCACACCTGGTACGGCAACAACAACGGCGACATCCTGGGCACGGCCAAGGTCATCATGGCCGATTTCTACAACCACATTCCTGCCGGCTGTACCATCGGCCACGTGACCACCACGGGCTACGGTGAGGCGCTTCTCATTGAGGCCCTCAAGGCCGATTCCGGCGAGATCGAGACCGTCGCGCACCTGCGCGGCGCCAAGGCGTTCCTGCCCGGCGTCGAGTTCATTCTGGACATTGGCGGACAGGACATGAAGTGCCTGCGCGTCAAGGACGGCGTCATCGAGCACATCATGCTCAACGAGGCTTGCTCGTCGGGCTGCGGCAGCTTTATCGAGAGCTTCGCCGTGTCTATGAACATGGACGTGCGCGCGTTCGCCGATGCTGCCATCCATGCTAAGGCCCCCGTCGACCTGGGCAGCCGCTGCACGGTCTTTATGAACTCGCGCGTCAAGCAGGCGCAAAAGGAAGGCGCCACGGTGGGCGACATCGCGGCCGGCCTGTCCTATTCCGTCATCAAGAATGCCCTGTTCAAGGTCATTAAGCTGCGCGACCCCAAGGAGATCGGCAGCCAGGTGATCGTCCAGGGCGGCACCTTTATGTCCGATGCCACGCTGCGCGCGTTTGAGCAGCTCACCGGCGTTCATGCCGTGCGTCCCGACATCGCCGGCTGCATGGGCGCCTATGGTGCGGCCCTGCTCGCCCGCGATCGCGCCGGCGCCGACGGCACTTCGACCATCCTTTCGGCCGAGGACATCGCGCACCTCACCGTGACGCAAAAGCATGTCCGCTGCGGCCGTTGCTCTAACAACTGCCAGCTCACCGTCAACGACTTTGGCGGCGGCAGGCGCTTTATCACCGGCAACCGCTGCGAGAAGGGCGCCGGCCACAAAAAGCAGAAGACCGAGGCCCCCAACCTCTTCAAAAAGAAAAACGATCTGCTGTTTAACCGCGAGGTGCTGAGCCCCGACGAGGCCCCGCGCGGCACCGTCGGCATCCCGCGCGCACTCAACATGTACGAGAACTACCCCTTCTGGCATGCGTTCTTTACGCGCCTGGGCTTTAGCGTGCAGCTGTCCGACCAGTCGAGCAAAAAGACCTACCAGGCGGGCATCGAGTCCATGCCGTCCGAGAGCGTGTGCTATCCGGCCAAGATGAGCCACGGCCACGTGATGAACCTCATCGACCGTGACGTTGACTTTATCTGGATGCCGTGCGTGCGCTGGGAGCGCAAGGAGGATCCGACCGCCGGTAACTGCTACAACTGCCCCATCGTCATGAGCTACCCCACGGCGCTGGCGCTCAACATCGACGAGATTCGCGAGCAGAACATCGAGTTCCTGTACCCGTTTGTGCCCTATCACGACAAGACCGAGCTCAAGCGCCGCTTGTATCAGGTGCTCGCCGTCGACCGTGTGGCCGATGCTGAGGCCGGTCGCGGTCGCGTGCGTGGACCCAAGATCACGCGCTCCGAGGTCGATGCCGCCGTCAACGCTGCCTTTGAGGCCGATGCGCGCTTCCACGAGGATATCCAGACCATGGGCGAGGAGGCTCTTAAGTGGGTCGAGGACCACGGCGGCCACGGCATCGTACTCGCCGGCCGCCCCTACCATAACGACCCCGAGATCAACCACGCCCTGCCCGAGCTTATCTCGAGCTTTGGCTTTGCGGTCTTTACCGAGGATTCGCTTGCGCACCTGGTGAAGCCCGAGCGTCCGATTCGCGTCGTTGACCAGTGGATGTACCACAGCCGCCTGTACGCCGTCGCCCGTTTTGTGACGATGCGCAACGACCTGGACCTGATCCAGCTCAACTCTTTCGGCTGCGGCCTGGACGCTCTGACCACCGACCAGGTGCAGGAGATCCTGGAGGCCAGCGGCAAGATCTACACCGTGCTCAAGATCGACGAGGTGTCCAATCTGGGTGCCGCGCGCATCCGCATTCGCTCGCTCATGGCCGCGCTCAAGGACCAGGAGGCCGAGCGCCTGGCAGAGGCCATGGCCGCGGGCGAGGCCTACGAGCAGGGCGATGCCGCGCCGGTGGCTCCCTCCACGGATGCTCCCGCGTTTGCGAGCCGCAAGTACACGTTCGAGGCGCAGCGTGAGAGCGCCTCGACCGCATGGCCCAAGGTGCCCTTTACTGAGCAGATGCGCGACGAGGGCTACACCATCCTGTGCCCGCAGATGGCGCCGATCCACTTTGACCTGGTCAAAGAGGTGTTCCGTGGTGCTGGCTACAACTTGGAGCTGCTGCCCTCGACCGATCACGATGCCGTCGAGGCCGGCCTGCGCTATGTGAACAATGACATTTGCTATCCGTCGATCCTGGTGACGGGCCAGATCATGGAGGCCATCGAGAGCGGTCGATACGACCTGTCCAAGACGGCCGTGGTTATCAGCCAGACCGGCGGCGGCTGCCGTGCCACCAACTACATCGCACTCATCCGCAAGGCCCTGCGCGAGAGCGGCCACCCCGAGATTCCGGTGATCTCGCTTTCGGCCGTGGCGCTCGGCGAGGACAACCCTGGCTTTAAGATTACGCCGGCGCTGCTCAAGCAGGCGGTCTACGCGGTGCTCTTTGGTGACGTGATGATGCAGATGCTCTACCGTTGCCGCCCGTACGAGGCCACGCCCGGTGCCGCCAACGCGCTCTACGAGGAGTACATGGCGCGCGCTCGCAAGCTGGCGCCCAAGTTTAACCGCCACAACTACACCAAGCTGTGCCGCGAGGCCATCCGCGCGTTCGACACCATGCCGCTCGTGGGCGAGGGTACCAAGCCGCGCGTGGGCGTGGTCGGCGAGATCCTGGTCAAGTTCCATCCCACAGCCAACAACCACGTGGTCGATGTCATCGAGCGCGAGGGCTGCGAGGCCGTGGTGCCGGGTCTGCTCGACTTTTTCCTGTACTCCATGAGCAACGCCGAGCTGCAGAAGGACGAGTTGGGAAGCTCCGCTACCACGCGCGCTGGTATGCAGGCGCTCATCAAGCTCGTGGACTGGATGCGCACGCCGGTGGAGGAGATGCTCGAGAAGTCCCGCCGCTTCGAGGCGCCCGAGCGCATCGGCACCATGGCCGACAAGGCCCGCACGGTGCTTTCGGTGTGCAACAACATGGGCGAGGGCTGGCTGCTCACGGCCGAGATGCTCGACCTGATCGATCATGGCGCACCCAATATCATCTGCACGCAGCCCTTCGCGTGCCTGCCCAATCACGTGGTGGGCAAGGCCGTGATTAAGGAGCTGCGCCGCCAGCATCCCGAGAGCAACATCGTTGCGGTGGACTATGATCCTGGTGCGTCCGAGGTCAACCAGCTCAACCGTATTAAGCTCATGATCAGCGTGGCCAAGGAAAACATGCGCGCCGGCAAGGGCTTTAAGCTTGAGAAGGTGGCGCCGCTCGCGATGGACGAGGTCACCGGCCAGATGCGTGCCCACGACGGCTGCGTGAGCTGCGGTTCGGTCGATGAGAGCGCCGTGGCGTCGGTCGCTGAGCGCCTGGGACGCGGCATTAAGAAGTAGCTGGCCTGCTATGGGCTGGATATGAGACAAACGGGTGGTGGCCGTACCGGCTACCACCCGTTTTTGCTTGGACATATGTTGCGTAAACGCCCCGACTATCACCCTTTGCGAACTCAGATTTCGGAAGTATGCGGCAAAATCTGAATAGACCGAGCACACCGAATATGTCCAAGCCCTGTACCTGCGGTTTTATTGGCGGAAAATCGGGGGGTGCTCAAGGGTTCCGGAATTTGCCGCATACTTCCGCAAACGACGTCTCGGTGGCACAAAAAATCGCCCTCGGAACCCTGAGATAATGAACATATGTAGCCGTTCACCGCGAAATACCGTCCGTTTATAGAACCCACCCCCGGCTCGCGGCCTCCTTACGGTTGAATAAATACACATCTATGGAATTACGTAAGAGAGGACCGTCCCATGAGCTACAAGACCGTTTGCGTCGCCGGCGGTGGCGTGCTGGGAAGCCAGATTGCCTTTCAGGCTGCCTACTGCGGCTTTGATGTAACGATTTGGCTGCGCAGCGAGGGCAGCATCGGCCGCACCCAGCCCAAGATCGATCATGTGCGCGAGGAGTACATCGCGGCAATCGAGGGTATGGCGGACGGCACGGGCGAGTGGTGCTCCGGTATCGCCGATGGCGGCCAGCCCTTCGACAAAGAGGCGGCACTCGCCGCCGTTGAGCGCGCCTACTCCACACTCAAGCTGGAGCTCGATCTTGCCAAGGCAGTGGCCGACGCCGATTTGGTCATCGAGTCTATGGCTGAGGATACCCAGGCAAAGATTGACTTCTACAAGAAGCTCGCCCCGGTCCTTCCGCAAAAGACCGTCGTCGTGACCAACTCCTCCACGTTACTGCCGAGTACCTTTGCCAAGTACACTGGCCGCCCCGAGAAGTACCTGTCGCTGCACTTTGCCAATTCCATCTGGAAGAACAACATGACCGAGGTCATGGCACAGGACCAAACCGACAAGCGCTATTTCGATGAGCTTGTCGACTTTGCCAACGATATTCGTATGCTTGCCCTGCCCGTCAACAAGGAAAAGAACGGCTATCTGCTCAATTCCATGCTGGTGCCATGGCTGCTTTCGGGCCTTGACCTGTATGTCTCGGGTGTGAGCGATCCCAAGAGCATCGACCTCGCGTGGACGCGCGGCACCGGCGCTCCCAAGGGCCCGTTCCGCGTATTCGACACCGTGGGCATCCAGACGGCGTACAACATCGTTATGCAGTATCAGAAGGTCCCGGGCCTGGTGAGCCCGCTGCTCAAGAAAATGATGATGCCCTACAACTTTAAGGCCATGGCGTCCGTCCTCAAGAAAATGCTCGACGAAGGTAAGCTGGGCGAAAGCTCGGGCGAGGGCTTCTTCAAGTACTAAAAATGATCCCTCGGGGTCGGAGGAAAACGGATCATTTTCGGCCGCCAACAGTGAGAAGATGGACCCAGAAATAGAAAGGAGTGGCAATGGGCCGGCTCGGGCTTTGAGGACAAGTTGCTGCAGGCCCAAGGCGATTTTTCGCTCAACGCAGGCCAGCACAGCGTGACGTATCTGCCGAGTTCTGACACGGCAACGACCGGTCGCTATCAGGTGCTGCTATACGACAACAACTTTGGTGCGGCCGAGAGCTACCCCAAGTTCGACTGGGGCCAGCTGGGCGCCGCGGTGGTGACCGACTACAGCCGCGGCTCGCATTCGTTTGGGCGCATCTTTACGGTGGACGAGATGGCGCGCACCTACGAGCTCGAAGACCAGATCGCGGTGCCGTTCTCGGGCTACGTTAGCAGTGCGCAGTGCGTCGGCAATTCGAACAGCATGCTCGTGGCATCGGGCCAGGCCAAGACCTTTGCCGAGTACGACCGCTACGGTCTGGCCATCGCCACCTACGAGATGGAAGCCGAGAAGTACATCTACCGCGTGTACAAGCACGAGCTGTAGCGCTGCGCTTGGCTGCGTCTGTGCCCCGTGGCTGCGCGCGCTCGCGCCGGGCCCGCCTCGCGTCCCGCATCACTTCACATCGAACTCCACGCGATCGAGTTCGGGTACGTTGAGGTCTATGAGCTTGCGGGCGACGTGGCGGTCGTGCGCCCCGAACGCCTCGCTTGTCGTCACGTGGGCGACAACCTCGCGCTCGACGATGCCCTCCTCGTCGCCTTCGGTGGCCGAGGTCTCGACGGCGACGGTGTAATCCTTAAAGCCTGGCAGCACCGCGGCAAGCTCGCGCGTGGTTTCGGTGACGCCGTAGCCGTCCTGCACGCCGGCCTGCGCCGAGCCAATAGACCCCGCGGTCATAACGATGCAGGGGATGGCAAAGATGGCCGTTCCCACGATGATGCGGCGGCGCACTTTGCGTGACAGCTCGTCGACCTCGGCGTCTTCCTCGGCGGTCACAATGCCGTCGCCGTTGAGGTCGCGCTTGAGCGGCACGCGCAAAAGAAGCAGCACGGCTTCGGCAGCCAGTGCGATAAAGATCACGTTGATGCCAAACTCGTAAAGCGCTGAGAGAAATAGCGACCCGCTTGCGATGGCGATGCCGTAGCCCGCCGCGCACAGGGGTGGCATGAGCGCGGTCGCCACGGCCACGCCGGCGATGAGCGTGGCGGGTTCCTGATCGCGCGAGTTGCCCAGCCCGCCCGCAAAGCCGCCCGCGAGCGCGACGGCAAGGTCCCACACAGTCGGTGTCGAATTGTCGATGATGGCCGCCGTGGTGGTGCCAAGGGGCGAGAGCTTAAAGTACAGCGTGGACGTGACCAGGCAAAAGACCATCTGCAGTGCGAGGCTGGCAATGGCCTCGACGGTGATCTCGCGGTCGAGCGTTGCAATACCGTATGCCATGGCAAGGACCGAGCCCATAAGCGGGCAGATGAGCATGGCGCCCACGATGGCAATGTCCGAATCGATATCGAGGCCGATGCTTGCGATGAGCATGGCGATGATGAGGATACACAGGTGAGAGCCAGTCAGACGCGCCCCGTTTACAAAACGCTTGCGGATCACGTGGTAGGGCGCGCGACCCTCGCGAATGTTGAATGCGCGCTTGAGGAAGCGGCTTGCGTTCTCCATGGCCTCACTATGGACAGGGCGGATGCCGTGGCGCCGGTGATGGCGTTCACGTAGTCGCTTGATCTGTTGTTTGTCGAGTTCCATGTCCACCTCGTTCCAGCGCGGTCCGCGCAACGCGCCCGTTGTCCTAACTCTACACCGTGGCGGGCGGGGTGTCTGTTGGATGCGGAATCCGATAGGGCGGATGACGCGGGAGCAAATGCAAATCACAGGCTCAATTCCATCCCGCGAGAATATGATGCACCAGCTCCTTCAAATGTGACGAAACTGTGAAGCACGAGAGCGTGAATTTCAAAAAATCCGCCGGTGACCAATGTTGCGCAACAGAATTCAAAAATCAGCTCCTACATTTTGAAGCGTATGGATACATCCGTGTCAAAGGGAGAAAGCCATGGCAAACTACAGTCCACAACACTTTGAGCCTCGGGCCAAGGCCGTCAACGTCAAGGGCGTTGCCAACCGCGCCGTCGCAACCGTTTTGACGGCGGGCCTCATCGCTCAGCCGCTCATGTCGCCGCTGGCGGCAATCGCCGCACCGTCAACCGATAACGGCGATTCTGTTCAGGGGGGGGGTAGTTCTGTAGAGAATACCGTTGCCGCCGGTAACCAAGCGGTCGTAAAGACGGCTGCCCAGCTGGCCGAGGAGTCGGCAAAGCAGCTCAAGGACGCTCAGGCCGCCTACGATGCCGCCCAGAAGAAGGCCGACGCGGCGGGCCAGTCTCAAAAGCAGGCACAGCAGCAAAAGAATCAGGCCTCGCAGGTTGTGAGCGACAACGAAATCGAGCAGAACGCAGCAGAAGTCGCCGCGCTTCAGGAGAAGATCGACGAGCTTAAGGCAGCCGTCGAAAAGACCGAGCAGCAGCAGAAGAAGCTGGGCGACCTGAACGATCAGCTCGATCAAGCCAACAAGAGTGTCGAGGATAAGACCCAGGCGCTCAAGGACGCCAAGGCAAAGCAGAATGAGGCCAAGAAGGCCCTCGATGATGCCCAGGCCAAGCTCGAGGCCATGGGTATGGACGAGTACGAGGCCGCCAAGAAGGCCGTCGAGGACGCACAGGCAAAGCTCGATGACGCCAATAAGGCCGTTGCTACTGCACAGGCCAATCTGGACCAGGCCAAGGCTGCCGAGGCTAGCGCCCAGCAGGAAAAGAAGGACACTGAGGCCGCTCTGACGACTGCCCAGGCCAAGAAGCAGGAGACTGCCGCTGCGCTCGCAGCCGCAACCACCGCGCGCGATAACGCCCAGCAGAAGTTCAACCAGGCGCAGGCCGCGCTCGATGCTGCCGTCTCGGGTACGGGTGTTGACCTGAGTGCGCTTGAGGCCGCCATGAACGCTGCTGCTGGTGAGCTCAAGACCGCGCAGACGGAGCTCAACGCCGCGACGGATGCCGACGCTACCGCACAGACAAATCTGCAGGCCGCCCAGGCTGCCGTCGCTGCCGCGCAGGAGAAGGCCAACGCCGCCAACGCTGCTGTGGCATCTGCCCAGTCTGCATACGATGCGGCAAACAAGGAGTACAAGGACGCGGCCAGTAAGCGTGACGCCGCGAAGACGGCATACGAGCAGGCCCAGCAGACCGAGGCCGACAAGAAGGCTGAGTACGATAAGCTTGTCGAAGTTCGCAAGCAGAAGCGCAGCGAGTGGGAGGCAGCCTGCGCCGCTTCGAACGCCGCGGAAAAGGCTTATGACGCTGCTAATGCCCAGGTTGAGGCTCTTGAGCAGCAGATTGCAGACCTAAAGTCCAACATGACCGTTGACCAGGAAGTCATCAATAAGGGCATGCTCGGCTTTATGGCCTACATCAGCAACAGCAGCGATTTCACCGCCCAGCAGAAGTCAAATGCAAGTACCGCCGCGTCGATGCTCATGGGGACGACAGAGAAACAGGACTGGTATGACAAGTACGTCGATCAGGACATGTCTCGCGACACCAATCCGCTCTCCTTGGAGCAGATGCGTAACGCCCTGACCTACCTCGATACCCAGAACAACCTCCGCAAGGCGAACGGCCAGTCTGAGCTTAGCGTCAGCCTCCGCATGACTGCGGCAGCCGCCCTCAATACATCATATTCATCGAACATCTGGGGACACTCGAACTGCTATTTCGATCAAGGTGAGAATCTTGCAGGCGGCGGCGGGGCATACACCGGAGGCGAGACCGAGGATACCCTCGGCTGGCCATATACCGGTCTCTACACCCAGGAGAAAAAGGCGTTCGATAAGTACGTCGAGCAGTATGGTGACGCACTTGGAAGCCATCGATATGATTCCTACTATATCTACCAGCACTACAACAGCATCTACCATGAGTGCGGGCACTATCTAAACATCATCGATGCCGGCGCGAAGGCTATCGGCATCGCGACCGGTAGCGGTAAGAATACCGATTCCGAGGTAACCGTTTTCGACTATAGCGGGAGCACGGGGCAGAAGGATTTCACTGTCTCCGAGTTCAAGAAGCTCGTGAACGACTACATCGACTCTGCCTATAACGCTGGCGGCACGCAGGCGCAGAAGGCGCAACTCAAGGAGCTTCAGGGCAAGCTCGCCGAGGCGCAGAAGAATTTTGGAACTACTAGGGAAGCTTACTTCGCAGCTGTAAACGGGCAGAATGCCGCCCAGGACGCTTTCACCGCAGCCGATGTGAACATGAACACCGCCAAGGGCGAGTACGAGAAGGCTCAGTCCGCTACTGCTGCCGCCAAGTCCGCCTACACCGCCGCCGAAGCCAAACTCAAGGGTATCGACGTCAATACGCCCAAGACCAAGCTCAACGCCGCCAAGGGCGAGGCCGCTACTGCCCAGGCAGCTCTCGATAAGGCAAACGTCACGCTTGCTGACGGCAAGGCAAAGGCAACCGATGCCGCTGCTCAAAAGGCGAAGGCTCGCAGCGCCCGCGATGCTGCCAAGGTAAAGTCCGATCAGGCCAAAGAGGCGTATGACAACGCTACCGCTTCGGTCAAGGACCTTGCCGCCAAGTGCGATGCCGCCAAGACGGATCTTGCGAACAAGCAGGGCACGCTTGACGATGCCAAGAAGGCCGACGACACTGCCCAGGCTGGCGTTGACAAGGCCCAGACCGCAGATACGCAAGCCGCGACCGCTCTTTCGGACGCCAAGCAGGCAGTTGCCGCCAAGACGCAGGCCCTGTCCGACGCACAGGCGAAGGTCAAGGCCGCCGAGGACGAGCTTGCCACCGCAAACAAGGCCTTCGAGCGCTTTGCCGGCGCCCAGAAGGCGGTCGACGACGCCAAGGTCGCCTATGACGCTGCCGTCGCCGGCGTCGCCGATGCCCAGAAGCAGCTCGAGGCCGCCAACGAAGCCGTCGTCGATGCGAATTTCGAGATCGTCAAGGCCAAGGCCGAGCTTGCCAGTGACGAGGCACTCAAGGCCGATCTTGAGGTTGTCGACCACAAGGCCTCTCTTGCCGCGGGCACGACGGGCAACGAGAAGCTGGTCAAGCTGAACGCTGCCTACGCTCGCTATAAGGCCGCCGTCGATGCCGCCGCTGGTCTCAAGGCTGCTCTGAGCGATGCCGACGCCAAGCTGTCCGATGCCAACGACGCCTATGCCGCTGCACTGGCCGAGCTCGGAGATGCCAAGGATGCCCTGGCTGCCGCGCAGGCCGAGTACGACAAGTATCATCCCAAGGCCGAGCCGCAGGCCAAGCCTCAGGTTGCGCAGGCTGCTGCAAAGGCTCCTGTCGCCAAGAAGAAGGTTGCGGACGCTGCGCTCGCCCAGACCGGTGATGACTCCGCGCTTGCGGGCGAGGTCTTCGTTATCGGCGGTATTACGCTCGTGGCCGCGGGCGTGACGCTGGGCGATCGTCGTCGCAAGCACATGTAATGATCCGGGCGTAGATTCTGCAACGAACTTCGCTTCATAGCAGGAACGCTTCGATAGCTTAACCGATAAGGCCGGCGCGCTGTTAAACGCAGCGCGCTGGCCTTTCTTTGCGTTGGTATCAAAAAGCCCGGTCGGTAGCCGCGAAAGCTACCGACCGGGCAAATCGTAGGCAATATGGTTGCTGTCGAGCAGCTGCTCAGCTTAGCCCAGCAGGCTCAGACCCACGGAGACAAACGCCAGGATAACGCCGACGATGGACTCGCCGCCGAGCAGGCCGCTGGCGACAACCAGGCCCTGTTCCTGGAAGGCGGCGTCCTTGGCAGCCTTCTCCTCGTCAGAAAGACCAGCGGTGGCGTCGCGGTGGGCGGACCACTTGTCGTAGGCGAGCTTGACGCAGGAGCCCAGGAATGCCGTGAGTGACATGTAGAACGGCAGGTACACGCCCAGGCCGATCATCATGGCCGGAATGCCGAGCCAGTACATGACGATGCCGGCGATAAAGCCGCCAACGAACCACGGCACGCTCGGGATGCCCGAGACCATGGTGGCGACGACGCTTGCCTGCGCGGCAACAAAGCTCTTGTCGGGGCCAAAGGCGTCCGGGCCATAGGCGGTGACGAGCGCGACCATGACGGCGGCGGCGACCAGGGCGCCCACGATGCCGCCGATGGCTTGGCCGATCCACTGCGCACGCGGGTTGGTGCCCAGCACGGCGCCGGCCTTAAAGTCGTTCATGACGTCGCCCGCAAGGCCGCACGCCACGGCTACGATGCCGGCGATAAAGAACAGCTTGACCTGAGCGATCTGAGCGAAGGCAGCCACGATGAGCATAACGATGAGGCCAAAGATTTCCATGGGGTCGATGCCCGTCTGGCCGCAGCTCTGTGCGCTCATGATGGTGGTGACAAAGGTGAACAGCGTCACGATGACGGCCGGAACGGGGCCAAGGTCAAGCACGATGGCGATGATCACGGCGATGGCGGCAGCGCCCAGGCCGATGATGCCGGCGTCGAGCTTAAGGGAGCCCGAGATGAGCGACTGCTCGTCGGTGTCGGTGGAGCTGTCGGCGGCAAGACCGCGGACGATACCGGCGACCTGCGGCAGGATGTCCTTGAGGACGACGGCGACGCCAAAGCCCATCATGAGGCCCATGCCCAGGGACTTGACGATGCCCTGTGCAGTCACAACGTCGAACAGACCGGCAGCGGTGCCGCCCACGATGATGCCAAAGTTGCCCAGCAGGGCGCCGGCAAACCAGAAGGCGACCGGGGCGAAGCCCACGAGGAAGCCGACGGAGAGCAGCATGGGCGAGTTGTAGATACCAAAGGTCACGCCGGGGATGTTGAGCGTGCACAGCATACTGGGCACAATGCCCAGGGCGTCGCGCAGCACGCTATAGATGCCGGCGATGGCCATGGAGCCAAAGAGCTGCTTGCCGGTTTTGCCGCCAGCCTCGGTCGCGCGCAAGGTCTGAGCTGCGGCGTTGCCGGTGGGGAACTCAAGCGCGGCGTCCACGATAAAGTGACGGTGGATGAGCGCGGTGGCCAGCAGGCCCAGGATGGTGCCGGCGAGTGCCACGATAAACATGTCGAGCCAGCTGATCTGGTCGGCATAGCCCAGCATCCAGGCGCCCGGGATGGTAAACGCCAGGCCGCCGGCGACCATAGCGCCCGCGGACATGATGGTGTGGGTGACGTTGGCCTCGTTGAGGCTGGCATTGCCCATGAGCTTAAGGAAGAACAGCGAAATGACGGCAGCGAAGACGATCGGCCAGGGGAGTGCGCCCATCTTGAGGGCGGTGTAGGCCGAGCTTGCCGTGATGATCACGCAGCCAAGGACGCCGATGACGACGCCGCGCAGCGTGAGTTGCCTGCGCATCGAAGCGCGGTTCGAGGGATTGCTCATATAAAACTCCTTTGCGTATATCCGCTTCCCCCGGGAGCGCCGCTACGGATACGGCGCGGGAAGTCGGGTTACCAAGGGCCGCCGCGTGAGCTCGCAAACGACCGCGCACCAGTATAGCGGCAAGGTAGTCATTTTGGGACGGGGCTATTTTAGCTACCCTTTGACAGTCGACGAATTATTTGGGATTGGGGCAAATATCAACCGACATATTGGGGTAGCTAAAATAGCCCCGTCCCAAAATGACTACCTGGGATGGCTGGTTCGGGTAGGCGATATACTGCTGGGCAGACGAAAGGAGCGCCGACGATGCTTAATGGGTGCGCATATATATTGACGGTCGACGTGGGCAACACGTTCATTCGCTTTGGTCTGTTTGCCGAGGATTCGGCTGCGGCGCAGGAATGTCCGCTTGCGACGTGCGAGATCACCACGCCGTCGAGCATTACGGCAGACGAGGCGCGCATGAGGCTCGCGCAGGTCATGGGCGCGCTGTCAGCCGATGCGGGCGTGCCGGGTGTGCTCGTTCCCGCGGGCGCAGTGCTGAGTTGCGTGGTGCCGGCGCTCGAGCGCCCGTGGAAGACGGCGCTTTCCCGCACCTGCACAGGACGCGTGCTCACCGTGGGGCCGGGCCTCAAGACTGGCATGCCCGTCCACTACGACGACCCGGCCGAGATCGGCCCCGACCGCATCGCCGATGCCGTGGCGGCCCGTGCCGTCTACGGCTCTCCGTGCATCGTGATCGACCTGGGCACTACGACCAATATCGAGGTCATCGATGCGCGCGGAACCTTTGTGGGCGGCGTCATCGCGCCGGGTCTGGCGCTCGGTGCCCGGTCGCTTTCGGCCGCTGCGGCGCGCCTGCCGCAGGTTGAGCCTTCGGCGCCAACGCATGTGATTGGTCGCAACACGCGTGAGGCCATGCGCTCGGGCGTGGTTCTGGGCGAGGTGGCCCGCATCGACGGCATGCTCGACATGGTGCTCGCCGAGATGCGCGCGACCAAGGCCGCGGGGGAGGGCAGCGTGCCCATCGTCATTACCGGCGACGATGCCGAGGCGCTCGCGGCGTTGGTCGGCCACAGCCTGACGGTAGACGACGCACTGACGCTGCGGGGTCTCGCCGAGCTGTACCGCATCAACCAAAAGCCCCGCCGTGTGTAAAAGTGAGGGCGCCGGCGGGACAAACGCCTCCACCTTTCACCTGCTACAATGGGTCAAACTATTGCGATTACGGAGGTGTCTGCCATGTCGGACGATCTTCATCAAACTTCGTCAGGCAAGCGCCTGGACGTTATTAGCTGGGACGAGTTCTTTATGAGCGTGGCCATCGCCGCGCAGCGCCGCAGCAAGGACCCCAACACGCAGGTGGGTGCGTGCATCGCCAACACCAACCACCGCATCCTTTCGGTGGGCTACAACGGTACACCCTCGGCGCTCAACGACGACTTTTTTCCGTGGGGTACGAGCGACGACCCGCTGCAGGACAAGCACAACTACGTGGTCCATGCCGAGGCCAACGCCGTGCTCAACTACCGTGGCTCGCTCAAGGACCTCGAGGGTTCCACGGTCTACGTCACGCTGTTCCCGTGCCATGACTGCGCCAAGATTTTGGCTCAGGTGGGCGTGGGCGAGGTCGTCTACCTGGACAACAAGTACGCCGACACCGATGATGGGCGTATCAGCCGCCGCATCCTCGACTCCTGTGGCATCAGCTACCGCCAGGTTATCGTCGATGTTCACATCGGCACCGAGGGGCGGGCTCAGCGGTAGCGCGTGGCAACGCCAGCTGGCAACAAAAGGCAGCCAAAAGAGCCCCGTCCCAAATTGACTACTCGTGAAAGTCGCGTCTGCGCGCATGGACGGCTCGTGAGCGGGTACATGGCTGTAGTAACATAGCTTCTGTCCGCGGGCGTGCCCGCGTTATTGTGAGAAAGGAGCCCCTGTGGCTGTTAACGAAGAGCTGCTTAAGAAGGTTCTTGAAGAGATTCGCCCCAACCTGCAGGCCGATGGCGGTGATATGGAGTATGTGGGCGTCGACGACGAGGGCGTTGTCAAGCTGGAGCTGCAGGGCGCTTGCGCCGGCTGCCCCATGAGCTCGCTGACCCTGTCCATGGGTATTGAGCGCATCCTGAAGGAGCATGTGCCCGGCGTTACCCGCGTTGAGCAGGTCAATGCTTCCGGCGAGGTCGAGGACCTGTACGACGAGTACGCGCCGTTCTAAGCTGCGAAAGCTGCGGACGGCATACTCCGCATAGACGTTACGCCCAAATATGCGGCTGCGAGCGCAAGGCCCGCGGCCGCATTTGTATGTAGGGAGTAGGAGGGTCGACATGCTCAACGACCTCTACCATATGCTTGATCCTGTCGCGATCTCGGCGGGCCCCATCACCATCTACTGGTACGGCCTGGCCTACGTGGTCGGCGCTCTGCTCACGGCGGTCGTCATGTACCGTACACAGCGTCGCTGGGGCTTTAACATCACGATTGACGACCTGACGAGTGTCGTGGTCGGCGTGGTCTTTGGCCTTATCATTGGCGCCCGCCTGTTCTACGTCATCTTTTACGGCGACGGCTACTACTGGGCGCACCCGCTCGAGATCTTTGCCACCAACGAGGGCGGCATGAGCTTCCATGGCGGCCTGGTGGGCGGCATCATCGGCGGCGTGCTCGTGTGCCGCATGTACAAGCTCGACGCCTGGACCATCGCCGACCTTGCCGTTATCGGTGCTCCGCTGGCCTTATGTCTGGGACGCTGCGCCAACTTTGTCAACGGTGAGCTGTGGGGCAAGCCGACCGATCTGCCCTGGGGCGTGGTCTTTGGCGGGACTGCGGGCGATATGCCGCGTCACCCCTCCCAGCTCTACGAGGCATTTCTTGAGGGCATCGTGCTCTTTTGCATTCTGCAGGTGCTCAGCCGCAAAAAACCGCTGCTGCCCCAGGGCACGTTTATGGGCGTCTTTGTGATGGGCTACGGCATCGTTCGCTTTTTGATTGAGTTTGTGCGCGTGCCCGATGCGCAGCTGGGTTATCTGCTGGGAGGCGTCATCACGATGGGACAGCTGCTGAGCCTGCCGCTCGTAATCGTGGGCCTGGCGCTCGTCATCTTTGCTCGTCGCCGCAACCGGCCCCAGCGCATCTACCTCGACGCCTAACCACCACAAAGGGGACAGGCACCTTTGTGGTGGTCTTGCCGAGTTTGATAGGTTTCTAGAAAGGCTTTCGGACTGTGAAGGATTCCGATCTCTCCACAACGGCTGCGCGCGACGCTGCCCGCATTGTCTGGTTTAAGCGCTACCCCGCCAAGCAGACGCTCATCGCATTTTTGCTCGCGCTGTTGGCGACCACGGCGTTTTCCATCGATCCCGCCCCGGTGTCGAGCAACGCAGTCTTGGCGATTGACCCCAAAGCCTCGGGCATGCTGTACGTGCGCTACGAGGTGCTCCTCTCGTTTGCCGGCCATACCGACGCGGTCATGCTGCTTGCACTTGCCTGCCTGCTCACGCTGCCGTTTCGCTACGTGTTCTTTGGCCGTGGCGACACCTGGCGTCCATCGATCATTCTGCCGTCGCTGTTCTTCGCCATCTGCATGGTGTTCGGCCGCAGCTACGATCTTACCGACTCGGCCGAGATTGTCCTTGGCGACAAAGCCCGCATCATCTGCGCCTGGATTGGCGGCGCGGGCTGGATGCTCTTGGCGGTCGTTGCCTTCTACCTTGCCTTTGAGTGTCTAGATTGGCTGAGCTCCCGACGCATCCCGTTTTCCGAAGCGCACTTTGGCCGCGTATGGCGTGTGACTCACGCCGTGCTCTCGGTCCATCCCTTTGCCGGGCCCTTCCTGGTGCTTATGATCGCCTGGACGCCCACGCTCATCGCTTCGCTGCCCGGCCTTTTTATGGGAGATACGGGTGCGCAGATTCGCCAGTGGTTCAACTATCCCAACGGCACGAGCGACTACCTGCGCCTACTCAACCCCAACGTGCTGCTCAACGGGCATCATCCCGTAGTGCACACGGCCATTATCGGCTCGTGCGTTCAGCTGGGGCTTTCACTGTTCAACAGCGCCAACGCAGGTCTTGCCATCTACACCTGTGCTCAGTTCGTCATCACGGCCGCCTGCATGGCCTATTCCATTTCGTCGCTGCGCAAACTGGGCGTGAGCCTGCCGGTTCGCGGTGCGATCCTGCTGTTCTTTGCGTTTATGCCGATGTTCTCTAACTACGCGGCGTTGCTCACCAAAGACGTGCTCTTTGCCGACGCGTTCTTGGTGCTGCTGGTACAGACCGTCAAGCTCGTGGCATGTGGCTTGCCCCGTCGTGATGCCAATGTCGAGCGAGCGGGCGAGAAAGCCCCCGTGCTCTTTGCGCGCCACGACTGGCTTCTGCTCGCTCTGGGCGCCATGGGTTCCACGTTCCTGCGCAACGGCGGCTTGGTGTTTCCCCTGGCGGCATGCGTAATCGCGGCGGCGTTTTGCGCATGGGACGCGCATGTGGCTCGTCGTGCAGCCAAGCAGGCTGGTGCTGCGCCTTCGGGCGCCATCCCGCGTTTCCGCTGGGTTGGCGTTCTCGCGGTGCTCGCGCTCTGCCTTGCCTCTAATATGTACTTCACCAAGGTCTTTATGCCGGCGCACGATATCACGCCTGGTTCCAAGCGCGAAATCCTCTCGATTCCGTTCCAACAGACGGCTCGTTTCGTCCAAAAGCACGACGGCCTCAACTCGGGCGTCAATCCTACGGTTAAGGAGGACGGCACCATCGTGGAGGCGCCCTGCGACGGTTTGGTGACCGACGAAGAGCGCGCCGTGATCGACCGCGTGCTCAAGTACGAGAATCTGGGCCGCCGCTACAACCCCGACAAGTCCGATGCCGTCAAGAACTGCTTTAACGAGTACGCCTCGCAGGAGGACATCGATGTCTATTTTGAGGTATGGGCTCAGATGTTTAAGAAGGATCCCGAGTGCTATATTTCGGCGCTTATCAATAACTACTATGGTTATTTTTATCCGAGCGCGCGCGATGCCTGGGTCTACAGCACGGCGCGTAGTGCCGAGATCATGGCGCGTCCCGACAACCTCAAGTACTTCGACTTCCATCCGGTTGACAGCAACGTGGTGCGCTGGTGCGACCACCTGATCAATCTGTACCGTGTGGCGGTGCAGCGCATCCCGTTTATTTCGCTCACCATGAGCTCGGCCACCTATGTGTGGATCATGATTGCCGTGGTGGTCTACCTGCTGCGTCGTCATTCATGGCGTGCGCTGGCGATCTGGGTGCCGCTGTTGGGCGTACTCGCCGTGTGCCTGATTGGCCCGTGCAACGGCTCGACCTACATGCGCTACCTGTATCCGGTCATCGCCTGCATGCCCTTCGCCATCGGCGCCACCGTCACCCGCAGCGACTTCCTCTGGTCCTAACTTGGTGCATTGGGGTTAGGTTTCTTTGCACCAAAGGGGGCATCATCACGACGCCTTCATTTTGGGGTTTATCTCGCAGGCCAGTAGGTATATCATAACGACGTTTGTTTATATTGCCCGAGCATCTGCGCTGGGCTTTAGGTCGAAACCGATAGGAGACACGTATGTCCGGACACTCTAAGTGGGCCACAACCAAGCATCGTAAGGGCGCGCAGGACGCCAAGCGTTCCGCCCTCTTCTCCAAGCTCAGCCGCAACATCACCGTTGCTGCCCGTCTCGGCGGCGACCCGCTGCCCGAGAACAACGCCAGCCTCGCCGCTGCCGTTGCCAAGGCCAAGGCTCAGTCCATGCCTAAGGACAAGATCAAGTCCGCTATCGACAAGGCTTTTGGTTCGGGTGCCGACGCTGCCGTCTACGAGAACATCGTGTACGAGGGCTACGGTCCCGCCGGTGTCGCCGTCTACGTCGACTGCCTGACCGACAATCGCAACCGTACCGCCGCTGATGTCCGTTCCGCCTTCTCCCACGCTGGTGGCAACCTGGGCACCTCCGGCTCCGTCGCCTTCCAGTTTGAGCGCAAGGGCCAGATCGTCGTCGCCAAGGAGATCCTGGACGAGAACGCCAAGAAGGAGACCATGATCGCCAACGGTGCTGCCGGTGACGAGGATGAGTTCATGATGGCCATCGCCGAGGCCGGTGGCGAGGACTACGAGGACGCCGGCGAGGAGTGGATCGTCTGGACTACTGCCAACGAGGTCATGGCTGTCTCCAAGGCGCTCGAGGAGCAGGGCGTCCAGGTCAAGGGTTCCGAGACCACCATGGTCCCGACCACCCCGACCGAGGTCTCCGGCGCCGACGCCAAAAAGGTTCAGCGCCTCATCGACCGTCTTGAGGAGCTCGACGACGTCCAGGATGTTTACAGCACCATGGACATGACCGACGAGGTTATCGCTGCCCTCGAGGAGGAGTAGCGCCCGCACGGGTTAAGCCGTGCATATCTGGGCATAATGAAACGAGCATGCAAGCCTCGTGGAATAGATGAGCCGGATCCGCGTGCGTAGAGCACCGGACCCGGCTCTTTTATAATGATGCGAACCGTTTTGCATTTCGAGAGCCGAGATTTGAAGGGAGCGCCACGTGCGCGTACTCAAACGAGCCCTAGCGATTGTGTATCTTGCCGCCGCCATCGTGGCGCTGGGTACGCTTGTCTGCCAGTTTTGGGGGCCGTATACGTATCGCTTTATGCTGCTGATGCGCGACCCCATGCCGCGCATTGTCGTGACGGCATGCGGCGGAGTTGTGGCGATCGGCGTGCTGGTAAGCTTCTTTCGCCTGATGTTTGCTCGTCGCGAGCCGTCCTGCGTGCATCCGGCGGGGGAGCGCAATATCGAGGTCACGCTCGCGGCGCTTTCTTCGTGCGCTCGCACTGCGGCAGAGCGCGACGATCGCGTGATGATCGAGCATGTCGAGGCCCGCGTCCAAGGCCCCGACGATTCGCACGTCCGATTTAAGGTCGAGGCTATCGCGCTTGACGATAAGGACGTGGCATCTCTGGCTACCGCGATGCAGCAGCGCATCGAGGAAGCTTGCGACACCATGCTCGGCACGCCGGGTACGACCACGCGCGTCCGTTTTTTGCCGTCCAAGACTACCGTCCAGACCGTGGAGGTTTCCGGTGAGTGATACCAATCAAGATAAGACCGCTCGTACGCCGCGCCTGACGATTGACCAGAGCGCCACGCCGGCGAACGAACCTGTTGATTCCAAAGCAGAGGCAACCGAGTTGCAAGATGCGGCAGCCGCGGATTTTGACGAGGCTATGGGTCTCATCAAGGGTACGGGCGCTGCCATCTGGAGCTATGCTGTGCGTCATCCCAACACCACGCTCGGTGCCGTCGCTGGCTTTATCCTCGCCGTGTTGGTGCTCACGCTCGGCCTGTGGGACACGCTCGTCATTGCATTCTTCGTGTTGATCGGCGCTGTGATCGGCCAAATTCGCGACGGCGAGAACGGGATCGTCAACTTCTTCGGCCGTCTGTTTAGCGGCCGCTAATATGTATTCGACTGTCGCATCCGCGGCAGGCATAAGGAGGAACCATGGCTTTTAATACGAAGGTCGATGTGGCCGACACCGAGCTCGAGGAGAACGAGGCGGTCGTCGCCGAAGCCGAGGATGTAGAACTCGAAGGTCAGTCCCTCGCCGAGACAGAGGCCGAGTCCGATGCGGACGAGGATGACGAGGAGATGGACGAGGAGGCGGACGAGTCCGAGGACTCGCTGACCTATTCCAACGGCGTGATCGAGAAGATCGTTGCCATGGCCACCCGCGAGGTTCCGCACGTTCTGGGCATGAAGGGTAACCTCATGCACTTTGTGCAGGAGCAGTTTGGTGCCGAGAATCTGACCAAGGGCGTGACGGTCGAGGTCACCGATGACAATCGCGTGGTCGTCAACATCTCCGTCATTATCGAGTACGGCGCCTATGCGCCCGCGATCTTCGACGATGTCAAGGCGCGCGTCACTGAGCGCCTTGCCGCGATGACCGGCCTTGAGGTGGCGGGCGTCAACCTGCGCATCGAGGACGTCATCACCCCCGAGGAGTACGAGCACCGCACCAGCCAGCACGAATAACCTTCCAAAAAGGGACAGGTTTGTTTTGGCAGGTTTTACCTGCGAAAACGTTAAACGGCCGACCGCGCAATCAAAAGCGTGGCCGGCCGTTATTTGTATGCCCCCCGATGTAGGCATACCGCTCGTCTAACTAGGGGTTGCAATCGTCGCGTTCCGCGTTACCCTAATGGGCGCATTGTTTCCAAATTGTTAACGAGGGGTTGCCGTAATGGCTGACGAGCACGAAACAGAAAGCAAGGCATGGGCGATTGAGGCCGCCGCGGCAGAGGCGGCATCGCGTGCTGCCGAAGAGGTGCATCGTCCTCCCGTAGTGCCGATGGAGCGCGTGGTTGATCGCACCGATATCGAGCGCGGCGAGCGTGCCGGTCAAAAGCGCAGCCAGGAGCCGGGCTTCCCGCGCTTTTTTGCCGAGCTCAATCTGGGTCTGATTCTTACGGCCTTTGCCATTGTTGCGTTTAAAACCCCTAATCACTTTGCTTTTGGCGGCACCTCGGGCGTGTCGGTCATTCTGTCCACGCTGTTCCCGACCCTGCCCGTCGGTGTCTTTATGTGGATTATCAACGCGGTTCTCGTCGTTTTGGGCTTTATCTTTTTGGAGCGCAAGGCAATCCTTTGGAGCGTCTTCGCTTCGTTTGCGCTTTCGGCCTACGTCTCGCTGTTTGAGCTCTTCATTCCGACCGATGTCTCTCTGACGGGTGATATGTGGCTCGACCTGTGCTTTGCTGTCATCTTGCCGGCACTCGGCAGCGCTATTGTCTTTGACATCGGCGCCTCGACGGGTGGCACGGACATTCTTGCCATGATCCTCAAGCGCCGCACGACGCTCGAGATTGGCCGCGCGCTGCTGTTGGTCGATATCGGCATCGTGACCATCGCGGCCTTCTTGTACGGCCCGCGCGTCGGTCTGTACTGCGTGCTCGGCCTGTTTGCCAAGACGCTCGTAGTCGACAAAGCCATTGAGAGCATTCACCTGCGCAAAGTCTGCACGGTCATTTGTTCCGAGCCCCTTAAGGTCGAGGAGTTTATCGTCAAGCATCTCAACCGCACGGCGACCATCAGCCGCGGCTACGGTGCCTTCTCGGGCAAGTGTGTGACGGTGATCATGAGCGTGCTGAGCCGTCGCGAGGCCGTGCAACTGCGCCGCTATGCGCGCGAAGTCGATCCAGGTGCCTTTATCACGATCGTCGACAGCTCCGAGATCGTCGGCAAGGGCTTCCGCGGAACGAACTAGCACAGACGTATTCAACGAACCGCCTGCTGGCGCCGTGTACCTTGCAAATCGGTCATCTTTGAGTATTTGACCCCACATTGGGCAATAATGATGCTAAAGACATCGTTTGCGATCCAAGTGATTCGTTCAAGATACGAAGGGATGATTCTATGTTCTGCTCGCAGTGTGGCGCCCCCATGGGCGATAACGACAAGTTCTGCGGCGTGTGTGGTGCTCCTAATGCCGGTGCCGCTGGCCCCGCTCCCCAGGGACAGCCTCAGCCCCAGCAGTTTGTTCCGCAACCGCCCGTGGCGAATGCGCCAAAGGGCTGTGTGGCTCAGGCGTTCCAAGATATGACCAAGACTCCGGGCGTGCTTCAGCGTGTATGTCAAATCGCGTTTTTGCCGGCGCTGATTTGCGTTGTGTCGGTGCTCGTGTTGTTTATTCCCGTTATTGGTGGCATTGCGGCTGCCATCGGCTTTTTGGCAGCTTGCATTGCGAGCGTGTGCGGTTCGGGCTTTGGCATCGAGTGGGGCCGTGATCTTTCGCTCAAGGTCGATGACGGCATGGACCGTCCACTCATGCGTTCCGCGTCGTTTGGTCTCGGAGTCTTTTCGAGCGTTATTTCGGTCGTGCTCGAGGTTATCGCTGCCATTCCCGTTATCGGTGTAGTGCTTTCGCTGGTGGAGGGCGTGGTAATTGGCGCCGCGGGCTCGTATTCTTATTACGGCTCTTATGCGCTCGAGGCTGCGCTGTTCGGTTCGCTCGGCCTGCTTGTCCTGGCGCTAATTGCCTCGGCGATTCTGGGTGTCTTCTTTAAGATGTTCGCCGACATCGCCGTGATGCACTTTGCGGTGACCGGTCGCGTCGAGAGCGCGTTTTCGCTCGATAAGGTCTGGGCGGCGTTTAAGCACAACAAGACCAAGCTGTTCTGCGCTTCGTTCCTTCCCGAGTTTTTGACGGGCCTGGTCGCCAACGTTGTCACATGGATCTTGACGGTCGTCTTTGGCGCCATTGCCTCTGTCGGTATGTATAGCTACTACTATCGTCCTACGGGTATTGAGGCAATTGTTACCGGCGGTGGCGTCACGCTCGCGCTGTTCTTGGTGCTGGTCGCTTTCGTCACCGTATTTCTTACGGTCTTTGGCAAGATGCTCAAGCACCGTGCCGTTGGCTATTGGGCCGCACGCTATGCAAGCGAGTGGGCCGATGAGGATAAGGACGACGTCCTGACTTTTGTGTTGCCCTTCGAGAAGAAGTCCGCTCCTTCGGGTTACGGTGCTCCGGATGCTTCGCCGGCACCTGCACCCGCTCCCGCGACCGAGCCTGAGCCGGCGCCCGAGCCTGAACCGGCGCCCGAGTCTGAGACGGCATCTGAGCCCGAGCCTGCGCCTGCGCCCGAGCCTGATCCTGAGCCGGCACCTGCACCTGAGTCGGTGTCCGAGCCAAGCTCCGACGAGGAGCCTCAGGACGAGTAGCCACGCCGCCTGCTATTTGGGGACGGGCTAGAAATAGCGCTTGAAGAATGAGCGGGGGCGGACGTTTCGATACGTCCGCCCCCGCTCTGCTTTAGCCAGGCTGTTATGGATGGGTGTGACGACTACTCGTCGTGCTTCTCCTCGCGGCGTGCAGCAGCGCGTGCGTCGTGGATGCCCTTGATCGCGGCATGGCGAGCCGTTCGGGCATCATGGATGGCGTCGCGAGCCTCGGCGGTCGTCGCCTTGGCAGAGCGCAACTTGGCGGCCAGATCGGGGTTGGTTTCGGCGACCGCGGTAATCGCGGGGCCGTCGAGCTCCTCTTGCGTGGGCTCGGCCAAAAAGTCGATAGCATACTGGGCCGCCACCATGGAGCCCTTTGCCAGCACGGTCTCGTCAATCTTGTAAAAGCAGGAATGCTGGGCGTACGTGGCGCCAATCTTGGGGTTGCGCGTACCTACAAAGGCGAGCACGCCCGGTACGCGGCGCAGGTACTCCGAAAAATCCTCGCCCGAAAGCGTGCCACGGTAATGGCCTTGACCGGTGGGGCCCAAGCACTTGATTACGGCCTGACGGCAGCGCTCGCTCGAGGCGGCGTCGTTTTCGACCTTGTAGTTGGCGATGGTGTAGTCGGTGAGCTCTGCCTCGGCGCCCAAGGCGGCCGCGGTATGCTCCACGATGCGGCGCATAAGCTCCGGCATTTCCTCGTGGGTCGAATCTCCGTAGGTGCGCACCGTGCCGGCGAGGTAGGCCGTGCCGGCGATAACGTTGCGCGCGGTGCCGCCGTGCAGCTCGCCGACGGTGATGACAGCCGGCTCATAGGGGCTGATCTCGCGCGAAACGATGGTCTGCAGGGCGTTGACGATCTCGGCGGCAACCATAACGGCGTCGTGGCCGCGCTGGGGCATGGCGCCGTGGCATGAGGTGCCGCGGACGTCGATGCGGAACCAGTCGGTATTGGCCATGCGCGGTCCGGGCTCGCAGCTCACGGTGCCGGCGTCGACCTCACTCCAGATGTGCGCGGCGTAGGCGCCATCGACGCCGTCGAGCACACCCGTGCCGATCATGAGCTTGGCGCCCTGGCCGTTTTCCTCGCTGGGCTGGAAGACGATGCGGACCTCGCCGTGGATGTCGTCGGTCATATGGCGCAGGATCTGCAGCGTGCCGAGCATCATGGCGATGTGGCAGTCATGGCCGCAGGCGTGCATGCAGCCCTCGTTGACGCTGGCGAACTCCTCGCCGGTCTGCTCGGTGACGGGCAGGGCGTCGATGTCGGCGCGCAGCAGGATGCGGCGGCGTGGCGTGTCGTCTTCGCGATAGGCATCCGGCGCGGTACCGCGAAGGGTCGCCACAAGGCCGGTCTTGAGCGGACGCTCGTAGGGGATATTCATGGCGTCGAGCTGGTTGGCGATGTCGGAGGTCGTGCGCTCCTCGGCAAGGCTCAACTCCGGGTGCTTATGGAAGTGCCGACGCTGCTTGATGATATAGGGCTCAAACTCGGCGGCGATATCTTTGATGGCTGCGGTGACGTCGTCAGCCGCGCGAGCCTCGGTCGCCGCCATAATCTGCTGTGCCTTGGTCTTCGTCATGGTCGATTTGCTCCTTGCTGGGTTGATCGCAAAATCGTACAGGCTTTCTCAGTATGCCACCTGCCGCTAGGGCTGGTAAAGTTGCCGTTTGCCGCTTGGGGTTTTGTTACAAGGGCGGGGGAGTACACTCGGGGGTGTTGAATTTCCTGCCAGAGATGGGGATGCCCATGCAACATATCGATCGGATTATCCGCTCCAAGAACGTCTTTACCGCGCAAGACGACATCGATACCGCCCGCGAGCTGGCGATTGCCATCGCAGGCGACCGTATCGTCGCAGTCGGTGCGCCCGATGACGTGATTGCCGCCGCGCCTGCCGCCACGCCGGTTATCGACTACGGCGAGCAGTTTGTCTGCCCCGGTTTCCATGACGCTCATCTGCACTTCTTCCATACCTCGGTCGGTTCCTCGCCGTACATGCTCATGGATATGGGCACGTCCGAGGCGGCGCTGGTGCAACATGCGCTCGAGTTTTTCCAGGATCTGCCTAGCGACGCTTGGGTTGTGACGCAGGGCTGGCGCGATTACCGTTGGGATCCGCCCGAGCATCCTACCAAGGCGTCGCTCGATGCGGCATTCCCCGATCGTCCCTGCGTTATGTATTCGGGCGACGGGCACACGCTTTGGCTCAACAGCCGCGCACTCGAGGCGCTCGGCGTCACGCGCGACAGCGAGCCGCCAGCGGGCGGCAGTTACGACAAGGATGCAAACGGCGAACTCACGGGCATTGCTCACGAGGCGGCTGCCATGCAGCTGCTACCGCGCTGCCTTGAGTGGCTGGGCGAAGATCGCATCGCAAGCGCTTACGCCGATCAAATGAGGCGTATGGCCGAGCAGGGCATCACCTCGATATGCGATATGTCGCTCATGCCCATGCCGGGCTGCGATTTTATCCGCGACGACGTTTACGACAAACTGCAGGCAGCCAGCAAGTTGGGCATCCGAGCCCATCTGTTCCCCACGCTGTTGGATGACCAGTCGCGCTTGGAAGAGCTGCAGACCCGCTACGCGAACAACGCGCTGCTCTCGGCGCCAGGCTTTAAGCAGTTCTTCGACGGCGTGTCGAGCGAGCATACGGCGTATCTCACCGAGCCCTATACCAACCCGCGCTTCCCGGGCGATCAGGGCCGTCTGACGGTTCCGGCTGAGCGCATGCGCAAACTGGTTCTGGCGGCCGCGGAGCGCGGTCACACCGTGCGCATCCACGTCATTGGTGACGGTGCGATTCATGCCGCGCTGGATATCTTCGAGGAAGCGGCCGACCTGTACGGCCTGCCCCAGCACGGCCATAACACGCTCGAGCACCTGGAGAACCTCCTGCCCAAGGACATCGATCGCTTGCGCAAGCTCAACGTGGTTGCTTCGAGCCAGCCCTGTCACATTACACTCGACCCGGGCGGCCCCGAGCGCGATCTGGGTCTGGAGCGCAGCCGCATCATGTGGCCGTTTGCGACCTATAAGCAGCGCGGCATTCGCCAAGCTTTCGGTACCGACAGCCCTATCACGCCCGTTACCAGCATGAACGTGCTCTACACGGCTATCACGCGCCAGGACCCCAAAAGCCACTGGCCCGAGGGCGGCTGGTTACCGAGCGAGCGCATCGATGCAGCAACAGCCCTGCGCAACTACACCCTGGGCAGCGCGTACGCAGCGGGCGACGAGCAAAACCTCGGCAGCTTGGAGCCCGGCAAGTATGCCGACCTGGTAGTCCTGGACCAAAACCCGCTCACCGTTGACCCCCAAGAACTGCAAGCCACCAAGGTTCAGGCCACCTACCTGGCAGGTAACTTGATTTACGAGCGCTAACCCCACATCCACACCTCAGTTGCGGTGAAATAGTCCCTAAAATCGGCCTTCAAGCCCAAAAACAGGAACTATTCCACCGCAACTTAAAAGAGCGCGTCCCAACAACGTGCCCCTATCTTGTGCATTCCATCCGCATCGCCATTTTGCTGCACTGACTTCTCTGAATTCCGGGCCCTAGTTAGTCAACCTGGCTCCCGGCATTCAGAAAATCTAAGTGCCAAAAAATAAGATTTTTTGACTCCGTGTTGTATAACCCGCCATTCGTGGGTACCATTCAACGCGTACGCAAACAAAAAGGGTTAATTCGCGTGGTATAACCGCGCGGCCCAAAAAGGAGGAGACAAGCATGTCGTCTTTGAAGCCGCTTGCAGATCGTGTTCTGGTCAAGCCCGACGAGGCCGAGCAGAAGACCGCTTCTGGTCTGTATATCGCCAGCAACGCTCAGGAGAAGCCGCAGCGCGGCACCATCGTTGCCGTGGGCGCCGGCAAGGTCAACGACAAGGGTGAGCGCATCCCCATGGACGTCAAGGTCGGTGACGTTGTCATCTACGGTAAGTTCGGTGGCAACGAGGTCAAGGTCGACGGCGAGAAGTATCTGCTGATGCGCGCCGACGACATCTACGCTGTCGTCGAGGCCTAGTCTCGTCAGAATCTCTGATTCGTCTTTGAACGCGCCCGCCGCATAGGACTCGGAAGCGGCGACGCGAGTCACATTTCTTTTGGAGGATTACCTACCATGGCAAAGAACATTACGTTCAACACCGATGCCCGCGCTAAGCTTGCCAAGGGCGTCAACACTCTGGCCGACGCCGTTACCGTCACCATGGGCCCCAAGGGTCGCTACGTTGCGCTGCAGCGCACGTTCGGTGCCCCGACCATCACCAACGACGGCGTTTCTGTCGCCAAGGAGATCGAGCTCGAGGACAACATCGAGAACATGGGCGCTCAGCTGGTGAAGGAGGTTGCCACCAAGACCAACGACACCGTGGGTGACGGCACCACCACCGCAACCCTGCTCGCCCAGGCCATCGTCAACGACGGCCTGCGTAACGTCGCCGCTGGCGCCAACCCGCTGGCCATCCGTCGCGGCATCGATAAGGCCGTCAACGCCGCCGTCGCCGAGATGAAGAAGCAGGCCAAGCCGGTCGAGACCAAGGAGCAGATCGCTTCCGTCGGTACCATCTCCGCCGGTGACCCCGAGGTCGGCGAGAAGATCGCCGAGGCCATGGAGGTCGTGGGCAAGGACGGCGTCATCACCGTCGAGGATTCCCAGACGTTCGATATCACCATCGACACCGTCGAGGGCATGCAGTTCGACAAGGGCTATGTCTCCGCTTACTTCGTCACGGACAACGACCGTATGGAGGCCGTGATGAAGGATCCGTACATCCTCATCACCGACCAGAAGATCTCCAGCGTTCAGGACATCATGCCCGTTCTCGAGGCTGTCCAGCGCGCTGGCCGTGGCCTGCTCATCATCGCTGAGGACATCGACGGCGAGGCTCTGCCGACCCTGGTCCTCAACAAGATCCGTGGCGCCCTCAACGTCTGCGCCGTCAAGGCCCCGGGCTACGGCGATCGCCGCAAGCGCATCCTCGAGGACATCGCCGTCCTCACCGGTGGCCAGGCTGCCCTGGACGAGCTGGGCGTGAAGGTTGCTGACATCACCGCTGATATGCTCGGTACCGCTAAGTCCGTCACCATCTCCAAGGACAACACCGTCGTCGTCGGTGGCGCTGGCTCCAAGGAGGCCATCGACGCCCGTATCGCTCAGATCAAGGGCGAGATGGAGAACACCACCTCTGACTTCGACCGTGAGAAGCTCCAGGAGCGCCTGGCCAAGCTCTCCGGTGGCGTTGCCGTCATCAAGGTCGGCGCTGCTACCGAGTCCGAGCTCAAGGAGATCAAGCACCGCGTCGAGGACGCCCTGCAGGCTACCCGCGCTGCTGTCGAGGAGGGCATCGTCGCCGGTGGCGGCGTCGCCTTCATGGACGCTGCTCCTGCGCTCGACGCCGTTGAGCTCGACGACCCCGAGGAGAAGATCGGTGTCGACATCGTCAAGAAGGCTCTGACTGCTCCGGTCGCTACCATCGCCAAGAACGCTGGCTTTGAGGGCGCTGTCGTGGTCGACAAGGTTGCCGAGCTGCCCGCCGGCCAGGGTCTCAACTCTGCCAACGGCGAGTGGGGCGACATGATCGAGATGGGCGTCCTCGACCCCGTCAAGGTCAGCCGCGTCACCCTGCAGAACGCTGCTTCTGTCGCCAGCCTGATCCTCATCACCGAGGCCACCGTCTCCGATGTGCCCAAGAACACTCAGCTTGAGGACGCAATCGCTGCTGCTACCGCTGGTCAGCAGGGCGGCGGTATGTACTAAGGCCGACAAGGTCTAGAACTCCCACCGGGGATCCGGGGGCGTGACGGGGTTTCTCTCCGGAACGTCCTCGGACATGCAAAGAGGCTCCTATTTGGCAAGGTGTTTTTTAGAATCCATTTTGCGTTCGGCCTCGAAGGCCTGCCTGTCCCAATCGAGCGGAAGTCCGGCCTCGACCCATG